>Ga0123357_10003152_pt1 | contig 18760 bp, 14 predicted proteins | sample TergutEmb28metaG_FD_89873 | JGI IMG/M metagenome (GOLD analysis project Ga0123357, IMG submission 89873) | Embiratermes neotenicus P4 segment gut microbial communities from Petit-Saut dam, French Guiana - Emb289 P4 | ecosystem: Host-associated > Arthropoda: Insects > Digestive system > Gut ...
GCCGCCTATGCCCGTGTCGATCTGGTTGAGCGTCGCGGTGAGTTCGCCGTGCGCGGAGGCATCGTCGATATCTTTCCCCCAACCAGCGAGCGCCCCGTCCGTGTCGATTTCTTCGGTGACGCGGTGGACGATATCCGAGAGTTCGGTGTGGCCGATCAGCGCAGCACAGGCGTTGAGCTTGAGGAGGTCACTGCTGACCCCTGCCGTGAGTTGCTGCTGACGGATGACGTGCGGGCTCGCGCCGCAGCGCTGGCCGAAGCCCACCCGGAGCTGGCCGAGCTGGCAGGCAAGCTGGCCGAGGGCATCGTCGAGGACGGCATGGAAGCGCTGATGCCGGCGCTGGTGGATGGGCTGGAGCTACTAGTTGACGTGTTACCAACCGATGCACTCGTCGTCTTGGTTAGCCCTGAGAAGGTGGCCAGTCGAGCGTTTGACCTTGTCCGCACCTCGATGGAGTTTTTGAATGCAGGTTGGGTGGCGGCTGCTGCCGGCGGCGACGCGCCCGTCGACCTAGGCGCTAGCGCCTACTGGGAGCTGGACGAGGTGCGTGAATGCGCACTTCAGCGCGGCCAGGGCTGGTGGACGATCAGTCAGTTCGTCAGCGGGCCGGAAAGTGACGTCGCAGTAGTCGCAATGGAGCCGCCCGTCAACTGGCGAGGTGACGCCCAAGCCGCCGTCGCGGCAATGGCAGAAGATGTCCGCGCGGGCAAAGCCGTGGTTGCGCTGGTCGAAGGCAAGGGTTTGGGGGCGCGCCTTGCCGAAATGGCGTCGGACGCTGGCCTGGGGGTTCGTCAAACCGGCGATCTGCTCAGCCCGCCATCATCAGGCGCCGTCAATATTGTTGTCGCCGACGGGTTGAGCGGCTTTCGGGCGGGCGACCTGGTTGTCTATTCGTCCCTCGACATTGCCGGCCAGGCGCCAACCCCGCGGTCGGCTCGTGCCATGCCAGCCAAGCGGCACAACCAGGTGGTGCCGTTGGAGCTTAAGCCTGGCGACGCGCTGGTGCATGAGATCCACGGCATCGGCCGCTTTGTCGAGATGGCGCAGCGCCAGGTGCAAGGGGCAACGCGCGAATACATGGTGATCCGCTACGCGCCGTCCAAGCGCGGCCAGCCAGGTGACCTGCTTTGGCTGCCGATGGATCAGTTGGATCTGGTGACTCGCTATGTCGGCGGTGAGACGCCGGCGCTGGACAGGATGGGTGGGGCCGAATGGCGGGCTCGCAAGTCCCGGGCGCGGCGCGCCGTCCGCGAGATCGCCGCCGAGCTGATCAAGCTGTACGCCGCGCGTCAGGCTACCAGGGGCCACGCCTTCGCGCCCGACACGCCCTGGCAGGCCGAGATGGAGGACGCCTTCGCCTACATCGCCACCCCCGATCAGCTGTCGGCTGTGAACGACGTCAAGCGCGACATGGAGCAGATCGTGCCAATGGATCGCCTGATCTGCGGCGACGTCGGCTACGGCAAAACGGAGATCGCGGTGCGGGCGGCCTTCAAGGCCGTCCAGGATGGCAAGCAGGTCGCCATCCTGGTGCCGACGACGCTTCTGGTCGATCAGCACGTCGCCACTTTCGCCGCCCGCTATGCCGGCTTCCCCGTCAACGTGGCGCCGCTCAGCCGGTTCCAGTCCGACCGCGAGATCAAGGCGACGCTCGACGGGCTGACAAATGGACGTGTCGACGTCGTCATCGGCACCCACGCGCTGCTGAGCTCGAAAGTGGCGTTCAAAGACCTTGGTTTGGTGATCATCGACGAGGAGCAGCGCTTCGGCGTCGAGCACAAGGAGACGCTGAAGAAGCTGCGCGTCAATGTCGACGTGCTGTCGATGAGCGCCACGCCCATCCCGCGCACCCTGGAGATGGCGGTGACGGGCATCCGCGAGATGAGCACCATCGCCACCCCGCCGGAGGAGCGCCACCCGGTGCTGACGTTCGTCGGCGGCTACGACGAAGGCCAGGTGGTGGCGGCTATCCGACGCGAACTGGCCCGCGAAGGACAGGTATTTTTCGTCCACAACCGAGTCCAAAGCGTCGACAAGGTGGCGGCCCGGTTGGCCGAGTTGGTGCCGGAGGCGCGCGTCGTGACGGCCCACGGCCAGATGAACGAGCGGGCGCTGGAAGAGATCATGGCCGGTTTCGTGGCCCGCCGGGCCGACGTGCTGGTCTCCACGACGATCGTCGAGGCGGGCCTGGATATCGCCACCGCCAACACGCTGATCGTCGACCACGCCGACGCCATGGGGCTCTCGCAACTGCATCAGTTACGGGGCAGGGTGGGGCGCTCGCGCGAGCGTGGCTACGCCTATTTCCTCTACCCGCCCGAAAAGGTGTTGACGCCGACCGCCCACGACCGGCTGAGCGCCTTAGCCGCCAACAATGAGCTGGGTGCCGGCATGGCGATCGCCATGAAGGACCTGGAAATCCGGGGCGCCGGCAACCTGCTGGGGGCCGAGCAGTCGGGCCATATCGCCGATGTCGGCTTCGACCTGTATCTGCGCCTAGTGGGCGAGGCGGTGGCCGACTTCCGTTCCGATGGAGCCGACACCGAGGTGGAGGACGAGCCGCCCATGCGCATCGAGCTGCCCGTCGACGCGCACCTGCCGACCGACTACATCGAGTCTGAAAGGCTGCGGTTGGAGGTCTACAAGCGCATCGCCGAGATCAGGTCGGAGGACGACATCACCGCCTTGAGGGACGAGCTGGCCGACCGTTACGGTCCCGTCCCTGCCCCCGTCGACGCCCTGCTCGACGTCGTCCGCTTCCGGCTGCTGTGCCGTTCGGTCGGCCTGACAGAGGTGGTGGCGTCCGGCGCGTTCGTCAGGCTGTCGCCGATCGGCGGCGAGCGCGGCGCGTCCCTGCCCGAGTCTCGCGAGATGCGCTTGACACGGCTCTACCCGGGAACGGTGATCAAAGCACCGACCCACCTGATACTGGTGCCGACACCGACGACGGCCAAGGTGAACGGCCGGCCCGTGGTAGGCGCAGAACTGCTGGCCTGGGCGACGAATCTGGTGACGGCCGTATTCGGCCCCAACTAGTGTGCTGTAACAGAAATAGGTTCACGCTTGGGCGTGCCGGGCGGGATGCATGGCAAGGCGGAGGAGGGAGCGATAGTGGGCTATCGTGACTAACGACAACGCAGCCAGGCGCCCGATCCGGTGCGATCCGGACGGCAAGCTATTTCTGTTACAGTGCACTAGGTCTACTTCTTGTTCCAGGTCGACCAGGCCCGCACGCCTACAGTTGGGCATGAATCCCAGTTGTTCCCAGAGCAACCGGCGAAAGTTGCGGTTCCGTAAACGTGGAAACCGGTGCTGGTTTTGGTGCATGTGAACTGGCCGAAACTGGTGCCTCCCGGCCAACAATCGTTTGCGGTACCAGCCCAGGCATAAGTGGGCGAATCCACGTGCAAGCTACCCATGGTGGCGGCTGGGTTGAATTTGACGTTAGCGAAGGTCGCGTCGATATAGTCGCCAGCCAAGGCCGGAACAGCTTCCTCCGACATGACGAGTTGGCCTGACATTGGCTTAACTGTGACCTGACCGATGAGGACCCCGTCGCAATAGCCTTCTGCAATGCCTTGTGCCTGATACCAGTCCAAGCGAATGGTATGCGGCACCTTCGGGGTCACCACCACCGCCCCTGGAGCCTGGTAGTCGTGATACGAAGGGCTGTTGCTGACGCTCTCGAACATCAAACAATCCTGGCCGTTGCACGGAGCCCATTTGGAACGGTCTTGATGTTGAATGCCAAATGAGATGGCCGTGTTGCCGTCCTGAATGACCAGCTTGGCATGCCAGCCGCTACCGCTGCCGGACACCGTCAAATCCGTCTGAATAGACAGATCGGGCGCTGGGGGAGTCGGCGCGACAACGGCCGTATATGGGCTGGTCCTGGTCGTATCGGCATAACCATCGGCCGTGCCCAGCACCGACACCGCGACCTTATGCTGCAGATCTGCGGAAGTGATTATGTAGGTACTGGCGGTCGCGCCGCTTATGACAACCCCATCGCGCAGCCACTGGTACGACACAGTGCGTGCCGGGATCCAGACCCCGGGCTCTGCGGTCAACGACTGGCCAACAGTAGCCGGCCAACTAATCGTCGGAACAGGTTCCCAAGTGAATGACGCACCGGGCGTGCATGCGACACCGCCCGGGTAATGGGCACAGTACTTGCTTTTGGCGGCAAGCCTGTACAACAACGCGGCCATTTGCTCACGCGTCACTGGACTGGACGGGGAGTACGTTGTTTTTGTCGTGCCCTTCGAGATACCCTCGGCATTCATCCACTCCGCATAGCTGTAGTAGGGGTTGTCGGCCGGAACGTCAGTGAAGGTGGCGGTTGTGGGCGGATCGAACGCGGGCGACCCCGCCAACCTGTACATGAACACGGCCATTTGCGCGCGCGTCACTGGACTGGACGGAGAGTACGTGGTTGCCGTCGTGCCACTCGAGATACCCTCGGCATTCATCCACTCCACATAGTTGAAGTAGGGGTTGTCGGCCGGAACGTCAGTGAAGGTGGCGGTTGTGGGCGGATCGAACGCGGGCCGCCCCGCCATTCTGTACATGAACACGGCCATCTGAGCGCGCGTCACAGGCGCAGTCGGCGAGAATGTCGTTGCCGTCGTGCCGGTGGTCACTCCCGTGCTCACCAGCCAGCAAATGTAGCCGGCGGTTGCCCTGCTAGTTGCCACATCGGTGAACCCGCAGGCCGGAGACGAAACTCCGCCGGCCGCCGCGTTCTGTAGGCCAGCAAATGTGCATCCTGCCGCAATGATCAGGCCCGCAACCAACGCAAATGGTCTCCTCATGACGTACTCCAACGCTCGTCCGCTGTGCTATCGATGTTGCTGGCCCGCAGATCCTTGCCATCTCCCCGGCAGCAATCAGGTGAAATTGTACCGGCTCTTGGCCCAAGATGGCACGGCTAGGCGACGCGCTGACCCTTCGGTAGCTTGCCGTAGGGGACGGCGACGCGCCGCACCGCCAGCCAAAAGAAGCCGGCGGCAATCAGTAGGTGGACGGCCAACCCGACAGGCCACAGGGGGGTGTTCATCGTGATTCTTGACGGTTCGACCGGGCTGGGCGGGCGCACGGCCACGGCGGTGTCGCGCGGTTGTTCGCCAGTGCGATTCGGCCGGATGACGCTGAAGCTGCCGTCGGGGTTTTGTGTGACCTGGTAGTAGTTGCCCTTGCTGGCTGTTTCGACCCAGACGTCAGTTGTTCCGACAAAACAGTTGTTGTAGACCGCCGGGTCGCCGGCGCGGGCACTGCGTACCAGAACCGCAATGATGGCCAAGGGGTCAAAGTTGGCGTCGGTGTAGCGCTGTAGGTCGCCCTTGGCTTCGCGCGGCAGCGGGGCGGCGTCCGAAACGATGGCATAGGGATTCACCAGCAGCATCCACCACACCCGCTCATAGTGGGTGTGCGTGCGCGGATAGGCAGCAGTTTGCCAGCCGCACTGGTCGAGTGACGGGGCCGGCGGCCGAGATCCGTCCGAGTCGGGGTGCCGTTCGTAGTAGTCGTCCAGTTGTGTGCCGTATTGCGCCACCTGCGCATGTGACACGTCCCAAGTCTTGTCGACCGCCTGAGTGGTCATCAACGACCCGATGAAGCCGAAGATCAGAAGGCTGACAAGGCACAACACAAAGGTTGTCAGATAGGTCAGCACCGTCGAAACCAGAGCCCGGGCCGCCACCGCCGACCAACCCAATGCGACAGCGCAGACGATCGCCATTTCGGCGAACACCACCAGCAGGCATATCAGGGCCCGCCACACACTGATGTGGCCGATACCCACAGCGATGCCGAGCGCCGGGATGCCAGCCGCCACGAAGGCGGCGGCCAAGACGCAGGACGCAATCAGTTTGCCGCCGGCGATCTGGCTGGGACGAAGAGACGTGACCTGAAGGGTGGCCAGGGTGGACGATTCGCGCTCGCCGACGATGGCAGAGGCGGCAAAGGCCGGCACGACGACCAGCGAAAAGGTCAGGATAAGCAACACCGTGAACCCGAAAATGGCGGGGCCTGCCTCAATCGTCCAACTGGCCAGTTGATCGGTGGCAGACGCCTGGTTGCGGAAGTTCCACACCAGCAGGCCGGCCAACCCGGTCAACACCACCGTCAACACGATCCAGGCGATCAGCAGCTTGCGCGAGCGCAGACGCTGCTTGAGATCCCAGCGGGCCACCAACCACATGCCGTTCAACATCACACACGCTCCTCGTTCAGGGCCAGGTAGGCGTCCTCCAGGCGTCCGCCCGACGGCGCGATGGTGTGGATGCTCACGCTGGCACCCACCAGGTCGCGCAGCAGGGCGGCGGCGTCTTGGGTGGACGCCAAAGCAACTGTCACCTCGTCTGTGTGTGTGGCGCTGGGCTGCCAGCCGACATTGTGCTCGGTCAAGAACTTGGTCAGTGCGGCTCGATCAGTGGCACCCAACCGCCAGGTCTGCGCGGACATCGCGGTACGGGCGGTGGCCGGGTCGACGCTGCATCCCGCCGATATGAACACGGCGTCGTCGACAATATCGTCCATCTCGACTAGCACATGGCTGCTCAGGAGGATGGTCTTTCCATCGGCTGCCAGCCCCCGCAGCAGGTCGCGCAATTCGACGCGACTGCGCGGGTCAAGCCCGGCGGCCGGCTCGTCCAGTAGCAGCACCTGGGGGTCGTGCATCAGGGCCCGGGCCAAACCGAGGCGCTGCTTTTGGCCGCGGCTGAGGACGCGGGCGGGCGCGCTGGCGAATTCGGCTAGGTACATGGTGCTCAAAAGAGTCTCCACGCGGGCTGCCGTGGCTTGGGGGTTCATGCCATAGGCCCGCCCGAAGAAAGTCAGGATTTCGGAACAGGTCAGGGCGTCCCATGTGCCGGAGACATCCGGCATCCAGCCGGTGACGGCGCGGGCCTGGCGGGTCTGTTTGGCGACATCGTAGTCGCCTATCCACGCCTGGCCAGCGTCAGGACGTAACAACCCCGCCAGCATCAGCAGAAGAGTTGTTTTGCCCGAGCCGTTCGGCCCGACCAAGCCGGTGATGTTGCCGGCTGGCGCGTCAAAGGTGATGTCGACGACCGCCGGAACGGTTCCGAAATAGCGTCGCAAACCGATGGCGCGGATACCCGGTGGTGAAGCCTGAGTGGGCGGTGTGCTCATATAGTGACATTACCAGCCGATACGGTCTAACCCACCTCGTCGGTGATGTCCGTCCCTGCCAGGTTGTAGACGCGGGTGGTCAGGCCGACGGTCAGCCGGGTGGTTGGGGCACCTAGGTTGTCGCGGGTGTCGATCACCCAGGTGGCCGCCGCGTCAGCATTTCCCGTCAGCGTTGGGGCCTTGTCCGACAGCAGTGAGGCTAGCGTCGCGGCGTTTAGGACGCTGGGATTGAAGGCGGTCAAATCGGAGGACGCGCTGCGCAGCGCGCTGTAAGCCGGCAACTTGGCCGGGCGCACGATGCGCTCGATGGTCGACGAGTCGACCCGGGCGTCGGCGTACAAGCCCTGGTCGTTCAATCCGACGGTGATGACATCTGAGCCGGTCGCGACGTCGCGCAGAGCCTCGGCGATGTCGGCCGGATTGCTGAAGTCGAGCCAGTTGATGATAGTGGCATCCTGCCGGAAGAAAATCGTCTGGGACTCGGGCGATGTTGTCACAGTCATCAAGACGCGTCCGGTGTTGTACTCGTTGATCTGCAGCTCCTGTTTGGCGCTGGACCCGGTCAGCGCGGCGGCCTGGGCGAACATCTTGCCCACATCGGCCAGGTTGAATGAGTCGACGGAGAAGACGGCTTGCCCGACATATGTGACATCGGAGTCCACCGTCGAAATGACGCCGTCCTGCCAGCCGAGGGTTAGGGCCTTGTCGTCTTCGATGTATGTCATCGACGCGGTGGCATCGGTTATGGCAAGTCGTATGGCCAGGTTCGTGCCCGCCGTTTCGGCCAATTGTTCGACCACTCGTTTGGCAGCCCCGGGTTGGTCCAGGGGCACCGTCGAGGCTGACGGCGTCGCTGTCGGCGTCGGCGTCGGTGACGTGACGGCACAGCCAACCAGACCGACGGCGGCGATGATCACGCCGAGGACGATTGACCGTTTCACTGTTCCTAGGTTAGTCGGTGCGGCCGGGTTGGTCGAGTGTCGGCCACCGGTCGTACGGTAGAATAATCGGCATATGGACCTACGGTTCAGCAATAGTGAAAGTGAGGTCAAAGATGTCCGAGCAAAGCGAGGTTTCCGCCTCGAACCCGGTGCCCGCTGAGGTGGTTGTGTCGCGAACACTGGCATGTCCGGCAAAGCGGGTTTGGAAAGAATTGATGACGAAGCAGGGTGCCGAAGCGCTTCTGGGCCCCGGTGCCGAGTTCGGCGAAAAGGGTCACACCTGGACGAGCGAAGACGGCCTGGCAGGCGTCATGCGCACGCTGCACCCCATCGAGGAGATACGATTCTCGATCCGTCAAGACGAGAAGCCTCCCAGCATGGTGCAGATCGACCTATTGCCTGAAGGTGACACGACGACGTTGAAAGTCACCCATTCGAATCTGAACGAGGACACCGACCGCCCCTGGTTGGTCGGGCGCTGGGAGGCGGCCCTCGGCCGCATCGACGCCTACCTCGCCGAGTAGCGGCGGTAATGGCGGGCGGAACGCCGGTTTGAGCTGGCGACGGCGCACACGATTGAGCGAGTGGCCGCAAGCTTGCTTGTGAGCCGGGAGCGATTGAGTGTTGACGAGGCAGTTCAAAGAACTGCCGAGGAACCGACGCGTACCCAGGCCTAGTGGCCACCCAGACTATGCGTCGAGTACGACGTCCGTGTGCTCGGGGCCGGCTGGAGTCCGCCGCTACATCCCGAAGCCAGACTCCAGGCATAAACTGATGTCATGCTCAAGTTTGCGAAAAAGCTGCTGTTGATCCTGGGCGCCGTGGTGATTGTCGCGGCCGCCGCCTATTTGCTTTATGAGTTCTGGCTGAGTGCGGATTCAGTGAAGACCATAGTTCAATCGACGATCAATTACGGAACCAAAGGTTCGGCCTACAACGCCACCATGACCGGCATCGTGATCGCTGCGCTGATCGGTGTGGTCGGCGGCATCATCCTAGGCCTCGGCATCGGCATCCCGTCGGCGACGTTCAAGCAGCGCTATGAGCAGCGTCAGGCCGAAGCGGCGCGTCAGCTGGCCGAATCCGCCGCCAAGGACGCCCCCAAGGCCGACGCCACCGCCTAACTCAGCGTCCAGTCGATTGGTTCACCGCCCTGGGCCACCAGGGCGGCGTTGGCGCGGCTGAACGGCTTGGACCCAAAGAACCCGTTGTGCGCAGACAGCGGGCTGGGGTGGGCGCTGGCGATGACCGGCACCTTGGCGCCCTGCAGCACCGGCGCGACCGTTTGGGCGTCCCGTCCCCAAAGGATGGCCACCAGCGGCGCGCCCTGGCGCCCAGCCAGCGCCTCAATGGCGGCGCCCGTCACGGCCTCCCAGCCTTTGCCGCGATGCGATGCCGGCGCACCGGGACGCACCGTCAGCACCCTGTTCAGCAGCAGCACGCCTCGCTCGAACCAGGCCGTCAAGTCGCCGTGTGGCGATGGCTCCACGCCCAGATCGTCGTGCAACTCGCGGAAGATGTTCACGAGGCTGGGCGGCAGCGGGCGGACATCCCGGCCGACGGCGAAGCTCAAGCCCACCGGGTGCCCCGGCGTCGGGTAGGGGTCTTGGCCGACGATCAGCACCCGTACGTCGGCCATGGGGCGGCTAAAGGCCCGCAGCACCTTGTCGCCGGCGGGCAAATAGTGGCGTCCGGCAGCTAGCTCTTGACGCAGGAACTCGCCCATGGCGTGGATGGCCGGCTCTTGGCCGGCCAGTGCGTTTGCCCAGTCGGGGGCCATCAGCTTCGATATCGGCTCGGGAGGCATGAGCGCAACGATACACGGCTACGATGGAGTGGTGGATCCATCGCTTGAGCGCCAAGACACGCCCGCTACCGATGCTGTGTCGCCACTGACCGACGTGGCGGCCAGCGATGTGCCTGCTTCAGGTGACGAATCGATAGCAGTAGACGAGCCAGGTAACCCGCTGAATTCGATCCTGCGGGTGGTGCCCCGGGGGTTGCTGATCACGGCCCTGTGGGCTGCCTGCCTGATGCTGATTGGCCTAGCGGTGTGGGGAGTGGCCCTCTTGGCGGGTCGGCTGAGCGAAGTGGTGTTGCCAGTTTTCGCGGCTTTCCTGCTGACGGCGGCACTGCAGCCGCTGCGCGACTTTCTCGTCAAGCGGGGCACACCGTCGTGGCTGGCGGCGCTGATATGTCTTCTCTTTCTGGTGGTCGTGGTCGGCGGGTTGATGACCTTGGTCGCCATGCAAGTCGTGGCGCACTGGACGGAGCTGTCCACCCAGACGGTGGCTGGCTTCAGCACGTTTGTGGCCTGGCTAAACAGCGGGCGCCTGCACGTCAGCCAGGATCAGATGAACCAGTGGATGAACTCGCTGACCGACTTCTTGAGCACCCAGTCGTCAAATATTGCTGCACTGGCGGCGAGCATCGGGACGTCCATCTTCAAGTTCCTGACGGGCCTGATCATGTGCCTGTTCGCCATCTTCTTCTTCTTGAAGGACGGCGACCGGTTCTCTCGCACGCTGCGCCGCCTGGTGCCTTCCGGTATGCGGTCGGTGGTGTCCCCGGCGGCCAGCCAAGGTTGGGCGTCCATGGTGGCCTATGTGCGGGCGGCAGTGACGGTGGCGGCCTGTGACGGGGCGGGCGCCGGCCTGGGCGCGCTGATCCTGGGGTCGAACTTCTGGGTGGCGATCATGGCGTTGACGTTCGTCTTCGCGTTCGTCCCGATGTTGGGGGCGCTGGTGGCCGGCGGTGTCGGCTGCATCATCATCCTGGCGACGCTGGGCTGGGTCAAGGCGCTGATCATGCTGGCCATCTTCGTCGTCGTCCTGGAAACCGAAGTCCACGTCATGCAACCTTTGCTGCTGGGACGGGCCGTGGACATCCACCCGCTGGTTGTGCTGCTCTCGATTGCCGTGGGCATGGTCATCGCGGGCATTCCGGGCGGCGTGTTCGCCATACCTCTCGTGGCGTTGATCGTCGGTGTCGGCCGGGCAGCCATCGGTGATATCGATGAACCGGCGGCGACGGGCGCGAAACGTCGGTCCTGGTTCAAACAGCGCAAAACCCCAGCGGTGACGGCTCCGGCTGCCAGTCGCTGGCGCGGTCTCAAACGCCAAAAGGCTTGACGTCCACAATACGCAGTTCGATGGTGCGCCCGTTCGGCGCGACATAGGAGACCGTGTCGCCGATGCGGGCGCCGGTGACGGCTTGGCCGAGCAGCGACTGTGGCGAATAGACCTGGGTGTCGATGTCGGCGTCCAGCCCCAGCATCTCGCGGGCACCGAGCAGGAAAGTCTCAGTATCATCATCGTCACCGCCGTAGGCGACGGTGACCTGCGAGCCGACGGCGGCCTGGTCACTGGTGGCGGGGGCTTCGCCGACTTGGGCGTCGCGCAGCATGGCTTCGAGCTGGCGGATTCGGCCTTCCATCTGGCCCTGCTCTTCGCGGGCGGCGTGGTAACCGCCGTTCTCCGACAGGTCGCCCTCGGCACGTGCCGCGGCGATCTTGGCAGAGATTGCCGGGCGCCCTTCGGTCTTGAGGTGTTCAAGCTCGAGGGCTAGTTTGTCGTATGCTTCCTGCGTCAGCCAGACTGCGTCCATCCCCCCAGTTTAGCTTGTGGTCACATGCCTACAGATCGACATTCGCGCTGACACTCAGTTCGCCGGCTTCGCGCCAATCGAGATCGCCGGTGATGTTGGCGACCGCTTTGAGGTCGCTTGCCGCCGACTTGAGCTGGTCCAAGGTTTCGGCTGGCGCGGTGATCACCACGGCGCTCAGCGCCGTCTTCATCGAGACCTTGGCCTCCGACTTGACGCCGCGCAGGCGCTCCAGGGCGGCACCGACCGCGTCGAGCATAGAGCCGTCCCCATTCACCTCGAACTCGCCCAGGGACGGCCAGGTCGCCAGGTGGACCGAGCCGTCCTGCCACCAGCTCCAGACCTCTTCGGTGACGAAGGGCAGGAAGGGGGCGAACAGGCGCAACTGGATGCTCAGGGCCTGTTGCAGGGCGGCCTGGGCCGACGCCGCGCCGTCAGCACCGCGAGTGCCGTAGGCGCGCTCTTTGACCAGTTCCAGGTAATCGTCGCAGAACGTCCAGAAGAAGGCCTCGGCGACCTCCAGGGCCGTCGTGTACTCGTAGGCGTCGAAGGCCTGGGTGGCGGCTGCCACGACGCCCTTCAGGGCGTCCAGAAGGCCCGCGTCAATCGGCTCGGTGACTGCTGACGGAGGCTGCGGCCCGCCCAGCCCCAGCACGAACTTGCTGGCGTTGAGCAGCTTCATGGCGAGGCGACGTCCGACCTTCATCTGCGTCTCGTCGAAGGGGCTGTCGGTGCCCGGACGGGCCATCGCGGCACGCCAGCGGACGGCGTCCGACCCGAACTTGTTCAGAATCTCGTCGGGGATGATGGCATTGCCGCGCGATTTCGAGAGCTTCTTTCGGTCATTGTCGACCACAAAGCCGGAGATCGCCGCTGTATGCCAGGGCAGGCAGTCGAACTCCAGATGCGAGCGGACGATGCGGCTAAACAGCCAGGTGCGGATGATCTCGTGGGCGTGGGGGTCCATGTCCATCGGGAAGGTGGCGGCGAACAACTCCGGGTCGCGTTCCCAGCCGCAGACGATCTGCGGGCTTAGTGACGATGTCGCCCATGTGTCCATGACGTCCGGGTCGGCCATGAACCCCAGCGGTTTGCCGCGCTGCGCCTCCTCGTAACCGGCGGGTGTGTCAGCCATAGGATCGACGGGCAGGGCGGCTTCGTCCGGCACGATCGGGTGGTCGTAGTCTGGCTGGCCGTCGGCGTCCAGGCGGTACCACACAGGGAAGGGGACGCCGAAGAAGCGCTGCCGCGAGATCAGCCAATCGCCGTTGAGGCCCTCGACCCAGTTGATGTAGCGGTGGCGCATGTGCTCGGGCACCCACTGGAGTTCCTCGCCGCGCTCAATCAGGCGCTGGCGCAGGGCCTCGTCGCGGCCGCCGTTGGTGATGTACCACTGGCGCGACGCGACGATCTCCAGCGGCTTGTCACCCTTCTCGAAGAAGTTGACCTTACGCATCGTTGGGGTGGGCTCGCCGTCCAGGTCGCCCGATTCGCGCAGTAGCGCGACGATGGCCTCCCGCGCCGAGAACGGCGTCTTCCCGCCCAATTCGGCATAGGGTGCTGGGTTGGGCAGCCAGTCGGGGGCGTCGCGGGCCAGGCGCCCGTCACGTTGGATGATGGTGCGGGTCGGCAGATTGAGTTCGCGCCACCATGTGACGTCGGTCAGGTCGCCGAATGTGCAGCACATGGCGATGCCGGCACCCTTATCGGGCTCGGCCTTTGGGTGTGCCAGGACGGGTATTTTGGTGCCAAACAGCGGTGAGGTCACCGTTGTCCCGAACAGTGGCTTGTAGCGCTCGTCATCGGGGTGGGCGACAAGCGCGCAGACGGACGGAATGAGCTCGGGTCGGGTCGTCTCGATGTAGACGGTGGTGCCATCGGCTTTGTGGAAGGCGATGCGGTGGTAGAAGCCGGGGTAGTCGTTGTCCAGCAGTTCGGCCTGCGCGACGGCCGTCTGAAATGTGACGTCCCAAAGGGTCGGGGCGTCCGACATGTAGGCCTCGCCGCGGGCCAGGTTGCGCAGGAAGGCCCGCTGCGCCACCGACTGGGCGGCGGGCGAGATCGTCGAATAGAGCCGGCTCCAGTCGACCGACAGGCCGACGCGGCGCCACAAGTCCTCGAACGCCTGCTCGTCGATGGACGTCAGCGTCAGGCACAACTCGACGAAGTTGCGCCGCGAAATCGACACCTGATGTTTCTCGTCCGGTGTCGCCGGCGGGGTGAAATCGGGGTCGTAGGGCAGGGTCGGGTCGCAGCGGACGCCATAGAAGTTTTGGACGCGCCGTTCCGTCGGTAGCCCGTTGTCGTCCCACCCCATCGGGTAGAACACCTGCTTGCCCCGCATGCGCTGAAAGCGCGCCACCGTGTCGGTGTGGGTGTAGCTGAAGATGTGCCCGACATGCAGCGAGCCGGAAACCGTCGGCGGGGGGGTGTCAATGCTGAAGGTGTCGGCTCGCGGCGCCAGGTGATAGGCGTAGGTGTCGTCCGTTTTCCAGCGGGCCGACCACTTGGCCTCCAGGCCTTCCAGGGCAGGGTTTTCGGGGACGTTCCAGGTCATGCGTCAAATCCTACCTGGGACGACCGACTAGCTGCCCGCAGTGACTCCGTTGACCGCATTGGCGATCAGAGTCAGTAGGGTGTCTTCACTGGTCGAAGATGGGCCATTGGAAAGGTCCGTCATGATGTCAACGGTCTGGAAGATGGTGGGCGTGTCGGCGCTGGCGGCCACCATGACGGGCGTAGTCGTCACGCCGGTGGCGTAGGTGGAGTTGCCGGGGACGGCGCTGGTTTGGTTGGCGGTAGACATCGTCGAGATGAAGGCGGACGTCGCGCGTTGGGTGTAACAGGTCTGGAAGGTCTTCAAATCGGTGCCGGTGATGCCAGCCGCCGCCGGGAAGTCAACCTTGAGTTTCTGATCGCCGAACACCAGTCCGCCCGACGTGATGCTTATGGGCGTAGCTGCCAAGACTGTCTGCGTGTATGGCAAGAACTTGCCCACCGTATCGGCGCAGGCGGCGGCGATGGCCGCGCGGGACGACGCGGTGTTCGCATTGGTGGTGTCGCCGCTCGTCAGGAAGTGGTAGCGCAGGGTGATGTCGCCCTTGCCGGCCAGAGCTGTCAGGGCAGGCCCATAGGCCGTCTGGGCGCCGCTGCTGCTGAAGGACTGGAAGTCCACATAGAAGTCGACGATGTAAGGCCCGTTCGCTGTCGGTGTGGGGACCGGCAGGTCGGGGCTGACCGTCGGCGTGTCGGTGGACGAATCTGATGGTGGGTCGTTTTGAATGCCCTCCTCCCCTGGCGTGTCCGAAGGGGCGTCTGACGGTGTGTCGGTCGGCGTGTCCGACGGCATCGGTGTGGGGATGGGCAGGCTGGGGCTGTATGCTGCGGCCTCGTCCGCCTTGACGGCGATGGCCAAACCGTCGCCGGTGGCGTTAGGTGGCGTGAGTTGCGCGGCGTTGGCCGGACCGACAATAGACACCTCGCGCTCGCCAGACTTGACATGCGACCAGGCACCCCAAATGCCGGCCGCCGCTAGTGCGATGATGACGATGGCGATCGTCCAGTTGATGGCGAGCCGACGGCGGCGCTTCGCCTTCTTCTCAGCCTCCAGTTTGGCTTCAATCTCGCGGCGGGGCGCCAAATCGGCGCGCGGTTTCGTCTTGTCTTTGGCCATTGTGCGGGTTACCTCTTGGTTATGAGTTGGCGACTTGTTGCAGCAACGTCAGCAGCGATGCCGCATCGGTGCCGATGGCCGGTGTCGGGTAGCTGGTGGCGTCGGGTTGGTTGAAAAGTTGACCCAGACCCAGCGGTTTACCGTTGACGAAGATCGTCGGGGTGCCGGTGACGCCCACCTGGTCGCCCTTGGTGGCGTCATCGTAGTAGGTGGCGTGGTTGGGGTCTTTCGGGTCTTGGTAGATCTTCGAGTCGGTGCCGTACAGGAAGGCCGGCGGTGTCGACTTGTTGCTGACCGGGTTGACGTTGTTCTGCTCGACGCTGTTCACCCAGTCTTGGGTTTGACGCCCGGCATAGCAGGTCTTGAACTTGTCCAACGCGTCGCCGGACAGTCCGATCGACGCCGGGAAATCGACGGTCAATTGCTGATCGGTGTAGCCAACGCCCTCAGTCGACGGCTGGTTGATGAAGACGGTGTTGTTGTAGGAGTAGAACTTGGTGTTGTCGACATAATCGACACAGGCTGCGGCGATGGCCGCCCGGGCCGAGTTTTGGTTCGGGTAGCCGCCGTCCAGGAACGTGCGGTTGTGCAGGTTCAACACGATGTCACCGCTGTTGGCCAGGGCCTCAAGTGGTTTTGCATAGGTGTCCTCAACCAGCTTGCACCAGGGGCACTGATAGTCGAAATGGATGTCAACCCGCACGGCGGTGTTCTTCACGGCGCTGGTGCCTGGCACAGTGATCCAGGCCGCCTGCGACAAATCGGTCGAGTTGCCATCCGGCGGCATGACCTGCGCGCCCGTGGGGGTGTTGCCCGGCTGGCCCTTGTTGGCCCGCCCGATGCCCCAAAGCAACAGCCCGACGATCAACGCGACGACCACCACGATGGCGACAATGATCAGGACGCGGTTACGACGGGCCTTCCGGGCGGCGGCTTCCTGCTGGGCGCGCAACTCGGCCCGGCGGTTGGCGCCGGCCGTGGGAGCGGACGCCACTTGGCGCGTGGACGGTGATTTCTTGGTGGCCATCGGTCACTCCTCAATTTCGGTCGTTGGGCCGGCTATCCAGCCGTCAATGGAAAGCGGGCTCTTGGGGAACAGGACTATCCATACCGCGCAAATCAGCAGTCCGATGTCGCGCAGGATGTCCAACCAGTACATTGGCTTTTCGCCGGGCAAGGTCAGGTCGCCGCCAGGCCCGAAGCAGCCGCAGTCGATTTTGAGGCCTCGTGCCCAGGCCGATGCGATGACGACTATGTATGCCACCATCATCAGGCCACCGAGTGCTGCCATCCAGCGGGTCAACAGGCCAAGAATGATGACCAGGCCAAGCAGAATCTCAATGATCGGCATCGCTGTGCCAATCGTGGTGATCATCCAGGCGGGCAAGGGCAGACGATAGGCCTGCACGGCTTGGACGGATTCGGGCACCACGCCCTGTTGCAGAGAAACCACCAGATTGCCGATCTTCAGCAAGCCAGCCACCATGATGGCGGCACCCAGAATGACGCGTGCGGCCAGCGTGATCCAGCCAAAGACTGGCGCGTGAGGGCGCAGCACAACGTCCGGCGTATTTTTGGCCATGGAAAAATCATACCTGACGAGGGTGGTTCGATAATCCTCTGACGTGAGGCGTGACCTGTGAGGTTGCCCAGGTGGGTTATGAGTTGGCGATTTGTTGCAGCAGGGCCAGCAGCGACGCCGCGTCCGTGCCCACAGCGGGTATCAATGGACTGTTGGCGTCTTGTTGTGTGAACAGATCGCCAAGGGTCAGCGGTTTGCCGTTGACAAACATCGTCGGGGTTCCGGTGACGCCCACCTGGGTGCCCTTGGACGGGTCGTCATAGTAAGTCACCCGATTTGGGTCGTTCGGGTCCCGGTACAGCTTCGAGTCGGTGCCATAAAGGAAAGCCGGTGGGGCGGCATTGTTGTTGACCGGGTTGGCGTTGTTCTGCTCTGATTCGGTCACCCAGTCCTGCGTCTGACGCCCCGAATAGCAGGCGTTGAACTTGTCCAGCGCGGCGCCTTGCAGCCCGACCGATGCCGGGAAGTCGACCGTCAGTTGCTTGTCGGTGTAGCCGACGCCCTCTTGGGGCTGGTTGGCGAAGATGGTGTTGTTGTACGCCGAGAGCAACGCGCCGTCGGCGATGTCGACGCAGGCGGCCGCGACGGCGGCACGCGTCGAGTTTTGGCCCGGGTAGTTACCGTCCAGGAACGAGCGCATATGCAAGTTCAGTACGATGTCACCGCTGTTGGCAAGGGCGTCGAAGGTCTGGGCGTAGGTGTCTTCCGTCAACTTGCACACGGGGCATTGATAGTCGGCGTGGATGTCGGCGCGCAACGCCGTCGACTTGACGGGGTTTGTGCCCGGCACCGTCAGCCAGGCGGCCTGTGATAGGTCGGTGGAGTTGCTATCGGGGGGTGTGACCTGCGTTCCCGTCGGGGTGTTGCCCGGCTGGCCCTTGTTGGCCCGTCCGATGCCCCAAAGAATCAGGCCGAGGACCAGCGCCACGACCACCACAGCGGCGACCACGATCAGGACGCGGTTGCGGCGGGCCTTTCGGGCGGCGGCTTCCTGTTGGGCCCGCAACTCGGCCCGACGATTGGCGCCGGTCGTGGAAGAGGACGCCACTTTGCGTGCGGACGGTTTTTTCTTTGTCACCATCGTTCCCTCCGAAGTCTCGTCGGCTTGGGAAGAAGCCTACCTGACACCTGCGGTTCGACATTCTTCCCGCTTGAGGCGTTGCCCAGGTTGGCGGCAAAGACGCGATCTCGAAGCCGTAAACTTCAGGTGTGAAGCTTACGCACGAGGAAATCGTCGACGCGCTGGAAGCCCGCTGGCCGGAGAACCGGGTGGGGCCGAGCCTCGACCGCATCGCCGCCATCATGGACCTGCTGGGTAACCCGCAGCGCGCGCAACCCGTCGTCCAGATCACCGGCACCAACGGCAAGGGTTCGACGGCCATCATGGTCGACGCGCTGCTGCGAGCGGCCGGTCTGCGGACGGGACGGTTCACCAGCCCTCACCTGGAGGACATCAGCGAGCGCATCGTCATCGACGGAGCACCGATCAGCCCGGTTGTTTTCGACGAGGTGTGGGACGAGATCGCCCCCCTGGTGGCCATGGTGGACGAGCAGGCCATCGGCGGCATCGAATGCACATTCTTTGAGGTCATGACGGCTTTGGCCTACGCGGCCTTCGCGGACGCCCCGGTGGACGTCGCGGTCATGGAGGTCGGCATGGGCGGGCGCTGGGACGCTACCTCCGTGGCCGATGCCAGCGTGGCCGTCATAGCGCCCATTGGGCTGGATCACATGCAGTACCTGGGCGATACCATCGCGGAGATCGCCGGCGAGAAGTCAGGCATCATCAAGGCAGGTGCCGTGGCC
>Ga0123357_10003156_pt1 | contig 18753 bp, 12 predicted proteins | sample TergutEmb28metaG_FD_89873 | JGI IMG/M metagenome (GOLD analysis project Ga0123357, IMG submission 89873) | Embiratermes neotenicus P4 segment gut microbial communities from Petit-Saut dam, French Guiana - Emb289 P4 | ecosystem: Host-associated > Arthropoda: Insects > Digestive system > Gut ...
AGGCATCCCGAGTGCTCGTGGTGCGCAACGCCGCGACCTCGTGCCCATGCCAAAGCTGCAGCAACTGGATGGTCCACTCGACGTCGGCGAGCCCGCCCCGGCCCAGCTTGAGATGGGTGGCCGGGTCGGCGCCGCGCGGCAACCGCTCGGCGTCCACCCGCCCCTTGATCCGTCGGATCTCCGCGACATCGGCGGGGCTCAGGCCGCCGGCCGGGTAGCGAACCGGGTCAATCAACGCCAGGAACCGGTCCCCCAGCGCCCGGTCGCCGGCGGCGATCCTGGCCCGCAGCAGCGCCTGCGCCTCCCACGGCGCCGACCACTGACGGTAGTACCGGGCGTAAGACGCCAGTGAGCGCGCCAGCGGCCCGCGCCTTCCCTCCGGGCGAAGGTCGGCGTCGATGAGCAGCGGCGGATCCGCCGACGGCGCGGACAGCAGCGCCCGCAGCCGGCTGGCCACCTCGTGCGCGATCGCCGGCGCCTCGCTCTCGAACAGCGCGGCGTCCAGGGTCGGCTCCCCCTCCGGCGCGCGCGCGTCGAAGACGAACATCACGTCGGCGTCCGAGCCGTAGCCGGCCTCGCCGCCGCCGAGGCGACCCATCGCGATCACTGCGAAATCGATCCGATCAGCACCGGCCACGTCGCGCCTGGCGACCTCCAGGGCGGCGGCCAGAGTCGCGTCGGTGGTCGCGCTGATCGCCGCGCACGCCTGATCGACGGTCAGCTGATCGAGCAGGTCGGCGAACGCGACGCGCAGCAGCTCGCCCCGGCGCACCCCCCGGATCGCGGCGACCGCGTTGGCCGAATCAGTGTGCCGGCCGACCATCTCCGCCATCGCGGCGGTCAGCTCGGCCGCGCGACGCGGGCGCAGCGCGGCGTCGTCGCCGAGGGACTGCAACGCCTCGGGGGCGCGCACCAGCAGCCGCACCACATACTGGCTGGTGCCCAGCAGGTACGCCAGCCGCGAGGCGACGGCCCCCTCGTCGCGGAGCAGGCGCAAGAACCAAGGCGTGGCGCCGAGCTCGTCGGACACCTGACGGTAGGCGCGCAACCCGGCGTCCGGGGACGGCGCGTCCGCGAAGTCGCCGAGCAGCACCGGCAGCAAGGCGCGCTGCAGCGCGGCCCGACGGGACAACCCCGCGGTCAGCGCCTGGATGTGTCCCAACGCTCCGCGCGGATCGGCGAAGCCCAGCGCCGCCAGCCGGCGGCCCGCCTCAACCGGGGTCAACCGCAGCGCCTCGCTCGGCACCCGGGCCACCGCCTCCAGCAGCGGTCGGTAGAACAGTTTCTCGTGCAGCCGGCGCACCTGATGGGTGTGCCGCGCCCACTCGCCCTGCCAAACCTCGCGCACCGCGTGGTGCCCCTGCGCCTGCAGGCCCATCGCCCGGGCCAGCTGGTCCACCGCGACGGGATCGTCCGGTACCAGATGGGTGCGTCGCAGCAGGCGCAGCTGCAGCCGGTGCTCGGCGGCCCGCAGGAACCGGTAGGCGTCGGCGAGCCGGGCGGCGTCATCGCGGCCCACGTAGCCACCGTCGCGCAGCGCGTCCAGCGCCGGCAAAGTCGCCGCCACCCGCAGCGTCTCGTCGCCGCGCCCATGCACCAGCTGTAACAGCTGCACGGCGAACTCGACATCGCGCAGGCCGCCGGCGGCGAGTTTGATCTCCCGGTCGACCAGCTCGGGCGGCAAGTGTTCGACCACCCGTCGTCGCATCGCCTGGACGTCGGCGACGAAGTCGGGCCGCTCAGCGGCGGACCACACCAGCGGCGCGATGGTGTCCAGGTACTGGCGGCCGAGCTCGGCATCACCGGCCACCGGCCGGGCCTTGAGCAGCGCCTGAAACTCCCAGGTGTTGGCCCAGCGCTGGTAGTAGGCGGCGTGGCTGGCCAAGGTTCGCACCAACGGGCCGGCACGCCCCTCCGGCCGCAGGCTCGCGTCCACCTCCCACGCGACCGCCCGGCAGATCCGCATGGTCTCGGCGGCGATCCGGCTGGCCTGGTCCAAGTCGCCCTCGGCCACGAAGATCACATCGACGTCGGAGACGTAGTTCAGCTCCCGGCCGCCCGCCTTGCCCATGGCGATGACGGCGAGGCGGAACCGATCGGGCCCCGCCGGATCGGGGTCCCGCCGACCGGGACCGGAATGGGGGCGGGCGCGGGAAGCGGCGAGAGCGAGCGCGGCCCGCAGCGTGTGCCCAGCCAGATCAGCGAGCAACTCACCAACCGCGGCAACGTCGAGCTCGCCGTTCAGGTCGCGTCCGGCGATGGCCACCAGCTCCCGGCGGTACGCGGCGCGCAACTCCGGCTCGGCGCCCGCCGCACCCAGTCGAGCCGGCATCCCAACCGGGTCGAGGCCACCGGCCAGCGCGTGCCAGTCGGCCGGGTGGGCGGCGAGGTGGTCACCGAGGGCCGATGACGCGCCGAGCAGCCTGATCAGGCGCAGGCGGACCGACTCGTCTTCGCCGAGCGCGGCGGCGAGCTCGCTCCGGTCCGCGGCGTGGGTCATGAGCGCGGCCAGCGCGGCGAGCGCCCAATCCGGATTGGCGGACTGGCTGATCGCGGCCAGCGCGGCGGCGTGCGCCGCGTCCGGTTGGTTGGCGGCCACGTCCCACCAGGCCAGCGGCGGCGCGGTCAGCGACGCCGCTGCGGCGGCGGCGTCGCGAAACCCGAGCCGGGCCAACCGCTGCGCGGTCCGGCTCGCGCCCGCCACCGCTGCCTTGGCCGGGTCTTGCTCAGCCGGTCCGGCACCGGCCACGGACGCGCTCACCGCAGGCCCGGCGGCTGGGGCGATCCGACTGGGTCCGGATGCCGCGCCACATCGGCGAACGCGACGGCGAATGGCTCCCACGTTTGCGCTATATCAGCGTGCGCGGCGTCGGCGCGGGCGAGGATCTCCTCGATGTCGTAGTCGGCCAACGCGTCGGAGTCGGTGCGCGCCCAGCCGCGCACCATCTCAGGGGTGGTCTCGATATGGAACTGCAGGCCCCAGGCCAGCCGGCCGACGCGGAACGCCTGCACGTCGCAGACCGGCCCAGCGGCCAGCTGCACCGCCCCGGGCGGCAGCTCGGTGACCGCGTCAACATGCCACTGCAGCACGTCCGGGGTGATCGGCACCGCCCGGAACAACGGGTCCGTGGCGGCCGCCGATCGTTTCGCGACGAGTCGCGCGCCGTATTCCGGACCCTCCGGGTTGCGCTCGACCCGTCCGCCGAGCGCGAGCGCGAGCAGCTGCGCGCCCAAGCAGATGCCCAGCGTGGGCAGCTCGCGGGCCGCCGCCCGCGCGAGCAGCGCCCGTACCGGACGCAACGACGACTCATGCGCGCTGGCCGCCCCGCCCAACACCACCAACGCGGCATAACCGTCCAACGCGGCCGGGTCCGGCGCCTCGCGGACCACGTGCGGCGCCAAACCCGCGTCCGCCAGCCAGCCACCGAGCCGACCCACCGGGTCCGTGGGGTCGTTCTGGATCACCAGCGCCCGCTCGTCAGCCACGTCATGCACCATAGCCGCTGCGACGATCGGCGCGACACCGTCGGCGCGCGGCATCAGCAGGCGGCATCACCTGCGGGCGGCGGCGCTACAGGGCGGGCAGGTAGCGGCGCAGTTCGAACGGGCTGACCTCGGCGCGGTACTCCAGCCACTCGTCGCGTTTGTTGCGCAAGAAGAAGTCGAAGACGTGCTCGCCCAGGGTCTCGGCGACCAGCTCGGAGGTCTCCATCGCCCGCAGCGCGTCGGACAGGTTGTGCGGCAGCTCGGCGTAGCCCAGCGCGCGCCGTTCGGTCTCCGACAGCTGCCACACGTCGTCCGCCGCGCCCGGCGGCAACTCGTAGTTCTCCTCAATGCCCTTGAGCCCGGCGGCGAGCAGGACGGCGAAGGCCAGGTAGGGGTTGCACGCGGCGTCCACCGAACGGATCTCCACCCGGGTGGAGTTGGCCTTGCTCGGTTTGTACATCGGCACGCGCACCAACGCGGACCGGTTGTTGTGCCCCCAGCAGACGAATGTGGGCGCCTCGACGATCTGGCCACGCGCCGAGAAGCCCCACAGCCGTTTGTAGGAGTTCACCCACTGGTTGGTGACCGCGGTGATCTCGCGCGCGTGGCGCAGCAAGCCGGCGATGAACGATTTCGCCGTCTTGGACAGGTACAACTCGTCGGCCGCGTCGTGGAAGGCGTTGCGGTCGCCCTCAAACAACGACAGATGGGTGTGCATCCCGCTGCCCGGCTGGTGCTGGAACGGCTTGGGCATGAATGTGGCGTGCACGCCGGTGGAGATCGCCACCTCCTTGACCACATGGCGGAACGTCATCACGTTGTCGGCCATCGACAGCGCGTCGGCGTAGCGCAGGTCGATCTCCTGCTGCCCGTGCCCGACCTCGTGGTGGCTGAACTCCACCGAGATGCCCATCGCTTCCAGCACATCCACCGCATCCTGGCGGAAGTCGTGCGCGGCGTCGTGGCTGGTCATGTCGAAGTATCCGCCAGTGTCCAACGGATCGGGCTCGCTGCCGTCGGACGGCCGGTTCTTCAACAAGAAGAACTCAATCTCCGGGTGGGTGTAGAAAGTGAACCCGCGCTCGGCGGCTCGCGAAAGCGCGCGCCGCAGCACGAAACGTGGATCGGCCCAGGACGGTGAGCCGTCGGGCATGGTGATGTCGCAGAACATCCGCGCCGTGTCAGCCCGCTTGCCGTCCCGGGCGGGCAGGATCTGGAACGTCGCCGGGTCCGGGCGGGCGAGCATGTCGGATTCGCTGCTGCGCGCGAAGCCCTCGATCGCCGAGCCGTCGAAACCGATGCCCTCCTCGAACGCGTCATCGAGTTCCGCCGGCGCCACCGCCACCGATTTCAGGGTGCCAAGAACGTCGGTGAACCACAATCGCACGAACCGGATCTGCCGCTCCTCAAGGGAGCGCAGCACGAACTCTTGTTGTCGGTCCACGCGCCCACTCTTCCGCTGCCACGTTTCCAGGAAGTTACGCGGGCCTCAGTCGGGCGCGCGGCCGGTCCGGCCCCGAGGTCACCGCGCCCGACGTCAGTTGTGCAGCGCGCTCCCCTTGAGCCACTTGGCCCACGGCACGTCCCAGTCACCGCCCTGCCACAGTTCGATCTTCGGCGCGTCGGGACTCACCACCTTGACCACGTCGCCGATCAGCGAGGTGTTGAAGTACCACGTGGCGTTGTCCAGATTCAGGTTCAGGCATCCGTGCGATACGTCGTAGCTGCCCTGGGCGTACTCGGTGTTCAGGTAGTGCAGATAGATGCCGTCAGTGCTGATCTTGGTGGCCCAGTAGATGGACACCCGGTAGCCGTTCGGGGAGTTGACCGGCACCCCGAAGGTCGAGGAGTCCATGATGGCCGGGTTCTCGTGTGAGATCACGGTGTAGGTGCCCTGCATGGTCCACAGCGACACCGGCCCATTGACACCCGGGATCGTGGTGTGCCGTCCCATCGAGGTGGGCATGGTGCGCTGCAACTTGCCGTTGAAATACACCTTGACCTGGTGGGTGGTGTCGTCGGCGATGGCGATGTGCTTCGGGCCGATCTTGAACGACACGCTGGCGTCGGCCTGCCCGTACAGCCCCGGTCCGACCTGCACGCCGTACACGTTCGCGGACACCGTCACCTTGGTGCCGGTCGGCCAGTAGTCCTTCGGCCGGTAGTGCACGTTGCTGTCGTCGACCCAGTACCACGCGCCCGCCACCTCAGGTTTGGTGGTGACCGTCAACGCCTTCTCCGCGGCGGCCTTGTTGGTGATCGGCTCATCGAAATGCACCACCGGGATGACACCGACCCCGTAGGTGGCGCCATTGGTCATCGAGAACCCGCCCGGAACGTTCAGGTAGGGCATGGTCAGGTTGTCCGGGGTGAGGGTTTGGAAGGTCGAAGTCTTGCTGGCTTTGATGCCGTCCGCGTTGGTGGCGGTGGCACTGAGCTTGTAGGCGTTGGAGTAGCCAAGGACCTCGCTGGCCTGCCACGAGGTCTTGTCGTCGGACAGTTTGCCCTTGACGACCTTGCCGGTCCCGGTGTTCACCAAGCGCACCGTCCCCAACACCCCGTCGGTGACTGACACCGTGATCGGAGCGACCGGGCTCACCGTCTTCGCGCCCGAGTGCGGGCTCAGCGCCAGCCTCGCCAGCGGCGCGGGCGGAGTCGGGGTCGGCGTCGGGATGGGAGGCTCCACCGTCGAGGCGACGCTTTGCGGGACCGTGGCCGAGCCACCTGGCACCGTCTGGGCGTCCGGCGGGGTGTGCTTCGCCGAACACCCGGCGGCAAGCAATGCTGCGACGGCGAACACGCTCGCCATGACCCATCGTCGGTCGGTCCTCACGACACTCCTCCGCAACGTTGCCTTTGCTTGCACCGGCGCGACTCACGCGCCGGGGTTGCACGGCACGGCATCGCACCTCCCATTCTGCCGGACGGACCTCGGGATGTCAGCCCGTCGCCAAGTAACGATCCGCCAACATATTGACGTGTGGGCGCGAAGAATAGTTGCATCCGGCGCTCGACTCGCGGCCCTACCTACCAGCCACACAGCAGCGGGCGACCCGGTGGCGGCGCGACACCGTGGCAGCCTGCCCGGCGGCGCCAGCCGGCCGCACGGCGCAGCAGTCGCGGCGGCATGATCGGGGCATGCCCATGATGCGGATCGCGCTCGCCCAGACCGACTCGTGTGTCGGCGATCTCGCCGGCAACGCCGCCGAGATCCTGCGCCACGCCCGGGCGGCCGCTGATGCCGGCGCGCGGCTGGTGGTGTTCCCCGAGCTGGCGCTGACCGGCGCCCCGCTCCCGGGCCTGGCGTCGCGTGGCTCGTTTCGGGCCGCGTCCCGGGCCGCGCTGTCCCGATTGGCCGGCGAGCTCACCGCTGCCGGGCTGGGCGGCGTCGGGGTGATCGCCGGGTTCCTCGACCAGGACGGCACCGGCCGCGACGACGCGGCCCGAAACGCGGCGGGGTTCCTGACCGGCGGCGAGGTGATGGCCACCGCGTTCGGCAACCACCCACGCGGGCGTTTCGGGCATCCGGGGCGCACCAAGTTGGAGGGCTTGGCAGCCGCCGACCGACTGACCGTGGTGCGGTTCGCGGGGGTGGATATCGCGTTGACGGTAGGCGCGAACCTGTGGTTCGACGACGGACCGGACGCGCTGGCCGCCAGCCTTGGCGCCGCCGGCGCCGGGCTCGTGGTGAACCTCACCGCGACGCCCTTCGAGTGGGTCCGAATCGACGCGCGGCCGGCGCTGCTCGCGCGGCGGGCGGCTCAGGCCGGGGCGGCGCTGGTCCAGGTGAACGCGGTCGGCGGCCAGGATGAGCTGGTGTTCGATGGCGGCTCAATGGTGGTGGGGGCCGACGGCGCGTTGCTGGCCCGTGCCCCGCAATTCGAGGCTGGTCTTTGGCACGTCGATCTCGAGCTGTCTGCCGCCGGGACGCCCCGATCGGCACGGGTTTCGCCGACCGTGGACCAAGCGCTGACGGACTCATCTTCGGCGTCGGTTCCGCCGGCCCCGCCCGATCCCTCGATCCCGCCGGGGTCATCTGCCTTAGCGGCGGCGGACCCGCTCACGATCGGCCCGCTGGCCCCGGCTCGGGCGGCCGGGATCGCGCCGCGCCTCGCCGACGAAGCCGAGGTCTGGGGCGCGCTGGTCACCGGCACGCGGGACTACGCGCGCAAGAACGGGTTTCGTTCGGTGCTGCTCGGCATGTCCGGCGGCATCGACTCGGCGCTGGTGGCCACCATCGCGGCCGACGCGCTGGGCGCGGACGCGGTGCACGGGGTGTCACTGCCAAGCGGGTATTCCTCCGAGCACTCCAAGACCGACGCCGAGGAGCTGGCGCGCCGGCTGGGCGCGCACTTCCGCGTGGTTCCCATCGCCGCGATGGTGGAGCAGTTCGTCAGCGCGCTGGGGCTGACCGGGCTCGCCGAGGAGAACGTGCAGGCCCGTGTGCGCGGCACCACCCTGATGGCGATCTCCAATGCCGAAGGGCACCTGGTGCTTGCCACCGGGAACGCCACTGAGTTGGCCGTCGGCTACTCGACCATCTACGGCGACGCGGTGGGCGGGTTCGCGCCGATCAAGGACGTGCCAAAGACGCTGGTGTGGAGCCTGGCTCGCTGGCGCAACCAGCTCGCCGAAGCGCGCGGCGAGACCGCGCCCATACCGCAGAACTACATCGACAAACCGCCGTCTGCGGAGTTGCGCCCAGGGCAGCTGGACAGCGACTCGCTGCCCGACTACGAGTTGCTCGACGCGGTGCTCGCCCGGTATCTGCGCGCCCGCGCCACGGTAAGCGAGCTCGTCGCCGACGGGTTCGACGCCGCGCTCGTGGCCCGCGTGGTCGGCTTGGTGGCCGCCGCGGAGTGGAAGCGGCGCCAGTACCCGCCGGGCCCGGACATCGGCGCGTTCGGCCGTTACCGGCTGCCGATCACCAACCGGTGGCGCGAGGTCTAGCGGCGACACTCCACGGGATTCCGGCGCGCCCTCATGGCCCCCGCCAGGCGATGCTCCACCGGCGTCCGCTGAGCCCTCATGGCACCCAGCGGACGGCGCGGGGTCAGCTCTCGTCGGCGACCGACCGCCCCAACCGCCCAACCCGCAACCGGGAGCCGAAGCGGATCAGTAACCAGGCCGCGACCAAGGCCCCAACGGACGCGCCGATCGCGCCGATCGCCAGTCCCGCGATGACGTCCTGGACGTGGTGCACGTGCGCCGCCACCCGCGCGGCGGCAACCAATACCGCCACGACCCCGAACCCAAGCCCGTACCAGAGCTTGCGCCACATCACCAGCGCCGCGATCAACCCGGCCGCCGCGCTGTGGTCGGACGGGAAACCGTTGTCCGCGGCATGCGCGATCAGCGGTTTCAAGGCGGGGTTCTGCACGAACGGCCGCGGGTCGGAGTGGACCTTGCCGGCGATGAACAACAGGACCAACGTCACCACCAGGCCGACCACAGCGCCCAGGCCGAGCCGCAACTTGCCTTCTCGATGTTCCAGGAACAGCCAGACGGCCGCCACGCCAACGACCATGACCCAAAGCAGATAATTCGCCGCCCATGCGATCACCGAATCCACGCGGCCATTGTGCCGGGAAACCCGCTTGCCGTCGGCCCCCTCTCATCGGTTGCTAATGGTCTTCGGCCATCGGCGACCACCCCGCGCGCGGTTGACGCGTCCCATCCCGCGCCCCACCCCACCGAATCGGGCACTCGCACTCACCACGCGGCCAGTGATCGATCGCACATCGATCTCGCGCGCTGGACGGCGCATGATGGGAGCGTCCACACCAGATGATGCCCGGGGACCGGCGCGCCGGCCCTGAGGAGAGAGTGGGTGAGTTCGCTATGTCCACGCAGTCCGTGACAGCGCTCTACGGCGGGGTGATGAACCGGCGGGTGACGATTCGTGACCTGCAGCGCGCCAAGGACAATCACGAGCGCTGGCCGATGCTCACGGCCTACGACTTCTCCACCGCGCGGGTGTTCGACGAGGCGGGCATTCCCGCGCTGCTCGTCGGCGATTCCGCAGCCAACGTCGTCTACGGCTACGACACCACGGTGCCGGTCACCGTCGAGGAGCTGCTGCCGCTGGTGCGCGGCGTGGTCCGCGGCGCGCGACGGGCGCTAGTGGTCGCGGACCTGCCCTTTGGCAGCTACCAGTCCACTGCGGCCCAAGCACTGGACACGGCGGCGCGTTTCCTCAAGGAGGGCGGCGCGCAGGCGGTGAAGCTTGAGGGCGGGCAACGGGTCGTGCCACAGGTCGACGCGCTGGTGTCGGCCGGGGTGCCGGTGATGGCGCACCTCGGGTTGACCCCGCAATCAGTCAACGCGTTCGGCGGGTTCCGCGTGCAAGGGCGCGACGACGAGGCGGCCGACCGGTTGGCGCGCGACGCCAAAGCATTGCAGGCGGCCGGCGCGTTCGCGGTGGTGCTAGAGGCGGTGCCGTCCCGGGTCGCCGAGGCGATCACCGAGGAACTGACCATACCCACGATCGGTATCGGCGCGGGAGCGCGCTGCGACGCGCAGGTGCTGGTTTGGCAGGACATGGCCGGTTTCACCGCGCGGACCGCGAAGTTCGTCAAGCAGTTCGGCGATGTCGCCGGCGCGCTGCGTGACGCCGCGACCCGCTACGCCGATGAGGTGCGGGCCGGGTCCTTCCCCGGCCCGGAGCACGAGTACCAGTGAGCGGCTGGAATCAGCGGGCCGGTCAACCGGGCCGACTCTGACGGCTGCGCCGTCGACGCCGTACGGCGCTGACCGTTGGGCGGCGGACGAGCCGACGTGTAAGCCGGGTCCTGTCCCGCGCGCCGGGAGCGCGCGGGGGCGGCCATCCATCTCGGCCTGCCGTCGCCGACAGGCTCTAGCGGTCCACCCGCAGGCTCGGGCGGGCCGCCCTCGAACGCCTGCGCGGGCCGGCCAGGGCCGACCCTTCTGACCTTGCTCCGGGTGGGGTTTGCCGAGCCGCCCCGGTCACCCGGGTCGCTGGTGGTCTCTTACACCGCCGTTTCACCCTTACCGGCGCTCGCGCGCCGGCGGTCTGCTTTCTGTGGCACTGTCCCGCGGGTCGCCCCGGGTTGCCGTTAGCAACCACCCTGCCCTGTGGAGCCCGGACTTTCCTCGGCGCGCGCCGTCGCCGGCACGCGACGCGACCGCCCGGTCGGCTCGTCCGCCGCGTCGCCCATGGTACGGGCCACCCGCCGCCCGGGCCGGTCTGGTCTCATCCGATCCATCGCCCTGGGCCGAGGAGCCTCCGGCGCCTGCGGCCGGACCGGCCCCATGGGATGATGGAGCGTGAGCTGGGGCCTCTAGCTCAATGGCAGAGCTGCGGACTTTTAATCCGTCGGTTGGGGGTTCGAGTCCCCCGGGGCCCACCCAAGTATGCATACGGGAACCCTTGACATCGGAAGATTCGGCGGGTTCCCGGGGTGCTTCTTCTGTTCCATCACCGTTGATTTCGGTCAGGATACTGGCGAACGGCTCTGCGAGAGTGGGGTTGATCTGTTCGTCTTCGGTGATGGTGAGTTTTGTGTAGAAGGCCTGGTTGGCGAGCCGTCGCTGGTGGTCGTTGGCTCCGGCATACATGCGGTGGGCGTCCGTCAAGAGCCGCAGGGATGAGTCGAGGAAGGCTTTCGCTCCGGTGTAGTGCTGGTCGTGTTCGGCGAGTCGGCGGTCGATGTCGGCTAGCCCAGTACGAATCCGATCTTGGTGACGCTTCAACGTCGGGAGGTCGATGGCGTCTGCGAAGTGGGCGGCGATCAGTTTCTCGGATTCGGCTTCCGGCCTGGTCCGGTTTGCGGTGAGGTCGGCGAGTTCGGTGCTGCGGGCGGTGGCGTTGCGGTCGAACGCGGCGTGCATCTTCGCGGCTACGCCGTCGTAGGCCGTTTCGCTGATCGTGAGTGTCTTGTAGGTGTCGGTGACGAGGCGTTCGGCCAGTTGTGCGGGGACGGCGCGGCGGGTGCAGGTGGTTCGCTTCGTCGCGCGGCCGGAGCAGATGAAGTAGGCGTAGGTGGTGCCGTGGCGGTTGGTGGCGAAGTCGAGCAGCATCCGGGAGCCGCAGGCGCCGCAGTAGAGCATCCCCTTCAGGTGGTGGGCGTGGGTGACGTGTAGGGTCTCTTTCGCGGTCTTCGCTGCCAGGAGCGCTTGTACTTTGTCGAACAGGGCCGGTTCGACGATCGGTTCGTGGCTGCCTGGGTGTAGCGCGCCTTTGTATCTGATGACTCCGGCGTAGTAGGGGTTGGTCAGCCGTTTGTACATGGTGTTGCGACCGATCGGTTTCGCCGCGTGTTTCGGTGTCGGCAGCGTGGTCAGGCCCCGGAGGCTGACTTCGTGCAGGATGGTGAGGACGGAGTGCTCGCCGGTGGCGTACATCTCGAACGCGAGCGTGACCAGACGCGCCCGCTCGGGATCGACTTCGACGGTGCGGACTTCGCGGCCGTTCTCATCCACGAATCTCACGTCCTTGTAGCCGACGGGTGCTTTTCCGGGGGTGCCGCCTTGGGCGATCTTCTGCGTTAGCCCTTTGCTGACTTCGGTGGCCAAATTTCGGCTGTAGAACTCGGCGATCGTGGACATGATCCCGTGGACCAACATCCCCGAAGGTGTCTCGTCGATCGGCTCCGTTGCCGAGATGAGCATGGTCCCGGCGTTGATGAGCGCTTCGTGGATGCTCACGTCGTCGGCGCGGTTGCGTGCCAGCCGGTCGATCTTGTGAACGATCACATACTTCAATGGGTGCGGATGTAGGCGAGCATGTCCTGTAGCGCGTCCCGGTGGGCAGTCTTGGCTGACTCGCCAGCGTCCACGAACTCTTTGACGATGACCGCGCCCAGGTCAGCCGCCTTCTTCGCGGTCACCTCACGCTGAGCCGGGATCGAGAACCCCTCGGCGATGCCGCCGCGTTCGGCCTGCTCCCGCGTCGAGACCCGCAGGTAGACGACCGCAGACGCCTGCGCCGTATTCGTCGCTGCTGGTGCGGCGGGGTCGGTGATGGTGGCGGTCATCGTGTCCTCCTTCTGATCGGGCTGTCAGTCATTCTCGCCGGGGCCACCGACAACAACGGCAGGGGCGCTGATGCCGAAGGGGTCGGGCTGGCCGTGCCGGTGGGCTTGGTAGCGGGTCTCGGCGATATCGATCACGAGAGCGACCAGCTTGCCCACATCGACCTGTTTTCCTTCGTCTTCGCGTCTGGTCGCCCGGACCCGCACCCGCTGGTACGGGTCAGGTACCGGCTTCTTGCGGTGCGGCACACGGTGGCTCATACAAATCAGGTGTGCCCGCCGTCCCGCGACCGGGCTGGTTTCCGGGGATACCGTGCTTTCGTGGAGTCTGCTGACGCGCCTGATACTAGTGTCATACTAGATTGCCATACGGCTGGCAGGAAACCCCTTGTGCCCAACAGAAGGAGACTCTGATGGCGTATCGGCCGACGGGTAGGTCACCTGGCAGGCCGTCATACGGGTCGCGGGAGAAGCTGCTGGCGGCGATGTGCAAGCTGCTGTCCGAACGCGGCTATGCCGCGACGTCGCCGCAGGCGATCTGGACTCGCGCCGATTGCACGCGTGGCAGTTTCCAGCATTACTTCCCGGCGAAAGAGCTGATCGGCCTGGCCGCGATCGAGGATTTCACCCGCCGCGACACCGCCTACCTGCGTGAGCACCTCGACAGCGCAGTCACCGAGGCGGAGGCTGCGCATCGCAAGAACCCCGAGCCGGAGCCGGACAGTGTTCGGCGGGTGCTGGTCGAGCAGGCGCGGGCCTGCCTGTATCTGCTGTTCTCCCGACGGGGTGGGCACGCCCTGATCCGGCTGCTGGCCGACCCCGACGTGGCAGCGTCCCCGGCGCTGGTGGGCGCGACCCGGGACTGGCTGGATCGTCTGCGTGCCGAGCTTGCCCGGACGTTCACCGGCAAGCCCGTGAGGACGCTCGGGGTCGCGTTCGGGCCGAAGCAGGCTGGGGAGTTGGCGGTGCGGATGGTGAACGACGCGATGGGCGAAGCCCTCCCCTCGATAGGGCGGGTTCCACCGCTGCAATAACGCAGATCTCGGGTCACATGCCGAGGCTCGGGCCGCGCCGGTCGGGAGGCTCCGGACGACGCCGCGCGGCCCACTGGCTGGCCCGCCGCAGCGCAGCAGCCCGCTCGGCTTGTTGGGCTTGTTCGGCTTCACGACGAGCATCGGCCTGTGCTCGTTCGGTGTTGCGTTGCTCGACGTAGCGGGCGGCATCCGGGTCGGGCATCGCTTCGATCCTTGCCAGCTCGCCCCTCGCGTGCTCGGCTTGCTGCCGCCAGTCCTGGGCGTGCTGGGCGGCGGTGACCCGTGGAGTACCGAACTGGGCTTGCGCCCCATACACCCCGACCCGGAAACCGTCGCGTTCCTGCTCCTGCCGGGTGGTCAGATCCCGCAGCGTGTTCCTCGCGGTCTCGGCATCGGCTCGCGCCTGGGCCACGGAGGGCGTTGCCTCTGCCGCTTGGGTGGCGACCTGCTCAGCCCACGTCCTGTTGTTTGCTCCGGGTGTCGGGGTGCTTCCCCACGCGCGGCGAACCCGCGAAGCAACCTCGCCGTAGGCATCCCGGCTGGCGTCGGCGGCACGCCCGGCACCGCGACGACCGAACCGGCTCGCGCGGCCCACGGCGTCGGTCGCTGCGGACATCGCCTCGCGCGCGGTCTCCGTCTCTTGTCCGTCGGCGAGCGCCTGCGTCAGCAACGGAGTCAGCGTCTCGGCTCGGACCTGCGTGAGCCGGGCGTCAGCGGTTTCGCCGACGGCCTGCTGCTCGGCGCGCGCGGCGCGGTGCTCACGTTGTTGGTGGGCGAGCACGTCCGCGCCGTGCTGCCAGCGGGCCGCGTTCGCCTCCGCCTGCTCGATCACCTTTGCCAGGCGGGCCTTCTCAGCGTTCACGGTCTTCACCGGGCCGTCCTCGACAAGCCCTGCCACCGCCGCCCGCGCCTGGCCGATCGCGGCATCCAGGCCCCGGTCGGCGCGATCGCGATCCAAGGCAGTCACGAACTGCTCCCGCGCTTCGTCTTCTGAAGAAGCCACGATGTGCAGGACGTTCTGGTGTCGTCCTCTGGTCATGCCGACGTAGACGCCCGCCGCGTCCAACCCACCCGACAGAACCGTGTGCGCGGTATTAACAGTGGTCCCCTGAACGCCGTAGGCCGTGGCCGCATAGGCCAAATGCGCGTGCTGCCGCACATAGGATGCCGGGAGTTTGATGGTGTGCTGCCGCTTCCGTGCTCCCTTGCCCGAGCCTGGTCCGCGCCCGGCCTCACTCGCCCACACCGTGCCGTCTTGTTCGACGTGTTGCACGGTCCAGGTCTGCCGGTTCGCCACCCGCAACTCCGCGTCGTTCTTACGTGTCTGGATCAGGTCACCCTTGCCGACCGGCAGCCCGTCCATCCCGGTCACGGTGCGGGCGTCGTCAACCAGCCCGGCCTCGACCCGGCGGGCGCGTATCCGCTCATTCAACGCGGTGGCTTCGTCGTTGGTCGCTACCGTCACCGCTGCCGAACCCGGTGCGTCGGCCCGCAAGATCGTCACAGCCGTGTGCGCGTCGTCCTTGCTTCCGTGGACCTGGATCAGCCCGAGTTCGGTGAGCCGGTCGAACAACAGCGCCGGGTTCGTGCCAGCACGCATCTTTACTGAAAGGTCTGCGTATTCGGGGTCGGTGAACCGATGCGCGGTGGCCATGTCGTAGGTCTGGCCGTTCAGCAAGGCCGCCATGTCGAGTACCCCGCCCCGCCCGACGGCGGGAAGTTGTGCCCGGTCACCCACCAGCGCCACCGTCGCCCTGGCCTCCGCTGTCACGGTGAGCAGGGCGAGAGCAGTGTCCTGGTCGAGCATGCCCGCCTCGTCCACCACGACCCGCTCACCCGAAGCCAGCGCCATCTCGGCAGGCGGGCCGTCGAACACGATCCCGGTGTCGGGGTCGGCCTGACCGACCGCGAGGCGGATCCATACGCCGTCGCGGTTCCACCGCCACCCGTTCGCATGCACGAGTTTCGCTACCGAGTCGGCGGGAATCCCGAGTTCCTCCGCGGCGACATCGGCGGCCTTCTTCGTCGGAGCCAGCACCCGCGCAGGACGCCCCAGATGCTCGAATGCCGCAACCGCCACGGAGAGCATCGTCGTTTTCCCGGCTCCGGCAGCGCCTTCCACGATCACCAGCGGATCAGCCGACGCAACCCCCGCAGCGGCAGCTTCCTGCTGCACATCCAGGCCCCGCTCGGCCGCGAGCCCGGCGACGAGTTGCGCAACCGTCTGCTCCAGGTCGGAAGTGACACGGGCTGTGAGCAGGTCACGCAACTCCGTCTCGACCCGCACCACGGTCAGGGAAGTCCAGTGCGCCACGTGCTCCGGGGCAACCACATCCGGTGGCAGCACAGATAGGCAGTCATCGAGCGCGAGGCGGGTGCCTGCCTCGATAAATTCCCGCAACTCCTCGTGGGTTGCACGCACCCCGTGCTCGGTTATCAGCCGGGTGACGTGCTCGCGGATCGTGTGGACTGTCCAAGTCGAAGCGGCGGCGGCGCACCTGTCTAATGCGCGTGACGCAATCTCTTGCACCGACAGGTCATCGACCGCAAACACTGCTGGTTGCGCAACCCGCGCCGCAACCCCCGGCGTGTATCCGGCGGCTTGCAGCTCGGCCAGCCACCCCGACTCATGCGCCAGCGTGTCCGGCCTCTTCGCCGGTCGCTGGTGATCCCACGCCGCCGCGACCAGCTTCACCCGCGCCACCGGCCCCGGATCAACACCCGGATGCGCCGCGTCCCACTCCGCCAGCATCCGGTCCAGATTCGCCCGCACCTGCCCCGCCCGCTTGGACATGACTGTGTTGAACCGCTCCAACTCGCGGACTTCACCGGTCACCGGATCAAGCGTCAACCCATGCGCATCCAACACCGCCACCAGCTGCGGGTGCGCCGCGAGTACCGCAGTGCCGAGCGCGCGGATCGCGCCCTGCTGCTTGAACAGGGCAGCGGTGTCCAGGCCACGCCACTTGCCAGCTGCCCACACGCGGGTGCCGACCTGGAAGTGGACGTGCCGGTGCGGGTCACCGAACCTGCTGGTCCGGTGTATCACCGCGACCGTCTCCAACTGCTCGACCCTGACGATCTCCTGCTTCCCGCGAGGCCCCACCCGCGTCACCGAGTGCTGCCCCAGGAACCGGCGGATCTCCGTCACCGCATCAGCCTGCGCCGCATCGAGCGCATCGGACACATCCTCATGCAACACTGCCGCGATCGACAGCGACTTCGGGGCGTTGATCGTCATCTCCGCGAACCTAGGCGAACCCTGCCTACCCTCACCCGACATGCGCGGTATGCCCATCAGCTCACCGGTCAACGGGTTGACCCAGTTCACCCACCCCGCATAGTCATCCGGCGACAACCCCACCTCGCCGACCACCTCACCCGCACCGTTCACAGCAGTGAACCCAGCCAGAGCGACACCAGCCTCCAAGTAGTACTCATCAGCCCGGCCACGATCCGACTCCAGATACCGGCACGCATCAGCACCAGTACCCCGGAACAAGATCACCCCGCCACGCAAGGGCCGCCACTACCTCTCTCAAACCGGATAGATCAACTAGGTCGCGTATGGTCATCTATCGATGGTAGCATACGTACATTCGCTCTATGGTATGGTACTGTCTGTGTATAGGGATTCGGATGGTGAGGTGGCCGTGATCAGGTATGGCAGCGGCAGAGTTCAGTGAGCGATACGCAGAAGGTCGGGATGTGGCGGCACCAGGGCGCGCCACTAGGCGCGAGTTTGTGAGTCGCTGTCGGAGCTGGCCCATAGAATCCGGGGCAGACATCAGTGCTAGCCCGACCCCGGTACCGAGTTCGAGGAGGTGGTCAGGATGGCTTCCGTGCATGTAGCTGTTGCCCCTGGTCTCCTTCATTGGGCTGTGGAGCGGGCGGGCTGGGATGCCGAGATGGCGGAGAGGCGCGCGCCGAAGCTCGGTGAGTGGCTTGCTGGGCGGCGGCCCACCATCAAACAGTTGGAGAAGTTCGCCAACGCGACTCATACGCCTTTCGGTCTGCTCTTCATGGATGAGCCGCCAGTGGAGCAAGTCCCGATCCCGGACATGCGCACGCTTAGGAACGCTGGGGTTGCCCGGCCGTCTGCGGACATGCTCGACACGATCTACATCTGTCAGGATCGGCAGGATTGGTATCGCGGTTACGCTGTGGAACGCGGTGTTGAACCGCTGCCCTTCGTGGGCTCGGTAACGGCGGACGACAGCCCTGCTGTGGTGGCAGATCGCATCCGGAGCCTTCTGCGTTTCGGTGTTGCTGATCGCTCGGCGTTCAGCAACTGGGAGGAGGCGCTGCGTCGTGTCATCGACCGGATCGAAGACCTCGGCGTACTCGTGATGGTCAGCGGCATCGTCGGGGCAAACACCCACCGGGTGCTCAACCCGGAGGAGTTCCGAGGGTTCGCGCTCGCGGACTCTGTCGCGCCATTGATATTCGTCAACGGCGCAGACACCAAGGCTGCACAGATTTTCACGATGATCCACGAGCTTGCCCACATCTGGCTTGGCGAGAGCGCTCTGTCTGCTGCGGACATGACCGCACGGCAGGGGCAAGACGTTGAGCTGTGGTGCAACCGGGTGGCTGCCGAGGTGCTTGTGCCGCTGGCTGTTCTTCGCGGTGATTACGCTGGCGAACCCAGTCCGGCAGAACTTGATCGGCTCGCGGCACGCTACCGGGTGAGCACTCTTGTCGTGCTGAAGCAGCTCTTCACCGCGCGGTTGGTGACGTGGGAGAGCTTCGAGAAGCGATACGGCGAAGAGGTCGAGCGCGTGAAAACGATCCTTGCCTCCCGCCGGAGAGAAAACCAAGGGGGAAACTACTACTACACGCAGCCCCTGCGGCTCAGCCGCAAGTTCGCCCGCGCTGTCATCGCCAACACCTTCGAAGGTGCCACCGCCTACCGTGACGCCTACCGGCTGCTGGGAACAAAGAAACACGAGACGTTCCAGAGCTTGGCTACTGAACTCGGGGTGGCCTGATGTACCTACTCGACACCAACGTGCTTATCGAAGCCAAGAACCGCTACTACGCCTTCGACATCGCCCCCGGGTTCTGGGACTGGCTCGACCGCGCCCACGGCCAGTCGCTCGCGTGCAGCATCGACGCGGTGCGTGATGAGCTGCTTGACGGCAACGACGAACTGGCCGAGTGGGCCAAACAGCACCCAGACTTCTTTCAAGCAATCGATCAAGGCACAACACAGCACTTCGCGCCCCTAACGACATGGG
>Ga0123357_10003157_pt1 | contig 18750 bp, 15 predicted proteins | sample TergutEmb28metaG_FD_89873 | JGI IMG/M metagenome (GOLD analysis project Ga0123357, IMG submission 89873) | Embiratermes neotenicus P4 segment gut microbial communities from Petit-Saut dam, French Guiana - Emb289 P4 | ecosystem: Host-associated > Arthropoda: Insects > Digestive system > Gut ...
AAGGCCCAAGTCTAGATGGGATGATGATGTCAGGAATGATTTGAAGAAGATGAAGCTTGTGAAGTGGGCAGAACAAGTACAGGACCGCTCTAAATGGAAGGCTATTGTCGAGAAGGCCAAGACACTTTCAGAGTTGTAGCGCTGAAGAAGAAGAACAAGAAGAAGAAGAAGAAGAGGAAGAAGAGGAAGAACAAGGAGAAGAAGGAGGAGGAGGAGGAGGAGGAGGAGAAGGAGAAGAAGAAGGAAATGAAGGAGAAGGAGAAGAAGAAGGATAAGAAGGAGAAGGATAAGAAGGAGGAGGAGGAGGCGGAGGGGGGAAGGAGGAGGAGGAGGAGGAGGAGAAGAAGAAAAAGGAGGAGGAGGAGAAGAAGGAGAGGACAAGAAGGAGAAGGAGGACAAGGAGAAGGAGGAGGAAAAGAAGAAGGAGAAGAAGGAGGAGGAGAAGGAGGAGGAGGAGGAGAAGAAGAAGGAGAAGGAGGAGGAGAAGTTCAAAAAATATGTTATCAACGACAAACTACAAAAATTATGTACTATGGACTTTGCTTTATGAGTAAATGCATTAGGCCTATGTTACAATATGATTTAACCTCTTCTGCAGGAATAACAAGACAGGCAATGTACATATACCGTAACAATGAAGTGTGTTCTTGCAGCCATTCTTGTAGTGAAAAAGCAATAAGTATTACAGGTATATATTCTGAGTGTGTGTGTGTTTAGCTCTTATCCAGCATGCAATTGGCATTCACCATATTGTCATCTGTGGCCTGCCCCACTCTACAACATTTTTCCACATTATCTCATAAATGGCATGATAAAAAAAAGTTAATGTACACAAAATGTGTGTTTTGATTTCCTCTTCAACTGTTGTCTGAAACATTTATAATTCTAAGAAGAATTGAGCGAAATATGATCAAAAATGTCTACTGGTCTTCATGTAAAGTACCCATTATTCTTGTTCAATTTTAATGTAACTTGAATTTTCTAGACAGTTTTCTGAAAATACTCAAATACCAAATTTCATGAAAAATCTGTCCAGTGGGAGCCGAGCTGTTCCATACAGACAGACAGGCAGACAGATGGACGGACATGACAAAGCTAATAGTTGCTTTTCATAGTTTTGAAACGTACCTAAAAACGATCATGAAGTATGTGTCACACTGCCAGTGACACTGCATCTGAACACAACTAGGTTCTGATTTGGCACTGGCATCACGCTTCTCACAGTGCTACATACATGATGTTGGTGTGGTGCCCTGTCTTCTATTCCATAAATGTTACTGAAGACACTTCCATCAGCCATGTTACTAGTACAGCTGTCGTGCAACTGTTGTGGGGGTGGCAGATGGTTAGACTGAGTGCATGGTGTAGGGAGCGTGTGAACTGCTGAGTGGGCAGTGGATGGTCAGATGTCTGGAGCAGAACCCCTGTCCTTTACTTACATCAAACACCATGCTAGCAAAAGAGACATATGTAATTGTCATCATATTGTAGTTTTTAAATATTAGTTGACAGACAGTAGGCTGGATATTTGAACTTATGTTCCCTTGTCTCAACAGCAAGCAAAAGAATGGGCACATTCACACCACTGTGACATCACTCAACATTTTCAATATAAATGGCATGGGAAATTAGGATTAATATCTACAAACTGGTAATACTGTATAACTTTGAGCATAATTATAACAACAACTTCAACACAGAGTACAGTTTTGAATACAGTGCTTTTAGTACAGTCTGGATAGTCTTTGTTAAGATACTGAATTTATGACACACAGGTGCAAGTGAAGGGATGACTCTGAAAAACAATTACGAATTTTCTCCTGGAATAAAGTAACATCTACATTTTCATTGGCTGCCCCTTGATGAGGCTCTGGAATAGCAAGTTCACTGTGATGTTAAAATAACTTTTATTTTATTTTTTTGGTATTGGTACATTATTATGCAATAATCGACAACAATTTCGTTCGTCACATTTTGCATCCATTCCAACCAGATGGAAACATACAGAACAATTGAGGGTTACCTCTAATTGTACACCACTAACTGTGCGCTAACACATGACAATAGTCAACTAATTAATGAGAGAAATAAATTTACACGAATAGGACTGTGTAGATTTGCAAAACACTGGGGAGGAAAAAATACCCAGAGCTGTCATGATGATCCATCTTCAGTAAAGTTATATTTCTTACTTGCTTTGTTTGGCCATCTTTCCTAGTCAGTGTTGTGTCAGAATTGGTGAACAACAGTCCACTTCTAGGGCCAAGGAATTTACAAGGCAGTAGGAGTGGGATGCTGAGGATGATGACCAAAAAGATGGGACCTACAGATCAGCATGGGTTACAAATTACAAGTGCCTGGTATTACTCAGTCATAAAGTTCTTTTGTCTGAGGAAAGTGAAGGTAACAGCAAGCAGAAAAATCCACTTTGACACTTCCAATCTCTTCCACAGACGTCTAGCACCTTACATGTAGACCACCAGTTATGCTAAGTAAATAAATTGTTCAGTGATTCAGAAACGAGTGTAACATGGCATTACCATGCAACCTTTGTTGTTCTGCACTCAGTATATGGATCAAGTGCTATGAACACTGAAGGTTTTTTAAATACGCACTTCATACACAATTTCTTTACAACCTTCCACAACACACTTGCATTGCTGACAAGAAGACAATAATGCAATACGAAAGTGTGAATGGCTACCCTGCTGTTTGTCCCTCTAACCTCAAAAACAAAAGAAAAACAAAAAATGGGAAAATAAAATAATGAGATCAAGTTTTGGGCTACTGAATGCATGAAGTCTTCATTCAAAGACACAAATATATAGACCATTAAGCAAAAATAATTTATAACAGATAATGCTGTTCAGAGACTATTTTGAAAATTAAACATGTGCTGAGGTTCAAAGGGAGTACAAGTTTCTGTCACTTAATATTCTACTTAGCTGTTGAATTAAGAATACCATACTGCTGCTAAGGACCTTTTGTTGACAGGTAAGACATAAATAAACTTCTCCATTGAAGTCTTACCAATAGTAACTTCTGGTGATGGCAATGTCATGCAATGAATATAGCCAGGCACACTCACTCCATTGCAATTAAAATGTTGTAAACAGCTCATCCTGAATGCTGCTAGACCGTACCAGACTTTTTGGGCCCCCGAAAGCTCCTGTGAGTGACTCAGACTTTGTAGCTTCTTCTGCCCGGCGTGAATGGTATTCCTCCGAAAAGTCCTGTTTGGCAAAGGATGAATAAATAAGGACATGACACTATTTCATGCTTCCCTTTTAATTTCATCCAGAATGTGCACTGAGCACATGCATGCATGTCTGTGTGTAATGCGATGCAATGTGCTGATAGAACACACTGTGCATATAAACAATACAGCAACAGAACTTGTGTCAGTGTGTGTGCGCGTGTACTGCGCACACACACACACACACACACATAGTAGGACTCCTCTAGACAAGGGATCAGCCTGTCACAGAGACCACTACTTGACAACACACACCATTCACAAGAGACAGACATCAATGCCCCTTGTGGGATTCAATCCTGCAATCCCAACAGCAAGCGGTTGCAGACCTATGCCTTAGACCATGCAGCCACCAGTAACTATGATTTGACCAACTCAAACATCTCCAGCTCTCTGATACAGTCAGTGTAAAGGCATTCCTACAGTATTAATTCAGTGTCAGTAATTCATACACTCAGTGAAAATTATTTTAATAAATTCTAACACGAATGCCTCGGAAATGTTTCTTACAAATGCAATACAGAACAGCTGCAGCTTGCGGTGTACAAACACCATGTGCTGGCATACTCACTTTCAGAGTCCTCTCTTACATCCCCAACGCTACAAAGTTTCCCAAAAATACACTTCCACAGTTGTAACTGACAAAAAATAATTGGTTCATGACACTCGTGAAACAAATTAAGATTACAAAAACATGTAATTATGCTAGTGAGTTCCTACTATTAAGTTTGCTGAAATGTGTGAATAATCTGATTGACAATATAAATTCTAATGTAAACAGTGAATATATCAGGTATTTGTTAAATGTTTTCCCCCCAAAAAATTACCTTCTCTTCAGCCTATAATTTTAGCAACTTATCATAGATGAGGGTTCTTTACATTATGGGAAATACAAAAACATAAAGTGTTAGTAAAATAAGATATTGCCGGTGTACATGCTTCAGTAAATTTAACTGCATACCCTAAAACAGACACACTGCGTGCTTTCTGCCTCTCAAAAGCCATGTGTTCATATATTCTTACTTCTGAAAGACACTCTTGAACTAGCTTAGACAATGCATACTCATTTCCAGTACTAATGTTGATACACATCATGCCAATTACCTTTAACCTGTTCCCTAGAAATACAGCACGCTCCCTCTTCTTGATCATGAATTCTGTTGGCAACAACCAGCGGTGCTCATGACTTTCTTCAGCTGTAGGCCGTTTGCTGTAAATATATTGTTGAATCAAATTCAGAAAGTACAACAAAATAAGCAGTACTACTGCAAAAGAAATGCTGTCTGACTGTTATTCTCTCAAACAAAGATAGCCTTACTACCATCAATGGCTTATATTTTCAGTTGACTGTCTAAATATATTTTGTCTCTTCCCCAGTGTATTAACTAGTTGCTGTGGAATGTGTTTTGGCCTCTCTCAGAAGCACTTGTTTAACACACCAAATGCACATGTATTGTACTGCTACACCATAGCAGCTTGGTGAGTAATAATGGTATTAGTAACATCTATATAAACAACATAGCTTTTCTTTTTTTTAAGTTTCCTTTCTTTCACATTTACCTTTTTAGGGCAATATATTTTTGTTACAAAAATTTTATAAACATATCACGAGGGAAAACCTGCTACAATAAACGTCATACTGACAGTTCGGTAGTTCAGAATGTTGTTGTATGTATTTACAACTTCCTGTCACCATTAACATATATTTTAAATAGTTCATATTAATGACAAGGAACTATGTGCTTGCAAGTGTGAATACAGTAAAAAAATTCATAATTTGAAGATGAGGAACTGTAAAGAATTTTACTGCCCCCTGTCAAGCACAGGTGCAGCTTTCCTGAGACTGCTGAGACTGACTAAACATTAAAGGCAATGCACATCTACTTTGTGCAAACGCATACCCATTACCCATACTTCTGGTACTTTGGTACAGACATTTCCAGTCACATTACAGACTTGAAGCAATAGCTCATGGTCTGGTTTCCCCTTCAAGTGATATCATAATTTTAATTTTACGTTCATGCGACCGTGCATCGTGACAAATTTCCTTGTAATAAAACCAACTAGATGCACTAATTTCTCAAATTTATTTTGGAATGAAACTCTACATGTTTCGGACAGTTCCTCTGTCCATCATCAGGAATTGTTCAGGATCAGGATGGAGCTGCCATGGCAGCTCCATCCTGATCCTGCTCGAAAGCTGTCTATAAACCTGTACGACATAAACCATTGCTGAGTGCACAGTGAACAACTCCTGATGATGGTCAGAGGAACTGTCCGAAACATGTAGAGTTTCATTCCACAATAAATTTGAGAAATTAGTGCATCTGGTTGGTTTTACTTCGAGCGATATCATAATTTTAATTATACCTCATTTCTGATTTTCTGTTTTTAACTTCAAATCGCAAGCACTTCTGATGTCTTAAAGCTCTGATATGCATTGTGTGGAAAACAACGAACATGCAGTACCTGTTGCAGTTGACCTAATGCAGACATGACACAAAGATGAATGTATACAGTACACCCTCTTAGAACTTCATTATGAGGAACCCAACATAACAGTCTAAAATGTGTGGCGTTCTTAATTTCCTTTTAAGTTAAAGACTCCAGAGATTTATACAATGAACTTGTGTGACTGGTGTGACTGTCACAAATACTTTTTATAAAGCAAGGCTCTTGACAAACTGCTTCTTAATTATTGCATTATGTCATACTACAGAATCCAAAATGTAATGAGCTACATACCCTGGCGCTCTCTTAAACACCAATATAAGGAATCGTGTGGCTTCCTGTGTGAGCTCTTTGTACAGATATTCAAACCTGTAGCGCACAAATGTCACATTTTGGCGCGTTTCTTCACTGTCAGTCCCTCGGAAAGGAGACACTCCAGACAGAAGGATATATGTTATGACACCGACACTCCAAATGTCAGTCTGTGGGAAAGCTGCTTCATTGTTCAGTATTTCTGGAGCTGAAACATCATAATATCAGCATGTGTGATGCAAATAGACTGTTTGTGCTGTGCCTCCTGCAACACCTCTCACATGACTAACTTTATTTCAATCACCCCAGCATACATAAGGAGCAGTGCTGTGGAATCCTTAGCTCATGCCATTTTAAAATACAGTTTGTGCACTGACTTCAGATATTTACCTGATCCTTAAAGGAAAATTAAATGACACTAGCTATAAATGGCCATGGAGTATCTTTTGGGCCCATCAATGTGATCATAAGTCAGATCAATTATTAATACCATAGTGGTTGAATCCTTAATAATTAATAGACAAAATAAGAACTTTAACCTTAAAACTTGTTTTCCAAATGAGCCATTTCAAGTAATTTTCTTTCTATTTCAGTGAATATACAAGTTTGAAGTTCTACTGCAGTTTGAAGAAAACAATATTTATGTAAAATAAAATTTAAAAAAAATGCTCAAATGGAGAAACTGAACAAGAATTTTCAGCACACATGACTTCATCAAAAGTCAGTATAAAAGCACCTGAATAAGAGTGGCAATAAACAGGACAACTAATAAACCTATTAGTCTTTTAATATGAAGTATTTCTGAACAATTCAATGTACGTGAAAAGTTGCACATGAACTTGCATGACTTAAACACAAGAACTACAGGAAGCTATACGCAGTGTGATACAATCAATCGCAAGCGGTATTTAATATACAAGTACTAACCTGAATATTCTGGGTCCCCTGCTGTGTCAACTATGGTACCCAATTTACTGACGCGCTGCGCACAGCTGAAATCCACCAATTTGATCTGTACACTACGCACTGATGCCATCACTATGTTGTCAGGCTGGAGGTTCAGATGACAGTAGCCACGCCAATGCAAGTACTGGAGTCCATCAAGAACCTGCAATGTGATTAAAAAAAGAGCAATAACGTCACCTCTAACGTACACCTATTTTACAGTCAAAGAAGCTAAGAAAATTATTTTGACAGTGAAAAATCGCACTTTGGTACTTGAAACATTAAATACTTCCTAATGTTCCATGTTGGTACCACTGCGTCAACTGCAAAACACCAAAACTGAACAAACTACATTTGTACACAAGTAAAAGTACAAATTGCACACTTTAATTCCACAGCAGCTAATAAATCACCTGTGTAATAACGGTGGCCACCATCTGCTCTGTATACTCATGTCTGCTGGAGAAGTACGTGAGGATGTCAGCTCCCTGTAGCTTCTCTTGCACCAAAACAGCAACTGCTGAGCCTAAACACAAACTGGTTCATGTTAGCCAAATTCTTTAACCTACATATACCTACCACTGTTCACATATGGTTACCAATCTGCAGGCATAATGATTATGTGACATCAACAGAGATGGGTGGGAGGGGAGTTGTTATCAATGAATATGTAAGCAATGTATCACTGTCTATTAGTTAATTTCTAAACCAGCCCCATGTTACAAAGCCTTTCTTGACCAGTTCACAGGAACTGAACTGCTCAAGAAATTTCATTACAGAACCCCAAGGTTCAGCTTCATGTCACACAGTATGCCAATGGATTCCCTTTATCTTATGACTACCATTCTCTCTACATATACAACTCCTAAACGGTATCTTTCCTTGCAGTACACCACCCAAGAACTTTCCAACCATTTCCAGTTCCCCTCCAAGCTCTATAAATGTTCCACCCATCACATCCACCTAACAAAACTGGGTGTGGTGTAAAATTCATAAAATTCTTTATTATGTAACTTTTTCCATTCTTTCACTCCTTCATATCTCCTAGAATTAAATATTCTCATCTCCATTTTTTTCCCAAACACCCTACACTGCTGGATCTGAAAGTTCCTGTAGAGAAGGAAGATAAAATATCCCATATTGAGTGACAGCATGCATTTCTTTAATGTAATCTTAATTTCATATTAATATCACTTAAATCTGTTGCTGATCAGTGGCAAATTATAACAATTAACAAAAACGCTGATATCACTGTCAAATATAGAAATGTCAGTTCAATGCATACCACAACTTCTGCTGCATTTCCCTTTTTACCTGACGGTTTATATGCTGAAAGTAAAGATGCTATTCTCTCATGTCTGAAGGACCTCAAAGCCTCAAATTCTCTCATGACCTTAGCTTCAGTTTCGGGCCTCAGCTCCAGCAACTTGGCCACAATAACTTTATCTGAGGCTTTATCGATGCCCTTCACAACCACTGAGAAACGACCACTGCAATTAAACATATTTCAGTAAGAAATGATACAATCTTTAAATTTAAAAAAGTAGTTTTTGTTTTGCAATAACCTTATGAAATAATAACATACCGGGCAAGTTCGGAGACAAAGCTGTATTTTTCATTAAGTGCCCCCTCAGTGCTCCACTCAATCGGTGTCTTCTCTGCTGAATAATCCAAGTGAATGACGGGCTCATCTACAATGATCTCTTGGCCAGACTCAGTAATCTCCTGAAGGTGTCTCATGGCTCTTGTAACCTGCACCTTTGAAGCACCTAAATAACAATGCAACTCGTGATTTCTGGGAGCTACAAGTAGAAAATACTACAAACGATCATGTGTATGTGTGATAAAAATAATAATTACATTAATAGTACCCTTACTTTAGATAAGTGCTGATGAGGGGTGTGGGGGCAGCCTGCACAAACTACTGGGGCCTGGGCACAGCTATGTCCCATATGTTTTTATCTTTATTGTTAGTATCATTATTTGCTGATTGTACAAATTAACCCTTCCAGATGAAGCCCAACTCATCTGCAGCTATCATTCAGTCTTTCCAATTTAGCGTGAAGATTGTTAACCAGTCCGCCCTTGCTACAAGGCCCAAAAAATTGTTTCACTTGGGCCCAAACCCGCTCTTGATGGCACTGTATCACACAGCACAGTTTACTGAGTAAACTATCACATAATATTTTGAATTCCCTTGTTACTCATTTTTTCATTGTAACAGATTCAAACTATTTCATTTCAATAAAACAGTAGTTTGAACATCTGCAGTGGTTAAGGGTAAATGAATCGGATTAAGTGGGGGGGGGATGGAGGAGACAAATAGGATTCATACCTGCTTCTTTAGTCCTAACCAGAGGTGTTGGAATGCCCTTCTCACTCCATCCAATGCGATTCCTTGCAGCCAACCTAAAATGGTGGGTGACATTTGGGCGCAAGTTACGGACAACAAAGAACTCATGATCAATATTGCTGGCAACGTCCAGCCACTCCACACTGTCTGCAACAGAAGAAACAAGGACTGATTAATAGGAAGAATCCCTGGAAATGTCCTTTAAAGGTAAACACAACAGTATTCAAACATGTGCAAATATGCAGAAATTTCTTAATTTCAGTCTGCACACTTCTGAAATGTTTTCTTTTTTCATTTATTACATACTATTCATTTATCAACTGCCAAATTTATTAACTGTTAAATCTGAAATGTGCAAATGATTTTAAATGTAGAATCAAGAAAAAGTTGACATGGCATAATTTGAAACATTCAAACTGGTCAAGAACAGCAGAAAAGATTGAACTGAGGTCAAAAATCAGAAACTAGTAATATAACTAATTCCAATCTCATGTTTGGAGTTTTAATGTTACCTGTGAGTAAGGCCAATTTTAGAAATTTGGATACTGAGTGTTTAAAGGGAAATCACCATCAGTACAGCATCACAACCACACTATTACCACAAAACAGCTGAATCTTGCATTTATGTGTGAAAGCTGGTAACTCTGTCATCTCATTTCTGCAAACAGCTGACACATACTGCCTGTCAGTATGAGTTGCAGTGGACAGTGTATGCAGACTTATGGTTTTCATGCACATAACCTTTAAACATCAAATTACATACAGTGGGCACTAGGACATTTTTACAGCATAAAAGCTCCAAAGAAGTTAATAAAATATGGATATTAAATAACATGGCTATAATGCTTATGAAGGACAAGAATATTTCATGCTTTATTACCGTATGGTCAGCCCACAAGAAGGAGATATTAAATGTCCATGGGTGTGATCTGAATTTAAGTTTTTATGCATTTATCATTGAATATTAAATGCTACAAATCATAACCTTAAAAAACTATGTTTGAAATAGGCAGAGGTTGCAGTCTAACCACACTGACTATTGTTACCATTATAGCAATACCAGTATAGCTGAACAGTGGTTTTGTGTACCAGTACTGCTAACCAATGCCAAGATGACTATGGAAGACAGAACAAATACTTATCATATTCAGCAACCAAAAAGTTCAAGTTCTTAAATTTTCTCATGGTCTTCCTCAGGTTATCCAGCCATCATCCTCCCATATTCCTACTGTTCCCAAATTCACATTAATATCACCCTAACCAGCTTCCTTGTACTGCAAGTTGTAGCAAAGAACTGCAGAGTTGCCATCATCTTTAGGTTGTTTCCATCTCAACAGAACTTCAGTGTCTGAAATCTCAGCAGCCTCTGGTGAGTCTGGAGCTGAGGGGACACTTGCCAGAACCAGTCTGCAGCATTCAAATTAAATTACATGATCAGGAACTGTTACCTTAAATCTTGCCCTAAATCAGATTTTCACAATATAACTTTATATGATTGGCCTGATGATGACTCTTTGAGTCGAAACATGTCACTACATGTACAATTGATAGAATATAGTTGTGTTTTGACTGGAATATATTTTAAATAAATTTATATGTTGAGGTTGGGCTACCCCAACTATTTTATCGTATCTCAAACACGCTATGGCACAGTTGGGCCACTGCACAGGGGCTCAGTATAGAACAGCATGTGAAAATTCCAGAAGTTTAAAACATGATCATGTAAACAATGGTATTAATAATAATATGTTAGGATAATTCATTCTGCACTCGTTTTGTTATGAGAAAAGTTCATTCACAATATAATAGCATAATCAGGCCTTGGTTTTCCAGATACAATATTTTTTAAAGAAGGCTATGAAACTGTCTACTCTGAAGCTGGATAATATCAACAGATAGTTACAGTCACATTTGTCTCGGTTTTTGTGGCAGGCTGTAAAACTACTCATTAATAACTGGCAAGAGAATACATAAAAATCATTTAACAGATCCTCACAATTCAGAACACAAAACATTAGACTGACTGTTACAAACTACAAACAATGGGACAGCTCTCACCTTGTGCGAGCCTGGGTCTGGCCCACTTTGTTGCGGGCAACTGCCTTGTATATGCCAATATCCACATTTGAAGCAGGATCTAACCTCAGGATTGAGCGGCCTTCAGCATCCTCTAGGAACTTCACCCGATGGCTCTCAGTGATGACTAGATCATTCCTGATAATGATGAAACAATAAAGCTCTGGCTTCTTGGAATATTATGCTGCAGTCCTAAAGATGGCAAACTATGTGCAGTTGACATACAGGGAATAATGTCCCTGTGCCACACTATAAATCAAGCAAGGGTAACACTTGGGACAAAGTGTAATGCCAACTCTGCCTGTCATACAGAGATTGAAATATTTCAGGCTGATGGAAATTTTGGACTTAACAGACACGGTAACATGGGACAGGACAAAATTATATAACTCAGAGTATAAAATATTTAACAATTCAACTAATACTGTTAGGGTGACTAAATGAGGGAAACAAGAAAAGTATGCATTATTTTGTTTACAAAATCTGGAGAATGGAGACCATATGGGAATCCTAGTTAGCAACTAGACTGTGAAGATTGGATACAGTCCTGACTACCTAGAACAGGATCTTGAGTTGACAGAGCTAAACCTCCATATTGGATGTAAACACAGAAATTTTATAAGGGATAGCTTACTTAAACCATTGGACAGAAGGCTTGGGGTCCCCAACTGCATAGCAAATCAAATCTGCTGGTTGATCATCAACAATAGGCAGAATCTGCGGTTTCTCTCGGAAAAATGGAGGCTGAAATCACAAACAATGTTTTCATGTTATTTGCTAAAAGTATTGCACTACTTTCTTACATCATGATTAAGTCTGAGCTGTACACAATTATAAATGGCGCTTCAACACATGCACGCACGCGCACGCACACACACACACACACACACACACACATATTTTGTAACAGTTTATCCAAGATTAATTGCAAAAGACAACAAAAACACGAAAATTCTCCTAACATGGGAGTAAGGGGCCTGGATACATTTGCACACAAGGTAACTGCAATGAGAATGGACACATCTGCCCATGAGAGAGCTGTTGTAAGCCTGGATACTCTGCACACAAGATGTCAGAAATGTCAGACACAATCAGTTCTTTCAGAATTGTTATTGCTATATTACAGATGGCCAAATGACCATTTGTTTAAACATAAAATTACAAGTAGACACTGAGGGTTTGAATTAAGCCTCACTTGGTCACACTGCCTACAGTGCCCAGATTAAGTACCATTATCATCACTGTCATTAACTCATCATGATTATGGTTATCAAACACCCAAGGATTCCAAGAACTGGGCTACCAGTTCTCTTCCTTCTTCCATCTTACACAGTTCTAGACTCCTTACTCCAGAAAGAATGTCATTCTTATGATAAGCTCTCTGTAATATGCAAATGGTAAATACGTCCCTGTGCTTAGCAGGCATTATGCTATGAAGGCACAGAAAATACAGAAGGCAGATGCTTCATTCTTGGGGAAAAAGCTGTTGGTTCCCACTAAACAGTTCTTATGCCCTACAGAGAGTCAACACATGGTGGCAAAAAGAAAATCTCCTGCTGACAATGAAGCCCCTGCTACCCAATCACTATACCAACTGAACTATAGCAAGCAGCTTCTCTCTACAGTTGTGACTATGGCAAGAACATTGGCTTCTGTTCATAACATGATATGATTTCGGTTCAATTGCAGTGATTCTGGATGTCTGTAGCTTCACACATATATTAAAATTTGTATGAACTGCTGCAAGACTTCACAAATTACATTATCAAATGTCAGTCCCTAACACAAAACTGGAACTGCTCAAGACAGCCACTGACAGCACACATTAACATTAGTAAACAGAAGTGAAAAAGAGGACTTTCATACAGTTGTGAAAACTGTAACAATGTACATAAAAAACCTTGCATCTGCTACACTGGTATTTCTCAGACGTAAAATTACATCTGTTACAAACACATACACCTCTTGGCCACATTTCTAACTTCTGACCATGCCATATGTCACATTTCTCTTTACAAGTGTTCATACAATCAGAAAGACAGCAATTCTACATTCCACATGTCATTAGTACCACCTGACACTAAAACCACCATAACAGAAGTTTTATGTTTCTTATAATTAAGCCAGTGTAAGATCTCAGGTTTGTTACAAAAGCATTAAGGTACTGCTGACAGGGTGGATGTAGGACAGACACTAGAAATATGACCTCCACACCAAGGATCATAAAGTTCATTACACTCATGTCCAATGTACATTCAGACAGAAACAGGCAATTTTCGTTCTAGAAAACAAGACAATACATGTGTGTACACATTTTCTGTACCTGCCCTTCCCTCTTGTATTCTATCATAGCTTCAGCCTCTGCATGGCCATCCAGTCGTGTTCCCAATTCACGCCTTAATCTTCTAAGGGAGTACACATCACTGGACCCATACTGGTTGATGCGTTCCTTTCGTTCATCATCTATTTCTTCATCCATGACATCTGTAAAGCGACGCCTTTCACGGATAACTGGCGTCTGAAAGTAATTATTTGTAACATAACTGCATTTGGTTCAGAGCAGGACTACGTACATGAATACAAAACTGCATGTCAGTTTTCCTTTCATATGTATATTAGAGGAAATATTTATGAAAATGTTTATATTTATAAAATATTTAACACTTCTCTCCCTCAGTATTTTTTGAAACAGTAAAGAGCAATGTGAAACACAATTTTAAAGAGACAACAAAATGGGTTTCGGCTATTCACACAGACTCTTCACTTCCAAGCCAGAGACATACAAAATTTGTTTGGATTTAATCCAAATTTAAAGTCAGGCACAAAAATATTCATTGTGACAAATGTTGACATTTACTATATCCATAAACACAAAGGTTACACTTTTCATTCCACAGTGACAGTCCAAAAATTAGAGATAATTTGTATGCACATTATTTGGTTCTCATTTGTGATGCCTAAATTAAATAATGTATAACAATTTTCAGCATAATTAAATCATAACACCCCACCAGTTTTTGTGATAATACTACACCCACATGCATAACAACAGAAACTGAGATAGCTGAAGTAAAATGATTTAATGAAACTGGAAAGTAATATTAAAAAAGAACTGGGGATCCAAAATAGCTTCTTCGTGGTATGTGTTTACAAAATGAACTGTAATTAAGTATGAAGTTTACACAATCAAACAATCCATAAAATATGTAACATAATTACAAACTGAGGAATATAATAACAATACATTTACAAAGTTATATACAAAAATATGGCAGCAATAAATAGTTCTACGATAAGTTTAACTACATATATTTCACACTTATCAACAGCATGCTGCTGAAGAATACCATTTCAAATCAAAGCTGTGATGTGTAAAGATCAGTTGATACTACATTCTAGAGTCACACACCACTTCACTACACAAGTTATGTAATAAAAAAGGTTTATTTTGCTATGTTCCTTGTACCACAGTTCTGAGTAAACACTCAAAAACAGAATACTGATTACAAGGACAGCTTCAGTAAAAATCAGAAACCAGTGTATGGTTAGGAAGGATGCTGAAGGCTGAGGGTAAAGGAATATAAATATATGTACTCATTACTAATTATGCTTCTTAAGGAACAACTTCTGATAACCACAGATTGCTGTAATACGCACCCTCCAGTCATAGTTTTCATTGACTGCAAAAGCTGGGGCCCTATGGGCTGCCACTTTCATGTATTCCCGCAGTCTCACTGGGAAATCCACATCACGCAACTGCAGGAGGTACGTGTCAGGTCCATATTGGTAGCTACAAGCAACAGGAATTTAAAAATTCCCCATTTCTTTCTGACTCTGTGTTATTATTTATTATGAAATACAAACAAGCACTTTTAATCCAGAACTTTCAGCATGTGTAAAGATATTTCTCTACACAATATATATCTATCATTAATCTCAGCGTGAATACTGTAGGAAAAAATTACATGAAAAGTTTCCAATACAAGTTTCCTAGCTAACAGATATTGCACAGGGTCATATGTCCAAGGCAGCAATGTTTTGTGCATATACTACAAACTCAGACAATATACACATAACTTAACTAGCCATTTTGCTCGTCCAGAATACAGGTCCACCAACCATACCAACATCAAAAAGAGTTGCAACTTCTATCAAGGAAAATTAACCTTGAAGATTCAAGTCTTCTGAAATATTATGCCACATAAACTTGTCAATTTTACAGACATTTCAGAGAATCTTGCTGCCTTCATTTACCTCACTGTTCTTGGACTTCTTGGTCCCTGAAGACAGAAGCAGCAAGGTCCTCTAACCACCTGTAACTCTTTACCAATCAGCATGGTGAGACATCACACAAGACTTAAATCTTCATCACCCCTACCACTATGAGAACCTTCAATTATGAAGGATGAAATTCATTCAGTCTGACAACTAAGATGACACAAGGGCTAGGAGTTTGAAGAGATTAACTGTGGATAACCTGATATAAAATGCATTCTATAATGTGTATATTCCTTGCACAGACACTGTCAAAATAAAAGCAACATTGTTACTATAATCATAAGTTGGTTTCAAACAGCAATAAAGCAGTATTTACAGTGCCTGTTTTATATAATACAATTAGGGCATACTAATGTTAAGCACATATTTCTGACAAAAAAAAGTTAACCTGGATTTCTAAAAATAAAAATCCATTCTCACATTTGCTTACTTCAAAAGACCAAGAGCAATAGAAAATATTCCAAATCTAAATCATTTCATAATATCTACATTTTTAAAACATTTTATTCCAAGCATCATGTTTTGTCTTCTCTGTTATTTGTACTAATTCTGCTCTAATAAAATTATGAATGCTGATGATGGCAATTATGATTGTCATCATCCTCTTTAGTAGTATGGTTATTTAGACCTGACATGGATATTATAAAATGGAATTTTTCCACTGTTTCAGAGTTTGTCCCAATCTCATCTTCCTTCTGGTTCACATGTCAGAATTTTTAAATTACCGTCATCATTCCACTATCTTCAGTTAACTTACTGGCTCTCAGATTTTACGCTGCCAATTTCATAATCAAGTGCTGGTCTGGGTGGCAGTTGATCCTCCCATGTCCTAGGTTCCTTTGGCTCTTTGGGTGTGGGTTCAGGTGTTGGTTCTGGTGTGTATTTGTGTCCTGGTGGGTAAACCATTTTGGAAGGATGGGTGAAAGCACCACTCAGGGGCTTCCTTCTGAACCATGTTCGACAAGATGCATTGTGGTACCAGTCCCTGAAAATACACACAAGTACCAAAATCTCCTTCAGAGTGGCTGTATTGTGGTTTCCAAAGCAATCACACCTTCTTCTAGCCTTTCCTCTTGTACAGAGTTGTACTTTACATGCAAAGTCATGGAATGTAAGAGTTCATCACTGGTACAAGGGTATGTATCACTTTGAATTCAACAAACTGAATACTGCAAGAAGCTACATGACATTTCTGTTTAGTCTCACAGGAATAAAGTCAACCGTTAATTACAAAAATATAACAGTAGCTTTTAGATATGTCCTCATGTTGTATCTGTTATCATTTATATGGCACCACTGAAAGACACAACATCAATCATGGCAGTATGTTACAAAGCCAGCAATTATTTTAGATACAACACCAAGCTGGAGTACAGGCTAGCATAATGTAAGAGGTAATACAAAATATGATTAACAAGCTATCACGCTATCGATATGTATGTACAACCGGGATGAAAGAGCGTCAGTATTTAGGAAAATAAAACATAATAGGCTTTTAAACTACCGATAACGATTGTAGTAATTCTTGAGGTTTTCTGTGCTGATCTTGTACTGGTTCACTGGAATCTTGTCTGCAGCTTGAAGCCACGGATGTTTCAGTGCAATTTTCACATCCATTCTGCAAATAAAGAAAACATGAGATTTACGGTTTTGTGGCAGTGACAGTTACAGCTTATCTTCTGTAATATAATGTAATGTAATTTATTTGTGTTCTACAAATCCAAATTAGGATACAATCCTGTGGATATAGACATTGTCACATACATACTAACATAATATACATAGTGTCGGAAGAATCTTAGCTATAAATAAAATAAAATAATAAAACACCTAAAACCAACTGTCAATTCAATTTTCAATGGAATATCTCTGATAACTAAAATATTCTTTACTATTATAAAACGAATTTATGAGTAAAAACCTCTTTAAAGTATAATGTGGTAAATGGTTACCAAAACATAGGATAAATTTGCTGCCTCCATGTTCACCTCTACTCTAATTTCAAAGGTAGCAGGCTCCTCAAATATGATGGTCACCACAAACTAAACTACATAAATAACACAATGAAGAAGAAAAGCATCTTAACAAATGATGGACTAGGTAATGACTGAAATTCTTATTACTGTCACAGATAACATTCAATATTCAAATACAACACTTAAGTATAGTACATAAAACCATTATTGCTAGCCACTGTTATGGTACAAGATCATCTACTGACCTGCCATCTGGATTGTATACCAGCAACTTCTGGATGAAGTCTTTAGCTTCAGGAGAGATGTTAGAGAACCAGTCATCTTTAAACTCATACTTTCCCTCCTTTATATGAGTCAATGTCTCCCGGTCATTGGCACCTCTGAATGGAGAGTGACCAGAGAGCAACAGGTATGTGATAATTCCTACAGACCACATGTCTGCTGCCAGTCCCACGCCATCTCCATTCACAACTTCAGGAGCTACAAACTCTGGCATGCCTGCAATATAACAATAAATTCATTGTGGTGACACAATAACAAAGAACTAAGAAGCATAAAGTATACAGTGAACTTTTCTCCATCTCCCTAAATTGAAAACCCACACACCCACCAAAAAGTGATAAAATGCAAATTCTTTTGTTTAATTTTTAGGTGCTAAATGTTTATTAGCAAACCTGATGTGAAACAACATGACAGTTGGTCATTCAGGCCAAATGTGGAGAAAAGTACTATGATGTTTTATAATATCATGTTGTAGGGAACAAAAACATAACAAGGTAACTCTATCAAAAAGTACCTCATTACATGTGCAGTACTTATGAAATTTCATAACTTAAAAAAAATTATTCTACACAGCAGGAGTGAGCTAAATGGAAAATTTTCAGTGCTGGTTTAAATAATTTTACAACATAGTCTAAGATTTTAATATCAGGCGGAAGAACAACAGGTAACTTGGTGTCTGCATTTTGTGTACCTTTCTGTTAACTAGGGAGGTGGCATGGAGGTCAAGTTTATGTCTATTTATACTGTGTATTTCTGAATCTGTATCACATTTTAATATCAGGTGGAAGAACAACGGGTAACTTGGTGTCTGCATTTTGTGT
>Ga0123357_10003158_pt1 | contig 18748 bp, 9 predicted proteins | sample TergutEmb28metaG_FD_89873 | JGI IMG/M metagenome (GOLD analysis project Ga0123357, IMG submission 89873) | Embiratermes neotenicus P4 segment gut microbial communities from Petit-Saut dam, French Guiana - Emb289 P4 | ecosystem: Host-associated > Arthropoda: Insects > Digestive system > Gut ...
AAGTGGCATCAAGTTGGTTTTTTCTCTTTACGCAACTATAAAGATGATGCACGGTCCAATAAACATAAGATTCACAGTACCATAAGTCTGGTGTTCCCAATAGTCTATTGAGAACCTGACAGTTTACACCGAGAGCTTTGAACTTCGGAGACTCTTCGTTTCCTTCTTCGCTTTTTTTACTTTCTTTTTCTGTTCGCTCTATGATGTGCATGCCATGTCGTTGATTTCTTGCTTTCGTTCGGTCTTCATCTGTCCATTTACTGCTGTCTCTTCCGTTCACAAGCTGAATAATAACTTTATTGTGTGTGGACTATGGAAAGAATGTTCATGTAGAAAGTGGTGGTTTCAGGTAGATTCCCTTTAACCCTTTAAACGCCGAATTAAATCCCACCTGCCAACTGCTGGCTTTGTTAGGAGCTCACCATATTCGCCACGTTAGCAGGATAAGGGTTAATACCAGGCACTGAATATTTCGGCTTGCTTTAACAACATTTTGTTTAATGATTATACTTCTTTAGCCATTTAGACACCGAGTTAAATTCCATCTGCCATCTGCTGACATTATTAGGAGCTCACCATATTCTCCACGTTAGCAGGATAAGGGTTAAACCAAACTGCCACGATATTACTTGTAGTCGACTTATTCACGGGTATCTTATATTTATTGGACCGTGCATCACTGTAATAGTTGAAGAATAAAAGACTAACTCGATGCCACTAGCTATTTTATTTCACTTCTTATGTACAGTACTCAACATGTTTCGGACATTAATATATCCATCATCAGGAGCTTGTGACTGTGCTGTCTCAAATGCTGTTGAATTGGATATATTAATGTCCGAAACATGTTGAGTACATAAGAAGTAAAATAAAATAGCAAGTGACATTAAGTTGGTCTTTTATTCTTCATCTATCACAATTACGCACGGTCCAATAAACATAATATAAAAGGTTATTAGGAGAGACTGAAGGGAAGACACGAGCTAAATAGGAGGCTAAAATTAATTGCCATTTAAAGAAATGGGGTAAAAGAAGTGAACTGATTCATCTTGATCAGGATGGGAAACATTTGTGTGTGTGTGTATGTGTGTGTGTGGATTTTTCCAAAGAAATCTGCTGTGTTTATATTCTACAGAATCTCCAACAGAATGTAGGCTTGCTTATTTACCCTTCAGAAATCAAAACAGTGCGAAACTACACACTTTCTGGGCTTCTGAAATGTAGAGACAGTGTATAGAGAAAAGGGTTTGGTATCGACGGAATGTACGTCGAGTCATGTCGCTTGTATTAACGGACAGTTTCAAGCTCAGCAATGGTATGAATACCAGAAATCATAAAGCGTTGTGTGCGTGTGTGTGTGTGTATATATATATATATATATATATATATATATATATATAGAATGTTTTAAACGTAATTTAATTTTAATTAGTAAGTGTGACAGGAAAATATGAAATTATTATAATTGTAATGTAATGTACACAAAACTAATGAAGTAAATTCAATGACCACACATTTATTTATTTCCATTTGAATCTACTTCCCTTAAGACTTCAGTTTTAAACCTTCAAAATACTTTTAAAATAGCGTTTATTTCACATTCATTATTATAGGGGAATTTACATATGAACTTAAAGTATTATTTTTATTTGGAGAAATACACTGCAATAGACAATCTTTATCTCACGATTGCAGTTTTAAAATCTTTAAAAATACCTCTCAAATACACTTTATTTTGAATAGATTTTTAGGGAGAAGTACAGGTAGTGTATTAAAGGAGTAATTCTTGTTTTAATCAAATACACTGAAATAAAGAAAACTTATATTTCCTGTACCTAATATCTTTCACAAATTCTTGCTTAATGGACGTAAGTACACGTGTGTTTAATTCGTCTTCTGTGCCAGTAGGGATGTTTAATCAACTTCATAAATAATTTAAAAATAGCAGGATATAAACCATTTCAGACCTCTACGGCAGTTCAGTTCTAGTATAGATTTCTTTCTCGGCACTGCAGAGTGAAGATATACAAAATGTTTTCGGCGTTTGGATATCCTTACTGTCTCCAGCTTAAAGGCGAAGTTTCAACCCAGGTGTTCCTCATGATACTTGTAATGCAGGTTCACAATTCAGTGGGAACTGTCCCGCCTGATTCATTGCACTCAATTAACGTGAGTGGACAGAGTCACGTTTCGGCCGCTTTGCCTCCGGGAAACCAGTCACCTGTATTAATTGATAGACGGTTGAGTGGTCCAAACTGCTGGGCTGTACGTCATAATCAGAGGACAGACCTGCTTTTCCCGTGAATGGAGTCTCTTTAGTTCAGAACATAGCCGGGCACTTCACTGACTGATTTATCGTGGTTAATCTTTAAAAATTCATAATTTAGCTACATTAGATTTAGGGAGTTAACAGCACAAAATATGAGCATTATACAGTGTTGAATGACTCATTTTTGACACTTGTCTTGTTATAATTTTATATTCGTACAAGCTGATGAAATCTTAGTAAGCCCTTGTATACAGATTAAATCTCCAATGAACTTAATTTACATGCATGTCTCCTAGTAGCAGCTTATACAGTGTCATGCAGCGTGTATCGCATGTTGGTATGCCTGCACGTGCCTAAACACTGTAGAGGACAGGCATCTCTCCCTTTTGCTGTGGTGAAACAGGGAGTGGCATACGGATTTTTCAGCGTTTTTACAAATTAGGTTTTCCTATTCGATCGATATTTACTGCCTGTGTAATGTATTATGTAACCAGGGATAAGCGCTGAAATTGAGAGATCAGAATTTTGTACAGCCTAGAAGGAAACACTCACCGTCTTCTGAGATCTTGGGGTCTGGTAGAGACAAACGTTTCGAAGGCACATTTTTCTGATAGTTGATGCCTTACCTTAGCTACCAAACTACAGGATTTCTCATGCAAGAGGGCCGTAATTTTCAGTCTATAAGAATTTACAGAAATCCATCAAGTCAGATAAGGCTCTTCATTAGGCGTCATTGTGTAACAACATCAGTCGAAAATAATCTAAATATGATACTTTATTGTTGTAAATTTATTGATGAATTAGGCGTCATCTACATTAATAACTTGGAGGATGTAGCTAGGATTCAGTGATTGTAGTATTAAAATTGCAAGAGTGGAAAGTCTGAAAGAAAAACGAGGTAATATTAAAATAGGAAGCGAAAGAGAACGAAATAAGACAGGCAGGGTGCTGTAACGTAACATGGAGGCGCGTTTGTGTAACCATTGTTGCAATGGAAAGGCAGTAAGTATTACATATTCTATGTGTGTGTTTTTAGCCTTAGTTATCCAGCATGTAATGCACATGAGCCATATTGTCATCTGTGGCTTCTCTGGCTGTAAAGTATTTTTCCACATTATCTCATAAACGACACGATTCTCGAAAAAAAAGTTTTGGGGCAGAAAATATGTGTTTTGATTTCCTCTACAACGTTTGTCCGAAACAGTTTTCATTCTAAGACGAGTTGGGCGAGATATGGTCAAAAATATGTATTGGTCTTCACGTAAAGTACCCTTGTCAGATCTTGATGAACCTTGAATTTTCTCGATGGGTTTTCTAAAAATACTCAAATATCAAATTTTATTAAAATCCGTCCAGTGAGAACAGAGTTGTTCCATACGGACGGAGAGACCGATAGACGGAAATGACGAAGCTAATAGCCGTTTTTATTTTTTTTTTTTTTTTCCAATTTTGCGAATGCCCGTAAAAAAGAATAAATAAAAACAAGAACGTCATTCTTATTTGTGCACAGGTGTAAACGGTTGTTACTAGATGCGTACCGTGTATATGACAAATGATTTACGATAGCCCAATCATTTGATAGAGGTAAGAGAATTGTAGACTAAGCGAAAGGAACAGATACGTAACCCACAGACAGACGGTACCTGAATGACGAGAAAGTTTCATGTAGCAGGTATTCAGAGCGGGAAGCTGTTTTGTGCTGTACCAAAGTAGGTCATATTGATTCAGATAACTGCAAGCCTTTGGCTAAAAATATAGGCACTCTCATCTTCGAGGGAAGCACAAAGAGGAAATTCGAGGGTAAATTGTGACCTCTCACAGTGTCCAAGAAGCTTACTGCCACCCTGTGTTTTAACAAGGGATGTTAACCGAACCAAATCAAACTTATTTGTTGGTTTCCAATACAATTTCTGCAACGTGACCTGTAACACACGGTTTTTGCCATTGTGTCGATGTTAATCTATACGTGATACGTATATAAACAAAGATATTAGTAGCGGTCTGTTCTGGAACAAATAAACTCTACCTTAATATGAGTCTTCGATGGCAACCCAATTATAGTGCTACTAGTCAATTTAAGATTCTCATGGCCGTGTTGCTTACGACTCAAGTCTCCTGGGATCTGGTGCCAGGTAGACTCGTTAATAAGAGTACGTAGTTACTGACTTTTGAAGATCCCAGTGCCTTAATTTTCAGGGACAATCAGTGCCGTAAGAGTGGCTTGTTTAGGCTACTTGATCCTAAAGGTGAAGGCACTGCTATCTTTCTAAACATCTGTAGCTATTTACCAGTGCAGATGGCATGAAATCCCAGAAGACATTAATTCTCCACGTCGTATATGCTGTGTAAGCAAACTGCAGGAAAGGTCATTCTCGGAAAAGTATATTCACCGCGAAAAGCGCTGGTGTATTGCGTAGTAACTACCTAGCCCACTCGCAACGCAACCTAAAATTTTAACACTGCTAACAGCAGGCCCTCATTCGCTTCCAAGCATTTCCATTCCCACAAATTATCTTCTTAGTAACAAAAGTGAAGAAGAAAGGTAACGTCGTCCTAGTGAATTCCATGAAGATGGAGGGAGAATTGAGAGCTTCACGCCTTGACCTCCTTGTTCCAGGCGAAGAAACCTGATAACTATTGGACGCGGGGTGGGGGGGGAGGTGCGACGTCTGGACGCTCAGGAAAATAAAAAAAAAATCTCTTGCTTCTGTTGGGAATGGAACAAGGTTTCCTCGATTGTCCAACCCGTCCAGTAGACATTATAACGAACGCGCTATACCCGGTCCTTCCCGAACATCTGTCCATGTTTTTCACCCATTTCTCCTCACTCTTGCCGGTGGTATCCCCAAGAAAATTACGTGAGAATTTTAACACCACTCGAGCTACATACTGAACTAATTATAACTTCATAAAACGCACTGACCTAACAACACTAAATGACCTATGTAAGTCACGACAGCTTTCATACTTTCCCCGTATTATGTGTACAACCGACACGTAGAAGTGTGTGTGTGTGTGTGTGTGTGTGTGTGTGTGTGCGCGCGTGTTAACTCTGGAACATGCGTTCGTGTTTCATATCCATACATAAAACTTGCAGAATTACTGCGTGGTGTCAACAGCCACTTCCACACAACACCTCTCGGTGCCTTATACACGAGGTAAATACCCAACATGCCAAGAATAGCCGTAGATCTGTCTTTCATAATACGAAACTTAGCGTCGGTTTAAATTACGTTGCAACATAAGTTTCTGTGTTTACTTAAACGGCAAGGAATGCAGGCGCTATGAATTTATAATTTTGGTTGTTTCACGACCCTAGAGCTAAGTTTATAACGAAAATTTGTAGAATGTGGTGTGTGTGTGTGTGTGCATATGTGTGTGTTGTGATATATATATGTGATGTGTGAAGTGTATGTAACTGTGTGGTGGGGGGGGGGGACCATGCGAGCTGAGATTTTCTCGAAACTTGTTTTATGACACTTTTAATTCGAGGTGACACATTCCTTTCCGAGAAAATAAATGGTCGTCATAGACTCAATCAGACTTAAAAATATACATTTCCGATATGTGCGTATTTGTTACACACTGCATTATTCTCGGGGCTTGAGAATTCTACAGAAGTCTGCGCTGACAATGTCAGAAAAACTGTTTCATGGCTGACCAATGGTATACATTTTCTTACCTGTCTATAATGGTAGACATTGTGCATTGTCTGAAACATTTCTGGCGCACATAGCATTTATATTGTAATAGTCTACGTGAGTTGTGATATTGACAAGTAAGTGACTTCGTAGATTAGAGGTATCTGGTATGTGACGTCATATGCTCTGGTAGAAATGTGCCAAGATCTTAAAGGAACCTGATGCCTCCATCATCAGCAGGTTCCTGTTAAATGTTCGAAAAATCGTATCAGACTTTACTTCACATACAAGAAAACAGTATTTTTTTATGTTTTGCTGACCGTGAATCTCAGTATAATCCTAGTAATTAACCAACTTGATGCACAAAATCTTGTTTTATAATAAGTTTATTAAGTGCCTCTACATGTTTCGAGCACATAGTGCTCGAAACATGTAGAGGAATATAATAAACTTATTATAAAACAAGATTGTGTGCATCAAGTTGGTTAATTGCTAGGATTAGAAGAAAACATCAGTTTTCAATAATGATTCTGTCAGTATAATGATAATCATGCATATAAAGACGGGGGTGGAGTCACCTCCGAAAACGTCATGCAAATGCCTCAGACAATGAATAATATTTGGCCAATACTCTACTACCAGTTCCGCTCAGTTTGTATAACAGGTATCTCATTCTTGCACTACTGTCGAATCTGCGCCTGTTTTTTCCTCTCAATAATCTTATGTCGGAGAAGTTGACACTGAATTAATGCGAAATGTTGTGTGCATGTTTAGATCATTCGAAATTTTTTTTCGTTTAAAGTCCTTCCTCGTAGATATCACCAGTTTGCTTTGCCTTCTATGAGCACATGTGTGTGTCTGTTAAGTGTTTTTTGTAAACAATTTGTGGATATAATAATAGACTATATTTAACACACTTCTGAGGCGCTTCTCTGCTTTCTTGTCAAACACTCGGGCTCGTACTGGAGTCTATTATATCACCTTCTCTCATTATTTTATCCAGTTTTTTATTTTTCTGGACTGATACCAAAAGTATTTACTACTTGTCAAGTATTTCTTTAGGTTATTAAATCAAGAAAAGTGGAAGCGGGGCATGTGGAACGCATGGGAGGAAGGGGAGCTCATAATGGGTTGTTGCCGAGATTCTAAAACAAAGATTGTTCTTAGAACATATAGGCGTAATAGACAATTGATACTAGAGTAATGGTGTGGACAGTCGCGGAGTAGATTTATCTGTCCCAGGATAAAAGTGGCTGGCTGCTGTGAACACTCTAATGAACCTTCGGATTCCATAAAATACAGAGAATTTCTTGAGTAGCTAAGGACCTCCTGAATCCTCTCAAGAAATCTGCTCCATGTTGTTACTTTTCTAGATACCACAAACATATAGTTTCTTTACTTTTTATTGTTGTTATCTTTATTCACATGGTCATTAATGCCACCATCATATCATCTTCTTCTTTCCCATTTTATCTGCAGACTTGATGTAACGTAGTTCTGTCGAAGGTACACATAAACGTCTGTAGCTGAAAACACGCTCCGTATCTGCCTTGTTTCCAATTTTGGACACTGAATGAAGTAATGGCAGCATCGTACAGACATGAAGAGCAGTGTAAGTGAAAAAGGAGACAGACAACCAAATCGATCTGAAGCCTGCCTTATAGTATACGCTCAGACATCATCTGGGGGTGATTCCCTCACATAAAATAGATGTTTGACACGAATGAGAATGGCAATATTCTGTATTCTGTCAAGTAGTTTGAACGTGATGAAAGTGTGGTTCAATATACGTCACTGCAGGCGTGTTTAATTTAGAGTTAGTACTTTTCTATGCTTCGAAGATGATATCAGGGCACCAATTTCACCTCAAGCATACTGAGAAAAGTATAAATATAACACTGCAATTTATTTGATAATAACGTGGTGTAAATATATGGCTAATAGTATATATATAGATAACACACACACACACGCACAAAATATATAGATATATATACATATTTTAAATTAATTTTTATGTCGTGCTGCATACATAAATTATCAAATTGAGAAATAGTAGAAAATATGAAGAATCCTTTACCAAAATGCGATACTCAGAACCCACAAATTATCGCACATCCTGTCTACCTGAATTTTTTCAGTTTTCCTACGACTTTCTCAGGGTTTTCATAATAGGCTTCTATTCAAGAAAGTGACAGTTGCTGTGTGCTTATAAATATAATGTTATAAATCTTTTATGCAAACACCCATTTAAGCGTCTGTACGTATTTTTAAAAATTGACTACGCTAATTACTTCCTTTGTAGATTCCACATTTTGTTTGTGCTACGATGTTTAACCTTAGTTGTGGCTTCATTATAGGTTTCTTGAAGTGTTATCAATTGTAATATAAGGATACTAAGTGAAAGAAATTTGGTCGAGGCTCCATAAGATCACCGTGTGCTTTAAGTGAACGCATGCGCTATTCGTGCGCTTTTTTACTATTTTGCCCCTGACCTTTAGGCACAAAATCCTACAGGTGCTTGGTCTTGTGCTTTATGGAGACCATATGAGATAGCAAGCTTAAGGTAACAAATTGCTAAAATGTTTAACATTTAAGCTTATTAATAATCTTACTGACCTTCAAGAAAGGTGGCAGACTTTGGGTTTCCACGACAAATCTTTGGAAGCAGTAAATATCTCGGTGCACATAAGGAAATGGTTATATTGTGGCTGGTATTCGGGATATATATTCTCGTTTCTCTTGCAGGGAGCTTGATCCAGATCCCTTCTGATAAACCTAGAACTTCAAGGAGCAGGCTGACGAATTTTAAGAGCGAAAAGGAAACCGTAAGGCAGTGTTTTTTGTTCTCAAATCATCTGATATTGGCAACAAGGTAAGGTGTTGAATGTCTTTTATTTGCATTAGAATTTGGTGTTTTGTGAGCTGAATTGACAATAAGTATGCGTAATATAAAGACGTTATACAGCTGGTGTCTAAAAATAAAAATGGCATATTTTTCTTTTACTATGAACAACGTGGATTTTTAATTATAAAATGTTCTGCTTCCACCATCTTATTATGTAATTTTGATTGCAATTCTTTTAATTTCATTAATGTCTGAATTCAATTAACAGCCTTATTAATGCTCCACGTATCATTTTATACGGGATTGCCCTCTTTTATGAAGAACAGACAAGGACAAAATTTGGTGTGTTTATAAATCGGTTTTTTAGAATATTAAATTATATTCAGGGGTGCTTTGTAACTTCAATTACATGAACATATATATATATATATATATATATATATGCACTTACCACCTATTTCATTCACACATCTAGTAAAAATTTTAAACTTTTTAGCTGAACCCCAAATTCTCCCCCATTAATAGTAATATTGCAACTGAATAAATCAAGATTTTAATGCAGAAGGCTTTAAATTCTAATCTAACTAGAGACCCTCTTTGTGCTGCTTATTGTCTGTACCACACGTTTCCTATAAACTTTTAATTGACATTCTTATACCAATTATAACCATAGAAACAACTGATACATATTTGATTAGCTGTTAAAGGGGAGTGATATAAGAATTACTGGGCATTCTTCACGTGTTTTTATTGGAGAGTGATCCATGCAGTAAATAATGTGTACTGTAAATATGTACATGCATATATACATTACACACACATACATTTACTCAAATAACAGTGTACCAGTTAAAAGGCAAATTTCAACAAACCAACAGCCTCTTATCGTACATAATTTTAATCCCATTCCACTGACCCCCATCCATTCTAAGATCATTCTAAGATTCATCTGAATGTTATCCTTCCATTTTCTTCTGCATCTGCAAAGTGGACATTTTACAAAGATTTACCAACCAAAATTTTCCAGAAGATTTCACCATCTTAAGAACAAAATGACCTTTATAAGTCATAGATTTTCTCATTGTTCAATGTTCTTAAAATTGTCGCTGATTTTATCAGACTTATATCCAAATATTTTCTAAGTCATGTTGTTTCAGACACCTCGACTTTATGTTCTTCCTTCACAGTAATATACTACATATCATACCTGATCAAAATATTTGGCAAAATTGTTTTATATAAACTAATTTTAAAAACATTTTTACTCTAACTGGGATGATAACAATTTTCTAACTGAATTATTACACATATTTCCATACTTTATTATTATCCTGTTTTTGTTGTATACTTCATTTATACTTGTTAATATAATTCTCAGGTGTAACTGTTGTGTTTTTCTGTACATTTGTTGGTGGCATATTGGCTTCATCATTTGCATTTTATGTGTACACAGATTGCAACATAAATTGTGTCTTTAGAGCAGCTTCTGACTTTTTGTTCTTAACACTCGCAGAAAGAAATTTTCATATTAAATGTATTGACACCATATCAGAGCAAAAACTGAAATATACAGCAGGAAATGTTACACACAGAAATTTCTTGTGGTTGGAGATCACTACACTATTATCCAAAATCTAGAATTAATTATCTCTTATAATGTAAGCCTGGTAGGTTTTGAGTTTGACACATGGCACACAAAGTTTATGGAGAGAAGTCTTGAAATTGTTTTACCATTCAAAATGTTGAGCTCTTAGTAATCATAATATAAAATAAACAAATTAAATATCATATTTTGTCCCATTTTTGTTGCTGGATTGTATAAGAGGATCATATTATGAAAACTAGTGTACCAAGAGTGTTCAAAGATCATTTAGTAGTAAGTACAGCACTTATAAAAAATTGAACTGGTAGTTTGGGAAAAGAACGTTGGATTTTCCAGGCATGAACTGCTGTGTGTCTGTATTCCCTTGCAGGCGATGAGTACATGTTTGTGAATGGTGATTTGTCCCTTGTAAACACTGCATACTTTTGGCTGTTGCACAGATGCCTGTTTATTTGCTTTTATTGTTAGGTTTTACATTTCATTTTGCCTTTAAATTAAAAATCTCTCCCTCTTCTACATATATATGCCAAAAAACTCATAGTATGTACACAATTGATGAACCAGGTCATAGATAATCTATAAGTCACAAACTTACCGATACAATTTGATTTGCAACGTGGGACTAATGCAAATTTGGTGGATGATTTTTTGTTGTATGACAGATAGAAGATAATGCATAGAGAAAGCAGACTAGGAATAAAAGTGTCTGGTTACAAAATACAAATCATGTGTGTACTATTAGATTCACAACAGGCACAGTGGATGAAATTAGTTGAAATGTACTATAAGGAGTCAGGTTATATGCCTTCTGCTTTTGTTTCAACCAACACACTACTACCTAGTTTTCATAGTGTCTACTATTTTGAATTAAGAATGTAATGTATCACAAAATACTGGCTTGCGGGCATAATGGAGGCATAATATTTGGTGACCATACATCCTACTTTAATGAAAGCTTGAAATACTTCAGAAAAAAATACTTATGATACTTTATTTTACTTTCAATTCTTGTTTAACCCTCTAAACGCTGAATGAAATCCCATTTGCCATCTGCTGGCATTATTAGGAGCTCACCATATTTTCCACGTTAGCATGATAAGGGTTAATATTACTTCTGTTACTGAAAAATAAAGTGTTAGGAATCCTGAGGAACTCCTTCAGAAATTATAGTTGAATAAACTAAAGGCATCAGTAGTTCTCAAGGACCTGATTAACAATGATTGTTGAAGTGTATGGGAAGGTAGTTTTCTCTAATTTTCATTTCCTAAATGACTGTTTTTAAAACATTTGGCAAAATTAAACTTCTCATGTCATATACGCATCTGTATTACTCAGCTCAACATTAGCCTTATATTGGGCTCATGTATGGCTGTCGTGTTATTTAGTGTCAAACAATGACCAAATTATCCTCCTGCCAAAGGTCCATTATGACAAATCTCTGAAAGCTGTATGGCATCAGATTTTCTATATATTTCTGAATAGTTCCAGGGACTGATAGAAGGCATTACTCAGGAAAAGCAAGTTTAGTTATACAGTGAAAACATTGCTTGAAATCTGTGCAAACTAATCCAAACTGCAAACTTCAATGAACAGAAAGATAAACTTGAATTTGAACTTTCTGATTTAATAGATTTCTTTTCTATTTCAGGACTTCTGGGGGTCGACTGCATCTTGTCCCTGAAATTGGCAAGATACCACTCGCTGACGCACTACTCATAGAGGATCCAAGTGATCATGGCGTAAATGATGATGATGGTAAACTTTTCACATGCTTTTACAGTTGTGTGACTTTGTTTCTGCTTTGTGTTTGGGCTGCACATCTAATCAGATGATTCTTCCATTAGGATCTCTCCTTCAGCTGTTAGTTCAGGGGCACTAAAGCCCCTTCTTTGTTTTCTGGATTCTCTTAATTTTCTATCAGGGATGCTGAAGGACCAGGAGACTGTGGATCAGGAGTCTTCATAGCTGTGGAAGTTGATGGAGTAGGAGACATGGGATCAGAAAACACTTCAGTGGTTTATGTAACAGCACCCCTGGAAGGCTCTGTGAACATGTCTCTGAGATCTGTCTGTTTCACGGATGAAACTTGTGGACATGGGGACCTTCTTTCTCAACTGCGGAAGTATCAGGATTTCTGGAGTATCACCTTCCAGATTAAAGGGGCTCTGCTGTATTGTTTACCCTTTTAAATACTGAATTAAGATTCTGAATTCATAAAGTATGTTACTTAAATAATATCAGAAGGAATGAGACTTTCAATTGAGTAACCATTCATCAAGAAAAAGTGTTTTCTGTGGATTAATATTCCTGCCGCATTTTACACAATACATGTTAGAGGTTAAAAAAGCCCTTCATTTCACATAGTTGTTACTGCCACCAGACTAACAGTAATAACTGGCTTGAAACATATCTAAGTATTTCAGTTAGTGGCACTAAGATAAAATCGAGTGAACTGTCATTATTACTGTTCTCTGAAATATGTTCTGTGTCTTGTAATATTAAACAGGAGATCAGACCTTGTGTAGTGCCCCATCATTATTGGCTCACATATGTTGTCAGTACTTATAAGTGTGCTCTAATACATAACAGGATCATTTTTAATAATGAATGTGTTTTAGATACAATCCTTGGGAAAATCTGTATTTTTAATGAAAGAATATAAAGTAGCTTTAATTTAATTTACAACTGAAAATTACCTTCATGATTAAAGCTGTAAGAATAATTTGCTTAGAAATGACAAATTTATGTTAAAAACAAAGCTTTGACTCCCTACAAAACAGGCTTATAATATGTCCTCCACCTGAGTTTCTGCGAGGACATTTTTGCAAATAGTTGTTCCAACAAACTAGTATAAATCAATGGAAGTCACGTATTTCTGCTCAAAGCACCAAATTAAGTGGAGTTAGAAGTTATTTGTTATTAATATATGTATCAAAGAAAAAAATAAACTAGAGCTGAGTTCATAAATAATTCATGTCAGCAGCATATCAATTAATGAACCTTCATGAAAAATTACTTTTGATTTTTCCCCTCCATAAAACTTTTTATAACACATTACATTAGTTTCACTGGTACTTATACAAATTAAAACAAAAACCGAATACACAATTATTAGAATTTAGAATTTTACTAGTCTGGCATTTTATGTACAAGACTGCTCCTTCAGTAATTCTAGAAACTTATGACAGTAGTTCCATTGCTTTTTGCTGCAGAGTCGTCTGTGTGTTCAATGTCAAGTCAGTCTAGTGGTATCAGTGAGACTTCAAGTGGCAGTTGTCATCTACACAATCGAGACTTTAAAATCATCATTGATGTGAAGGCAGGGTCCCCTCAGGTGGTTGTGCACCTAGTTGCACCCACCATGCAGGAAAAAGCAGCCTGGATTAGTGATATCAGTCAGGTATTTGTCATACATTTATAAGAAACAAGATATCCTTGACAATTTTAACAATTTTTTTATTCCTCATGTATTTATTTACTTATTTATTTATTTATTTATTTATTTGTTCATTCATTCATTCTTTTATTCATTTTCTTTTCATCCATATAATTATATAGTGGCATTGGACTTGTCAATAATAGTAAGTCAATATATAGATGGTAGTATAAATAATTAAGTAAATGAATATATAAATACATAAGAATAGAGCACAAACAGTATGTAGTAGAATACAATAGGAGCTATCATTATTATTATTATATGAGATGTGTGGTTTATAGGGATGTCTAAATTGGCTAGAATGAAAAGGCATTGCACTTGTTTTTGTTATGTTTAAAATAAGCTCTTTATTTAGGAACCATTACTCTACCTATATCATAACAGATTCAATTTTAAGTTTAAGCACATCCTCAACAAGTATAACAGTATCATCAGCATATGAAACCATGTTTACACCTTGTACATATCTATAAATCGTTCATGTGCAAAAAAAAGTAGGTTCCAAAAGAGAGCCTTGAGGAACATGTTAAGAACGTTCTCTGTGTGAAGATAAATATATATTCAGTGCGGAATTTATTATTATCCATTGGGATTATTTTGACAAATTGAGCACAATGAACTAAATAAGACTTTAACCACTTATTTAAAAGGCCTCTGCTATTAAACAATTCTAATTTGTCAAAACAATATGAAGTTTTACACACCTTGTGCTTTAATTTGATCAACATACAGGGAATCTTTGGGAGTTTACATTGTATAGACTCCGTTAAGATGGCAGAGTTATATCAAAACATGAAGGCATAAACAGGAGATTGTATTGTTGTGTATGTTAGATGTGAACCTGTTGATTTTATAAATAATAAATTTAGTCACAATGAGTGACATGAATAACATTAACAAAGCTTTCTTTTTTTGTTCACTATGAACCAATTTATTCATTGTGTGAATTTCATTTTCATGCTTAAAGTTGTAGTCAAAGAGAAAGTATGCAGATTTTGGCTTTGTTGTATTATTTAAGGATATTTCCAATATTCCTTAGAGTATTTATTGTGATTTTGTACACAATAATCTTCACCTTTCACCTTTAGATATTTTGTACTCTGAAGAATTGTTACCATCATCACAAACATTTTCTGTGAGATTTTATGCTGAGGTAATTCAGTCCAGTTCATACCCTAATATATATTTCCATAAGACTCATTTCAATGGTTCATTAGCTGTTTTAAATAATTTATCTCTACAGATTTGCTGATACTCATTTTCTCTTTAGTGTCATCATATTTCCTTCATATGAAATTCATTATATCAAAATTGGAATATTTAAAATCTAATTGTAGGTACCCTCCATAATATTTCTAATCTCCCTCCTGTTAGAAAGTTGCTACGCAACACTTAAGTAAAAATTTCAGTGGATACTTGGCCTCTTGGCAACTGAATATTGAAGCTGATCATTCACTTGCATCTAATGCCATGTGTATACATGCATCATGCTGTACATCCACATCAACCGCATCATTTACAGCATTATGCTAAATCATCACCAAGTGCAAAGAGGTATAAAAGTTGGTAGCTGTAATAATTGTTTTTATTAAACTTGTGCAATTTTATTTGTTCAAGTAACAATATACAACATATTTGCTGATATGTAAGTCACACCTTCATTCTGGAAGTAAACACTTGAATAAAATACTTTGGTCAGCATATGTGTTTATTATAGTGGTGATACATATCAGTAAAAAACAAAGAAAACCTTTTTTTTAAATAAGATTGTTGAGTAACTGACAGTAATAAATATTACCTTTCACTGAATGAACAATTCAATACTATGTTATTTTTGCATACATTCTTGTTAGAGACCAGTTGAAATGTGATGGCACACGTGCAGAAACCAGATTTTATCTGTTGGCGAAATGGACTAATCCATTTAAATTGGTGGGGGCGTCAGTTCATTCGACTACTGGTAGCCAAAGTGCGTGCATCAGCTTTTATTTTTGGTAGTAATGCTGGATACACCATGTTCCAAAGTAGTGGGAAGGTTACTGGCTACCCACTCCATTTGCCAGTTTTCCCTTCACTTCCCCTCCTGTGCATCACCGTGTGCCATCACATTTCATCTGGAGTCTACCATGTACAGAATACCAACAAAGGGAATTATCTGGCTGACCCCATGTTGGTTCAATGTATTTATACCACAAATTTCCACTGTAAAAATAACTTATGATATTCAGGAGCACTTACAGAGAAATCATGTGTCCTACACAACTGAGAATACTGTAAAGACTAAAAAAGAATTAAATGTCTTTTAGTGCATGGACAACGTTCACTTCAATGACTTACTGCACAGTTCAATGTCAGACACATCATCTGTCACCATGCCACAGTCCATCAAGAATGACCCCAAATTGTTCAAAGATGATGTGGACATTCGATTCAGCCGCACCCTCAACTCCTGCAAGGTAATCTGTTGTTCTCTCTTTGCATAAGTGAAAGGTGGATTCACATTAACTTTTAAAGCTTCCTGGTTACTTGATGCACCAACAGGTTTAACATTCAACAATTGGTCGTTCTACCCCTTCTATCTCAGCAATCAGTGACTTTTGCCCTATATAACACAAACTGGTTGGTTTTTTATGACCAAGATGAAAAGTGTTTGCCATGCAGTATGAACTGGGTTTGTAAATTAAACAGTTTACACTTCATCATTAAATGTTTAACCATCTGGTTTATAGAGCAACTAGTTATAAATTTAAATTTAAGTTTAAGTTTAAATTTAAAGAGAAATATGTTAGCTTTCTTGCATTGTAGAGCAGGTTACTTCTAATTAAAACAATTCAGTCTTCCAGTAGATTTCCATTGGATTCGTACCATTTGGAAGTTTCATTTCTTGAACAGAAAGAAGAAAATGTTGATTGTTTCATGAAAGGTGATGTTTTATTTAAATATGTGAATCATAAGTGTCTCTTGACAGTACACATCAATTATTCTGCATTTGGAGAAACATGTATGTAAAGCTGGGATATTAGAGTCAGTATAGTGAGCAGGCTATGAGCAGGACAACCAAGGAATTGGGTTTTGATACTCCCAAATGTCCAACTGCCTCTGGGGCCCACCCACCTTCTTGCCTGAACAGTTCTGGAGTGTACTTACCAGGCGACAAAACAACCAGGTTGTGAAGGTGGTCACTCACGCCTAGTACTGAGGTTAAGAATACATCATCATCATCATCATCATCATCACCACCACCATCATCGTAATTATCTTTATTCTCTTCCATAAATCTAATCATAGATATGTATCATACGGATGTGGAAATGGTAACATAGCAAGCCTTCCATAATTAAAATTAAACAGAACATAGTTAAATTTAAATATCAAGTAATGCACAATCAGCAATATTTATCATTATTTATCTAGATACATCAAATGACCATACATCAGCAGCCAAGAATGACTTTCCCTTATCCTTGTCATAGGAGAAATAACTCCACTTCTCAATATGCCTCAATGTCATGCACAGGCACGACTTCGTTTTACCTTGTCCAGTAAAACATGACATCATAAAGACTTATTACATGACAAAAATTTGACAGTTAATGATCCCCTCCTGAAGATTTTAACAATCTTCTGGAACATAAAAAAATTTATCTAATGACCAGAAATGTTTTACATCTACCTTAAAAAGGTTTTTATATCTACATTACTTTTACTCAATCAAAGAATATTTTAAATACAAAGAAAACAGAAAAATATAAGAAACTCTGTTTTTTCTATAGTAAACATGTTAATATAAATGTTTTTAAAATCTTATTATTATATGAAATTATATTTATTCTGTTGTATTTCACTATGAATGTACGGTAAGAGCCTGGAGAAATATCCTGAATATGATATACAATTTTTTTATACGTGTATATGTTCACGTATATATGTGTTTATATTGAATAAATGACAATTTTAATAACCTTGTTTGATGTAACTATGATAGATATATGGAAAAATAAAAAATGATGATGATGATGACGATGATGGTTATTATTATTGTTGTTGTTGTTGTTGTTGTTACGACGACGATGATGATGATGATTATGATGATGATGAAGAAGAAGTATGCTTTTGAGGATAAGAGAATTGTGTCTTCTAAGTTCAAGTCAGGGGAAACAGGGAAAGAGGGAAGGAAACAGAAGCATGAAGTTTAACTGCATATTTTGTGAATCATTATGAAATTGTTGAATTTCTAACTTTTGCCATAGGCTGCTGGAAGTATGTTCATATGTAAATTAGCTTCTAAATTGTAAATTGTAATTAGTACATTTTGAGAATTTAATGAAAGGAGGGGACATTTGAAGTTATATTTTAACATACTCTGCAACAACCTACATGCATGTACAAATTTTAAAAACAAACTTTTTATTTTTGTCTGTGTTACAGGCTACTTAAATTGTACAACATGCCTAACAAAAGTTTCTATGATATACAAATTTCTGGCAGAGTTGCATAAAAATACATACTTCAAAACCATTTTTATTTCAGTGTGCAGTGGCATAAGTGTTACTCCTTAACCCACAAAACTGGTGTAATTTTCTTCATAATACTACCTGTCTTTTACTATCAACATCTGGTTCTGCAGGTGCCACAAATTCGATATGCAACACCAGAACGACTACTGGAGAGGCTCACAGACTTACGGTTCCTCTCAATTGATTTCCTTAACACATTCCTATTGACATACCGAGTATTCACCGATGGCGTAACAGTACTTGAGGCACTGAAGAAGGTCTTCTACAATGCAGATCCACCAGAGGCTCAGACAAATCCAGATGGATCCAGCATGTGAGTTTGTTTATTTATATATTATATGTCATTTGTGTGTGTGTGTGTGCATGTGTGTGTGTGTGTGTGTGTGTGTGTGTGTGTGTGTGTGTGTGTGTGTGTGTGTGTGTGTGTGTGT
>Ga0123357_10003159_pt1 | contig 18745 bp, 7 predicted proteins | sample TergutEmb28metaG_FD_89873 | JGI IMG/M metagenome (GOLD analysis project Ga0123357, IMG submission 89873) | Embiratermes neotenicus P4 segment gut microbial communities from Petit-Saut dam, French Guiana - Emb289 P4 | ecosystem: Host-associated > Arthropoda: Insects > Digestive system > Gut ...
TCTGAAAAGATCGAAACATGTCGGAGTGGTTTTAAGTGTTTTAAAGTGTTTTAAGTGAAAGTTATATACGTGCATTTGTTGGTTAATAGTTGAAGTGATTTTACGAAATGCACGGTGCAACGACGAGATTCATAGATTTTTATTTTTGTCGGCTGCTCACAGGGCTTCCGACTTGAAGATTTCCGCCCTTCACTAAAGGTTTCTTGAATGGACCTCTACTGTGAGTTTTATGACGGACTGCGAGGACTCGAGATGTGTGTACTGCACTTATTCTGCGTTCTATTGTAAACGGATGGCTTCGAACCGTCCGTAACTGAGGGTTAGCAGTCGTTTTACTTATCGGCAAATATACCAAGAGGACAGGCAAAGTATCACGTAACATTGAGGCGCTTTCGTGCAACCATTGTTGTTGTGGAAAAGCAATAAGTGTTGCACAACTTGAGTGTTTGTGTGTATTTGTAGTCTTAATTATCCACTATGTAATGCGCATGTGCCATGTTGTCATTTGTGGCCTGCTCCACTCTACAAAATTTTTCCACATTTTCTCGTAAACGGCACGATTTTCGAAAAAAAAATTGAACATAAATGTGTGTTTTGATTTTCTCTACAACTTTTGTCTCAAACATTTCGCATTGTAAGAAGATATGAGCGAGATATGATTGAAAAATATATATTGGCCTTCATGTGTTCAATTATAATGAAACTTGCATTTTCTGCACAGATTTTCGAAAAATTATCAAATATCAAATTTCATGAAAATCCGTCCACTGGGAGCCACGTTGTTCCAGGCTGACGGACGGACAGACAGACATGACGAAGCTAATAGTCGCTTTGCGCTATTTTGCGAACGCGCCTAAGCATTTCTGGCTACAACTTTCACATTCGGGAGGTCCCAGATACGCATATCGGACGTCATACCAGCTACCCAAAAGGAGAGTTTCGTATAGTAAATCAAACGGGCCACAACTGTATTCTTTAGCGGCTTACCGATTTACTATCTAGTAACAGTTACAATATTCGACGCTACGTATTGTACGATACTGACAGAATAGTCAAATAAAATAAAAATAATGAATAAATGAAATAAATCAGAGAGGATTTTTCGGGATAAACCTCATTCATTTTTCGGCTTCAAAACTGCAATTTAGTTTAACGTATTTCATGCTTTTAAATTTGATGTTTGTGTGACCGTGCATCTCTGATACAACAGGACAAGCAACCAACTAGATGCAACAGTAACAATTTATTAGGAATTTAAATCAGCTCAACATGTTTCGGGCGATAATTTCTCCCATCCTCAGGAGCACTAGACTGTGTATACAGCTTGTGTTATAATGCACCGAAGAAGTTACCTGCTGGGGTCACCAGCAGGCAACAGCAGGTTAATAAAAAGCAACTCAATTTAAACGAATTATTCGTAATCAGTGATTAGGATATTGAGTGCGCACTTAAGTAAATAAAGATAATTTTTTTATAATTATTATTTTCTTTTAATTACTATTGTCACAACCATCACTTGTTGGATTACCTGTGTCAAGCAATTGTCACTATTTTTCTTCAATATTAAAAGTGCATTTCCCAATTTTTTAAATACTTGGAAACGCCCCGGTTACAAATTCAGTGTGACAGTTTTATAAATTTTTTACCTGTTCGGGATTGTATAGATTTTGGTAACTGTGCTGTAAGTCCAACGATGGAAAGAATATGGGTCGCAAATTTATATCTCACGCACAGTGACACTACGTCAGAAATTCTTTTTGAACTCTTTCTCACTCTCACTTTTCCTTCCTATTTTTTGTCATTTCCTTTAACCACAAACTTTCTCGCATTCATTTTTTCATTCTGTCCTATTCTTTTTATCGTCCTTCTTTATCCTTCTCTTACATCGCCCCATAAATCATTTCTCAACGACCTCTAGCCAACACTTTGCCCATAGAAGATGAGGAAAGAAAACAAAAAAATGCGACTTTTCTCTCGCTACTATGAGTGCTATTGCGAAGTTCAGAAGTAGGAAGTGTTGGAGAGAGAAAGACGAAATGAATTGCTGGAGGTATGAAGAATTCGCCAAAGTGTTGACACGAGGGTACTGCTGGCATTACTAAGAGTTTTTCATTTTTATTTTCTGTAGCTCCATTAAAAATGTATCGCAGATCTCACATACCTCATTCACATGGGTGCATCCATATGCTTAAAGTCAGAACAGAAAGAAAGAGTTGTAGGAACTTCTGCGGTAATTCACAGAAATTACAGATACTTACGTTTATGAAAGTGCCAAATTTGTGGTAGGCTTTTCAAATCTAATATAAATTTCATACATACGTTTAATTTAAAATAGTTTGGTGAAATAGTTCGATTTCGACAGATTTTTACTGCAACGTAAATTATAAAGCGTAAAATACTTAAGTACTAATCAATCTGCACAATTATCTTCCAGAATAATGTAATTTCTAACATCTTAAATATAGAAAGGTGTAGGAAATAAAATACTTTCTAATCATGGTAAGAACACAACAATATTCCAGAGTTTTTTTTACGTGAATTTTAAATTAAAAGCTTTCGCCATAGTTGCTCTGTTTATGAGGTAGCTTAATAACTTGGAGTGTGATTACCGCGAGGCCAACTATTTTAGAACTGTGATTTTAAAATTTTATGTTCTAGTACTCAGAACGGTAAGTCCTTCAAGATGCTGCACAAGTTTAGAAATGACATGAAACTGAAATCTCCATTCCAGAGTACCAGAAAGGAAACTCCTGCATCCTCACATGTTTCAGGCTTCATTGTACGAAAATTTGTTTGTACCTATTGGAAGCGTTTCAGCACCAAGAAATCGTCTCGCTGTGTATAAATGTCCAAAAGGTTATCTTTCCACTTTATATGAAAATGACATATTTTTTTCAAACTGTACTATTATGAGAAGTTAAAGAGATGCAGTGATTTTGAAATTGAATAATATTTTTAAGTTGGTGGATTTTTAAGTTTAGTAAGTTAGCATGTATACGAATATTTATTTAGTTGAGTCAAAATCAGTCACAACACGAAGGTACAAATAATGAGAACAGGTGGCTGCTCCTGCTTACACAAAGTGAGTGACGTACTTTCATTTTACGGAATAATTATTCATAATTCTCTAGTAATTTTACATTTCCGAGAGGTTTAAAGGATTGAAACTTGTCTAAAAACAGTTCTGACTGTAAACCGAGATATTCTTACTTTACTGTTAGTCCTATATACAGCGTGGTTTAAAAGGTATTTAACCGAAAAATAGTCTCTAGTATTAACGAGAAAGAAAATACTGAGTAACGGCAGACAGTTTGTAAAATGAAGACATAACGTCGTTTGTCGTGCACTGTACATGAATGATCTCATTTCAAACAGTTTTACGCATTCAAAAAGTAATAAAGAAACTTACTTATTATTCAAGGTACAATTTATAAACCGGCTAAGTGAAACGAACCACATTTTGTGCGTCTGTCTATACTAGTCAAATAGTGATAGGTAGCAATTATAGAAGCAACGTTTTGGTAACAGAGCTTGAAGGATCAAAACAATTAAAACCACAAATGTTAACTGGACGCCTTCCTGATCCAGCTTCAATCAGCTTTATCTTTACAAATCATCTCCCTTATAGTATTCTCCATTCTCGGTCTTTCGCTTCTCTGTATCTCAGTCAAAAAGGAAAATCGGGGAAACAGGAATTAGTTGGCTAGTTAGAAGTGATATTTGTTAATATCGTCTATGGGTCCTGTCCGGAAACAGCATTGATTTTATTGAAAGCATTTGATATGTCATTGACAAATTTAATTTTCTTCTGTTTGCATAAAACTTTTTGCGAATTTTCCTACATATGTTTTTCATTTCTGGGTTTACGAGTAAGTTAGTGGCCAACACACTAACAGACACAATGCAGCAGAGACATTCTTGATAAACAGATAACACACAAAATAATTAAGGAATTGTTTCTCCTTTGCGGAAACAGAAGTTATAACAGGCCTGCCCTCTAGGCAAACCCTAACCGGCAAACATTGCACGTTGTTATTTTTAAATAAATTTTAATACTATTTTCTCATCTATGCCAATATCAAACAAGTGGACTATTTCCTTCAAGTTTTATGGCTATATTTCTTAACACTGAACAGAAAAATAGGATCCTGGGACACATACTATCTTGATTTCAAACTTTCAAACGCCGGAGACTCACCAAAAAAAATACCACATATTGTCTATTTAAAGTTATAAATAAATCCGTATCGAATATAAATATTCAGTTCTTACCTACGAAAGAGCATAATGTGCTCTCAATAGAAAAACCAATTGATAAGTGACTGTAGTAAAATGATGTCTCTTTATTACGAGAATGATACCGAGCACACAAATGTTCTGCGAGTGCACAACACAGTTTCCAACATTTAAACCGGCGGTATATATTCTAATTAAGAAGTTCTTAACGGTTAAGATATATTCACGGGAGAATATATGCATGTTTTCTGAACGTACACAATTTTATGGATATGTCCCGTAGTTCTTCAAATAAAGAAATATATATATATATATATAACAAAATTTAATTAAATCATAAGATTTCACGAAATTTTTATAGACTTTTGCATGTTATGTAAATGAGATTTAAAGTACAGAAAAATTACAAGCGATTTATTTCAAATTCACACAGGACTGAAAATCACCGCCATAAAATAAATAACCAAAAAATATTGGAACATAATTTCAGGAGAAATGACAAGCACCACTTATTGGCAAACAGAAAACAACAGACTGTGTGAACTGATTTGTGTCTCTAGTCTTCCTAACAACGGGGTTTCAGTTTACTATTTTTGTAATATTTTACTTCTCGTTTTTCTCCACAACTTCCCTCTTTCCAGGAAAATGGCCAATTTCAATGCTGTTCAAGAGTTCCTTCTTACAGATTATGCATACGTACGGTCGATTACTGGCTTGGAAAGGAGTTGTTTTGGATGCATGGAACAACCCTGCACCTTACCCTGGCTGAAGAAACACAACAGCTTGAGGGTATTAAAGAAGAAATATCAGTGTATCATAATTCTTTTCCTGAGGCATAAATTCGGAAATGTACGTAAAAATTAAAATTTCTAACAAGACGCGAAAAAACTGTGCTCATTTTTAATAAATAAAAGTAGAAGTTTTAAGCTAAATCGAACATTTATAAAACATAAGCCGGTCAGAATTATTTGACGAAATGTGGATTACATTCATTTCAGTAAAATATAGAAGTTCTAAAATTTCTATGCCTAACCAACATTTTAAAGCGCACAGAGTAGCTAAAATTTTCGTTTTCCCAATAGAGATATACGAAGTTATTAACTTTATTTTAATAGTGTAGAAGCATAAATTCAGTGGACTGGGAGAGTTAAAAAGGGTTATTTATTTCGATTATTGATTTAATGCATTATGTCTACACACGGTATGAAATAAAGCTACGAGCTTAACTTACCTACTACGTCACATTTAGAATACTAAGGTTTGCGAAAACTTGACACGGCATAACCCATAAACAATTCGTAAATCCTGATATCATTATGCAAACCCGGGACAGTAGAGTCAGAATAATGACAAGGCTACGGAATTCTTGAGGGGGAATCGTGGTTCGATTCCCGGCAGCGGTAAGAATTTTTCCTCTTCTCTACATCGTTCAGACATGCTGTTGGGCCTACCGATCCTCCTATTCAATTTGTACAGGGGTATTTCCCACAGGATAAAGTGATTGAGGCGTGAATCTAACAGGTCACATTCAGCTAATGCCGACGTTAAGAAAGAGTGGAGATAGACTGTTATTCCCCACACGAACAAGCAATACATTTCTTTTTGCCAGTCTCCTTTTTTAGGTTTCTAAGTTACATATTTTGTTGGTACGCAGCCATGACATTTCTTGTTACAAATTTCTAGTAACCAACTTGATGTCACTAGTTATTTTATTTCACTTCTTATGTGTTCAACGTGTTTCGGACATTAATAATATATAGCAAGTGACATCAAGTTGGTCTTTCATTCTTCAACTATCACAATGATGATTGGTCCAATAAAAATAATATTTCTAGTAACATTTGGGACCAGGATTGCAAATTCAAAATATAGACGTATTTTTCAGTACAGGTCTTTAACTCAAGCTGAGGGTTGCAATTTTTTTAACTTCCTCTGTATTGGTCGCATTATTCTTAGTATTTTAAGTGAAACACTCGAACAGAAATATTGAATTCAATACAAAATACTGAACGAGAATATTAAAAATTTAATTCAATAATATAAAAACTGAACGTTAACAAGGGCATAATTATTTTTATTCTATAGACTGGTGTTACTAGCATTGCTTACTTCTACTCATTTTCCCACTCGTGGGCATACTATACTATTAGAAAACCAATTCACATGCAAAGAAAGGAATGGAATTTTCGTAATTCATGACAAAAATCCCTGCTCCAGTCGCGGCTGGATTATCGTCTGCCTCATGTTTTCCTGAATTGAAGTAGGAGAATTTCCAGATAGCACTCTACAATAAGTCTCTTGGAGACTCCTCGCATATCCTTAGCTACGTGGCAATAATCTCCCACTGTACTGAACTTCAGTAGCTTTTCATTCGAAGTAGTTTTGAGACACAACCTAAGAATTAATAAATACCCCTGATAACCCTGTGTCCCGTATCCTGCCTAGGCACCATGTTTGAGAATATACAGTATGAGCACTGATGTGAAGCATGTATGTTAATTATTTTTTGATTGAATGCTTGCTCGAAGGAATCGAAGAAGTGTCTTTCAGTTACATAAAGGTAAAGGTAAATCTATCCCATTACAGGCCTGGATAGGCCCTGAGGGTTCCAAGAGGTTGGAGCTCACAGATTTCTAGACAATCGACACATGAAGGTGGCAACGACTACAAAATGTCACAATCCAAAAGAACACAACCCAAAGACTCGCTCTCACAAAAATCTAGTTTGTTTACAAGTTACGTGTATTTAATAAGACTGTGTTGAGGAGAATATCTGGATCTCAACGTCAGGAAAGAAAATGACACTGGAGAATACTGCGTAATAAGGGGCTTTATAACTTGTAATCTTCACAAAATATTAATATGGTTATTAAATAAAGGAGGACGAGATTATAGGTACATGCAGAAGGCATGCGAGCCACAGGAACAAAACGTTAGCCGGTACCCTAAAGGAAAGAATCACGGGAGAGATCTAGACATAGTTGGAAGGATGAAATTTTGATGGGCAATATTTGAACAGCTGAAGGAACAAAACACGAAAAAAGCACGACTCCACTCTGTGTGCTTGCTGTACATTTTACTTCAATATCAGTAATGTAAATAACGCTTTTACCAGGTTATAAATAATGACGTTTATATGAAGTAAACTGCATAAGTAACAATGATATACATTCGTCGGTCAAATCTGGGCCACGATCAGTTAAATCCCTGCGAAAATGCAATTATGGGAGGCGATATTGGTTACATATAATTATCTAAATATACTGGAACACACAGAAATTTTAGACCTGAAATAACCAGTCTTTAGACTGCAAAAGTAGACTAACCATAGGGAATGAAATACTGAGAGAAAAAAAAGATATTGTTTTCCCTCTTTTCTAGGTAGTAAACTTCAGCCACCAAGTATTAAAGTTGAACTTCAATTAATTCTAACTGTATGACCTAAGGAGATTTGTATCTTGTGCGATCTAATCCACTCTACCATATTACAGCACAGAAGCCGTGGTAGTAAGGAGGGCACCATCCTGATTGAATGAATCCATCCGGCCCCTTATAGTCGTCCGGGAGTCTGCTTCTTGATGAATGGGGGATAAGAATATACGAATCTTGACTCCCAGCGACAACTATAGCCCAACGGTTTTAGCTCTGCTTCTCGGTGGATTCTCAGAAATACATGGAGCAGAAAAGGTTTCCGTTGACAGCTACTTCTTACGGTTTCGGCGGTACATTTACAGATGATTTCTCGACTGTATATTTTACACCGTTAAATAAAAGAAAGAAAGTTAATGGTGGACTGGGAAGATTATGGAGCGACAACAATGCCTGCTACCATGTAAAACACAATCTGCATGGAAGACCGTGAAAAAACGTCAGTCGGAATATCTGGTGTCCAATGGGAGAATGGGACCAGAACCCCTGAATACGGCGTAGAAGTGAGTATCCATACATGATACTGTTCCTTTTCATGTGGTTCATGTGTGTGTATGTGTGTGTGCGTGTTTGTGTGTGTGTGTGTGTTTGTGTGTGTGTGTGTGTGTGTGTGTGTGTGTGTGTGTAGAACTCTTTCTCTCATTACATGGGACGAACGTAGAAAGAAACCGCTAATTTCTTCTTCTGTTAACTCGCCTCTATTAAGGCCCAATATTCTCCTCAGCACGTTGTTCTTAGCAAATATTTTCAATCTGTGTATTTACCATAGTATGGCTTATGAGGTGAAATTTAAACACCACCCATTGCCACCTTCTATTCCTGTTTCGAAAAATAAATTTAAAATGAACAGTATAAGACCTACAAACGCTTATGTTCTTTCTTTGCCCACTGCGACTTACAGACGTCAAAACAGTTAGGCCTACTCATGATATATGATACTATTCAAACAAGATTCACTGAACCTGAGATTAAGCTACCATCGACCTTTCAAAAGGCACACCTAGTCTACCTCCTGTCCACAACAGAAGTGAGTATTCCCCTCAACTATGTCAGATTAAACCTTACGTTCTTACAACTTCTTCTGTAGAATTCCCACAACTAATTCATTTCCTAATATCTGGATTTATTGCTGTGGGTTTTACGTCTGTATTTATTGTGTGATACTTAGTTTATTAAACAATGTTGTTAAGAGCGGGATTACGTTGCGTGGGATGAGAAATTATTCGTTCGTAAGATAAGTAAACCCATTTAATGATCCAGAAGAGCGATAGAGGAATGCCCTGCGGTATATTCCCCACATAAGACATGGAAATACAAACAGACAACAACCTCAGTTGATCTAGCAAAACTCAGTAACGCGAGTATATCATCACTGCACAGAAGTTGGTATAGTCACTCCACTGAGACTGACAATCCCTGCATCAGTATAAAACGACTACATTCAGCACTATTAGCAACGCACATTCGTTAAAGTATCGCCACACATTCGAATCAAGCTGTTTTCAAGATCATTCGTGTATGTTTCAATTTTACGCTAAAATATGTGTCATACTTTTGCCTCATGTTGTGTAACACCTAAGTATTTATGTAGGCTTCCATTACATAAAAGCGTCTATTGTTCACCACCGGGAATGGTAGCAGGAAACAAATAGTGAACACTACACACTCTTTTCTGTGTCGGAAAAATATGGTAAATTATCAGTGTGCTAGGAAATAATTCTTAATCCCAACTTTACAAAGAATGCTGAGATGTATTCGGATACGAAGACTTATCCAAATGTTATGCACTCGCATTTCGGACAGAGAACAGCAAACTGTACAGCTTTCTGTTCTCACACACCGTAATATCGCTAGCATATTAGCCAGTCAAGTGAGTTGTGCAGCAAATATCTTATGCTTTGCTTCTCAACGGCGTTTATTTTGTGCGTACGATGTGCGAACTGAATTATATAATGACTGGTCTGAAGGAACAAAGTATTTTCGTTACATTTTCCTGAAAACTCAGGAAATCTGCATCAAAATGACATTACATCCTGAGAATAGCTTTTTATGACAATACCACTGAAAGAAAACAGACTTTTGAGTCGTTTTCTGGATTCAGACATGGGAAAAATTCAGATCCAGATAGAGGGTTCAGACGGTCCCTGCACCGGTGGCACAGAATAAAACTTTGTGAAATTTCTCAGAATCCTCAACAAAGACTGACCAAATGACATTTAGGAGCTTTTTAACAGGTTACGCCACTCTTACGGACTAGACCAGCGAACTGTAAGGTACAGCATAGACAACAAACCTCCACGAAATTTGTACATCGGTTGATTAGTGCAGAACAGTACGCTGGGTTCATTGCTTAAATCCGAGGGCGGCTACTTTGAAAGGGAAAACAGCGACCAATAACAAGTGTACGTTTGGCTAATATCATACGGTTGTATCTGTTTAATCAATGTATGCTTATTGATATTCAGAGTAATACAACATTATAAATGAATATACTTATATATAGTGTTGTATTAATCGAAAAATCAATAAACAGTCATTAACAAGCGTAACTTTATATTTTGTTGCCGATTCAGTACGGAATCTTCTAGACACGCCTTTATATATTTCTGTTAGATCCTTGGAAACTATATAAAACTCTTTACAATCCATAAGCCATATTAGCTACCAAAAAGTCCTAAATTTAAAACTGGTGCATCCAAAATTGTCTCCACAATAAAGATACACAATTTAAAACGTAACAATAAAGATGGAATCCGTGAATACAAAAGTTCTTATTATGGTAAATCTAATCAGCTACATTTTTCGGCTGTACTAAGGCACTCATCAATCGGCCGTGGGTTTCAGGAATTAAAAAAGAAAGGAAATTATAAAGCTGTGTCTTCGCATATAAAATTAAAAAACCTGTGGCCAAGACCTCGCCTTTAAATGACAACGTTCAAATTTAAACATCCAAATCAAAATGGCTTTTAAAACATTTTTTTATATTGTAAAAATGTTTTCCAGGTCTCACGTTTACGAACGTTTCATGTAGGGAAGAGATCTTGGATTGGGGTTTTACTTTTAGACGAATAGCTACAGCTATAGCATTTCTTTTTTTTTTCTTTTTTTTTACGTTTCTACACCATACGACCCGATGGTACTCATCAAAACAGATCATTTCTCCACACAGCTCCTAACTTTGTTCTGGAGGAGGTAAAAAGGAATTGATCTATTTAGATTACCTCCAGCTTCCTTTAGGAACAGATACGCTCCTCTTCACTGTCGAAAGTTAAAAAAAAAACAGAGTAAAATGTTTATGGGTTTTAGACAACATGTCTCCTGATACGCGCCTTGCATATTTAAGTGTCCAAAAGTTTCCTTCATGCATGTAGAGTTCTTATAGCACCGAGTAATTTTGCCTTGCATTCTTGAACGAATAATCAAAGGCAGATGGTACTTGCTGCAGAGAATTTTCCATTCACCCAGTTCAACATGAATTCATTTATATATCACCTTAGTTTCATTTCATTCCGTGCAAGCGTTAAGAAATTACAGGCCTCAACAAAAAAAAAAAATTAAGCTAAAAGGCTCCTTTCTGAGATTTCAAACTGGAATGTTCCACTCACGTTTAACAACACAGTTTCATATGTCATTCTGTAGGCACTTGTAGGCTTACAAGTTTGTATTGCCTTACCCCTGAATATTGCCCTCGCATATCTTTGTAGAATGTACTCGATCCAGTGGTAAACAGTTGCCTCTATATACAGTACGTGTACATTAGCGATGACTAACGCTTACTGTTTTCCTTCCTAGCATATGTAACTCTGATTCTCGACGGGCTGTGATAAGCAATGTCGATATTAATGTGTGGCTTTAAATTATTAATATGAAGTGATATGATAGGAAGCGGTACGTGTCATCTTTAATGGCAAGTAATTACCTCGGAACTTGTTTTGAGAGACTGAAAAGACTAATGTAAACAGCAGTCTGTAATTACAAATCCTTATATATTCAGAGGGCAGCCAAGAGGAGAAACATTTCCGAGCTCAAAAGAAACAAACATTTTTTGCGATTTACACTAAAGCTACTCGTTAATCAAATATTGATTTGTTAATGACTTTCTTAAGTTGGACGGTCCGGTAATCGAATACATGTGGGAGACAGGGTTACCACACTCGTCCAGACGGGCTCTGGGGTCCACCCAGCCTCCTACGTAATGAGTACCGGCTCTTTCCTGGCGTTAACTCGACTGGGGTGTGGCGTTGACTACCCCCTTCACCTAGCGTTGAGATTAAAGAAAGAGTACAGCTGTACCTCTACTTCCCCTCTGGGTTTTGATGGTCTGTTGTAGGATAATTATGCGTGTTTACCTTCTCGGGCTTTTCTCAAATATCTGAGATTTTCCATGTTTTAAAGCCTTTATTATATCTCTTAATTTTCGTAAATTTGTCTTACATTAGATTAATAATTGCCCAACGAGATGCAACACAAAACAGTCTGTTTATTATTCTGCAAGTTCACTCTACGTGTTTCGGGTGTCTAACGCACCCATCATCAGGAGTGCACAGAACTGTAACTACAGCCTCCGGTACTGGCCATATTTTTTGTGCAGCTGCCTCCTTCCAACGTGGCCAAGCTAGCTTGGCCACGTTGGAGGGAGGCAGCTGCACAGTACCGGAGGCTATAGTTACAGTTTTGTGTATTCTTGATTATGGGTGTGGCTGACACCCGAAACATGTAGAATGAACTTGCAGTATAATAGACTGTTTTGTGCTGCATCTCGTTGGACAATTATTAATATAGATTAGCGCTACACGGAACCATAAACATAAAATTGTCTTACATTCTAATTTGTTCCTTTTTGGGTAATTCCCCGGCGTCTGAGTTCTAATCGCCGACGTTTCTGAACTCACTGTCGGTTCCATCTTCACGGGCAGGTGAATGAAGTATTCACTCACCTGCCTATGAAGATGGAGCCGACAGTGAGTTCCGAAACGTCGGCAATTAGAACTCAGACGCCGGGGAATTACCCAAAAAGGACCAAATTACATTTAGAACATAGCGAAAGCTTAAAAACAAGAATCTTACATTCTAGTTACAAGAAATGAACACATACAGTTCCTACTTACACCGCATTATTTAGACCTATGTATTTAATACAAAGTAACAAATCTTTGGGAATTCTTCACATAATATATGTTTTTGTGGAATGAATTACAGACAACGTAGCAGAAGCTGACGTGTCCTATTCAATGTCAATCCCACCCGATTTCCTGTCACATTCTGAAGAAAGTTTAACACAAATGGAAATAAAGTACTCCGTTTTCTCAGACAATTGTGAGGAAAAATATACAAGAAGAATGTTTTTTTGTGTAAAAGCGCTTAAGAAAGAAATATTTTATGGGTCTTTAACAAACAACAATTTAGTTTTCCGTGCTCCCTTACTTCCATTCTATGTAGTAACCTGACTTCCATCGAACAGCACTTGACTGTTACCATATTAGAGCTCAAGGGTTGCACTTTTAAATGAACTTTTTCAATGTCTGACATACTGGTACTTCATATTTACAGTATGGTCAGAAACCATTTTCTCGTGTACATTTGTCCACGTAGCATATTAGTGCATATTGTACCGAAAATATCAAATTGTACACACAGAGTCGTATCGAAACTGATATGTTGGTTTTAGGCATGTTTAAAGTAAAAACATTTATTTTGGTTCAGTGACGTCCGAATCCGAATAATGTAAATAATTTTAATTTCTGTTACCTTACCAAGCCTTTGTCATGATTTAAATAAGAACATGACTTTTTCACGCTTTCGATGACAAATGAAGTGCGCTTTGCAAAATAATACTCGATTTTATAAACGCTATGAACTTTTATCTTCAAAAAAACACTTACTCTAAATAAGGCTTCGAATCAAAAATTGAAAATTTTGGACGCGCGAATAAAATCAATGGAGAACTTACACGCCCGCGCGCACACACACACACACACACACACACACATATATATATATATATATATATATATATATATTTCGTAACATAACTGGCAGTAATTAAATGTTATGGTAAATAAAAACAAAATTTTGCAGCAAAAATGTTTAATGACTAGCCTTTGAACGGCATGTGGCAATATCATAACACGCTTTGTTTACACAAATTCACGTCAACAGGAGCGTGTATCATAATTCCAATTAAGTGACAAATAACAAATTATAAATGAAAGGAACTTGATGTTAAAATTTATAGACGTAGCGTACAGGAATAACATATTATGACGTAAAATGATGCAGACGGGGGGGGGGGTGTTTCACCCCTGTGGAGGAAATTCGACATTAGTTTCGAACAATATTGTTTCCTCTACACTGTTAACATATACAATGAATGTAAATTGTTTTCTATAAATTACGGGGTTGAAGGTATATAACTGCACACACAAAATATAAAGTAACAAAGGAACACTTTATTGTAATTGCACGTAATTTCACGATGAATTATACCATAAAATACACATTACGTCTTATTATCAAGGAAAATATATAACAAATAATCACTCATATTTATGTCTGTAAATAAAAGCAAAGGAAGACATAAAAGTACAGAGAATTATTACCTTAATTTTAATTCGCTTTGATATTATTTATTTCATTATTTATTTCATTAATTCTTAATTTAATAACACTTCCAGTAGCTCAGAATACGTCACATCGAATGATGCTTATGAATGAATAATGATATGGAAAGCACGAAAAATCTGAATCAGGATAGCCAAACTTTGCGCCAAAGTTGAACCCGGGACCTACGAACAGGAAGCAGACGTGCTAGCCAATCGACCTTGACGTCATTGACTTCGTCTATAGAAATATATGTCGAGCCACTTCCGACGGACTTAGGAAATAGAGGGAAAAAGGCCTTAGAATGGTGGTGGGAATTGCGTCACCAAAGTTGAGGGGGGAAAGGGTAGGAGCGTAATTTACCGCCTTGCAGAAGTTTCGTTCGTCCACCAAGCAGCCCCCTCTGTCACTCTCATCCTAGACCGCAGGAACCTATTAACGTAGTTGGTTTCAGTATCAATAACGACATCTTTGTGTGGGGAGTAAAATGTGGTGTCACGTTTGTACCGTGTTATTATGAACGAGTAACTTCAGAACACTGGTGCAGATGCTGGAAACAGAGGAGTTTATTGTTAGACTGTGAAAGCTGAGTGGATTCTGTTGACAGCGAGAAGAAATTCCATTATGTAAAAAAGGTGTAAAATACCTTATTAGTCGCTGTTTCACGACTGAATAACGATATATTTAAAACTAGAATTCACAACCGCTGGATTGAGAGAACTTGTACAGTAGCCAACTATGGGACACAGCTGAAGGAATCTAGTTCAATTCCTAGCGGAGAAACTTCCTGTGATTTTCATTCTTTCTCGCGGTCACTGAAGATAAATTAAAAAAATAACTCTTTGATTAAAATGTACTGTAACTGCATTAAATCCTGCTATTACAGCTTCCCCTCACATCCATCCTAAAGCACTAACTAGAAGCTAACTCGATGACACATAACCTCATCACCCGAAACAGTATCGTCATACAAGCAATTACTTAATTGCTGTGTATGACTGAGGTTTCCTAAATATCAGTTTATGTGATGGGATAAGATTCTTTCACGTTTAGTAAAAATGTAGCCTATAATACACCGGTAGGGTCTACTTTAAGGACTGAGGTTTTAACCTCCAACGAATTCTTCTAGGCTGTTTTCTAATTGCTTCCTGTCAACAGCAGCTTTCATTGTGTCTGTACAATGCTTCTATTAATACAGAGTATGGAATTAATACTGGAAACACCAGCAGATTTAACAGTACAGATCCCTAGACTAGGTCTAGCCGAAAAATAATATTAATTGCGTTTGGAAGTATGGTGAATGTATTCCTGAAGAAATCGAACAGTAAGTTCGTCTGACAATTCATCCATCTGTCTAGGCACTATTTACCTGTCTGATTGTTGACCTATTGGCCTATCTACCTATCCTCTCCAGGTATCCCACTATCTACAGTACCTCTCTACAAGCATCTTCCTGCTTTCCTGGCCATACCTTCGGATACAAATTTGTGTACGTGCAATATTTACAGCAGTGGTGACAATGCCCTACTGATTTTTCCACATTATTTCAGTAACAGCTAACTCCCTGCGCGGTGGCAGAACCTTCGCTAACTTTTCGCTGCTTTATAGCTCTCTAGTACAAACAAATTTCTTTCCTGTACACAGACGTGTACATATTCCCATACACAGGCAGCTATAAGGTAAAACACAGCGCCAGCTGCACACTAATTACCAGCACAGTATTACACTCGCATTCACCTTGTCTAACATTACCTTTTAAGGACACACCATACTGTCCTACAGAATTATTTTTAACACATAAATAAATATACACATAGAAATAAATGGCTTTGTTACGTTGTCGTTACTTTGTTTTATTAGCACTCTTTTCCTCGGAAATTAAATTACTTTGGAGTCTAGCCAACAGACATATTTTTAATACTTTTAATGCAGCTTCATAAATTATAAGAAAGCTTTGTCATATTTTAATTTACTTAAATATATGTATTAAAGTTATTCTGTAAATGGATTAATAATACAAATGAAAGATGGTTGTTTAGTGGGAAAGTAATTCTGCAGTGAATTTATAACTCGTATATTTCAACGTCCTCTTAGTTCGAAGTCGAGACTGGTTCTTCAACTCACTCCTGATCGTAAGAGGATTACACAGGTCACAAAACTTTATGCAGCAGAGAGGATGGAGTTTCTCAGAAATCAGGCTTATCCGGTCCCACACGAAATTTGATATTCTGATTGCTTTCTCAGCTTCTCGACTGAAATGTCGCAGTTCTCTAAGCGATAAGCTCCTCCAGCCCACATTAACCGTTACCATGATACGATTGAGGAGCAGTGTGTTCTTAAGGCAATGATAGTGCTTGGCGAGTCACCTCGACTAGAATCCTTCTACACAAGCTGACAATCGCTGAGCTGTGAAGCAATTTACGCGTTGCATCCAACACTAAACTAGTCATGAAATTTCAAAGGCATGGCCTTCTGAAATACAAAACCGTGTAGTCTGGTAGGCGGTCACTACACTCGTGTTTCGGAGAAGTGGTTTACTTCCGTCTTGGGATGGATTCCTGGAAACTATGGTAATCAGTAGTCTGCTGCCTCCATCTTCAGAGTTACCTTCTAAAAATGAACATAACACAATTTGCGCAGGTTACAAGTGTACCAAAATCTCGATATAACACATTTTGATTGTTATGTTATTTTACGCCTTTCGTTCAGGGAAATACATGGACATCGCCTTGAAGTACGTAACTGCCAATTACTGCTACTGTCTTCCGCACTGCGCATTCTGCATTACCCTGCCATTTATCTGCCGACATTGTGTGATTTATGCACAAGACACAGCTCTGTTCAATGAAATTAGGTGCCTATTTTATTAACGACTACAACACTCGTGCTTACTTAGGTCATTTCCAGTTTAATAACTGGAATTAAACATGTTACTTCATCACAGCTTAAAGCTAATACGATGAAATACTACACCTGCTTTCTTTGCAGAAACGTAAATTTTAATTTACGTTTTGTAAGAACGTGAGTCATGGTCTGTCGTGTTAAGGAAAGAATAAATATTGCTGGTTTTCGATGTTCCAATGCTCAACAAAATATTTGGATTTAAGAGAAACGAAGTAACAAGAGAGCGCGTAGAATGGCATGGAGTTGAGCTTCGTAATGTACAAAACACTGATGGTGAGATAGAGATATAGCAGGCATGACAGAGATAAATGTATAAAATTTGTAGTCGGAAAACCTACAGCGAAGACTTTGGAGAGATGTACATGGATGTGACGATAATATTAAAATAGATATTGAAGAAACATGGAGTGAGGGTGTGGACTGAATTCAAGTGAAGAACGATTTGGGCAATAACATGCCTTTAAAAGAATGGAAATAAGCTTCATGTTCCACAAAACCCTGAGAATGCTTTTCTGCTGGATGGGTGCCTAAAGGTCATGACTCTCAATGCCTCTGCTCGAAGGATTAATGCATTCGCTTACTTCAAACTACAGATACCTTGTGCATAAAAGCACATCTCTTGATAATATGAGGAATCATTTCGGAAACAGGAAGCAGTATCACAACCCAAATATCTGTCATTTGACTCACACGCTAGGAAAACCTTAAAACTCGCACATTGATAATTTATTAATCGGAAAAGCAATAAACGCACTAAAACAAACTCTTAATTTCATTGTTTTCCTTAGATTAGGGCCCATTAAATGAACTGATAACGTGACCTGACACTACAGAAAATTCCATGCACCCAAAGTTGCTTTCCTTGAGTCAAGATGAAATAGTAGGAGTATAATACGTGACATGAATGTCTAAATCAGTGTCCCCTATTCTTATTGATTCGTGTCTGATTAGACATCTAACAGTCCTCGAAATTAATTATACCTCCTTGAAGCGTAATACTCCTATATTATTAGGCCTGCAACGCACACTCTAAAGCAACGATGGGTAGAATACGTCCTACATCGTGGAAGTAACCTGTAAAATAATTCAATCCTTCCTGCGACGATGTTCAGATCAATGCGGCCTTTTATAACTAAACTTTTTGTTGCCTCACAGAAATTTCTATCTAAAGGAAAATCGTGACAGCACACAGAAAATAAATTTTAGAGTAAATGTAATATTAAGGAGATAAGGCGTAGGTCTGCTCAGATTGCCGGTTCGAATCCTGCTGGTGGCATGGATGTCTGTCGGTTGTGAGTGTTGTGTGTTGTCAGGTAAAGGTCCTTGCGACGAGCTGATCACTCGTTTAGAGCAGTCCTACCGACTGTGGTGTGTCGTGTGTGGTCCATAAACCTCAAGAATGAGGAGGCCATAGCCCGCGTTGAGCCGCAGCGCCACAAGAAAAAAAATATATATATTAACCTTTTGGCGCCGGAATTATTTTTTTTAATTTTAGCACATCCTGTATATAAAATGTGAATAATACAGGAACCAAATATGTTAGATTTATGAAACAAACTGCATTTTGAAGAGGAAA
>Ga0123357_10003160_pt1 | contig 18742 bp, 18 predicted proteins | sample TergutEmb28metaG_FD_89873 | JGI IMG/M metagenome (GOLD analysis project Ga0123357, IMG submission 89873) | Embiratermes neotenicus P4 segment gut microbial communities from Petit-Saut dam, French Guiana - Emb289 P4 | ecosystem: Host-associated > Arthropoda: Insects > Digestive system > Gut ...
ACGACCTTGCGGCGCGACGAGGCGTCAGCCGCCAAGCCAGCCAGCCATGAGCGCACCGGTGCAATGGAGTCGTCAGGCAGCAAGCCATCGGTATCCACAGCCGTCTCCGGCACGGTGAAAATGGGGGTCTTGGCCAGGCCTTGAGCATCCATCAGACGCCGCAAGTCGTGTGGCACAACCTCCATCGCCTGCGGCGGCACCCGGTCAAGGATGACGGCCATAGCGGCGCTGCGGGCTTGCGCCGTGGTCAGGAACTCCCAAGGCACCGCGTCGGAATAGCGGGCCGCCGATGTCACGAACAGCCACAGGTCGGCGGCGTCCAGGAGTTGGGCGGCCAACTCGCGGTTTTGCGCGACGATCGAATCGATATCGGGGGCGTCAAGGATCGCCAGGCCCTCCGGCAAACTCGGCTCGACGACGATGCGAAGCTGGTTCGGCCGGTCCGCGGTGCCTGTGGTGCGTACCAGCCCGGGCAGGATGCGCCCATCGGCGAACCAGTGCTCATCTGAGGCGCTGGTCACCAAGACTGGCGATTTTGTCGTGGGACGGATCACACCGGCCGGGCTGATCACTCGTCCGACAAGGGAATTCACCAGGGTCGACTTGCCGGCCCCGGTAGAACCGCCGACCACCGCCAAAAGGGGCGCCTCGATGTCGGCCAGACGGGGCAGGATGTAGTCCTTGAGTTGGGTGGCAACCTGGGACGCTGCGGTGCGCGCCTCGTCGGCTGACGGCAAGCGCAAAGGCAGACGCGTCCGGACGACCTCATCGCCCAGGCGCGTCAACGCACCGGCCAGACCCGCCGCCGTCATGCTGCCTCCTTATGCATGGCCACTATTGTGCCTCATGAACCCTCTGACTTCCGTCAGGCGGGGCGAAACGAAGGTCTACGACATCCAGGGAACTGGCACGCCGGTGGGCGCGGCTGTCGGGGCCGACCACTGACTTTGAGCCTTGGCCGCCCGGCTGCTCCGCCAGGCCTTGAACTTGTGCCAGGCAGCCGGGCCCCGGTACCGCGGCACCAGACGCAAACCCTTGGGCTCATCCATGGCGATGCCGCGCAGGGCTAGGGCGTCCACCACCAGTTCGTGCTCGCGCCCCAAGGCGCCTTGGTCGATTGTGCCTGTCACGATGCCCTGACGGATGTAAGCCAGCTCGGTGACGTCAGACATCAGACGCACCGTCGCCTTGCCGATGCGCCACCCGCGCAGCCAACCGGCCACAGTCAGCTTGAGACGCGACATCAACGCCGGGTAGACGGCCGCGTCGCGGTCGCGCAACCAACCCATGCGAACATAGTCGTCCAGGCGCCATGCGATAACTCGCTTCTGTGCCATGAACTGCCCGACCAGCCAGCCGAGGACGCCCAATATCACCATGACGCCCATCATCACCAGCACCCGGTAGTCGTCCATGAAGGTCGCCAGTCCGTTGAAGCACATGTGGAGCAGCGCCGCGATCAGGTAGCCCGTCAGCGGGCAGATTACTCGTGCCAGCTTCGACTTTTGCCGCAGCCCACAGATCAGGCCGAACGCCGTCATCATGGTGAAAAGCGGGTGCCCGAACGAGGTGTAGATGCCGCGCATCAGCACCATTTGGTGTAGGTAGTCCTCTGCTTCCGGGCCGATCAATAAGGAGGCCGTGCAATACACCTGCACGTAGTAGATGATGTTTTCGACGAAGGCGAAACCAGCCGCCGCCAGGCCCGACAGCCCGATCATCTGGAGCACTGAAACGACACGACGACGCATCGCCATCACCAGAATGAACAGCACTGAAGCCTTGCAGGCCTCTTCGACGAAGGGAGCGACGAAGACGGCCGCGGCGTTGCCGGCTATGTCTTGACCCGACGCGCCACCGGCCAGCAAATCCGACATCCAAGAGTTGACGAACACAGCGAAGAAGGTTGCCGCGAAGGCGCCCCAAGCCAGCGACACCAGCTTCATGGACGGTGACGATGGACGCCACCGGTCAACCAGAAGGAACAGCAGCACATAGGCACCCAATGTCAGCGCCGCGTAGCCGGTGACATGGATGACAGCTTGGGTGAAGGCATCCTGCTCAAGAATCTGCGGCGGCTGCCCAGCCTGCTGCAACTGAGAGGCGATCGATGCGGACAAACTGGCGTACTGCATGTGGTATTGCACCCACAACGAGAAGACACAGAACACCACGAAGGCCACGACCACCCAGGTCCACGGGCTGGTCAACAGCCGTCGATACCATTTCTCGCGGGGGTCCGCTTCAGGCGGCAGGCCATTGTCCGCGCGACGGTGGTTCTCCAGGACGTCAGCGCGGCGACGCATGGCCAACGACCGCGTCCAAAGCCAAAGGGCAGCCACCAGCGGCGCAGCAGCACCGGCGCCCCACGACGCCCAAACCCACCATGGCATAGCAGACAGTTTAGCGGGCGACGGGCCGGAGCCTGGCCGTCCACACATTTCTCACACCCAACGCAAAGGCGTCCAGCCGATTAGAATAGTCGTGGCCCGGTAGCTCAGTGGATAGAGCAGCAGCCTTCTAATCTGTTGTGCGGGGGTTCGATTCCCCCTCGGGCCGCTTGACCAACAGTTCTGTACCTTCTGATCACTTCAGTGACCATTTGCCGGCCGGTTTGACGCTGCGCCGGTTCTTGGTGTCTGCCTACGGACCGACCCTGTTGGCGTCCCTGGGTTATGGCGCCGTGGTGCCGATGCTGGCGCTGCAAGCCATCGCCATTGGCGCCAACGCGGGGCTGGCCGCCTTGGTTGCGGCGTTGGTCGGCGTCGGCCAGGTGGCGGGAGATCTGCCGGCTGGAATGCTTACCAACCGCTTCGGCGAACGCAAGACGTTGGCGGCGTCCTGCCTTGTGGACGCCGTGTTGCTGGCGTCGGTGTTCTTCATCCACAACATTGGGGTGTTCGCTATCGTCGTCTTTGCCCACGGCATGACGGCGTCAGTGCTGGCCTTGGCACGCCAAACGTACCTGACCGTGGTGGTGCCGCTGCAATGGCGGGCGCGCGCCATGTCAAGCCTTGGCGGCGTGATGCGCGTCGGCTATTTCGTCGGCCCGCTTTTCGGTGCATTGATCATCAGGTCTCACAGCATGGGCGCGGTCTTCCTGTTGGCTGGGGTCATGAGCTTGACGGCCGCCGCAGCCACGCTCGCGATGCCTGATGTGACGACGTCATCCGGACCGTCCTCCAGTAGTGCGGTGCAAACCGTCGGCACCTGGGAGGTGCTCAAGGCCCACCGCCACACGCTGTTGGGGCTCGGGTGGGGCATTTTGGCAATCATGCTGGTGCGCACCGCCCGTCAGGTTTACATACCGCTTTGGTGCCACTCCAACGGCATGGACCCAGCCACCACGAACCTGGTGTATGCGGCGTCGATGGCCGCCGAGGTGCTGCTGTTTTTCCCGGGCGGGCTCATCATGGACCGTCTGGGCCGCTGGTGGGTGACGGTGCCGACGGTGGTTGTGATGTCGGCTTGCTTCGCCGTCCTCCCCTGGACTCACTCGGTATGGGCGGTGACGGCCGTGTCGGTGCTGCTGGGTGTGGCAAATGGCATCAGCTCGGGAATCGTGGCGACGCTGGGCGCCGACGTCTCCCCCGATGTCGGACGTCCCCAATTCCTGGCCGGCTGGCGGGTGTTCAGTGACGTGGGGTCGTCCGCCGGGCCGCTGGTGATCTCGCTGGTGACGGTGCTGGCCAGTTTGCCGGTGGCGGGCTGGGTACTCGCCGTGCTGGGATGGGCTGGGGCCGCGCAGTTGGCGCGCCTGATGCCGATTGCTGGCCAGCTACCACAGTCTCAGCCGCGACCTTGACGATGCGGGCTAGACTGACTGATCATGAGCGGAAACAACGAACTGGTCTGGATCGATTGCGAGATGACGGGCCTCGACCTGGCAACTGATGCGCTGATCGAGGTGGCGGTTCTGGTGACCGACGCCGACCTGAATGTGCTGGGTGACGGGGTCGACGTGATCATTGCCACACCGGAGGAAAAGCTTGACGTCATGGGCGATTTCGTTCGGGATATGCACACGAAATCTGGTCTTGTTGATGAGATCCGGGCGTCCACGGTGACGATGTCCGAGGCCGAGGCGTTGATCATGGACTACGTCAAGAAGTATGTGCCGGAGGCCGACAAAGCGCCGCTGGCCGGCAACACCATCGGCACTGATCGGGCGTTTCTGGCCCGCGACATGCCCACACTTGAAGGCTATGTGCACTACCGGAACGTGGATGTCTCGACAATCAAAGAATTGGCCCGACGCTGGTACCAGCGGGCGTTCTATTTGGCGCCTGAGAAGGCCGGGCATCATCGGGCGTTGGCTGATATCAAAGAGTCAATCCGCGAACTGCAGTATTACCGGGCTGCCGTATTCATGGCCCAGCCGGGTTTGACGTCTGACGAGTTGAAAGTTCTGGCCGACGCGAGCTAGCACCACCCCGTCATTCTGCGCGTCCCAGCACCACCCCGTCATTCTGCGCGGCGCGACGCAGAGTCGCAGAACCTTGATCCGTGACAGGTTTACTCGCCGCCGTCAAGGACGCCTCGACTAACGCAGCGACGAAGCGGTGCCCCGGCACGTCGCGTTCGGGTCGTCAAAGGTTCCCGTGACGGTTGCACGGAGGCAAAACCGCACCTAAACGCACGCCTGGTGGCGCCACATGACGAAATTGTGACGCCCTAAAGCCAAACGGCCCCCTTTTGGTGACAACACCGCACCCAAACGTGCCGACGGGTTCCCAAGTTGACGTTTGGGTGAAGTCTTGTGCTCGGTTGGGCCAAAGCACTGGTCGGAGCCTCATCGGGGTTGGGTCAGCTCGGAAGGGGTTTCCTCGCCGCCGTCAAAGACGCCCCGACAGACGCAGCGACGACGCAAGCGATGGCGATCCAGTCGCCGAAGTGCAGGTTTTGATGCAGAATCCACCAGGCAGCCAGCGCCCCAATGGCCGGTGCCAGGCTCTCAATGATGGCGAATAGGCCGGCGGGCAGGCGCTTCAACGCCATCAGTTCGAGTGAGTACGGCAGAACTGTGCATGTGACCGCCACCAGCAGGCCGAGCCAAAGCGTCGGTGGTGTCAGAGCGTGTTGGTTTCCGCCGAGGAGGAACAGGGGCATCAGCAAGACGGTGGCGCTGACGCAGGTGCCCGTCAGCACGCCGACACCGTGCCAATGCCTGGCCACCCGCCAGCCGAGCAGGATGTATGACGCCCAGCAGACTGCGGCAGCCAGGGAGAAAAGGACGCCAGCCAGAGTCAGGTGTGTTGGTGTGATACCCAGGATGACTACGCCCAGCCCGGCCAGCGCTACCCAGATGAAGTCCTGGACATGGCGTGACCCAAGGATGGCGACCGTCAGTGGCCCCAGGAACTCAATGGTGATGACGATGCCGACGGGGATTCGGGCGATGGCTTCGTAGAACATCGAGTTCATGGTGAGAAGCGCCGCACCGTATGCGATAGCGAAGCCCCAAGCTTTCCAACTATGCTCCCCAACACCTGCTGCACTGCTTTCCCCAACCCCGTCAACCTGCGCACGCCCCCCAACCCCGTCATCCTGCGCGGAACGAAGTGGAGTCGCAGGATCCCTCGCCACCGTCGAATGCATGACGCGCCGGGCCAGCCAGCGGACGCCAGCCATTGCGAGCAGGATGACGCCTGAAAAGGCCATACGCACCCAGACGGCACCGATTGGCGTCGTCATCGCCTGAGTGAGTTTTTGGGCGAACGAGTTGCCCACCTGCATCGAGAGCAGCGACACCATCATGAAGCCGAGGCCAACGCCTTGCCCATGGGCATGCGCGGGCGAGGTGGGCGTATGGGTCACAACCCACAACCCTACCGTGGGTGCTTTCGCCCCGGCTCGAACAGGGCCGTTGTTTCAGGTAGACTAGCTCGCTGGTCGTCGTCCCCTGAGACGGCGGCCGAGATGGTGGCTGTAGCTCAGTTGGTAGAGCTCCTGATTGTGGTTCAGGCGGTCGCGAGTTCAAGTCTCGTCAGCCACCCAGAGATGAAACCGACAGCGATTTTCGGTCTCGCTCAACCCGCTGTCTCAACCCGTAGCCCCATTTGACGGGCACGGGAGGCGATCGCAAGCCGGTATGCTTTGCCAAAGCAGTAACCCCGGCGATTCACCTAGTGTTTCAAGGTGGGGATCGTTCCGGGGTCTTCTATTCCAATGTACGTCAAAGATGACTGGAGATCAAGCGTATGGGTGGTCAGGTGAGCGTCGGCCAGCTCGAAGTCTGGGCTAGCCATGCCCGTCTTGCCAAGTACCGCCAGGCCAGCGATCCTGTTGCCTTGTATGTGTGGAGCGGCGAGCTGAGCGCTGCGGTCTTTGAGTTGATTGGTCACATGGAAGTGCTCTTGCGTAATGCTATCCATGTGCACTTGGCCGCCAAGTCTGGCGCAGTTCCCTGGTACGACGACCAATTCTATCGTTTCAACCACCAGACGTGTCAGGACATTGTTAAGGCCAAAGCACGTGCAGGCGGAGGCGGCAGGACCGTCACGCCTGATCGTGTCGTGTCGGAACTCACTCTCGGGTTTTGGCGCTACATGCTGTCGGCCACCTATCAGGCGACGGTTTGGCCTCGGGCAAGTCACGCTTTCCAGGGACTCCGGCGCAGCCAACGCAACCGAGCCAATATTGAGCACGACGTGCTGGCTATCGCTGAAACCCGCAATCGGATCGCTCACCAAGAGCCCGGCTTCACACTTCCGCAAGCGCAGCTCGAAGCCGACATCGTCAAACTGGCCGCCTACATCGACCCGCAAGCCGCCCAGTGGATGCACTCAATCTCACGAGTTTCGCAAGTGCTCGCCGCCAAACCGTTATGACTTGATCTGGGCAACTTCAAACATGCAATCACTGTAAGTTGCTTTCACATACGTTGATGTGTCAGCCGATTCTTTGGCGAAGTCGCCCCCAATCGCCGGGCGGAACCTCGCCATCAGGCACGATCACCCTTTGAGCGGACAAGGCTTCTGATGTCACCGGGAGTTAGGCTGAGTTTTGAGAGGAGCATCATCCCGAACAAAGCAACAGCCGCGCCGTCCAACGCCGAAGCAGCGCCAACCGCCACTGACCCCGCCGTCGCCACGGCTGTCGCGTAGAGCCTTCCCGCGAAGGAGACCTGTGACAACACTCCCAGAACACGGCCCTGAACCCCCGACAAACCACCCCGCGACGGCCGCTGGGGCCGCCGAGCAGTCCGTCCCGGCGACCGGGCATGGGGCGAACCCGAGGCAGACACCCCGGACACTTACGCTGACCATGCGTCGGCTCATCATCGGCACGGTGGTCATCGCGATGCTCGGTGTGGGGACGAACATCGCAATCGCCGCCCGACCTTGGGTGCCGCGGCAGCCCGCCGCACCGCTGGGGCAACCACTCGTGCCCGGGTCACAGACCTACTACCCCAAGGAGGGTGGAAACTGGCTTAGCGCCGTGGCTATCGGCCCCGACAGCAGCATCGTGGCGGTCGGCAACACGACGTCTACGGGTGGGGGTGCCCGGGTTGTGAAGGCCAACCCCGACGGAAGCGAAGCGTGGAGCGCCGCGTTCGGCGGCCCAGACGGCACCAGCCGCTTTTACGGCGTTGCCGTGGCGCCCGACAACTCCATCATTGCCGTCGGCTTTTCGGAGACCATGTACGGCGACTTCCCCGTCAAATATCCAGAGCAGGGCCATGAGGGCGCAGTGGTCGCCAGAGTCAGCACTGATGGCAAGCTGCTGTGGAGCAAGGTGTTTGGCGGGAGAAACCTCGACTACTTCACAGCCGTCGCCCTGACGCCCGATGGTGGTGCGATAGTTGTTGGCAGTACCAATTCGCCCAGCGGCGATTTCCCGGACACACATGACCTTTCCGTTAATAACACCAGGGCGTCAGATGCGGTCATGATGAAGCTGAATCCAGATGGCACGACCGCTTGGGCCACGGCCTTCGGGGGCAACGGCAACGATTCCTTGTCGTCCGTGGCGGTTAACGCAGATGGCAGCATTGTCGCCGCCGGCCAAACATCTTCCTCAAACGGCGATTTCGGCTGCACAAACAAAGACGGGTGCGGCGTGGTGGCCAAGGTGGCACCAGACGGCAAGCTCCTGTGGCAACACACGTTTGATGGCAAGAGCACATCCAAGTTCAACGGCGTGGCTGTTGCCCAGGACGGCAGCATCGTCGCGATCGGCCAGCAGAAGTTCTCGGCATGGTCCACCAGGTTGACACCAAGCGGTGGCGTTGTGTGGACGAGCCGCTTTTGGGTCTCGCAGTCTGACTCCAGTGAACTCACCGCCGTTGCAGCAACGACCGGCGGATTTGTGGCAATCGGCTATCGGCCCGACGGATCAGGCATTTCCAGTGGCAATGATTTCAGGGTGGTGAGCATCAAAGCCAACGGTGGCATCCTTTGGAACGTGTCAGTAGGAATACAAACGGCCAAGAATGGTTCCGTCGCGGTCAGCGCTGATGGCAGCATTGCGGCAACCGCCGGTGACGGATCCATATCCCGGCTCACCTCGACCGGTAAGTCGGGATAGTAGAAACACGATGGCACCCGATAATGCCAAGGCACCGCGTCCCACCCGTCCAGCCACAGTGCGGGCCCTTCTGGTCTGCGTCATTGTGGCGGTAGTTGTGATCGTCCTGGCCGTCCTGATGGTGAAGCCGTGGGCCGGCCGAATCGATCAACCCGTCTGGACGCCTGGTGTTCCGACAATGAGCGAGGCCAGGAACCAGCCGACAGTTGTTGACGCACCCGGTTTGCCGGGCGCCAGAGCATATGGCGGCACAAACGACGATAAATTCGCCGGCGTGACCATTGGCCCGGATGGCAGTGTCGCGGCGGTTGGCCGTACATACTCGGCCGACGGCGATTTCCCACAGCGGTTCAGCTTCCATAACAGCGCGACGATGGTCATGGTGCACCCAGATGACACCGCCTGGGCACAAAGCTACGGGGGTGGTGGCGGTGACATGTTCAGCGCTTCGACGATCGAGCCCGACGGCAGTGTTGTGGTCGCAGGCCAGGCGTGGTCGGAGTTTGGCGACTTTCCCCCCACCGTGATAGGTGGCTACGCTCTGATTGCCATGATCCATCCGGACGGCACGTTAGCTTGGTACAAGCGGTTCGGAACAGGGCTAAACGGGTTCACCGCTGTGGCCGTCGGCCCGGACGGTCAAATCGTTGCCTCGGGATACACAGACAGACCTGACCCTGATCTGGGCTGCACCAGCGACAGGGGGTGCCGCATCATGGCCGAGATGACGCCCGACGGCAAGGTGGCCTGGACCAAATCTTTCCCTAATAGCCAGTCCTTCTCGGCTGTAGCCTTCACACCAGAGGGCAACATCGCGACAGTCGGCAGTATAGACGCAGATAGTTGCCCGCAGGCCACCGATTTGCCGTGCTCATTCGTCGCCGCGCTTGACACGACCGGCAGCCTCTTGTGGACCAAAGTGTTCGACGTAAACACCCTGGAGGATTGGAATGGCATCGTAGTCGCACCCGACGGCAGCATCGTCGCGGTCGGCGCAACGCGCAGCCTATTCGGAAACAAGGCGATTGCGATCAAACTAACAGCAGAAGGTGCCCTGGAATGGTCGAAGACCTACCCGATCTGGGTATCTACCGGCTTTGAGGCGGCTGGGGTCAACGCCGACAGCAGCATCGTCGCGGTCGGATACTCAAGCACTTATGTGTCGATCATCGGCGGGGCCCCCAGCATCAGCAACGGCTTGGCTGCGCTCATCAGTGCTGACGGAACGCTCGTCTGGTCCAAGACCTACGGCAAAAGCGACGGCACCGAGTTCACCTGCGTCGCGGTGTCACCAGACCAGATCGCCATCGCCGGACACACCACGTCGCCGGACTTTTCGGGCACTCACGGCACCACCAACGACGATGCACTGCTGGTCCGACTGACGCCGGACCAGCAGTTGAACTAGCGGTCACTGGCGGCCGAGAAAGACGAGGGTTGGTGATATGGTGACTTCGTGTCTATGTCGAAAAAGGGCCGACGAAAAATCGTCAGAAACGACAGGATTTTCTATTGGTGCGTTCGGCACGACGATGAGGACGACGACCGGCTCTACTTGGTCATCGCGTCCGATGATAAGAAATTCATCGTGAGCTACATGTTGGGACAACGGGATCAAGAACGCCCCTTCTCCCCTGCCACGCCACTGATTATCGTGAAAGGCGCCGAGTTTAAGGGATTAGCTGATTTGGGTCACATCTGGGAGAGATTCGCCGTGCCGGAATGGGAGGACGATGTTGTCACCCCGTCCTTGGTCGCGCAGATTATCGATTGGTGCCTCACGACGGAGACTGTCACACCCGTGAACTGGAAAGGCGACATATTGAGCAGCCGGAGAATGAACATTTAGTTGTACAGTGCCGCGACCCAAAGCGTGCTGCCCCTCATATGGAAAAGATGTCAAGGCAAACCCTGACCGCGATAGCCAGCCCCAACGCCACCCAGCTGATAACCATCCATCGCCGCGGAGTGGGCTCTGATGGCTCGTCATCATGCAGGTCCCGTATCGCACCTGACTGGGCAAGCTCAGCTTCCCACCGCCGCGCAGTGGACTCTAACCGCGATAGCCTGATTCTGCTCCCGGCGATCCCCCAGGCGAAACCCGACAAGACGCCCACCGCCACAAAACACACGACCGCAATCGCCAAAACGAAGTAGCCCCAGGCGTGACCATTTTGGCTGGGACCGTTGGGATTGTCGTTGGTGCTGGCGAAAATGTAGAACGACAGTGCAATCGCTAGGACGCCGACCATGAGCACAATCAACCATGCGGCCCTGACGCGATGGATACGAGCGATACTATCCTTCAACGCTGCAAGCGCCCGACGAGAAGCATCCTCGCCAACAGTCTGGTTAGTTGACAACGCACAGCCTCCTAGACTCCCTGCACACAGCCTATGCCCGGCCAGCATGCACACACGTCATCTGCCGAGAAGTTGACCCGCGCGGAAGCTCTGCCACGTCCAGGACGTCCATGGCGCGCCAGTCGTGGTTCCGTTTTTCCGCATGGACGCCAGGGCCCGTGTTGCCTCGCCTCGAACAGCCGGGTCGGGCGCGTCGTTCGCCAGTTTGGTCAAGGCTGGCACTGCCGCCGCGCCTAGGTCGTTTGCCAGGTAGTCGACGTCAATTGAGGACGACGTGCCGTTGAGCGCGCGATTCACGTTGTACTGGGCGATAATGGCGTCTGAATTGGCCCAGAGCAGGGCAAGGAAGGCGAACAGCACCACCACCGCCACCGGCGCGCCGACCTTGAATTGCTTGACGTGCCGGGCGCCGATCAGTGCAAACACAACAAACATCACTACCATGAACCACAGTGTGTACAGCCTCAGCCGGCTCAACCCGAACTGGTCGATGTACAGCACCATTTTTGAGATATCCGTGACGATGAGCATGAGGGTCAGGCCGCAGATCGCTCCGCCGAGAATGCGCAAGCTGACTGGGTACTCTCGCTTGCCGCGGGCAGCGAACCAGTATGCGAAGAAAAGGACGCCCAGATCGATGGCGGCGACAGCAGCCAACTCAAAGAAGCCGCGTCGGGCATACTCGGCGTACGTGAATTGCGCGGGCAGCTTGTGCCACAGCGCCGACAACAGGTAGCTGCCCATCGCTGCAAAGAACACCACATATATCAGGCACAAGATGGCCATCGGCGACACGATGGCCACCACCGGGACCTTTCGAATGGTGGCACCGTACTTTTCAACACCCTCACTGGTCATCACATTCGTGCGGCGTTTGTGAGCGTTGCCGTACAACAGTGCGAACAGGTATATCGCAATCGGGACACCGAGGATGATCTGCCAGATGAAATGCCACAGATTGATATGCGCCAGCGACTGGACGAAGCCGCTCATCCATGAGTTGAAATTGAGATCCGATTGCATCAGCAGAAGCAGAACAGCGACGATTATCGGAAGCGAAACAACGACGCCGATTACGCCGAACACCAGGCGGCTACTGTTTCGTCTTTCCCGGATCATCTGTCGTGCTGCGGAGAACCATGACCCGGCGTTCAAGGTTGGTATTACAAAAGCCTGGTTCAACAGGTCAGCCGCTGTCATCCCGTCCAGCCTGGGCGCGATGGCCGTCCCTGCCGCGATCGCATGCCATGTTATGTAGCCGGCAACCAGAGCCATACCCGCAAAAAAGTGCACCGGCGTCGTGTTGTAGATAGCAAATGGCAGAGCCACCAACAGTATCAGCAATGCGCCGCCAACGGCTGGCATTTTGAGTACAACGCCGCGCACCTTGAAATAGGTCAGAGAGCAGGCAATCAGCAAGATGAAAAGCAGAGTGACCGAAATGCCGGGGAAAAAGATGCTTGATCTGCCAATTCTTGGCCAAATCCAGTTCCACGCCAGGAAACCGAACACCAGCATTACTAGGGAGAACAGCGCGTCGGTCTTGTCGACCGAGTACTGGCTGGCCGACTTGGTGACTGGCAGGTCCTCTGGCCAAAAACTGTCTATTCTCTGATGTGGATAGGCCGGCACTATGGGAATTTGCTCACTCATTGGATTCTCCGTCCGCTACGTATTGCAGTAGATCGCCGGGTTGGCAATTCAGCTCCCGACACAAGGCCTCCAGCGTCGAAAACCGAATGGCCTTGGCCTTGCTGTTTTTCAGGATTGAAAGATTGGCTGGTGTGATGCCGACTCGCGACGCCAATTCACCCGCGCCTACTTTGCGAATTGCCATCATCACATCCAGGCTGACATTGATTGACATTGGTATCACCTCAGATCGTGTAATCGGCTTCTTCTTTGAGCATGCGCGCGGTGTCAATTACGTTCTTTATTGTGCGCATCAGCAAGCTCAAGAAGCCGGCAACTAATACGAGGAACACGAAAATCAACCGTGGTACGGTCACCACTGCGCCCACAGCGCAGGCCAGCATGATGCCGAAACCGCAATACGAGATCAGTCTCAGGCGGCGAACGTTGGCGGCGGTGAAGACCTCGCCGCGGCGAATGTCCAGCAGGGTCAGCAGCAGGATGATCAACGCCGCGATGCCGAACGCAAGGCATGCATACAAGGGCCCCACGGCGCGCACGACGAAGCTGTCGTCAAAAGCTGTGCCGGGTATGCGGGCCCTCTTTAGGATGGGGACAAGAAACGGAATGGAAAGAGCGGCCAGCACGAGGCCAACCCAGGTGACGACGATCGACAACGTTGCAGATTTGGTCACATCCCAGAAACTAGGTTTAGACATGACCCATACGCTACTGACGGAATATATCGTTAGTCAATATGATAATGTTGTTTTTCAGTAAGTTCTTAGCTTTACACGGTAAGTGAGGTCACCGTCCACAGGACTGAGGCTTCTTAACCCAGACAGCGAATGACCTAAAGGGACGCAAAATGCCTGATCAGTGACACGCGACTTCTGCGATGGCCTCGGCCAGCTCTTCGGGGGCTGACCACATGGGCCAATGTCCAGTGGGCAAATCCAGATACTTGACGTCGGCAAGGTCGGCCAGCGGTGCGAACATCTCGACGCCACCGACGACCATCTCACGAATGGCGGCGCTGGGCAGTGAGCAGCATATGACGGTGGTGGGCACCAGGTTGCGAGCCGGGTTGTGCAGCCGGACTGGCTCACGCAGTGGGCCAGCGGGGTGCGGGATTGCGCGTTCCTGGAACCGCCGAAGCATGTCCTCGTCCAGCCCGGCAAGGCTTGCGTCACCGGCTTCGAGTAGTTCCCAAATGGGCAGCGGCACCTCAATCGCCGCCGGATCGAGGTCCGGACGGGCAATCGTCCCGTCGGCGACCGGGCCGCTTTCCACATACACAACCCGGCTCACCAGATCAGGTTCCTGGTCGAGGACGGCAGACGCGAGCATGCCCGCGCCGCTGTGGGCAACCAGCACAACCGGGCTTGCGGCGGCCCGGATCGCGTCCAGCACGGCCTCGACGTGGTCGGCCAAACCTATGCCGTCCCGCCGCGTGTTGGGTGAGTCAAGACCAGGCAGTGTGACCGGCACTGAGGCTAGATGGTTGCGCGTCAGGTGTTCCGAGACGTCGTCCCAAGCCCAACCGCCCAGCCAGAAGCCTGGCACCAAGACGACAGTAGAAGTGTTTTTCATATTCATGGAATCCACTCTGCACCCACCCAATGTCACCCCTATGTCACCAATTCCGATAGATTTCTTCACATGAACCGAACCGACCGGCTGTATGCGCTGCGCGAGGAACTACGCCGCGCCGGGCCAACCGGACGCACCGCCGCCTGGCTTGCGGCCAAGTTCGAAATCAGCATCCGCACCATCAAGCGCGACATCTCCACACTCCAATACGGCGGCTTCCCGGTGTGGGCCAGACCAGGACCAACCGGCGGGTACGTCGTCGACGCCTCCGCCACACTTCCGCCCGTCAACATCACCGCCGCCGAAGCCTCCGCGTTGGCCGCCGCGTTGGCTGTCTGCCGCAACCAGCCGTTCGCCCGCCACGGCGCTGCGGCGCTGACCAAACTGCTGGCCGTCATGGACGAACGCACCAGAACCCAGACCCAGTGCTTGTCCGAAAGGATCTGGATCAACGACGCAGATCAGCTCATCCCCTCTGGTGTGCTTGGTCCCATTGAGCAAGGTTTGCAGGACCGCCGCGTCCTCAACCTGGTCTACCGCGACGAGAACCAGCAAGAAACGTCCCGGCGCGTCGACCCGCAGCTTTTAGCCAGCCTGGCGGGCCACTGGTACCTGATCGCACACTGCCAGCTACGCGGACAAATCCGCTGGTTCCGCCTCGACCGCATCCAACACGCCACCCTCACCGTCAAACCCGCAATCGACGTGCCCCTTGCCGACATCGGCCACCCACCGACGTCCGCGCACACCGTCGCCCCACAGTCGTAGACGGATACTCACACTGAACACCCCGGGACTTCCGGGTGCCGTCGTGCCCTTGACCTTGGCCTCGATAGGTTTTGGTCAAACCCAGACGCGACCAACGCAACAAATCGTCAGTCACCACCAAGGTTTGCCAGTAAGGTGATAGTTGGAAAGGGGAATCTTATGGACGCCATCTTGCGCCACATCGCGGCGAGCACGGTTCTCAGCCTCGCCGACGAGGTTGACTACCAGCCTGGGCAGATCGTCAGCAAGACGCTAGTGCAGAACTCGGCGGTCAGCCTGACGCTGTTTGCTTTCGACGAAGGCGAGGAAATCAGCACCCACCAGGCGGGCGGAGACGCCTTGGTCACCGTCCTCGACGGGACGGGCCAGGTGACCATCGACGGCACGCCACACACCCTGACGGCGGGCCAATCGATAATCATGCCCGCCCAGGTGCCCCACTCCGTCCTGGCACTGGCCCGGTTCAAGATGTCGCTGACGGTGGTCTCCCCCGCCGCCTAGCCCACGATCCAGTCTTTCGAAACGGGCGTGTCGTATTGCCCGAAACTGTGGAATTCCTGGTCTTCAGACCCGTCGTACATGGCCTTGACGAAGCCCTCAAGTTCGGCTACAAAACGCCACTCCTCTTGCAACGCGAGCCGATAGGCAACAGTGCGGTGACCGTAGATATCCGAAATAACGAGCACGACGTTGTCATCGTAGACGAACACATTTCGCAGCCGCCGCATCAACACCCACAAGCTCGTGTCGTCGTGACTGTCGTGAAGACGAACCGCGAGTGCCGTGAACAGCATTTCGATTTCGAACGCCTGGCCGAGGCGTCGCGTCTCCGGACGGTGTTCCGTCATCTGCCAGTCCTGCTGGTCCGTCACGGTGGTGTCAAGCACACGCTGGGCGTCCGGCTTAAGACCGTCCGCGACAACCGCGAACCGTGGATCCTCGACATTTGGACGGACGGAAAGACGGTCGCCAGGGCAAGCCCATCGGCGCAGGCTCAACAGCCAGTAGCGTGACGGAATCTCGGACAGTTCGCCAAAGCACCGATCATCCAGACTCCACCACAGCTGAGCAAAGATCCCTTGCAGGTAGCCCAGCGACGGCGGGAGATCGTAACCAGTGAACGCCGAGAGCATGCGTAACTGCGCCACGCGGTTCAGGTGTTCCCCGTACGGCACGCCGACGAGACGCTCGATATGGCGATAGGCCGCCAACTGCTCAGCACTCAGCATCTCGTGCAACATGAACGTATCGAAACGATCGTCAGGCTCTGTTTCGCTGTGGAACTTCCGCAGGTTGAACCAGATGTTCCAGTTGATCTGGTGGGTGTCCCACAACAACCGTTGGCCGTCGTCGAGGCGCAGTACTTCGAAATTCAGTGATGAAAGGTCGTCGCCGGACTCCTCGTGCAGTATCAGTCGATCCTTCTCCCCATAACGAACAATCAGCGCTATGATTCGTTCCTGGTTGCGGACGCGCCAGCAGAAGTGCGTGTCGACGCCGTCCCGAAAAGCCGTCGTGTTCGCCTCGTAGAACAGCGGAAGCATGCTTCTCAGGTCGTCATCGAGGTGCAGACCATCCCACCCCGAAAGCATCGCGTCGACACAGCGTCCCTCTTGAATGCCAAGCTCCCGGCGTTCATCGTCCAGCGCAGCAGGCGGGTGCATCATTTCCGGCTCCTTCCAATGGCCTGACAACAATCATGCTCTCAGCGCGGGCGGAAATGGTCTGCCACGCGCAGACATCGAGAGCGAGCTACAGTCCCGGTGCCACGCGGCCGAAGAGAAGCAGCGCTGGAACGCATACAATACGCATCAGAATAGGCTCATACGGGAGAGTCGCTGGGTCTATGTGTTTCCAGAGGACTGGCCCATCAAAAGGGTGGAAGACTAGACATCATGTGCGGCCGCTACTCCGACCCTTGCGAGGAAGACATCGTTGAGGCGTTCCATGTTCAAGAGGTCACTGGACACAAGGAGCCTTCCGCCAACGTATGCCCGACCCAGCCCGTCAGCATCGTCGTCCAGGACGAGGCCCTGCGGAAACTCCGGTTGGCACGCTGGGGTTTGATCCCGTCGTGGGCGAAGGGGGTCGATGCACGACCGTTGATCAACGCCCGCGCCGAAACCGTCATCGTCAAACCATCGTTCAGGGCCGCTGCCGCCCGACGTCGTGCCATCGCCCCTGCCCTCGGCTACTACGAGTGGGCCGCCAGCCCGCCCGGCCGCAAGCAGCCCTGGTTTCTGCAACCAGAGGACGGCGGCATCCTCGGCTTCGCCGGATTGTATGAATGGTGGCGCATCCCAGACGGCGTGACGCCGCCGGCGGGGGCGGACGACGGGTGGCTGTGCTCTTGCACAATCATCACCCGTCCGGCGGTGGACGTTGCCGGGCGCCTGCACGACAGGATGCCCGTTGTTGTTCCGCCTGACCTCATCGATACCTGGCTGGAACCCACACTCACCAACCTGGCAGACGTCGAAAACCTGCTGGCGGCCATGCCCGCGCCGGCGTTGGTGCCCATCCAACAATCGCCACTCGGCCAGTCCAGTTGACAACGGCATTGATTAGTGGTATGCCAGTACTTGCCGGGGGAACGGATAGCTAGTCATACTCACAACAACGAGGTAAGAGATGAAAAAGCACGTGGCGGCATTAGGTGCTGCAACTTTGGTGGCCATTTCGTTTGCATTGGGCTCAATGGTGCCCGCTCAAGCAGAGCCAACCAGTCACTCATATGGGCTGTTGCCACCAACACAAACCATAAACCCCACTATCACTTTGCGCGGAGTGCTTCCAGATAGTGCCGACCTACGATCGTTCACGGTGCCCATCGGCGATCAGGGCCAGGTCGGGTCGTGCACTGCGTGGGCCATCGGGTACGCCATGATGGGGTGGTACGCGCAGCAGGCCGGCATAAACGCTCGAGCATTCGCGCCCATGTACCTGTACACGCAACTCAATGGTGGGGGCGACAATGGCGCCCAGGCGTTGCCGACCATCCAGATGGCCGCCAATCAGGGCGTCGACACACAGGACGACTACACCCAGGGCAATTACAACTACACCACCCAACCAACCGCCGCCCAGAGAGCCAACGCGGCCAGTTGGAAGCTCACTGGCGTCAAGGCGCTGTTCGCCAACTCCAATGGCAACGTCGGAGCGGCCGCTCAAACCGCCATCGAAACGGCCATCAGCCAAGGACAACCCGTGGGCTTTGCCTTCCCAGTGAGGGCCGGGTTCGAGAATCTGGGCAGCAACCTAAACGTGGCCGACAACGACTACACCAGTCGCATCCTCGGATACCATGAGGTGCTGGCGGTCGCCTACGACGCCAACGGCTTGATCATCCAAAACTCGTGGGGCACCGGTTGGGGAGCATCTGGCTACGGCAGGCTGTCGTGGGCTGTTGTCCAGCGTGACGCGCTTGAAGCCGACGTGGCGAGCGGATTCAACGGGGCATTGAGCACGCCAATCATGAAACTTGCATTCGGTTTGAACACCGCGGGCTCAACGTCCTTGACGTGGTCACCCCCGGCGAGCGGCGGCACAACCTCGGTGATCAATTTGTCGAACACCGGATGGCGAGTTTCGTCCGCACCGTCATGGGTCACATACACGGCATCCTCGGGGTTCGGCCAGGTGACGGCCATCGCCACCGCTGGGGCCGGCAACCGGACGATGAGCTTGTCGGTCGGCTCCAACACCACAGGGGCCATTCGCAGCGGTACGGTAACGTTCACCACCACCATGGGCTCCCCCGCCGCGTCAGCGACGGTGACGATCGACCAGCCGCCAACTGTGGTGACACCGTCGTTGACACTTTCCACATCGTCTTGGACGGTGCCCTCCTCGAACTC
>Ga0123357_10003162_pt1 | contig 18737 bp, 14 predicted proteins | sample TergutEmb28metaG_FD_89873 | JGI IMG/M metagenome (GOLD analysis project Ga0123357, IMG submission 89873) | Embiratermes neotenicus P4 segment gut microbial communities from Petit-Saut dam, French Guiana - Emb289 P4 | ecosystem: Host-associated > Arthropoda: Insects > Digestive system > Gut ...
TATGGATCGCGCCGGGTGGGAAGAACGCGTGCTCACGCTTATTGAAACGATAATACTCAATACCGATGGGGGGGAAAGACGGCACAGCAATGATCCTTTCTGGGAAAAGGCGGAGCGCCTTTTTCTACAAGCCCTGTTTTTTGCGGTGCTGCAGGCGTACGAGCCCGAAAAACAAACGATGAATACCGTACTTAAGCTTATGGGCGACTTGCAGTTGGAAGACGAAAACGACGCTAAAAATAGCAGGCTGGATCAGTTTTTCGATAGCTTCGCGGAAAAATACGGCGCGGATCATATCGCGGTGCAGCAGTACCGGGAATTTCGCGACAAAGCCAGCGGGCGCACGGCAAAAAGTATTGTCATTACCGCGTCCGCGCGCCTAAGCCCGTTCCGGATAACGGAAGTGCGCCGGATCTTCAGCTACGACAACATGCGCCTGGATCGCGTGGGCGAGGAAAAAACGGCGATATTTGTTATTGTCCCGCCGACAAATAAAACCTTCAGCTTCGTCGCCGGTATGTTGTTCACCCAGCTTTTCCAGGAACTAAATAACTGCGCGCTTAACACGCATAGGCGCGACGGGCAGCAGCTGCCGGTGCCGTGCAGGTTTATCCTTGATGAATTTGCCAACACATGCGTTATCCCCAATTTCGTGCAAATACTGGCATACGCAAGATCGCTGGGTATCGGCATTACGACCATTCTACAGTCGTTGGAACAGATAAAGAAGATGTACAAAGAGGAATGGGGCGTGGTCATCGACAACAGCAATTCCCTTCTTTACCTTGGCTCGGTATCGCATGTGGAAACGCTGGAGTACCTTTCTAAGAGTTTAGGCAAGGCCACCTTTGACAAAAAAGACTACAGCCGCAGCCGCGGGCTGCACGGCAGCAGCACCACAAGCAGCAACAGGATAGGCCGCGAACTGCTGATGCCGGACGAAATAAGGAACCTTAAAAAAAATACCTGTTTATTGCTTGTAACGGGGAAAAGCCCTTTCTATTCCCAGAAAATCAACTTGAAATTACATAAAAACTATAAATTCACCAGTGAGGCCGACAGCAAATACATAATTGATTACCAGCCGGAAATGCCGCCCCAACCGCCAAAGGAAGTCAAACCGGTGGAAAACGAACGGCCAAAGGAAAGCGCCCCAGGCGGGGGTGCGATGGATGGGCTGGATGAATCCCTTGACAGGGAAAAAGTTGTGCTGGATATACGCCCGGATACCGTTTTGGGCGTAGCGAACATGATGAGGCAGTCCGGATCGGCCAGCTTTGACGGCGTTGGTATGGATGAAGACGAACAGGCCCAGGCCAAAACGATAACCGAAATCAACAGCAGGGTTATCGAAGAACGTAAGGCGCACGACCGGATAATAGATATTTTCGTCGGGGTATCGGACGATGCCGCCGATGTAAGCGCGGCGATGGGCGGCCTGGCCGAAGGCGAGGCGCTGGGCACGCCGACAACCTTTTGCGATACCACATACCATGAGGACGGCTCCGTTCCCCTTGATGAAGACGGAATTATAGGCAGCATTGAAGATTTTGACATTGCGGATTACGAAACCGCCGATTACGCCGCCTTTAAGGATAACAACACAACCCTGGACTTCAAAAAGGATCTGGATAGTTTAATTACCGCTAAACTGGCGGAAGGCGTGAGTAAAAATACTAAGGAGGCTGCAAGTGAAAAGTTTTCAGAACCCTACGAGGCAGCGTTATAGCAAATTCGCGGCTATGATTATAGTGATGGCTTTCATAACGTTTTTTTTGTCGGCCAATGTATTTGCAAGTGGAGCCGCTGCAGGTGGAACCAGTGACGTTGCAACTAACGCGTTCAACAACGTAATGCAGTTTCTTGTACCCTGGATTCAAAAACTAGGCGGTGTGGTAATGCTATTGGCGGGATCATGTTTGGGCTCGGCTTTAAGAACGATGACGCGGACAGTAAAACCCGCGGTGTTCAAACACTGGTAGCCGGGGCAATTGTTATAGCTGTTGGCACCGGATATACAACCTTTATCGGGACCTGAAACGCCGGTAAGCATACCCAAGGCCGGCCGGCACGTTAAAATTCCGGGCGCCCGCGGCTGTAAGGCCCACGGTATGCCTGTTTACATATACATGCGTAAGCCGAGATTAGCCAAAAGCGATATTCGAGTGACGATCCCGGCGCCGCCAAATACCGCGCAACAAAGCTACGTAAGCCGGCCGTGAACTATAATGTTGCGCGGTATTTTAAGGAACAAGTGAAACGGCATTAACAGGGTAAGCGCCGTAACGTCAGCCTTCCGGCCTTAGCGTATAAAAAAATCGGTATTTTATGTCTTTTAACCCCTTAGCGTATATTTTCCGCTTTTTGCTGCCGGAACCCCTATCGTCTGATGCGCTTCATACTGCCTAACCGCCTCGGCCGCAAACACCATACGCAAACCGGCCATCAACACGAAAGTTAGCTTAAACATGTACCTGAAAGGAGAGTAGGGCGGGTAAACCATAAAGACCCGCGACATTATATAATGCGTAAAATAACAGCCTTTCTTTTATCCGTAGTTTTCAGCCTTGTATTCATTTTTTCCGTGTGCATTTATGCGGCCGGCCAGCCGGCTACCGAACAGGCGACGCTTGGGCCGTTGGATCTAAGCCTGGAAATCGACCCAACAGTAGCAAATTTTCAGGGCGATGTCTCCATCGTACTTAAAGACACAGCCTCGGATCAGCAGTATCAGTACGTTTTTCGGCAAAGCCAGTCCTATATTTTGCCGGATAACCCTGTAAAGGTGATCGCCGATAAAACGTATGCCATTCAGACCTATATTCATTCCGCGGCGGGGGTTGTAATAGTCGTCGCCGACGGGCAGCCGGTGGACACAATCACAATACCCGCGGCCGGGGCCGCGCTTGCGTTGCGCGTGGTAAACGATACGGCCGCCGCGGCGCCCGGAGTTACACAGCAGGGCGGGCAGGGCGACCTAAATTCTTTAATACCCGTGATGGACGGCTTTTATCAGCAAACCGCCTACGCGGTAAACGGCGACATGATCAATCACCTTGACCTTTGGGTGAAAGGTTCGGTAAAAGAACGGTTTTTACGTGACCCAAAACACACATCTGACCAGTGGGACAGCTTTACTACCTATGAACAGGCAAATTATCTGGCGCTAACGATAATACCTTACGACGTGCTTTTTACTTATACGGATCAGACAATCGATCTTAAGGATAAATCCACTTTTGTCAAATCAATGGACGAAAGCATTGATTACTTGAAAAATTCCGCCTTGGACGGCGGCGTTTATTATGAGGAAGTTTGGAAGGTACTGGATTGGGAATGGGGCTATTACGTGCAGGACCATGACTTTGTCAATGTCATAGACGAATATGAAAGCCTAAAAGCCGCTGGCGTAACCCCTGCAAGCGAAACGCCCGCCGCGGCTGCCGGCGATAATGCGGCGTCGCCAACAAGTACCCCTGTGCCGACGGTAACACCGTATAGCGCCGCGGCGCAAACGGTTGCGCCAAAGCCTACGGAACCGGCGCTTTCGGCTTCCGCGCAGGGCAATGGGGATAATACCACAAAACAGATCCAATATGGATTGCTGGATAAGCTGAAGGATAATATCATCCCCGTGGCTGTTGGCGTGGGGCTGTTACTTATCTTTTTCGGCATGAGAAAATGGAAGGAAAAACGCAGTTTTCAAAGTGAGGAAGATCCGGATCGCAGGAATTAGATTTCTTTAAGCATAAGGCGGTGCGTCGGTATAGAAGATATGGTTGTAAATATGATAATGTCGTTCGTTTCACAGCTTGACGCCTCGGTGAATAAGGCACGGAGTGTACTTACAGACAGCATATTCACAGGCGATTTATTTAGACTCGCGGATAACATAAGGCAGCAGATACGGCCGATTGCAATCACAATACTTAGCCTGTGTTTTATAATCGAGTTTCTCAATATTCTTACGCATCAGGATATTTTAAAGTGGGAAACCGGTTTTAAGGTCGGCGCCAAGTTGGTTCTAACCTACGTTGCCTTAGACATTTCATCACAGTTGATGGAAGCCATATACGCAACCGGCAATGATCTTATAGGAAAGGTACAAGCCGTAAACATGGACATGGGCGGGTTGATTAAAGACCAATTGCGCGCGGCGCTGACCGGTTTGGGTATTTTAAAAACAATCGGCCTGCTGGCTACAATCGGGATAGCTTTTCTGATTGTCTGGCTGGCTGGCGTGGTAATTTTGGTGATCGCGTACGGCCGATCCATAGAATTGCTTCTACATATTGCCATAGCGCCAATCCCCTGTGCTTTTCTTATTTTGGAGGATCATCACGGGGCAAGGATATTTTGGAAATTTGTTATGTCGTTCGCGGCTAACTGCCTGCAAGGCTTCTTCATAGTGCTATCCATATCCTTGTATAACGCTTTGGTAACGCAGATATTTGAAACTGCAATAAGCAATGGGGCTGACGTGGCTGCGATCACCGGCGGCCTGTTACTGGGGGCTGTTGTTTTGGTTGTGACAGTGGTTAAGTCAGGTTCCATCGCAAAATCCATTCTTGATGTGTAGAGCGCGGGGAAAGCAATCTTCTAAATATTACCGTGGGAGGTTTTACCAGCACAACGCATTATTGGTACAGTCATTTGCATTATCACAATTGGAGTATTGATTTTATTATATTTTTAATATTTAGGAAAGGAGATAACCGATATTGGGCCTTTCATTTCAAAAAGAAGTGCCAGGCTGAAATCTGCAAAACCCCATAAAAAATATCGGTTACGATATTTATGCTTACAGCCACAATTCCGAAGGACATAAGGGATTACAAGGAAAAACTCATTGCCGGGTTCACGGCGCGGCAGCTTATATCGTCCATTGCCGCCATAGGTATATGTGTGCCGGTTTATATATACGGCAGAAGATACATACAGGAGGATGTAATAAGCTGGATTGTTATTTTTATCGCCTTTCCCTTGGGCGGCATTGGATTTTTCCGATATAACGGGATGCCCGCGGAGAAATTTGTATTGTGTATTTTCAAATTCCTTATGTATCCGGTAAAAAGGATTTATAAATGTTCAAACTGCCTGCGGGACTGGCAGGAACAAACCCGTAAGGATGATATGGTAAGGGAAGGTTACGCGAAATTCAACGGAAAAATCAAAAATAAGGCCCGAAAGTATTTTTACAATGCCAGCCTGGAACGGGCCTTTTTATTGGAGGAAGCGGAACAGCAGGGAACGTTGCCGCAGCTGCGGCTTGCCGACCTTAACAAACAGCTTATTACACGCAAGATATCGGGGTAATAATGTATGCTACAGTGCTACGGAAAAGGATTCCGGCTGGACAGCCTGGATATACGGCCGGAACTTAACGCCAATAACGGGCTGCTATCCGGGCAAATGGCCGCAAACATAAATAATGGTCAACCTGCAAAATGGAATGTACTGTTTGTCGGCGCGGCGCTAAACCTTGTTTATACCTTGCAAATAGGCGCTTTTTTTAATATAACGCGCGGCAGTATTAGCGTACAAAGTGGCAGGACAAATGACTGCGACGCTTATGCCATAATCATTGAAGGAATTACAGAGGCAATAAATGATAACGCGCCCAACTATGGGCGATTGTACCTGATGGTTGCGGATAACATCCGGATAGTAAGTAAAGTCGGCGCCGATGCAAATAACGCAATGCGTATCATCCTTGGCTCATACGATTCCGTTGTGCCGCCGGTGGCGGCTGACGGATATACGCAGTGGTTTTCGCTGTTCGTAAACGCGGCTTCTGGGGCGGCCGCCCGGCTAAATGCTGATGACTTCATTGAAATTAGGGCCGCCGAACTAATCCAAGCCTATAATAAAAAAATAACAGCTTTCTTGTGCTTTTGATCGTATTTCAGTTTTCACAGCCTGTCATTAAACAAGACAGTGCCGTAAAATCGGCTGCGGCCAAACAAATAAATACCGTGATCGCGGATGCAAATAACGCGCCTGATGATGCCGCCAAGGACGCGCAACAAAGCGAGGCGCGGGCGATAAGCAATAATGAACCCCCAAAGATAAGCTGGCAGCTAAACACCCCGGACGTAAAGGAAAATACCCCGCGGGATGCGGCAACGGTAAATGCGCTGCCGGATGCCGTAACGGTAGGTACTCTGCCGGCGACCGTAACGGTCAATACATCGGCGGCTGCCGTGACAGCACCTATTCCGCCGGCAGCTGTTTTGGCGATGACCGTGCGGCGGACAGATGGCGTGGAAGTTAAACCCATCGAAGTAAAACCCATAATTGAAGATAAACCAAATATTCCACTTACACTATACGATGAACCTTTAAAGTTATATACGGTAAACACATATAACAAAAAACCCGTAACCGGCCTAAAACCCGTGCAATTGCCCGCGCTAAAACCAATGGGCGACGCGGAAGCAGCACCTTCCAGACCTATAAATATAATGCCGGACGAGGAAACGCCGCGGTTATATAAAATATCCTCAAACGGCAATACACCGGCGGAAGCCGTTGAACCTTCGCCGCCCTTGCAAGTAACGAGGATAGTAAGCACGGGGGGGCAGAATACATCCGCGATAGCGGAACAAATGGGTATAGGCGAACCCCTAAAGCTATACAAGGTAGCCGCCGCGGTTAAAAAGCCGCAGGTAGATCCCGTGGACGCGGCGGCGTACGAAGAAATGGCACAACTGCAAAGGGCGGATATAAAGGCAAACCAGCTTCCCAATGCGGGCTATATGTCAAAAAACAAACCGTTGAAGCTATATGCGTTATCGGGTAAAGGCTCCGATGCTGCGGAAACTGTTGTAAATAGCCCTGCACAGGGTTTAAAGCAATCAGCCGGCGATGCCGGAACAACAGTCGTAACGGGTAAAAAGCCGCCTGGTTACGGCCCACAAATAGACACAGATATAGAAAGTGAAAGCAGCATGATCGGCAAAAATCAGGATAGCATGGATATACCTAAAGAACCCGAAAATAACGATACAGTTGAAAACACTGATCTGAAAGATACAAAAACAAAGCCATTTAGAATTATGTTTTTTGGAAAGCTGAGAAAGTCCAGACCCTCCTTAGCAAAGGAAGCCGATTCCGGGCCGGCAAGTGAACATAAGCCCGTTAAAAGGAGATTTAAGGTCAGTTTTCGGCGACCCCCAAAAGCCGAAAAACAACCGGCGGCTAAAAATACCGATAATAAAGTGCCACAGAATAAACCAAGGGCCAAAACTAAAACGGCAGTAAATAAATATGACAAAAGGGTAGACAATTTACGGCCCCAGGTGGAAATTATCGGGGCTAAAGCCAAGGGTAACGCCCATTACATAATGACAAAGCGTGAGCGCGGCCTGATGAAACGCTGGAACCTTCTGCTGCTGTCACAGCGCCAGGAGGACATTAAGATTGGGAAAAGAAGGATCTCCAAAAAAAACACAAAAATAAAGCGCCGACGCCGGGCCACGGTAGTACCCAGGACTACACAGCAAAGCATCCCCTATATAACCGATTATGAAGAGGGCCTGTTTGAGGTGGAGCCCAACAAGTACAGCAAAACATATATGATGCAGGACTTAAACTATTTACTTGCGCAAGTAGAGGAACAGCGCCACATTTTCGAGAAATACGGCGAATTTTTAAATTACTTCAGCGATGATATGAATGTCGCCATCACAATAGATAATCACGTTGTTTCCCTTGCGGAACAGGAACGCAGTATTTTTTACCCGGATAGGGACGACGAATACGATTTACACAGGCACGAATATAATGGCATACTCCGCCGGCAGATTCTGGCGGGCCGAAATGACATCAAAATCACAAAGTACGTGACGGTAACAATCGACTGCGACACGCCGTACGAAGCCCTGCTTAGGTTTCATAAAATCGACGCCGAGGTTATTACCAACCTGCGCCGCATCGGGGCCGACGGCAGGATGCTTTCTACCGAGGAAAGGCTTGCCGTGCTGCATGATAAGTTTCGCAAGGGGCACGAAGGGGAATTTGAGGTAAGTTTTGACTTTCTTAAAGAGCAGGGCGTTTCCAGCAAGGACTACATTGCGCCGTCATTCTTTAGGTTTGAGCGATCCCATTTTATGATCGATGAACAATTTTACCGCTGTTTATATGTAAGCAACTTGCCAAACAGCCTAACGGACACATTCCTCTCCGAACTGGTGGATGTGGAGTTTCCATTGGTGACGACGATCAACGTTCAACCCCTGGCGCAGGATAAGGCCCTGCGGCTTATAAGGAAACAACTGACCGGCATGGAGAGCAATAAAATCGAAAGCGAGAAAAGGGCGGTGCGTTCGGGCTATTCCCCCGAAACTATCAGCCATGACCTTAAGCAGAGTCTGGCGCAGGCAGAAACCCTTTTAAACGAGGTTCAGAGCAATGATCAGAAGATGTTCTTTGTCACGATAACGCTTATGGCGGCCGGGGATACGCTTGAAGAGTTGGATGAGCATTGCAAGGTGCTGGAGAGTCGCGCAAGGCAAAAGACATGCCAGTTACAATCCTTTATATATCAACAGGAAAATGCCTTTAGATGCACCCTGCCCGTCGGTATGGCGCCATATAATAAAATATACGTGGAGAGGGCGCTGACAACCACGGCGACGGCTGTGTTTATCCCTTTTTCCTCTCAGGAGTTATTTCAGCTTGGCGGGTTTTATTACGGGCTTAACCAAATGAGCAGGAACCTTATACTTTGTGACCGCACGGCTATGAAAACCCCATCGGGCTTCATACTCGGCTCCACGGGGTCCGGAAAGTCCTTCGCAACGAAACGCGAGCAGATGAATGTAATATTGCAGGATCCCTTAACGACGGTTTTAGTCATAGATCCCGAAAATGAGTACGGGGACTTCGCCCGGGCGTTCGGCGGCGTCCGCATAAATATCAGCATGGAAAGCAGCAATTATGTGAATCCGATGGACATGAGCTTTGCCTACGGGCTGGATGATGAAGACGATATCGACATCGAAAACAGAAAAACTAAGGCGCTGCAGAAAAAAAGCGACGTTATAATGAGCATTGTCCAAAGCATGATAGCGAACGGAAAAAATGAAACGCTTATAACACCGCAGCAGAAAACTATTGTTGACCGTGCGGTAAGACGCACGTATACAGACTATCTGGCGCATAATTTTGATCCGGCTTACCTCCCGACCCTGCTGGATTTACAGGGGGAACTTGACAAGGAGCGAAACACAAAAGAAGGACAGGAACTGGCCGACGGTGTGGAGTATTACACCAAGGGCAGCATGAACGTATTTGCACATCAAACCAATGTCAATTATTCTGGCCGTTTTGTGGTATTCAATGTGAAAGAACTTGGCGAACAGTTAAAGCAGATTGCGTTGTTAATAATTTTGGACTTCATATGGAACAGGCTTATGAGCAATTTCTCCGCGCATGTCCGCACTTACTGTTACGTCGATGAGATCCATTTGCTATTTAAGAACGAATACAGTTCGCGGTTCCTTCAGCAGCTTTATAAACGGGGCAGGAAGTATGGCCTCGTAATGACGGGAATCACGCAAAATATGACGGATGTATTGGCTACGGAAATGTCGCGGAGCATGATCGCCAACAGTGACTTTTTAATGTTGTTAAGCCAAAGCCCGGAGGATCTGAAAATACTCGCGGAAATGCTAAATATTTCAGAAGCGCAGATGGCCTATGTAAACCGCGCGGAACCTGGCAGCGGGTTATTGTTCGCGGAGAAGGTGATTGTCCCATTCGTAGATCAGTTCCCGTCAACCAGCTACCTGTACAAGCTTATGTCAACTAAATTTAATGAGGAGTATACGACCGAGACGGTGGAAGACATACTTAACGAGGCGCAGCAGCAAAAGGAAAAAGACCGCAGGTACAGCCTGCACAATTCCCATGTACGGCAAATTGCAAATGATCTTAAGTAACAAGGTTTCGTATACGCAAATAACCTAACGGACGTTTTACGTCTCTTAGTACCAATGAGGGTTTTATATGGGCGAAACACCGCAAACGCCGCGGCCGCAGCGACAAGGCATTACAGTTACTCAAACTACGGCAATAAGGCAGGCCCCTTCAAAGCCGGCCGTAATTAATCCATACGTATCCCAGCGCCCAGTAGAAGGACCGCCGCGTGAAAATGACAAAGCCTCAGCCGTAAAAAAAGGCGCGGGCAGTATAACGGTGACACAGGAAACAAACATTCGTAATAATGTGGGCACTGAAAAAAACGTCATAAATTCGTTTGTGGCGCACACGCCTGTCAAACCGAAACAGCTGGGGCTGCAAAAGGCAGCTAACTCAACGCTTCTGCAAGACGCGAAGCAAAACCTAAAGGACGGGCTGCACGCGCAGGACAGTATAGCGAGCAAAACGATAGCCGGTTATATTACGGTAGGTGAGACGGGCATTAAAACATGGAAGGCTGCCCAGGCCGCCACTCCCGCCGTCATCACGGGCGCCAAGGGAACGATCAAAGTGGTCAGGGGTACGCTTAAGGCCACAAAAGGGATTATTGTTTTTCTGGTGTCGCCCGTTGTAATCACACAGCAATTGATTCAGAGCGCCACAGCAAAGGTTGTAAGCATTGCCACGCGGGTAAAAGCCAAAGTTGACAGCGCCGCGGCCGCCACAAAAAAGGCGTACACGGTTGTCCGCGGCGTCCTTACCGGTACGGTTGCGCTGCCGCCGGGCATAGGCAGGAAAATAGCCGGGGGTATATTCAAAGGGGTTAAGTACGCGGGGAAAGTCGCCGTTAAGGCAACGGTTGTAACGGCGTTTAAGGCAGGCGTGAAAACGGTTAAGATAGGCGGCTTATCGCTTGTGGCGGCCGGTAATATGATTGGCAAAGCTGACGACATAGGCGCGCAGGCGTTCGGCACTGCGGTAACGGGCGGGAAATACACCGTAAAGGCTGTAAAATACACGCCTAAAGTCGCAAAAGGCGTATATCAGGTCGGTAAAACAACCGTTATGGTGCCTGTCAAAACCGTGCAGGGCGGCGTCGCCGTGGTAAAAGGGACTGTCAAGGTTGTTAAGAGCGTGCAGAGTAACGGCTGGGTTAAAACGGCCGGCAAAGTCGGGCAAAAAGTAAAAACGGCGGCCGTAAAAGCGACTAAGGCCCTGGTCAACGCCGTTAAGCTGGTATTTAAGGCTGCCGCGAATAAAATTCTGCTGCCGTTGCTGATTATCGTCTTAGGTTTCATACTGATTTTTCAAGTTATATCTATACCGGTACAAGCCGGCGGCGCGCTTTTTTCCAGTGTGTTTTCGATATTTTCGCCGTCGTCCGGCCAGGATACGGAAACTGACGTGCATCAATATGTAACTGACGCCGCGACCGCCGCCAGGGAGAAATATGAACAGGATATAATGGACACCGCAAACAGCAATTTAAAAGCCAACGGCGGCGCGTATGATTTTGTCCGATTATATATTGGCAGCACATGTGACGATCAAGTGGCCGACGCGCTGACCTGTGACGCGGCAACAATAGACGATAATATTTTTACAATCGACGAATTGACCAACCTGGCGCAGCCCATATTCAACGCTATCGTCCTTACAAAATATGATCTTAAGCCTACCGAAACCGAGGCAAAGGACACGATTGACGATATTTTAAGCACTTTGCTGAAGTATAATACACAACCCATGAAGACTGAATGGTGTGAATATGAGGACGGGGACCCCACCATACCGCATTACTGCCCGTACTGCGGGCGCGTACACGCGCATATCGACTGCCCTAATTCAGTGTCCGGATATCATGACACTTGGACATGCCCGCTATGCGACAGTTATTATGATGATGTTGAGGTCGGCGACGACGGCGTTGCGGTTCACACCACGGAATTTAACTGTTCGGGGTATACATATTGCCAAGGCCACAGCATTTTAGGCATATTCATAATTCAGGACGGCTGGTATGAACTTACGGATAAGTATTTTCAGCAGCCCATTGACGAACTAAGCAACAAGGCGACGCGTACGGCTGATGAGGAAAATGAGTTGCAGAGCCTTAAGGACGGCTACGACCTGGCGATGGCATATATAAACCAAACGCAGCTATCCTTTGGGGATCTTTCGGTCAGCGACCTCTCCGGCGTGGATTTCCTGCCGGGCGACCGGCCCGGCAACGATGCCATACCGGACTACGCGAAGCAGTTTGTGGGCAACATCGGCGGGCAGCCGTTCTGGTCCTGGTACGGGTATTCTTCGCGGGTGGAATGGTGCGGGTGCTTTGTTTCATATGTATTGGCCCATTGCGGTATGGCCGATCCTAAATATTCTTCTTGTGAGGCAGGGGCAGATTGGTTTAAAAGCAACGGGGAATGGTACGCCGGTTCGGGATACGCGGCCGTGGCCGGCGACATAATCTTCTTTGACTGGAATGGGAAGGGGGAGACGCATCACACCGGGATCGTCGTCGGGCATGACGATCAATATGTGTATACGATTGAAGGTAACAGCGTGGACGATATGTGCCGCATAAGGCAATACCCTATTAACAGTTCGGTAATATTCGGCTACGGTTTGCCCAATTATTAACTGGTAAACGCACGGCGTTTTTCAGTAATTTATGAGGAAGTTAGAGGGGAGAAGGATGGCGCGAAGGATAATAACAACGGACGAACGCAAAGAACGGCTTGGGGTACATCTGGATAAGGCACGGGAGGCATTGCATATTGCCGAAAGCCGGTTAAGCGCGATTGAAACGGAACGGGAAAAAGCCCTGGCGAAAGTCAAGGAAAAAAAGTTGGAAGTAGAGAAATATGAGGCCCTTTCCAAAGAATCACAGTACAGTACGCTGGACGAAATGCTGCGGCTTAAAGGGGTTAATGTCGAGGAAATAACAAAGGCAATCGCCAATGGGGATACGGAATATTTACTTAAGCTGGCCGATCTGAAAGCAGGGGATGTGGATTCGGATACAGACGGCGGCGCGTCCGCGGGGCAGGAAGAACAGCTACAGGCTGTCCCGGCTGATGCCGGGGAGCCGGCCATACCAAGTATTGATAAAACGAATTTTACCGATCTACCGGGCAGCGCGCCGGCGGCGATTGCGGCTGTAAATCAGCAGCTTTCAAGAAATCCGTATGTTACGAACCCGGGCGCACTACAAAACGGGCAGGGCGGCAATGGAACCGATACGGCAGGGCGGCAATGGAATTATACGCGCCCGCCCTCCGCTAACCAGCCATAGGAATAAGCCGGGCAACGATTTTTGCATAACGAGTTGACAAACGTATCAGCCTAACGTAAAATCAAATTATCGTAAAAATAATAAAAAAAGATACGATAATTTGATTTGGCAGGAAGCTTATGAAAGACGAAATTCTGAACAGATATAACGGGCAATATTGTACTATCGACGACATAGTGGGGTTTATTGAAGGGCTGGGCATGGACGCGCCGCGCAAAACGGTCATCTGGAACGTAAACGATCTGGTGCGCCAGGGCAAAGCCGCGCGCTTTGGCCGCGGCGTATATGGATTTATGCCAAAGGCGCGGTTTAGCCCCGCAATCGGCGAAACCGCGGAACGTGCCTGTACCTTGCTGCGCGACAAATTCAAATATCTAAACGTTACGGTGACGGACACCGGCGTGCTGGCCCAATTCATGAACCTGCAGCCGTTCGCAACTGTTGTGGTGATCGAAACGTTGAAATCCGCGGCTGGGGCCGTAATGTCCGCACTGCGCAGGGAGGGCGTGGATGCGTACGCGAAAAAAGATTTTGCACTGCTCGAAGCATATATATCTTCCTCACAGCCCTTTGTGATCCGCCCGGAACTGTCCGTTAACCCAAAGCTGCCGCAAAAGGCCAATGTCCGCGTGGCCAGCCTTGAAAAAATTTTAGTCGATTTAGTATGCGACGAGGATATTTACGGCCAGTATCAAGGCGAGGAACTTCAAAATATATATAGTAACGCGACCGGCGCCTATGCCGTTAATTATACGCAGATGCTAAAATACGCTACGGCACGGAAAAAGAAAGGGCCTGTACTGGAAACTCTGCAAAATACCGAAGTGTTTAGCCAATTAAGGGGCCTGCTATGATTGCCGAAAATACTTTCACAAAAGAATGGCTGATTGCGGTAAATAAAAATTTCGGCTGGAACCGGCAGCCGGCGCAACTCAAAAATTTAGAGAAAGCCATAGCCGCGCTCTACCTTTTGGAGTGCCTGGCGGCAGCAAAACTAAACTTTATATTCAAGGGCGGTACGTCGCTCATATTACTGCTGAAGAAAATTTACCGCCTGTCGGTGGACGTAGACATTATTGTCGAAAAGCCCGTAAGCGATATGGACAGCCTATTCGCGCGCGTTTGTTCCCAAAGCCTGCTGTTCACGCGCTTTGAATGGCAGAGGCGCGACATTGACGGCAGATTCGGCATAGAACACTGCAAATTTTTCTACCGGCCTTTTGCTGATGCTGCGGTTGAAGAACCGTACATACTGCTGGATTTGTACCGGGGCAGCAGCCCATATGCCCAAACGCAGGAAATGGAAATTGTGTCCGGTATCCTGGATACCCAAGGCAAAAACGTAACCGTAAGGGTACCCGATGTGAATTCCATCCTCGGCGACAAGCTGACGGCGTTTGCGCCCGGCACCATCGGCATTCCGCTCTCCGCCGAGCCGGGTCACCGGCCAAAGCGCGTTGAAGTGCTAAAGCAGCTTTTCGATATAGGCAACCTATTTGATCTGGCTGAAAACGTAAGCAATATCCGCAAAACACATTACACGGCCGCCAGTTATGGGATAGAAAAGTACGGTTTGGAAATAACGGTCGAAGACGTTTTACGGGACAGCGCGCGGTACGCCTATATTATCGGTTACGGCGGCGAAATGGATAAGCCGCTGTATGACGCTATCGCAAAGGGCTATAAGGATTTCAGCAGGTTTGTGTCCGATTTGTTTTTCGACGAAAACCAGGCCGTCCTTGCGGCGTCAAAGACGGCGTATCTGGTAAGCGTCCTGCTATGGGGCGGCTTGTCGCTGGAAAAATACGATGGTGAAATTGATATGGGGCATTGGGGCATTGACGGGAAGCAATATATTATTTTAAATGACTATAAATACAGCAACCCCGAAGCATTTTTCTATTGGTACAAGGCGCTGCGCGCCCCGAGTAAAACGTAATGCTAATATTGGTTATAAACACCGGCGGCCATGGCAGCCGGTGTTTTTGGGTATGCGACTGCTATAACCGCGCCGGTGATGTATACCGTCAGCGTAATCCGGCTAGAAAAGGCTCTTCGCCGTTAGCTATGGGCAAATAGTTCGTGAACACCCTGATATATGCTGGTTAAAGGTTAGAGCAATATGCTTCATTCCCAGACCCATCAGAGTGGTTGAAATGCACGCAATATGTTGATATGGTAGCTGTAACTTGTTTGCCTTGATCAAGCTAAAGTGTATACATGACTACTCGTAATAAAGGGATAAGACCGCAGGGCTCTGCCCCGCACCCCGAGGTTTATACGCTTTCGCTTAACGGTAGCTTACCCGATTTGGCTCCCCACACCTATCGGCGAAGACTCCTAAAAAAGTAATCCACGGACTCTTTATTCCCGCGTTTCCCCGTGTTAAAATCAAACTGTGTAACTTACTTGCAATAAGTCGGCCTGAATACACCATGTTTCAGGGATTCCACTTAGGGATATTCGCTTATCAACTTAAATAAACAAAAGCAGAGGAAATTTTATGAACCTACTGGATGCTAAGAACGTAAGCAAGAGTTACGTTTCGAGTAATAGAAGCGTTACACCGGCGCTTGCCGGCGTAAGCCTTATACTCACGGAAAACGAATTTCTAGGTATTATGGGTACGTCCGGCAGCGGTAAGACAACCCTGCTCAACGTGACCTCCGGCATAGACAGATGTGACACAGGGGAAATTTATATATGGGGTAATGACATACGCGTTATGACCAAAAATGAACTATCGGTTTTCAGGCGGGAAAACATCGGCATGGTCTTTCAGGACTTCAATTTGCTAAACAGTTTAACAATAAAAGAGAATATATTTGTGCCCCTCCTGCTCGATGGTAAATATGAAATGACGGAGGACGGCTCCATTGACCGACTGGCCGACGCGATGGATATAGTTGATATACTGGAACGCTATCCATATGAAATTTCCGGCGGCCAGCAGCAGAGAGCGGCCATTTGCCGCGCCATTGTAAACCATCCAAAAATACTTTTCGCCGACGAACCCACGGGTAATCTGGATTCAAAAACATCGGAGAAAATATTGTCATACTTCGAGCTGGTGCATGACGAATATAAGACAGCTATCCTCATGGTGACGCACGACCCGTTTACCGCCAGCCACTGCGACAGGGTTGTGTTCATGGAGGATGGACGCGTCACTGGAGAGATAACCAGAAAACAGGATAAAGCCAGCTTCTTTGACGACATATTGGAAATAATTCGGGGTATGAATAACGCGAAAGGCGCTTGGCGGTGAAGACATGACGTTCAAGGATATTTCGTATAAAATGTTCAAAACCAATATTAAGCGTTACAGACTCATCATTCTGTGCAATACAGCGTCGATATCCATTTTGCACAGTTTTCTTTTGATATATGAAAACAAGCAGTTTATGAACACGAATATAGTCAATTCTATGATCTCCAGCAACATCATCGCCCCGACCGTTTTCCTGATAATATTTATAGGAGTGTTCATCCCATATACGCAAACCGCCTTTATTAAGGCCAGGCAGAAGGACTATGGAATACTACTGACGCTCGGCATGACGGAGAACGAGGTCAGGAACAGCATACTCAAAGAAAATTTAATATTGAGTTTGATATTTTTATTGGGCGGGCTTATGGCAGGAACGGCGCTATCTGTGTTTTTTCTGGGTTTTATCCGCTATGCATTGGGGATTGACGGCATTGCTGTCGCGTTTCCGCTCCCAGCTTACGCGAAAACTGCGATATGCGTGGCCCTGGTATCCCTGGTTTCGCTGGCCGCTAATATAATTAGCGCTGCCAAAAACACAATACGCGAAAGGCTAAAATACACGGAGAAAACTGAGGGCGGCGGAGGTAATATACCGTTGCTTTTGGCGGGAGCGGCCATAACAGTCGTCTCTCTGATATTTCTGACCGTGTATTACCGTACCAGTCATAATGTGTTCATTATATGCTGGCTGTTTTGTATACTGGGTTCCGCTCTCGTCTTTTTCAATGGGGAGGCTTTGATTTCATTTATACGTAAAAGGCATTATAAAAAGTACATCAAAAATATCTTAGTGCTGTCGGATATCAAATATTACTACGGTAAAAACAAGAAGATTTTTTTTGCTGACGCATGGCTGTTCTTTATTATTTTTTTCTTTATCGCGTTCGCGCTTGTCTCATATTCGAGCATGACGCGCAACGCTTTTTCGTATCACCCGTTCGATATGGCTTACGCTGAAACTGAAAACAGTTTCAAGCCTTTGAGCAGCGCAGAAATAGAAACCATTGTTCAGAACAATGGAGATAAAATAACTCTTAATGAAAGTGTTCAATTCGTGAGGAACAACGCGTTTACAGTATTCTGCGTTGACGACGTGAACAGGCTTCTTGGCAGGAATTACAGCGTGCACTCCGGTTCTTTCTTGTTTGTCTACGGTTACGATCCGAACGACGGTTATGACCACGATTACAGTTTTAACATTCCTAGCTTGCGCGTAAAATCAGGCAGCAGCCAAATGACATTCACAATACAGGACAAAATAGCTGACCCACTTTTTGGACAGATAAATGTGATATCCACATATACCCTCCTTGCGAAACGAGAAGATTACGAGCAGCTCACTTCAAGTGGCGGAGATTTCTATATTAAGGGCGCACTGCATTTATATAATTTCGAGGACTGGAGATCTTCTAGCGGAACGGTCAATGAGGTTTGGAAACAGCTTTTGACGAAGAATAATCTTGACGGGCAGGATTACGAAAACAACCGTTTCTATAAAGTAAGTTCCCGGATAGAAGCCTACGAAACGGCAATAAAAAGCTGTAACCTCTTAATTTTCGTTTTCTTCTATCTTAGTGTGCTCTTGTATTTTGCAGCTATTGTAATGATTCATTTCAAGCTGAAAATGGAATACGAAAACGAAAAAAAGAAATTTCGCAGTCTCTACAGAATAGGTATACGAGAAGCCGAGGTCGAAAAAGCCGTATACCTAAAAATATTGGTGATTTTTCTTATGTCCCCAGTCTATTCTATTATTTTGAACTTCGCTTTCGGCACGAGCATTTTTTGCCAATACGGGTTTGACGCTGTCGGTGTTTTATGTATCGCGGCTATGTCATTCGTTGTATTGCTGGTACACTTATTTGTATACAGACGTTATGCGAGAATATATAACAAAGGCATTGTATCAGAAATTTATGGGTATGATTGAACATATACATTTCTTCGCCTATGTTTCCTAAGTCGAACAAAAATGATCATACCGGCGCAGATGGCCGCCGCGTACCTAGGGTCGCGTCTGAGGTTCTAATGGCTGTTTGCATAATAACTGAGGTCCATTTAACTCATTCAGGGCGCTGGTTATGTTCTCGCGAGAGTATGAACGAGGTAAAAGACATAAAAACCTAAAACTTTTGAGTTTTACAGCTACAAATGTATGTTCGCATCTAAAAAATAGAAAAACAAATTGATTCACCTAAAACTTATGATATAATCACTCTTATAAAAAGGAGTGAATGTATGAAA
>Ga0123357_10003163_pt1 | contig 18736 bp, 13 predicted proteins | sample TergutEmb28metaG_FD_89873 | JGI IMG/M metagenome (GOLD analysis project Ga0123357, IMG submission 89873) | Embiratermes neotenicus P4 segment gut microbial communities from Petit-Saut dam, French Guiana - Emb289 P4 | ecosystem: Host-associated > Arthropoda: Insects > Digestive system > Gut ...
GTGGGGGTTGCTCTCTTCTTACGGTGTCTTGTGGTTGTTATCCGGAGGAGTTGGGAGCCCGGGGTGCTTGGGTTGTGGGGGGTGGGTGGGGGACCTCCATTCTGCTCCTGCTTGCACTTGCCGCTGAGATGATGTAAGGGGGGACCAATCCGGTCCTTGTACTGCTGAAAGCTAAATGCCATTCTTGATTATGTCTTTCTGTATTGTGACACGAATGTATTTATTTGCTTCCCTAACGGTGAGGTGCGGTCCAAGTTAGGTCATTTTATTACTTATGCAGGTACGTTTCTGTTTAGTCTAGTGTAAAAAACAAACTTGGGCTAATGATTCTCAGAAGATCTGTGACAGTCCTTGATTTCTTAGACTGCGGTCATATTACTTTTTTTATTATTATTATTGAAGTGTATTCGGTATGCAGAATGCTGACGGGGATTGGATATGCCCTGAAACTGAGACTTTCTCACACATGCGCACCTTCAGTGGTTTTGATACGTTTTTGCAGGTTTGGGTCGTTTCCGACAGGCACCACTAATAATTGAAACAGATACTGGCGTTGTGCCAGGAGAACATCCCTCTTCCAAAAAGCCGTGTATGTTACATGTGCCTCAGGCAGTGGTCGGTATCTGAAGTAATGACTTGTTAGCGTCGTCCTGCAAAAGTGTGACTGACGTGGGAATAATACTTGACCGAGCAACTGTTAGGAAGAAGCTGTAGTAGCCTTATTCATTTGTGTGTAACGGTTTGGTGTGATTGTTCCAAAATGTATAAGAAGCTTCATTGTTGGACGCCCGAAAACTTTTATTTTATTTATTCGTAATATGAAAGGAAGGAAGTAGAAACGAATGCTAGGATTGGAATGGTGAATGGTAATCGTTGAAATTAGGTTGTTTGTGTCAGTAACTTGTCGCCACTGTGGAGTAGCGCTGATTGACTTGTGTCACTGCCATTAACATCGGCCGTCGACCATATCCATTTATGCCTTTGAGTGTAACGCCATATGTGGCGGAGCTTCCATTCGTCTATTTATTTGCTTATCCATGACTTAGAATCGTTTGTGTTGGCGATGAACGTATTTTTGTGAGATTTGGCGTGTAAAACATACTCAGGTGGGAGAGCGAAATGCAGTTTCGGCCAGTAATGACTGATTGGACTTGGGGGCTCAAAGACCCCTTATACTGCACCAAACAGTTATTAAATTTAGTCGACAAAGGGTTTTGTAGAGTCAAGTGTGGTTAGCCTCACGCCCATTTCGAAGTCTGAAGCCCATGCATCCTTCGTTAGCTGCTAGCAAATGTTTATTCACTTCATACAATAATAGCAAGCTTACTTGAGAAATTGAAAACATCACTGTGCATAGAGTTCTGGTCTTCTGGGTGGTTGACGCTCTCAGGTTTATTAATTCCCGACGTACCTTCGAAACGTCGGGAATCAGTAACCCGGCTACTCAGCCTACCATTTCAGAAGACTAGAATACTAACTTTAACGCTGTGGAAACCTGAAATCTCGTGTTCTGGATAGTAGTTATTAAAACTACGAACGTAAAACGTACGCAAAGGTAGTTCACACACACACATACACATATGCTTGTATGGGTGTGTCGGTGTGTGTGTGTGTGTGAACTACCACTGCATATATATATATATGTGCTAATTTTTTGGATGGAAATGGATTGTCTGGCGGCCATTGTATGACCGCCCAGGTCACCTGAATTAATCCTGCGATGTCTTTGTGACTGTGGTGGATGTCGCGTATTCACATGCTACGCCAGACGGTCCTGAAGCTCTGAAGATTCGAACTGCCTGGTTCATAGTCTGCAGTATGCTTTGTAGAGGAGGGCTTGCCGGGCAGGATAGGCATCAAACACTTGTATGTGCCTTGATGGTTTCCTCTGCCATTTGGTAGGCACATAGTCCTGTGTGTCTTGTTGGTGTCCTCTGTAGCAATAGAACCGCAAACGTTTGAATAATTTTTTAGACGAAGGACCTCTCCGTACTTGTATTTAAGCCTACTTTCCGTGACTGAGTGTACCTGAAATGTTTCTCTTCGGTCGCAGCCACGCGTCATATCTAACAAACCATCATTGCACATCGAAGTTTTATGACTTAAGCGAGTCGACGGGAAGTGACTAGCATCAGCTGTCAGGTAAAATAATATCTATGTACTTAAATTGAAGACGTATAAAGTAAGTAGGAGTGGAAGTTACTGTGCATAACAAGGAACTACTGACTTATACATTTCACCTGGCATTATTATTGTTATTATTGTTGTTGTTTTAAATTTATTCTGGCCCGTTAGTTATTAGGTGACGGTCTCCAGGTCAGTCCATATCTCAACAAGAAATCAGAGCGATTTATCCCAGCACTTTACGAATTACGTGTGCAGTGCTCATTAGTGTGATCTTCTGCAGCTCTGTGACCGACGAATGACCTGGGAGCAATTTAAGGTTCTGATCTAATACCTTCTTAATTGCTCCTAATGCTCCAATTGTAACGGGCACATTTTTGTCCTCACTTCACATTTTGCTGACCTCGATCTCCAGGTCTTTTTACTAGCTTAGCGTTTTTCAGTGTCTTGTGTGTTGACGTTATAATAATAATAATAATAATAATAATAATAAGAGCAGTGTAGTGGAGGAGGTTACGATGGGTTGGGCATGTATGAAGTTAGAAATGCATAGCTGGACCACCACCCTGTTAAACTGCCCCGGAAGGACACGGCGATAGGTCGTAATATTCGGTTGAATCTTAAGAATGTATGTTGTTGGGATGCGCGTTGATTGAACTGGCTGAGTCGTACCGAATGTGGGAATTTTTTTGGCTGTATTTTTTCATATAATTTAATGCAGGCGTGCATTTCGATTGCAGACTGGTTTCAACTGCCGTGCCCTAATCATCAGTAGATAGTTCTGTTCGTATGATGTCAGAATTATTTCTAAATCATCCATTCAAATATAATTTTAATGGCATCAAATGCCAAGCCGAATGATCTTTTTTGTAGGCAGAAAAAAAATCTTGTAGATTTCAAAGCGGCGTGGGGTTTCTATTATACAAAGAGTGTCTCCTCACCCCTCAGGTTTATGTTGTGACGGGGTGTGTATAAGGGTCATGGGGACACATGCAGCATGAGGGCGGGAGGCACTACAGGGGTGACAGTTGGGTTAAGGGGGTGTCCTGTACTATAGTGGAGCACTTATGTCACAAGAGGGTGCCAGTGACAGTCTAGATAAGAGATACTGCCGGTGTCGAAGAGCCAGCATCGCATTGAGAATGAGAACTGTTGTGCGTATATGAAAGCCATCTGTAGTCACAAAAATGTGACTCAGGAGAACGCAGTTTGAGGATTTTCAACGTTGTTTAAATAAAAGAGCGTCATATCCCTTTTCCTTCCTGACTCATACTGAAAGACTGCGGATTTCTGAAGGCCAACACAGTACCGTCCTTGACACTAGAGTATTGTCGCGTGGTGCTTAACCCTTTTTCTTCATATTCTGGGTATTCCGCATTCAAATATGGTCCCAGAGGCTAGTGGTTCTCACTGAGGAAGTTGTAATTGTCAACCTCTGTGACATTATTTCAAAATTGGCTACAGTCGCTTCTCTCTACGTCGTCTGCAGTTCATTATTCACGGTCGTCTTGCCGTTCGACGTCATTGTTCGGGTGCCTGAATGTACTCGTGTACATGACAGTGGCGGCTGCACAATAGGCGTTATTTTTAATCCCTAGGCATTAAAAAGTATACACATGAAACTGTCGCTATGAGCTGGACGATCCGGGGATAGAATTACGGTGGAGGCGAGAATTTCCGCACCAGTCCAGACCGGCCCTGGGGCCCACCCAACCTCCTTTAAAATGGGTACGGGGGAAAAGCGGCCGGGCCATGGCGTTAACCACTCACCCCCGTCTATCGCCGAGGTTAAAGAAAGAGTATACCTATAATTCTACTCCCTTTCTGGGCCTTCGTGGCCTGTTATGAGGTGAAGTTTACCTATGTTTTTACACGCGATGCTGATATTCTTGCTTGTCAGTCTCATTATTTCTGTGTTCTTTTAAAATGCAATATAAGTGCCAGTTCTGTATTAGGCCGTAGGGATCGTACGCATTATCGAGCTGGTTTACTTTGCGGTTGTGTATCTGTCACATGTGGAACATAACAGTCGCTTCGAATCCTGGATGGGATATTTTATGTCCAATAAAGAAGCCACGACTGCTTTTTCTTTCCACGCCAGATATGGCCTGAAGTTTGTAGGACGTCATTGAGTAATATGCGAATCTACATACACGTATCGCCTTAGGTGGTGGATTTTCTTCCCTTCATCGTATGTAAACCCGCAAATGTGCAGCTTATGTGCCGCGAACTTGCTCTTGTTGCGTTGTTAGGTCATGCTGAAACACTGCCGTTGTCAAGCTGTAAATCCTGTTACTGCGGTCACTTGTCTAGCTTATTAGCTGTTCGTATTTGCTTTGCTGACAGGGTATGCACCACCTCTGTTTGCAGTAGGATAGCTTACTGATTTGTGGTGTCCGATGATCTGACTCGATCGACATATGGTCCGTGCTGTGCCGATTGTGCGTAAGGGATACACATACAGCAGAAACACATGGAACAAGTTAGGCAGAAAACCTGAACGCAAGAGGCCACTTGGGAAACCTAGACATAGATGGGACGTTTATATTAAAATAAAGCGTCAGTAAATGCGCGAGAGTGTGAACTGGATTGGACTGGCTGACTGTAGGGTCTAGTACTGAGCTTGTCTGAGCACGATGATGAGGTTTCTGGTTTCTGATGCGGGAAAAAATGTTTAGTGAAGAAAAGTGTTCTGAGTTAAGTGCATCGCAAAATTTCCCGTGTTAAAAGTCTCACGTAAAAACCTAGTTATGTCACTGAAGAACATTCATTTGCATTCAATGGTGTAATGAAATAGTGAGTGGAATACATTGTCGCTGAAACGTACAAGTTGAAGATTCAGATCTTGTGGGATGTTACGCCATATCGACTGGTTAAGAATTGTGGACGTTTCGAACGATCGTAATCCCTTCGTATTGAGGGTCAAATTATCATCATGTAGAATTGCTAGTCCGTGGCTGCGTGACCCTTAAGATGAAGGCGCTACGATCGTTTGCGAAGACGGTAACTGTTTATATCTGAAGTTGTTTCTTGTTATCTTGTAATTTGATGGTTATCAACTTAATCCTCTTTCCACTGACATAACAGGCAGGATTTTTTTTTTTTTTGGTCTGGCTGAGCGACTGTGAGCTTGTCAAGTGGGACCGTGTTTCCTTGTGATGGTCGTTGTTACTGGTGCAAGTGTAAAAGGACTCTTACAGGAGCATATCATAGCGAATGTTTGTGTATGGATTCTGTGTTCCGTCGTGACATGAAGATCCCGCTGACAGTTCTGCAAACTCTTCTTTTACCGCCTCTTTAGCCCTTTGAACCTAATATGAAAGTAATTTTCTCTACAGTGCTCCCAGATATCCGAAAGAGCATTGCTTTGTTTGAAGGTTTCCAAGCTTCTTCCGCCTATCATCCTGATAGGAGTACTATTAAGGTGAAGTTGAGTATGGAACATTGATGGAAACGATGCTGAGAAGGGAAACCCAATGAACCGAAATGAGTGTAATTAAATACTTAAATACTGGGTACCTGCCGCCTTCTTCTCCCTTGCAAACACCTGTTTTTTAGAGGGAAAAAACTCGTCGCTTATTCTGCGAACCATACATAAGACATAAATACATTCGGTGGCGAAATTGTGGATTATTTTAATGTTAATTCCGGAGGTAAATGCCGGACCAGTTGCAATTTAAGGGGTTAATTTTCATGCTCGTAGGTCTCAGAGCACACGAGCGGAACCCCTGAACGAGGACAAGTGGTCATTCTGTTTTCTTTTAATACATGCCCTCAACACGACCCTCTCCCGACCGATAAAATTCTTTCGTGAGTAGGCCTACCTTTGTACGTCATATGTTTATAATGTCCTCACGTTGGGCGCTGTTTGCTTGGTAGTCAGGTTCGCCCATGTCGGAAGGTGTACCAAAATTTACGTTGTGCAAGTATGGCCTCTCAGCGCCTACAAACGCAGTGGGAAACTCATATTACCGTCTGTTAGGACTAAAATGTTGAGACCCGAATGGGGACGGAAACTTTCTGCGTTAAATAGAATTATGAGGTCGCGATTTGTTCTTCATCGGATATTCACGGAACTGCATTTTCTTCGCACAGTTCTGCAGCGCTCGTGGCCGTAGGTTTTCTCATTTTGAGGTTTCGAAGCCACACTCAGATACACCACACTCGGTAGGACTCCTCTGGATTAGTGATTGGAATTGCATAGAGGTACAGTAAGTTCCGTCCGAGGTTGTGCCTTGTATCTACAGACAGGGCCCACTTGTTAGACGGCTTATGCGAAGTAAATAAGGAACGCATTATGTATTCATGTGTGTCCGTCTGTGATTTAACATCACCTAGCCGCCGGACAATATTTTTTTTATGGGTTGAAGGAATCCAACAAGAGCAACTGTATGCAGATATTTATTTACTGCTAAATTACTCTACATGTTTCGGGCGTCCATCGCACCCGTCATCGGGAGTACATAAAACTGTAGTTGCAGCCTCTGGTACAGATCATACTATCTAGGAAGCTTCCCAGATAGTTTGATCTGTACCAGAGGACGCAACTACAGTTGTATGTACTCCTGATGATGGGCGCGATGGACGCCCGAAACACGTAGAGTAATTTAGCAGTAAATAAATATCTGCATACAGTTGCATCTTGTTGGATTGCTTCAACCTAAAATTACGATGCATGGAACTACAAATATATATATATATATATATATATATTATTTCGTCATTCGGACCTTTCTGTAGACATTGTCATACATTTCAGATTTTGCGTCATATTTATCGTAATAAAGTCTGCGGTACGTGACATCTTGCGATCGCACGTGAACTTTTCGTTCAGGCTTTATCGTAAACCGCTAATAAGATTCCCATGACATTCAGCACGAGCCATTTCAAAGTGTGCTGTATGTAAGGTCGATAAATGAACTAAGATTCAATTCTTCTGGGATGTTACGCCGTGCAACGCTGCGTTAAGTACCTCATCTGTCGTTGTCGTAATTGAACTGCATTATGTTAATCAGATTTGTGTTAATTTCAGTATGTGAAATCTCCGCGTTTTAATATTACTTATTTTCATATGTAGCCATATTGACCGATGACAAAACTTAATGTACATAAGGACATTAATTAATTTTTCCAGGTATGTGATGGAACGTTATTTACATTTTGGTGAAATTCTCTGTTCTGCATTATTATGCAGCTGAAATGTTTATAAACACGCCCCACTTAACCTTAATAATTTCCTGTGATGCTGTATGTACTATACCTCTTCAGTCTTGCTGCATAATTACTGCATATCGAACGTTTGATTTGTCTTGCTGTATGACAGCTCATGTGTTTAGCTTCGGTTCAAGTTCGTAACATGACCCGAGATGTCGTCGATGAAGTGACAGGCTACAAGATGGTTAGCTGGGAATGCATTCCTGACAGAAGCAGGAACTTCCTTATGTACACCACGTGTAGGCCGGCTCTTGAACTGCACTCGGTCTTTTATATAATCTCTCCCAAAGTGTAAAGTGACCGGAGCGTGAGGCTGGACACTCACATCCCTCCACTACCTGAGCCTAATTTTATGTTTTAAATATTTTTGCGTGATGCTGTGTTTTACAATCAAGTGTCAAATTATCCGTGTTTCTTCCCTCATCTCATTCACCCCACACACGCTAAATGTTTCGGCAGTGTTCAGCCCTCAGGCGTAGTTTGCACACGTTATTGGTTGTTATTCACTTGTTTCATTATTATAAAATACAGTTTCAGTCTTGAAGTTGCATAAAGAATTAATGTCTGTTAGATACATAGGATTTATGTAGGCTTAATTATATTAATTGAACGTCGTTTTATATCAACACTCTGACCAACATTTATCCGAGTGGAAATTTAATATTTTAATCTATGTTATGGAATTTTGTAATTTTGAAAGAAATGCTTTGCAAAAAGTCATGTGTAAACTATGCCTGATGAGGACAGCAAACTGCCGAAACATGTAGCGGAGTTGAGTGAGTATTCTCATGAATACATATAAGCAGAGTTTCTTTGCAGTGAGAGAATAAACTCAGACATATCTGCACTACATTAACACCTTATTTGCATACTGCGTAGGCATTTGGACAAGTTTACTTTTACGTTGGAGATATGCTATTATTTAAGTTGATTCCTATCCTCCGTATGCAGTTGACAAGTTGATGAGTTTGGTGTCCGTTTTGTATAAATTATACAATTCTTTGGCGCGTGATTGCGCACGATTTTAGGAGTGCTCTATTGTACAGACGATTACACGCCAGCGACGTCACATTTTGCACATCCCTTGGCTGCATCGTAGAGAGCAGAAGCATGAAGAGGCCCTAATGATGGCAATCCTGACCAACCGCAATATCGATAATGTGCAGGATGATGGATATCACTTCGTGTGCAAGGGGAAGCTTATCCTATTCTGTTGTAACCCTGTCGTGGAACTGTAGCTTTTATTAGTATGTCATTCATTCGTATAATCTCATAGGGATGTTGGTCGCGGTCTGCAAGTTATGTTTGCAGAATTTTTCTTTGTTGTTTTCTATAGATTGGTTTTGCTGACGTATTCGGCTGTACATGAAACGTTGCTGGTAGGGGGAACGAGGACGATACGGATATTTAAATTTTCTGGCTCAAAAGTTTGGACATAGATTATTATGTACATCATTTGTCGGAAGTGGAATATGGAGAAATCAGCATTACAACAGTAGTAAGGTCAGTGTGTAGAAGCATTCGCTGAGATAGTGAGATTTATTGAGCTTTCAGTTATTGAGTGACACGGTATTAGTTCAAGAGTTTAGGTCAGCATAGCGTTTGTTAATGAATGTGCACAGAGAAAATAGACGTTATTCAAGGAGATGGCCGTTTCTCTTTGAAGGGAGGGGAACCACATTAAGCCTTAGAAAGGATAGCGGATGACTGGGCCTGCATTCAAAGCAGGCACCTCGCGAATGCAAGTGTAGAATTTTACATCTGCAGATTTTTCTAGTTAGCAGTTACTTCTTCGCCGTACTAAATAAATTTTACTATAAGATTTTGTTATAATGGAACTAAAAATGGTCGAGGTTTAATAGTCTTTGTATTTTGGAAATGACAGATCTGGCATCTGGCCAGCACTGACTTGGCTGCACAATGAATTGGACTTCCCTCAGAGTTCACAGAAGTAGGTGATCGACAAAATCCCGCATCCCTTCAGCATTCAGCAGACTGCCAGGTTAGCTCTGCCGCCAAACTCCACGAGTAAACATTAAGGAAATTGCATTAGGAATGAGTTTGCGGTAGCTAGTTTTTTTTTATTATTTATACATAGAACTTTCCATTCGGCTTCTGCTTTAATGCAAAGATTGTATGAATAACATTCCCATCAGCCCCACTTGGAATATATATTGCTTCAGATCCGGATGCGCATGCTGCACGTCGCGGGAAATTGCGTCATATGTAGTGACTGAATAAATTATTTTGTGAAGAGAATTTGTGAATTGATTAGATGATCACGTTTCGCGTTTTTCATATATTTGCTTTACGTGTATTTCCAAAACAATAGCCTTTCGAAAGAATGTGGTCGTCAGAGGGAAATATTAGAAAACGAATATTGTGCTCGACACTCTCCGAGTGGAAATTTTCAAGTTTTACATACTTTCTTTAGTCTTCATACTCGTTTGTTACGGATGTAAGCCTGTTGTTACGAAACTTCACACCGTTGCTTTTACACATGTTGGTAAAGAGTGCCTTTCCTTTGTCTTTTGTTACGTACGTTCTACACGTACATACTCATAGAGAACTGTTTGAAATAAAAACTGTAGACCGTAAAGAGATGTGTGTATATATATATATATATATATATATATATATATATATACAGGGTAATTCGTAAGTCCCTCCGGAAATTCCGAACTCGGCTGCGCAACAACCAAGACAGACACAGCAGAAAGGAGCATATCTATAGTTAGAGAATCTCTACAAATTTTTTTGTGTACTAGGCGTCGTGGCGTACTTGCAGGTTTCACCGCTAGGGGGCAGTCGTGACGAAACATGGCGTAGACAGGGAATAAGAAAGCGTTCTCTATCTTGGAATTTGCAGGATTGACATCTGCCGTGTCACCAAGGTTGGACATATCGAGCACCTGTAAGGTAGGACAGAAACTTGGAGTGTCTGTCCCTCTGTTAACATTCTCCCCTTCGGCGTGACCATCCCGGCTACTGTACCGCAGAGGTCGGAAATCCCGGAGGGACTTTCGAATTACCCTGTATATATATATATATATATATATATTTTTGTCTAGGACCTTTGATCAATAAACATTTTAAGAATAATTTCGGTTTGTGTTTTAGCCAACTCTTCACGTAGTCTCTAACTTAAGCGACAATATTTTAAACATTTAATTCGTTATGATGTCTATGTTTCGCTGTGGATCGAGTTTTATCCCCTACTGTTGTGTGAACTTGATCTGTGTTACTTCCATTCTGAAATGTCTCTGTTCTGAAATAGGCCTACCCAGGCCTTACCACCACGTTGCAGAGCTGTTACTGCCGTTTTGTGGTTCCTGATAACACCACTTGTTTGCAGAAGTGTCTCGTAGTGGATTTTGTTTTAAGATCGTCATTTTATTTCTGTGTATTTTCTATAATCCGAAATATGAATTAAATACCTTAGTTCTGAAATTAGCATTATAACTTTATGTTTAACATGCTTTTGTGTACTTTATTTTAGTCTATTTTCCATCCTAAAAAGGAGAAATAATGCTTTTTAATCACAATATTGTGTGTGTTTGTGTGCGTGTAGTGTAGTGTGTCTTTGTATCCTCCATTTAAACTTCTAATCCACATGGCCGATTTTCACGCAACTTGGTATGAATGTTACGCCTTTAATATTTCTTTAACCTGTAGTCACTAATAACAATATGGTGAGGCCAGAAATTGTGATGCGGGAATGCTACTAGTGCCACTTGGTTTTAGGTTCTGAAGTAGCGTACGGTAATAGATCTTGGAAAATTATTTTTACTTTTGTTATGGTGATATTTCTGTAGAATTTTATGTAAGAAGAAGGCTGCCTTATGCGAACTGCCTTGAGCTTTCTGTTGGTTGCAATAATGAGTTATTGGAGAGAGGTTTGTGAAATATGTCACAGAGAAGGCAGTAGGGCAGTATCTCTGAGTTAGGCTCGGGCTTATTCTTACTATATATTTATGTTATCCTATGGACACGTAATTTTGTGTTAGAGATGTCAATTCTTTAGCAATAGGAGAGCGCGGGAAATAACGTAATGCGGAAATTCATAATGTGCATTTCTCTACAGACATGTATCATGAAGTGTTATAGGAGTCAGTGTAAATTAGTCGTCGTCGTCTTTCAACGGGCCATCGTGTTTGGCAGTAGCCATTGTGCCGTAATTTGTAACTTATATTGCGATTCGGTTATTAGGATCTGATAATTGCAGTTGTAATAGTATGGTATTAATTTTTCGGGTAACGTAAAGATGTGTAATTGTGTGAAATACCGAAAGGTCGATTAGGCCTACTTTACAGAAGTTCGTACGAATCATCGTTAATCTTGAAGTTCTTTCCATGTTTGTGAAGCTGCGGTTTCTTCCCAGGAATCCCCTCATTTTCCCTTTCTGTCCTGTGATGTGTTGCAGATGCAGGCATTAATATTACATACATTATTCGGGAACGTTTGAGTGCACGTAGACTTGGAAACTTTACCATTTTGATTAACCCTTCATTGACGCTGCGATTTAAATTCCTACTGCTTCCCAGGTGTGACGTTACTAAATTTACTGTACCCTTAAATGCATTCATGATCATATGGTGCACCGAGGCGTGTAGCATGTAAATAATTGAGGGTCCGTGTAGTGTACCGAGGATGGCTCTCGAGTACTTCTTAACCGTGAATACAGTGTCCTTACCACTGATCTGTTACGTGCGCGAGGCACTGTCCCCCTCCCCGCCGGGTTTATTGGAGTTCACCTAGTTTACACGTACCAGGTGCGTCATTCGGACCATGATTCGAGTCAGCGTCTGTGGAAGTTCTCTAAAAGCTCTGTGAGTGCTGTACGTTGTCCTGATTGACTTGGTCGTTCTGTTCTTTAGACAGGTGGTGAGCAGTGCGTATTCAATTCAGAAATGATCAAGACATCTTCCCAGCTGAAAGCCCGACAATAAGCATGATGTTGACTGCTGATCCTTTTTCCGGCACACAAATAGCACAAACGATTATAACTGTATAGACTTAATTTACTGAATAGCACTTTCGTTGTTACCAGTAACAAAAATTAATTTAACACAGTAAACAAATGCGATTACAGTTTGTATTTTTAATTTTGTGGGTTAAATAGTAGCAGCCAGAAATATGGCATTGTTTATATAACATTTATTAAAGGCCAACAAGTGCATTTTGGTTTTATGATGTAATTTTATTATGTAGTAACCACCGACATGTTTCGGCCACTCACGAGACCATCTTCAGGGTGGTAACTGCAAGAATACAAATATATTTATATTCGTAGTATGTCGGGTTCACTCTACAGTTAAAATCATATGGTTTTGGTTAAAATTCCGATTAAGTCGTAACACAGTAATGTATAAAATATTAGAAGTTAAAAATGGTTTTATGTAGTATGGTTCCGTGGAGTGATGTACGTCGAAGGCTTATGATTCTGACTGATGGATGATGGTATCGATTGCACAGTGGTCTGCTCGGCACTGACTCCACAAAACCGTACTACAAACAACCATTTTTAACTTATACCGCGGTTTTGTGGAGTGGTGTACATAGAAGGCTTATTATTCTGATTGGTGAATAATGGTATATATTGCACAGTGGTCTACTTGGCACTAGACTCCACAAAACCGTACTACAAACAACCATTTTTAACTTATAATATGGTTTTATGGAGTGGTGTACATAAAAGGCTGATGATTCTAATTGGTGAAAATGGTATATATTGTACAGTGGTCTACTTGGAACTGACTCCACAAAATCGTAATACAGACAACCGTTTTTAACTTATAATGTTTTACTCATCACTGTTTTACTACGTAACGGGAATTTTAACCAAAACCGTATGATTTTAACTGTGGAGTGATCCCGACACACTATAAATATAAATATTTTGTATGGCCGTATGATTGGCCGAAACATGTCGATAGCCTCTATGTAGCAAAGTACATCATAAAACGAAAGTGCATTTGTTGGTCTTCAACAAATTTTATATCTAATTAATGCACGGAATATGGAACATATCAAAATGACACTGCTTGTTTGTCACCAACATTGTGGTGTTTGAGTAATAGTTTTTTGAGGCATGCGTAGTTTAAGTTAAACTTTGTGCCAGCAACCGCGGTATTTGGGCGCAGTTGGAAATGTTCGGTTAAGTAATTACACTTGGGCTGTGATTTTATTTGTGGAAATGAATCAATTTTTCGTGATTTGACTTGATTTGCTTTTATTGGGTAAAATGTTTTTTGTTCTTTTATGATTTTGAGGCCGTGAAGTATTTTTTGTAGACTAAGAACACTAAGAAGTAAAGGCAGTATCCTTTTTTACTGACCACAAAGAAAGTGAAGTGTACATAACAGCTCTATTATTTTTCAACGTAGTCTCCCAGCAGTTACACACACTTTTTGTATCTGTCCACAAGCTTTCTGATTCCATCGGAGAAGCAGGGTTTAGGTTGCTCCCGAATACGTGTAAGCACCGCTTCATTCACTTCTTCATCACTGCCGAACTGGCGACCAAGTAATGCCTCTTGAAGTGGACCAAGGGCATGACAGTCGCACGGTGCGAGGTCGAGCCTGTAAGATGGTTGTGGCTGAACCTCGAACTTGAGGTTTCGAATTGTTTCTATTGTTGCAGCAACAAAATGAGGGAAAGCACTGTCGTGGTGCAAGAGAACAGTTTTTGACAGCAGTTGCGAATTGCAGGTTTCAATTTGTCCCATATCTGGTATCTCAGCAACCTCAGACTCACTTATCCGACGGTCTTCTCGGATGCTAGCATTAGCATGCTCGATGTGGTCTTGAGTGCGCGACGTTGACGGGCCCCCCGATCGAGCTTCGTTGGACACAACTGCTCTTCCGGATTTTTTCTTTGACTCACACAATTAACACCACCGTACTCTGCTGCTATTTTTCGGTGAATATAAGCGGGTTTGACCCCTTCTGCCCAGAAGAGTCTTATCACAACACGATTTTCAAGGATGGTGTAATCGGAAAGCGGAGTGTTCGCGTTTACACGACACTTCTTCAACCAGAACGACAATGGAGCTCTGTGCGATGCATGTTCAAACCTGTGAGAATCCAGTTAAAATCGGCGACAATCATTCGGCTGCTGTCGCCTTTGCTACTCGCTTAATTCATAAATTGCCTTCAGTTTTTTATTTACCCTCGTGTTTAGACGTTGATTTATCTACACCACTATGTACAGAAAGTTTGACTTGTAAATATTAATATTTTGAATTTTAGTCCTAAGTGTTGGTATTTTTCAGTTTTAATTCATGTCAGTAATCCTACAGGTACATAGAGAAATACATTGTGCCATGTACAGCCCTTGGACAAACAGTTGCTGCTTACTGCTTCGTGCCATTAAAAATATTCCAGAACATGATCTTAGTGAGAGGTTTTGTTACGTAGCCTAACGAATTTCCTTCAACTGCAGAGGATGATATCTCGTGGAGTAGTGTCAGGGTATGATCGTGGATGATTAACTGGGACGAATTTGAAGGGCACGAACATCCCGTAATCCGTCTGAAATGTCTCAGAAACACCCCAAATATGTGTCAGAGCAATTAGTATGGTTGACTAATCAAGATTCGAACCTCCACCTTCCTAATACGTGCTTGTTACGTTTTCTGTGAAGCTAATTTCAGCAGCTGATCAAGTGACGTTTAGAGTCTGGTAATGTGCATGTATGGCGTAATGTGAATAACACCTCACCGTTAGCCTGCTATGCACTTTCGGCAATTTAAACATCGCCAAGCAGTATCATGTTAGTGAAAATCTGCATCGGTCCTCCTGTATGGCTTTAAATGTGGACCTCTTTTCAGCTCGCATTGGTCGCGCGCGGTTGTGATTTCATTGTCAGTCCAACAAAGCATTCATTGTTATGGTTTTGGTAGGTGTGAAATATTTCAGTAAATGCTCTTTACCATGCATGTATAACCCTTCCATGATCACCGCAAAACCATGAATGTGCCAGGAGCATTTAAACCAGAAAAATACCATTTTGCAGTTATCCTATCCATTGATGAGTTCACTTTTTTCCGGTCTCCCTCTGCATTCATAGTTGACACCATATTATAGTGCAAATTCAGGTCTCAATTTCCATTTTGCAGTTGACAGTATTAAAGTGATGATTTAATAGCATGTTACGAATTTTGCGTTCTGATTTGTGCGTCCCTACAGTAGTGGTGAAGTTGGATAATGTATTCTAACACCGCTGCGCCATCACTATACACAGTAGAGACCGGTAGCCCATCCCCCGCTCGGCACTGCACCGGATCGACAAACCCCAACCGTTATTATGAATATCATTTCGGAGACATCATTAAAATTCATAGGTACGCCCACTTCGGTATGCAGCTACTGTGCAATAACATTGTGGAACCTTCTACTCTTCCATATGCAGCGTAAATTGAGGGGCCAAATGGACCGGAGAGTGAGGGTTTCTCCCTCTTCGACTGTGCTGAGGGGAGACGATGAAGGTAGAAGGGATGAAATGACAGTCTTCATGCAAAGTGGATTAAACTGTCGCAAACTTATATCTACAGTACTTTCCGCTGGTCTTGGATACGGGTTTGTTTAAGGTCTGTTAACAAAATGAATTTTCATCCAGATAATTCTTCTTGACTGTAATTTACGTCGTCCTTAGGGTAACTGTGGTTCTGAATAGGTCGGCAAGTACAGTGTCTGGTTATGGAGAGGACGACGGGCGTTCGGGTACCGTCGTGGTTAGGACTTCTTATATCGAAAGCAACTCTGCCTTTGGGGCCTACCCATTCGACTGTTCAGTGAGCACTGGGTTATTTTCATTATCTTGGGTAAATTAGTCACAAGGTCTAAAATTCACATGCCACTCTCGGTAAATTTTCCTATAACGTCACGTTAGGCAATATACGAAGGTTCTTATATTACGAGGCGAGAGTGCTTTGGCACTTATGCTTTTGATGACCATAATAGGCTGTAACATATAGGTTTTTGGGTGCAATGAAGTCTTCGGTTCTTTTTTATTAGATTGGTGCGTGGGATCAGAAGTACATGTATCTCTTGTGTTTGTACCGTGCATCAATGACGATTAAAAAATTTTACTACCCAACAGATGCACAAATATATATTTCGTAGATGCAATTAGGATTATTATAAAATATTTTAAAATATTTAAAATTGCTCCATCATGTTTCGGATCACAAGGGATCCATCATCAGGGTGCTTTATGCAGTGTTGGGCTAAAATTACAGTAATGATTCTATCGCGTCTGTTGACATGGACATAGTCGGTGTTATGGCAGCATACACGTATATGCTGCCATAACACCGACTACGTCCAAGCCAAGCACTGTATAGAGCTCCCTGATGATGGATTCCTTGTGATCCGAAACATGCTGGAGCAATTTTAAATATTTTTAGATATTTTGTAATAATTCTAATTATATCTACAAATTATATATTTATGCATCTGTTGGATAATAAAGTGTTTTAAGTACATGTATTTCTGTAAAACCGCCGCGAAAGGTGCATGAAAGAAATCGGATAGTGTTTATTAGAATGTTCTTATTGTTCTCTTATCTTTTTACCGAATTTCTTTTTGGACTGCGCGATCCTTGAAGATGGGACCCGAAAGGTTGTCCCGAAACGTCGGAACGTAACTATCAGTATTCGTAGCGTAACATCCCAGACGAGTGAAGATACCACTACACTTAACGCCTTATGTTTGGCTTTTGCTGCGCCGATTGGCGCGATACTCGAGCTTACTCATCTCTTTATGAAGAACTGCTGTGCCGAATTCGATGTTAGTCTGGCAGACGGTTTGGTTGCTCATTCTAGGTCACAGACGGATCGACGGACTTGGTGTCCACATCAGACGCTCCTTTTAATTCGTAACGAACGCCTAAGAAGGATACTGTTGCCTGCTGTGTTGTATGATGTGAAGTATGGTCTCTGATTTTGAGAAATAGCATATGTCTAAGTGTTTGAGAACAGAGTGTTCTGAAAATATTTTGACACGCGAAGAGGAAGTAAGTCAGCATTTGCGGGTATTACATAACAATTTGTACTGCTCAGTTAATATTGTTATAAAAGCGAAATTTAGGAAGCTACGATGCGTTGGGGATGTGGCTAGGGTCGGGAGGGAAATAACACATTGAAATATTAGCGTGCAGACCTGTTGGGAAACGCTTACTTCGGAGATATTAGCGTGAAGACTTGTTGGATAACGCTTACTTCGGAGGACGAGTACGTGCTAGGGATTTACGTTAGTATGGAACTAAAGGTGGTAGGTTGTGGGGATGGTAGGCAGAAGAGTCACAGGATCGTGTCCAGTGGTGGATTTGGCAGTACTTTTGTTGAACCTTCGAATTCTACTTCTGAGTGTGAGTATTGCAGACCCTGTAATATGCAGGTAACCAAACACAAATTGATAAAGAACACACTGTTCATCCCACCACTGCCGCGGGCTGTGTTTCCAAACACACATCACATGGAGCATTTGCACACAATAAACGCAGACTTTCATCTGCTTGACAAAACGGTATGACTTTGACTATGATTGTAAACACTTTACGTGTAAAGATGTAAGTTGCAAGAAGCGCATCTATGTGTAAAGAAGTTAAACTTTGCGTTTGTCTTGCAGCTTTGTAAATTTATGGAAGGTTCAGATGGATAATTGCATGGTTTATTATAAGTTGGTTAATTATAAATCGCGGTTTGAAGAAGAATGAGGGGGCAGGACATGTAGCACGCACGGAAACGACGTTAAATGTACGGGACATTTATTCTGAAGAAAATGAAGGAGCGAGATCGTTTAGGATATTAGGATGGGTCTTAAGTGTAGTTATGGTTGGGAACCAGATTCTTTAGGCCATATTGCTCAGTGGCTGGCTGATGGAGAAAGGAGAACCAACCACGGGCTGGGTTCAACCCACTCCAGATGCGGCTTTTTTAAAATTTTTAAAGAGATTTATTACACACAGTGTGTAAAGAAGGTAAATCAGTCCCATTACAGGCCCAAGGTGCCCAAAGGGTTCCAGGAAGTTAAGGTTCCCAGATTACATGACAATGGCCCAATATACAGGGTGTACGAGGATAAATTACAAAATTGTTCCTGCAACCAATTTGAATAAATATTTACACTACGATACAAGTGGAACTGAATAATATGTATATAAATATAGGTGCAAATAATGGCATTGAAAAAATTATGAACCAAAAAAAAACCGTGACTTCCGGTAAGCTAATTACACCAATATACGTAGGTGGGTCCATAAGTTTCCGGCGTGACATACAAAGACCGCGCCAAATGCAAAATGCTCTGAGGGATATATAGAGCCATCTATTGTGAGGTTACTGTATCAGTTTCAGGTGGCTACGTGCTCCAGTATGCTGGAGGCACTCGTGCTA
>Ga0123357_10003164_pt1 | contig 18728 bp, 18 predicted proteins | sample TergutEmb28metaG_FD_89873 | JGI IMG/M metagenome (GOLD analysis project Ga0123357, IMG submission 89873) | Embiratermes neotenicus P4 segment gut microbial communities from Petit-Saut dam, French Guiana - Emb289 P4 | ecosystem: Host-associated > Arthropoda: Insects > Digestive system > Gut ...
TCCACGCGTCCAAATATGGAGTCAGTTGAATTCACAGCTCAATTCCTGGGTGAAAAGATGAGAGGGTAAAATAGCAATACTTCTACGTTGACCCGTGTTCGGTGCACGCGCAACCCGGCAAGCGCATTTTGCAGGCGCGCGGGGTCAAGCCCGATGTTCAACTTGGGCATACAAACCCAGTCGACCGCTTTTGCTGGGAGTTGCGTCAAAAATTCAAAAATCGTCAGTCACTCGTTGCCAATCCAGCAGTGACATAACGTTGCAGTGAGCCTGTGCTAGCCCTGCATGCACAAGGGCGATCGGGCGGCTTGTTTCCCACGACGAGCGCGCAGCGCGCTCATTCAACCGTGACTGTTTTTGCCAGGTTCCGCGGTTGGTCCACGTCGGTGCCTTTCAGGTCGGCCATGTAATATGCAAGCAGCTGCAACGGCAACACCGTGAGAAGCGGAAGGACTTCGTTTGTCGCTCGTGGAATGGGAACCGTGTCTGGCTCGGCAGGCGTGAAGACCCCGAGTCTCGTGCTTCGAGGCGCGACATCCACAAGGCAAAGCTCCCGCACCTCGTCGTCGCCCTCTGTGCATACCGCAATGATCTGGCCCTCGCGCGCTTTGACTTCCTGCATGTTCGACAACGTTTTTTCGTAATGGCTGTCGCGTGGGCAAACGACGACAACGGGCATGTCTTCGTCGATAAGGGCAATGGGCCCGTGCTTCATCTCGCCTGCGGCGTAGCCCTCGGCGTGAATGTAGGAAATCTCTTTGAGTTTGAGGGCGCCCTCGAGCGCAACGGGAAACTGCGTTCCGCGCCCAAGAAAAAGCATGTCGCGTGCGCGAAGGTGCTTTTTGGCGATGACCTTGATGGTCTCGGCCTGGGCAAGCACCTCGCGCATTTGTGCGGGCACGAGCCAAAGCCCGTTGAGAACGCGGTGCGCGTCGTCGGCCTTCAGCGTGCCACGTCGACGACCCATGTAAACCGCAAGTAACAAGAGCGCGGCAAGCTGGGAGGTGAAGCACTTGGTCGATGCAACACCGATTTCTGGGCCTGCATGCGTGTAAAGCGCGCCATCCGAGGCGCGCGCGATGGCGCTGTCGACCACATTTGTAATGGATAGAACGTGGGTGCCTGCGGCTTTCGCAGCTTTGACGGCCGCGAGCGTATCGAGCGTTTCACCGCTTTGGCTGACGGCAACCACCAGATCGGTTGGACCAAAGACCGGATCGCGGGTGCGGACCTCGCTGCCGATTTCGAGCGTGGAAGGAATGCGCGCGAGCTCTTCGACCCAATAGCGACCGACCATGGCAGCATGTGCGCTGGTTCCGCATGCGACGAAGTAAACGCGGCCCGTTCTTTGTGCGAGCTCCGTGTTGAGGCCAATCTCGGCGCCAACCACATCGGCGTTCACAAGGTCGACGCGCCCGCGTAGCGTGTCTTCGATTGCACGGGGCTGCTCGTGGATTTCCTTGAGCATGAAGTGCTTGTAGCCGCCTTTTTCTGCCTGGGTTGGCGACCAGTCGATGTGCTTGTGCGCGCGCACGACAGGGGCGCCGTCGAGCGTTGAGATTTCGATTTGCGTTGGGGTGAGCACGGCCAATTCGCCGTCTTGAAGGAAGACGACTTCGCGCGTATGCGCCAAAATTGCGGGAATGTCGCTCGCCGCCATGTTCTCCTTTTCGCCGATGCCGACAACGAGAGGCGAGTCGTTTTTGGCCACGACGATTTCGTCGGGCGTATCGCCGTTCAAAACCGCAATGGCGTAAGCGCCGCGCACTTGCTTGAGAGCCGAGCGCACGGCGTCGTATGTGCGCGTGACGCCGAGGCGCATGGCTTCGTTGATGAGGTGGGCAACGATTTCTGTGTCCGTGTCGCTGTGGAATTTGATGCCACGCTGTTCGAGATCACGGCGAAGCTGCACGTGATTTTCGATGATGCCGTTGTGAACGACCGCGATGCAGCCTGCCACGTGGGGATGGGCATTGGCTTCGCTTGGACGGCCGTGGGTGGCCCATCGTGTATGACCGATGCCGGTCGTGCCCGAAAGCGGCTTGTTCTTCAGCGCTGCATCGAGATTCGACAGCTTACCGACTGCACGGACAACTTCCACGCCGCGCCCGGTGTGCACCGCGAGGCCCGCGGAGTCGTAGCCGCGATACTCGAGGCGACGAAGTCCATCGACCAAAATGGGCGCGCAATCTTTTTTTCCGACGTAACCGACGATCCCACACATAACTTGGAACGCTAACTCAAATCGTGAAACTAGACCGCTTTCAAGTTGACGCGAGCTCGTGCACGAACCAGTCGCCCACCGCCTTCGTACCCTTGGTGCCGCCTACATCAGGTGTACAGTTTCCCGTTTCAATGGCGCGGGTCACGATGCGCTCGATGCGTTCTTCTTCTTCGGGCCAACCAAGATGGGCGAGCATCATGCCCACCGTGAGAAGGCTTGCGAACGGGTTCGCAAGATCTTTGCCTTCGAGCGATGGCGCCGAACCGTGCACGGGCTCGAACATCGCGACGCGCTTCGGATCGGCGTAATGCACATTCGCGCTTGCTGCCATGCCAAGGCCGCCCTGCAGACCGGCGCCGAGGTCGGTGATGATGTCGCCGACGAGATTGTTGGTGACGATGACTTCGAAGGTGCGCGGATTTTGCACCATGAAGAGGCTGAGCGTGTCGGCGTAAATGTGCTTTGCGGCGATGGTTGGGTACTCTTTGGCGACCTCGAAAAAACAGCGGCGCCAGAGTTCGTGCGCGTACATCATGGCGTTTGATTTGTCTGCCATGTGCACGGCTTTCTTCTTATGCTTCTTCGCGTAGTCGAAGGCTGCGCGGATGATGCGCTCAACGCCTTTGCGCGTGTTGACGTCTTCGTTGATGGCGATCTCGTCGGGGGTGCCGCGTTTGAACTGCCCGCCCATTGCGGCGTAAATGCCCTCGGTGTTCTCGCGGAACACCATGATGTTGATGTCTTTCGCTTCGCAATTTTTGAGCGGGACGAGCCGATTCGATAGGGCTTTGACCGGGCGCATGTTGGCGTAAAGATCGAGCCCGAAACGCAGACCAAAAAGAATGTCGCGAGCGTATTCGAGGTTGCGCACGCGGTGATCGCCGAGCGCGCCAAGCAAAACTGCGCTTGCTTCGTTGCGAATGCGACTCGACACCTCTTGCGGATAGGTCACTCCATCGCGAAGAAAGCGCTCCGCACCGAGATCGAGCTCCCAGAGGTCGAGTGGAAACTTTCGATCGTCTCTGTAGTGCTCGAGCACGCGGCGCGCTTGTGCCATGACTTCGGGGCCAATTCCGTCACCAGGAACAATTGCTATGAGCGGCATGACTTGCGCGAGTTACGCTACCATGAGCCGCCATGGAGGTAACTTTTCAGTGTCATGCCGCCGTCGTGCCTGTCATCATTGGCCTCGCGGTGTCGGTTTTTGCCGCGTGCAGGGGTTCCCAGCCACCGTCTGGGCAAAGCACACTGCCGGCCAACGCAGGCGCCACCAGCTACACGGAGGCTGCTGGGCAAGCCCCCGCGGGAGTGGCAAGCACCGAGCTCACCTCGGCGCCGTCGCCCGCTGTGCGCAGCGCTCTGGTTACCGGGTCGATCGGGTGGCCTTTTGGACCTGCACAAACGCCGGCAGAGCGCGCCGCGCAGATTGAGCGGCTGAAAAAAGACGCTGGACCCATTCGCTCGAACTGGGTGCCGCCCGGAAAAAGCGATCGCTATGGGCATGCCGAGGCACTCGTTGCCGCGCCGTACGACGCGGTGCTTGCCCGTCTTTCGGACTTTGCACATTACAAAGATCTCGCGGGGCCAAAGTTCAAGCAGGTCCGTGTCGTCGACAAGCAGGCAGGCACGACCGATGTGTACTTCCAATTGCCCATCATGAAGGGCGTGGTGACCATCTGGTACATCACGCGCTTCGCCCCACCGCGCGCGGCCGAGGGCGGTGGCGACGTGATTGAAGGCACGTTCGTCAAGGGCAACATCAAAGGTATGCACATCGCCTTCGGCACGCGTCACGGCCCTGACGACAAAAGCACAATCGTCGTTTGCGATTTGCTCCTTACGCTCGGCATTCCGGCGCCTCAGTCGAACGTCGACGAGGAGCTGCGCGACGCTTGCGGCGACGCCCTCAACGCCGTTCGCGCAAGAACCGCGGCGCCGCCGCCTCCCTGAGCCGCCATTCCCCATGAAGGGTCCTTATGTATCACGTCGTCCGCCCGCTTTTTTTCTCGATGAATCCCACGCGTGCACACTCCATCGTGATGAGTGCCCTTGGCCCTGTTGAAGGGCTCGCACCTTTGCGCGCGCTTACGCGTGCCGCCGTTCGCACCACGCGCGATCCTCGCCTCGAGGTACGAAAAATGGGGCTTGTGTTCCCGTCGCCGATCGGGCTCGCGGCCGGCCTCGACAAGAACGCCGATCGCGCGCGCGCTTTCGCGTCGTTCGGCTTCGGACATGTCGAGCTCGGCACGGTGACCGCGCAAGCGCAGGCGCCAAACCCGTTTCCGAATCTCTTTCGATTGCCCGCCGATCGCGCGCTCATCAACAGGCTCGGCTTCCCAAACGAGGGCGCCAGCGTTGTTGCTGCGCGCATTGCGCGTCGTAAAAATGGCATCTTGGTGCCTGTTGGCATCTCGATCGGAAAGTCGCGCAGCGTATCGCTCGATCCTCTAGACGACGCGCGAAACGACTACCTCGCGAGCTTTCGTGCAGTTCGCAGCGTGGCCGACTTTGTTGTGATCAACGTGTCGTCGCCGAACACGAAAGACTTACGTGCCATGCAAGCTGCCGACGTTGCGCGCATGCTCTTCGATGCGCTGCTTGAAGACGCCGAGCAGGGCGGCGTGCGCGTGCCGCTCCTTGTCAAGATCGCGCCCGATCTCGATAACGAAGGCATTGATGCAATCTGCGATGTGGCTAAAAATGCAGGGCTTTCTGGCATCGTCGCAACGAACACGACTGTGTCGCGCGACGGGCTAACAACGACAAACGAGGAGCTGGCTCGCATCGGCGCTGGAGGCCTGAGCGGCAAGCCGCTTTTCCTCCGCTCGATCGAAGTCGTAAAACGCGTGCGCGCGCGCGTTGGCTCACAAATGTGCGTGATTGGCGTTGGCGGTGTCGACAGCGTCGACACTGCCCTTGCCATGCTTCGCGCCGGAGCCGATCTCGTCCAGGTTTTTACCGGATTCATCTACGTTGGACCGACCCTTCCAAGCACGATTGCTCATGGCCTCGTCGCGCGTATGGATGCGGCGGGCGCTCAATCACTCGCCGAATTGACCGCTTCGATTTGACGCGCCCTCTTTCGCGATTGGCTCGTTGGCGGCTGCGGTGCGTCGCGCGGTAAGGGCGCAGCATGCTGCGCTCCTACAAGAAGGCGGTTCAACGAGTGCTGCTGACGGCCGAGGCGACGACGCTGAGCACGACGAAAATGATGCCAATGACGACGAGGGCCCCAATTGCGATGGCGGCAGCGGTAAGCGACTGCTTCGCCTTTGCCTGTGCCATGGCGAAGTCTCCTCTGTTTTTCGCGTCGCGTGCTTGAACAGCCAGCACAATGGCTGGGATAGCAAAGAGGCCGCCGCACGCGAACAGGCTGACGATGGAAACGACCATCGCCGTGTCCACGTTGTCTTTGCCGCCGGGCGGCTGATAAGGGCTCATTGGCGGTTGATAGGCACCCAAAGGCCCGGACTGCTGCCCATACCAGGGCATCGGCGGTTGGCCGTAGCCTCCTGCTGGTGGTGGGGCAGGAGCGGGAGCTGGCGGTGGCGCGTAATTCATGTAGCCGCAGAAGTGGCAAGGAATCGACGCTTGCGTGGATGCTGGAAGAGTCGCGCCGCATTGCGCGCATTGCAAACTAGACGGTTGGTTCATCGGAAGTTTTCTAAGCTAAGGATAGCAAAGCCGTCTCGAACTCGCGTCAACTTGAAAGCGGTCTAGCAATGCCTGACTTTTTTGAGCTTGCCCGTCACCTCAGCGCCGAAGAGCGCGCCGTTCAAACCACCGTTCGCGCTTTTGTCGACGCACGTGTGCTACCCGTGGTGGCTGACCACTTCGAGAAAGGTACTTTCCCCGCGGATCTGGTCGGCGAAATGGCCGCCATGGGTCTGCTTGGGTGCAATTTGCATGGATATGGCTGCGCGGGTCTCAGCGAAGTTGGCTACGGCCTCGCCATGCAGGAACTCGAGCGCGGTGACTCCGGCATTCGCAGTTTCGCGAGCGTGCAAGGCTCGCTCGTGATGTATCCCATTCATGCGTTTGGTTCCGACGCGCAGAAGCAGCGCTACCTGCCGAAAATGGCCAAGGGCGAAATCATCGGCTGCTTCGGTTTGACCGAGCCCGATCACGGTTCGAACCCGGCCGGCATGCGCATGGCGGCTGTCGACGACGGCACGAGCTGGGTTTTGAATGGCACCAAGCGTTGGATTACCAATGGCAATCTTGCCCATGTTGCGCTCGTTTGGGCAAAGGCACACGGGCCGAGCGGGGCAACCGGGCAAGGCGGGCAAGTGCGAGGCTTTCTCGTACCCACCGACACCCGCGGTTTTCAAGCGCGTCTCATCCACAAGAAAATGAGTTTACGCGCAAGCGTTACGAGCGAGCTCATTCTCGACGACGTGCGCATCCCGAAAGATGCGGTCCTTCCGGGCGTCAGTGGCATGAAAGGGCCTTTGTCGTGCCTCACTCAGGCGCGCTTCGGTATTGCTTGGGGTGCTATCGGTGCGGCGAGTGCCTGTTTCGACTGTGCACTCGACTACGCGAAAAATCGCGTGCAATTTGCAAACAAACCCCTTGTCGCACACCAACTCGTGCAGGCGAAATTTACCGAAATGCTCTCGCAGATTAGCGCGTGCCAACTCATGGCGCTCGAGGCTGCGCGGCTGAAGAGCGAGAAAAAACTCCGCCCGCAGCACGTCAGCATGATCAAGCGTCACAACGTGCGCGCGGCCCTGACGATCGCGCGCGAATGTCGCGATATCCTCGGCGCAAGTGGCATTACGCTCGAATATCCCGTGATGCGTCACTTATGCAATCTCGAGACGGTTTCAACGTACGAAGGCACGCACGACATTCAAACACTGATTGTCGGACAAGAGATCACGGGCGTTGCTGCGTGGGAGTGAGCCACGGACGCTTTCCAACACGCCAGCAGACGCAATCACGTTGGCCTGAAGACCGGCGGCCGCAGCGATTGCGCCCTTGTACGTATCCGCCAAGCACATTGTAATGTGCACGGAGATCGTTGCTCCATGAACTCCGGCAATGGGGTGGATATCTCCGAATGACGATATCGTTCCTTGGATGATGGCCTTCGCATTCTTTGCCATCTTGGGCATGCGCTCACCCAGACCGACCGATACCTTGAGAACCGTTGGAAGGTTCTTCTCGAGTGTCATCTTCAGCGCTTCGAAGGCCTTTGCGTCCGCCACGCCAGTTGCCGTGATGCCAACGCGTGCTTGGGTGCACTCCAAGTTCGCCAACATCTCCGCATCGCAATAAGCCTTGCATTCTGCACGCATGTACGGAGGCTTCATCTCACCCGTGCACTTCGGCTCCTTGAACTCAGCGCTGCACTTGCCCATGCAGGTACCTTCGCACTTGCCCGATGCCTTGATCTTGCACTCGCCACCGCAATTACCCTTGCACGCGCCTTGGACGGTGCCGTCGCACTTGCCATCGCATGTTCCGGCGCATGCAGCGCCCCTCGAGTTCTTGTCATCGCACTTGCCAGTGCACTTGCCAGAGCAGGTGCCCCTGATGGCGGCGTCGCAGCTTCCCGAACAAGTGCCGTCGCACCTCGCGCCTGCCTCGACATCGCAAGCTCCTTCGCACTTGGCGTCACATTTGCCAGCAAGTTTGCCCGGCTCGCATCCAACGCTGGTGGAGCCCCCGAATAAATTTAAACCTGATGAGCCACACATCACCGCGCAATTTCTGTAACCCTGCATATCAGCTGCGCACTTCGGCGTCTCCATGACGACGGCGAGTTTGGCATTCGCGCCGATCTTCGCCTTCGTGTTGGTGATGGCCTTGGCGGCGACCTCGCACGCGGCATGGCCATCTTTGAAGTCGGTACCCGCACCGAGGTCCTTTGCAATATTGCCGCAACGAAGCTTCAGAGCCGCATCGACCCGATCGGCCAAGTCTTTCAGTTGAACGGCCGCAGCAGTGGATGCTCTGAGCTTCACCCCCTCTTCATGACTAACCCCGAGGTCCTGGGCGAAGTTCAACGCAAGGATCGACTCGGGCGTTGAAAGATCGGGGCACTTACCCGCTAATCCAATGGCGACGCCCACAGCTTTCTCCGTCACGTCACCAGCCGACTTTTTCACCGTAGCGCAATTTGTTAGGAGAGGGACGGTTTCAACGACAGCGATGAATGCGCCGACAAGCGTTTTCCGATTCATTCGATTCCCCCAAGTGTAAATTGAGATACGTTGAGAAATAGCCCCGAAACAAATTGCCACGGGGCTATGCTGTATTTCTATAATTATGATTTATTGTATCTGAAACCGGTCCATGGGATGACCGATGGTCCCGGCGTAGCCGTCCTGTCCACTGGACTTCTCGTTGTTATATTGCCATGGCCAGTAATTGCCTTTGACAGGAGACACTCGATACTGAGCTTTCTGGACGCCATGGGCTTTCAGGATATCGGCAGGAGTGGTGTAAATCACCTGGATGGCGTCAATGACCTTCCCGTTGCCGGCATATCCATTTTTGCCGTCCTTCCAATTGCAACCGGTAACGTAGGGGAGCCAACCTCCCCCCATGACATGAACGTGGTATTGGACGGTGCCTTTGTCCACCCGTATCGCCACGTTCGTGATGGATTTGCCCTGCACCCCAGCAAAACCTGCCAGGTTATGCACCTCCGGATAAACGGTGCCGCCAGCCCTGACGGAATAATAGAAGTTGACCGGTGGCTTCACCACCTCCGCGGCTTGCTTCACCCCTTCCCCGACCTTCGCTGCCGCCGCCGCCTTCGCCGCCGCCGTCACGCCCTTCGCCGCCGCCGCTTGCTTCCCCTCGTCCGGGGGCTTGGGGGAGTCGGCTGCGCTGGCAATCCTTATCGCCGACGTATCCGTCTTGACCATTACGACAATCATTGCGACGATCGTCATCGCTATCATTGAAACTCTGGTCATGGTGGGCCACCTGATTTTTCTCTTCATGACTGTTATCTCTCCTTTTGAACTGCGTCGAGGTGCGCGGGCGTATGATTTCCCCTAAACGGCCTGCTACGCCGGGCCGCAACCATAACTGCGACACAAGCAGATTCAACAAGAATTCGGTTGAGAACCCAATTCGTATTCAGGCGTATGTTTGCGGCGTTCAATCGCAGACGCCCGATTCCGCACCTGGATATCTTTCCCGCGACGTTCTATCGCAGACACCCAATTTCATTTTCCGAAAGCGCTCTAACCAAGAAACGTGTTCGACAGCGCTCCCACGGCGCGGTGGGCTTCGAAAAGTGCAATCCCAACTGCGTTGGCAAGATTGAGCGAACGCACGGCGCCAAGGGTGGGAATGCCAACCACTCTATCGGTGTATTGCGCAAGTAACTCTTCGGGCAGCCCAATGCTTTCCTTGCCAAAAACGAGCGCGTCGCCTTGGCAGAAGCCTGCGTTCAGGTAGCTTTTCGTGGTCACCGCGCTGAAAAGGTGAAGGCGGCCACCAGGGCTCTCGCGATCGAATGCGTGGAGAAAGTGCGCGAAGTCGAGATGCCGGCGAAGGTCGACCAAGTGCCAGTAGTCGACGCCGGCGCGGCGGACGCTTTGCTCGTCGATGCGGAAGCCAAGCGGCCCAACGAGGTGCAGCGGCGAACGGGTTGCAGCACAAAGCCGGGCAACGTTTCCGGTGTTCGGCGGAATTTCGGGCTCGACGAGAACGACATGAAAAGGCCGCTCGATGGGGAGTGCACGAAGTCGAGGCGTAGTGTTTGAGGTGCGGGGCATTGGGGTGTGCAATACACGGGGAATGCTGTGGTAATTTAGGCGCGATGGTCGCTACGGTTCCACGCTGCCGCCGCGCTCTGTTCATGGTGAGCGCAGCTGCCGTGGCTGCTGTCGTAGCATGCGACTCAACCGCTCTGCACTCGCCTGAAAGCGGCATTCGCGATGGTCGCGATGGCCGTGACGGCGGCAAGGTGAATCCGCACGGTGGTGCTGATGCGACTGCCGCCTATGGCACCTCGGTGCTGCCCGTCGATTATCACAAGCGATTCAAAAAAGTGAATCATGCACGCTTCGTCTCGTTGGGGCACGCGGCCGGGCGATGGGAGGTCGACGTTTGGGCGAATGAAGCGGCATTGGCGGCGCTCGCATCGCACGCGCATGATGTGCCTGAAGGCGCGGTTGCCGTGCAAGAGCACTACGAGCGAACGGGCAAGGATGTGTCCAGCGTTGGGCCTGTCATGGTGATGGAGAAGCGTGCGAAGGGGTTTGCGTCTGAGCACGGCGACTGGAGCTTCACCGCGGTAGGATCGGCCGGGCAGCTCGTCAAACGTGGCGTTATCGAGCAATGCGCGGGCTGCCACGACAACGCTCCGTATGGCGGGCTGTTTCCCATCGTCAAGTGAGGTGCCGCGCGTGTATACCGCACGTATGGTTTGGTCGGCCGAATGAGCGAGCGCATGCGAGAGGCAGAGATCGCGCAAGCGCGTGAGCGTATCAAGGCGCACCTTGTCGCCATCGTTGGTGAAGGCGATATCCCGCGCTTCGAAGAAGCTCTGACACACCCAAGCTTCGCGAACGAGTCGGGCACACCCGACAACCAGCGCCTTGAATTCCTCGGCGACGCCGTTCTTGGCCTTTGTGTGAGCGAAATGCTCGTCGAAATGCACCCCAATGCCGACGAAGGGGCGCTAACGCGCATGCGAAGCGCCCTGGTCAATGCCGAAGCGCTTGCGCGCTGGGCGCGGGTGACGAATCTCGGTGAGGCACTTCTTCTTGGCAGGGGCGCGCGCGAGGGATTCGAGCGCGAACAGACGAACGTTCTGGCTGACGCGGTCGAGGCACTCGTTGCGAGCGTGTATGTTGCACGTGGTTTGGGCGCAGCGCGCAAATTGGTAGAGCAAGTGGCCCGTGAGTCGATGAACGACAGCACCGAGCTCGGTACGCGTGATCCGAAAAGCTTGCTTCAAGAGCAGGTGCAGGCCGAGGGCTTTGCGGCTCCTACCTACCGCGTGCGTGCTGTTCGCGGCAAAAAGCACGATCCAACATTCGAAGTAGAGGTTCTCGTCGGCGTCCATGTGATCGGGCTTGGCGAGGGACGGTCGAAGCGTGTTGCCGAGCGGGCCGCGGCGCTCGCCGCGCTCAGCGTGCGCTCGGAGCCTCGGCCGTTTCCGGAGGAGGCGGCTCCGGCGGAGCCACTTATTCCGAAGGCCGAGTAACGCCGGCGTCTTCCGGCGGCAAAGCGATCGTTCCGAGCAGATCGGGAGCTATGTAATGAGTGTATCGCGCACGCAAATCCGCGATAAGCGCCCCTTCTGCTTCTTCGGTGCGCTCGCGAGTGAGTATTGCGCGGATTTGCGGTGAAGCCTGCTCGACTGTGCGCTTGTTCGCCGCGACGGTTCCGCGGCGCCACACAACGGCAAAGAGCGAACCTTCCGCCACGGGCTCGGCGACCAGCTCGCCGTCTTTCACCTGACCTGCGGCCTTTACGATGGCTGGGTCGACCTTCAGGTTTGCCTCGTTGCTTGTGCCATCTGGCGAAACGAAACCCAGGTTTCCACCGCGCGAATTTGTCGCTTTGTCTAGGCTGTGCTCTCGTGCTAAATCCATGTATTTCTGGATGCTCGGATCGCGCTTTGCTTCGGCGAGAACGGCCAAAGCCTCTTGGCGAGTATTGCAGAGAATTCGCCAAAGATTGATGCGCTCGGGTGAGTCGAATCGCGAAATGTGATTTTGGTAGTAAAGGCGAACATCGCGATCGGAAATTTGCGCGGCTGGCGAGGCGAGCGAGGTTGACTCGGTGCGAAGGGCGCGGAGCGTGGCGTTTGAGAGCGCGCGCATGAGCAGCTGCGAGGTGGGTAGCTTCTTGTCGAGCCCTTGCTCTTGCGCGGCTGACGCAAGGAGCAGATCGCGCACGAGCACTTGATCGACGTACGCATGAACAATCGCGTTTTTCGATGCGCCGAGCGTAGCGAGCTGAAAAGGGGCAATGCCTGCCAGTCGACTTTCGAGCTCACCGACCGTCACTGCGTGATTGCCCACACGCACCGCGACGCGCGCGCGTCTATCGCTTTCGATTTGACGCGCCTCTTCTCGTTGGCTCGTTGGCGGCTGCGGGGCGTCGTGCGGTAGGGGCGTATGGCCATACGCCCATACAAATGCGTTTTTTTGGGGGGTTGCGTCGTGCGGTAGGGGCGCAGCATGCTGCGCCCCTACGTGGCTCGCGGCCAAGACACCCAGTGCAAGTATAGCCCACGCTACCCACCGTTTTCTTGCATTCACGGCGATGTGAGCTTAGCAGAAATATGCGCTCAACGCTTTGCGCGCGTTGCGCTCTTGCCACGATTGCCACGGCCTTCGAGAACGCCGGCAGCGCGCAGGATTTCTTCCCCCAGCCCCACGAACCGGTAAACCTCAGGGCGGAATGCGTATGCCACGTGCAGGCGCGCCACCAGATCGACAACCGCTTCTGTCGGCACATTCACCTTGCGAATTTTGGTGACCTTGCGAATCGAGCGAAGCGGCTCGCCAAGATCCATGAGCTGTTGCACGCGTTGCAGAATGTCGGTTGGTTTGAGAGCACGCGCGCCGCGTGCGCGGCCGGCTTCCAGCTCTTTCAAGAGGCGCTGCCGGCGCTTTTCAGTACGCCCATCGAGCTTGTGGGCGACGGCGGTGCGCCCGCCAAGCACGTCGTTGAATACGCGAGCGACGCGCCGCTTTTCGATGGCCTCGGGGCTTCCTCGGCGATTCGGTGCAAGCGGTGCGCGCGAATTCGCGCGATTCTCGGTTCGACTTTCCGAGCGCGGAACTCTTGTGGACTTGGCTCGAACCTTCGCCGCCATTCATCTTGTGAAATACGCCGAACAAACCGCATTGTCAATTTGGGTAACTTAGAAATCAAATGGCGTAATTCCGTTTCTAAATCGAAGGCGGCGCGTCGCTTACGGGTGCTGGGCCTTCAATCGGCAAGAGCAGGCGGAAAACCGAGCCCCGTCCGCTTGCACTTGGTCCAAGGTACGAAAGCTCACCATTGTGCTCGAGCGCAATGCGCTGCGCGATGGCGAGGCCGAGCCCGGTGCCGCTCGCTCCTTTCGTCGTTGCATACGGCTCGAAAAGCCTGTCGGCGATTTCAGGGGCGATTCCCGAGCCATTGTCAATGACACCAATGGCCACATCATGGCCTTCGGAGCTCGTGGTGATCGTCACGGCGCCACCCACGATGCCCCTGGTGGCGTCGAGTGCATTCTGCACGAGATTCGTCAGAACCTGAATGATTTGATCCCGATCGGCTTGAACGTTCGGCACGTGACGTCCCGGAGCGAAGGTGAGGGCCACGTCGCCAGCCGCGGCCGCATGAATCTGCACCACGTGGCGCACGATGTCATCCACTCGCACGTCTTCGGGTTTTGGTTGCGGCAGGCGTGCGAAACGGGTGAACTCCGTAACAATCGTCGAAATGCGGTGCACTTCATCGAGCACGGTGCGCGTTGCTTCGTCGAAGTAGTCGTCAAAGCGCGGATCGTCGCGTGCACGAAGCCGGCGCAGCGTTTCAACCGCAGCTCGGATTGGCGCGAGAGGGTTTTTCACTTCGTGTGCAACACGTCGAGCCACCTCGCGCCACGCGGCCACGCGGCTGGCTGTGGCGAGCCTTCGGCGCGTAACAGAAAGGTCGCGGAGCATTCGATCGAAAGCCGTGGCAAGCTCGTGGACCTCGCCCGATCCGCGGACATCGAGTGGGCGCGCTTCACCCGAGGCGACTTTGCCGGCTTCGCGCGCGAGAACAGCCAGGGGCCGGCTCAGGCTGCGCGCCAAAAAGAATGCGGCGATGAGGGCAACGAGCGCCGAGATGGCGGCTGCAAAGCCAACGGCCTTGTCGACGTCGCGTAAGTTGTCTTCGAGCTCGCGGGTCGACTTGAGAACATCGAAGGTGAGCGTAGCGCCCGCGTTGTCTTGCAGGCGGCACGTAGCGCGTGCAAGTTCACCGCCGGCGTTCGCCGTCGTGGTCGCCGACGGTGCCGATGCTGACGCCAGAGCAGGCGCGGATGGGGATGCATTGGCGACTTGCACATCGAGCGTTTTTGCCAGGCGCTCGAGCAGCGAGTCGACACGCCGAGCCCCGATGAGCCCGACGATCTTGCCGCGGTCGGAGCGCTTCGTGCATGCGGATAGGATCGCCGCAGCCGCGCCCGTTCGAAGTGTGAAGCCGTGTACTTTGCTTTTCAGCAGGCGATCGACATCGCGCGAAGACATTCCAAGCAAGGCTGCGGGGCTGGCCCCGATGATGTCGCCGCCTTCGACAGCAAGCAAAAGTTCATCGAGATCGAACGCGGTTCGCTCTCCTTGGACGATGGGCGAAAACCCCGTGCGGCGCTCACCGAGCTCGCCGCGATCGAGCGCGATGCCAACGCGGTCGACAAGCTCGCCTCCCTGGCATGCACCGCCAAGGAGCGATTGATCGGCCTCGCCTTGCCGGTGCACCTCGGCGACGATGCGCGTGCAAGTGCCATCAACTTCGCGCTGGAAGCGCTCTGTTTCCTTGGCCGCAAGACGCGTGCGCACCGCGAAGCCTGCTGCTGCCGTGGAAACCGCGGCAAGCAAGCCAAAAGTTATGGCAAGGCGTGGAGCAAGACGCACGGTAAGCGCGATGATACGACATCACAATGCCTCCCAGTAGGGTCGCATGGTGCGCTCGACGTGGCGCATGCGGGCGTACCGCGGAGGAGCCCGTGCGCCACGTACGTTGTACTCCGGTAAGAAGTACAACATTAGGAAGAGGCGGCGTCAAATCGAAGGCGATCCAAGCGCGGCTCGCACGCTTTCGACCACCGCAACGACCATGGCAACCGGGGGATCGGGCAAAACGTTGACACCACTTTTCGCCCACGTTGTTATCCATATAGCTTCCACGGTGCCGTTGGCGATGACGAGCCGCTCGATAGGATACGTGCGAAGCAGTTGACGGACTGAATCGGTTAGAAGAGCGGTTGCAACGCCCTGATTGCCGTAGACTTGGACCGCTTTGTCGAAGTCAGCGTCGCCAGAGAGACCTACACTGCCAAGGACCTTGCCCAGCCACTGGATCTTCCGCCCAAGCCAGTCGAACATGGTGAGCCGCCGGACAAGGACGGCGATACCCTTCGGAATTGACGCGCGTAGACGAATCGTCACCCGTCTCGACGTGGCCCGAACCAAGTACTGCAATAGCCCCAATGGAAGGAACCTCACTGAGCCGAGCCCATATGCGGTGAGCAGGAGGTCGACCTCTCGTTCGCGAAAGCGAGCGCATACTCCCTTGCTGTACCCTCCATCGTCACCCCAAGCCGTAATAACAGCGTCTTTGCGCGAAGCAAGGCTCTCGACCACAAGGTCACGCACCGCAAGTGGCCATTCCACTCGCGAAAACGGGCCGTAAACATCCCAAGAAGGTTCAGGCTCTGGAGGGGCCGGCAGTGGAGAAACCGTTTCCTGTGCTTTTTCGACGGCTTGGTCGAATTCGTCAAGCTTGTTCGAGAGTTGAACGATCCCTTCTTCCCAAGTTTGCAACTCGTGTTCATTCGGAGGAAGAGCGTGGATGATGCGATTTGCAAGATTGGCGACTTCGCCCGCAAGGGGCGCCGGCACGACTGCGCATCGCACCGGCGTAAAACGATTCCTAAGCTCTCGAACGTGAGAGAGCTTTTCTTTCACGCGCTCGTTGAGCCCCGATGGCAATCGATACGGCGATGTGCCACCGGGGGGCGCGTTTGTTAAGGAAGATTTCATGGGTGGTCGTTAACCCTTCAGCCAGCTTGGCGTTTCGATCGGCAATTCGACGCACCCACCTACGCCACCAGAGGGACCTAGCTTACCCTCTTTGACGCCAGCACCGATCGAGAGCCCGCCGCATACCTCCAGCTTGCCGTTGTGATCCGCATCTTGCACACCAATATGCCCTCCCCAGCCTATCCCCAGCCCACCACCTACGGTTGCACTGTTGGCCCCGTCGGTTGTTGTGACTCCAACGCCGACCACCGTCGCGTCAACGCCGATGTTGAATCCAGTGCTTCCGTCGGGGTTGTGGATGCCCTCGTGCAATTCAACCGTGCCGACTTCGATCGAAAGCGTCTTGCCTTTGGCAAGTTCCAGATTATTCGCGCGTAGAACTCCAACTTGAGCTTCATTTTGCAAGCCGACCTGAATCGAGGCGGACAACACCTCGATGTCGCCGCCACCGCGGGGTACTTTGCCTTTAACGACGGCTGCGCCCGCGAAGACGCCGTGGCCGTCAGGTGTAATTCCTGCGTCAGCATAAGGGCCATCGTCGGCGGATCGCTCCTGTGTGCGTTGGGCGTTGCTCGAGGGTTTCGTCCAGGTAGAACTGGAGGCGTTGGTTGCGTTCGTTGTATTGGCTGGTTCGGGCTGAGCCAAATAGTCCAGGTAGGACATGTACTGCCCATCCGGCCAATTGGGATCCTCCCACGGGGCATCAAGCGAAGAGGCAGGGCGTTCGTTGCCTGCTGCTTCGGACTTCGCTTTTTCGGGTGGTGCCGGTGGGCCGTAAACTTGGTTGTTGTCGTTGTCGTACTGGCTCGCGCGAGGCGCGCCATCATTTGTTATTCTTGGTGCCATACAAGCCCAGTCGACCGTTTTTCCCGGATGTTGCGTCGATCGAGAAAAAATCGACATGCCCTCAGCAGGCGCCTAGCCGATTCTGCCAAGGCTACAAAAAACCATGTTTGCTAGAACGCTTTCAAGGGACGTCCGCAATCACCCCCGCCCACCACTCGTGCGCGATGAGGCTCCAAGATCGAACCTCGAAGCGTTGGGCGAGGCAACAAGCGTGATGTCTTGCGCGCGGCCGCCCTGAACGCGGATCTCTGCCGGTTACGAGCCGGTGGACCACGGACCACCGGGAGGCCAACGCAGATTGAAGTTCTTGCCGATGGCGCAGGCACGAGCGACTGGCAGCAGGAACTCGGCGAGGACTGTGACGACTTCCGAGAGCTTCTCTGGACACTGCGCGTTCGGGAGCCTGCTTCGGAACGCGCTCCACTGTGCCCGCGTCGACAACTGCTCGGTGAAGTCTGGGGTGAACGCGATCGGTGCCACGTCGATGACGGTCCCACGGTTCGCGAACGTGGCGGCAACGGCCTTTGCGAGCAGCTCGCCGCCGAAGGCGTACTGACTCGCCAAAAGCCAGACGTCGTAGAAGTCTTTCATGCGGCTGTTCATCGTGCGCAGGTAGACCATCGCCTGGAACTTCTCGGCCACCACCGTCTCGCGCGGGTAGCCCGAGAGCTTGGCTGCAGGGAAGTCGAGCAGCGTCGGGTAGGTGATGATCTCGGCGGCCGGCGTGACGACGTCTCCGAACCCGACGTCGATCTGCATGGCGACACGCGCCTTGCCAAGCAAACCGACAAAGCGAACCCGCACGCCTTCGTAGTTCGCATCTTCCTTGATGCGCTCAGTCTTCACCGTGGCCGGGTCGAACGCCATGCCGTCAGGATCGACGTCGGCAGTGCACACTTCGCGGATCACTCGTGCCAGGTTCTCGAGCGAGTTGTCCATGCGGCCGAGAAAGTCGAGATCTTTCGTCGCGCGCGCGAGCGGGGCATCCCACACGTGCAGCATCAGCGCGCCCTTGAGGATGAAGCGTGAGCGGTGCGGAGACTTCGACAACCGATAGAGGAACCGCTCCATCGCGTAGTACTGAAGCAACTCCTGAAATAACCGCTTCGATGTGCGTGCGCGGTTCTGCAGGCGGCCATGCACGGACGCTGCGAGGTTCTTATTGGTCACGACATTGCCTCCAAGTAGGGCCGCATGGTGCGCTCGACGTGGCGCATGCGGGCGTACTTCAGAAGAACATTGAGCTTCTTTCGACGGCGCTCGCGCCAGAGCCGCATCGCCTCCAGCACCACGTCCATGCCGATCTGATTCCGGTACCGGAAGCTGTCGGCAAGGGTTTTTTCAGGGTTGTAGATGCGAACAGGTATGCCATCGAGTTTGTGCATCTCGATGCCTTCGTGGAACGCTGGCCCGGAGAACCAGAAGAAGCGCGTTGGCGGGTAGTCGAGGCGCGGCTTCCTCGTTCCGCGCTCGATCGCAACGTCGATGGTGTGCGGCACCTGCGTTGTCAACTCATGAAACGACAGCGCCGAGATGAGACAGAGAACGCCTTGCGGGGCTCGCGTTGCGACAATGACGAAGTCGGGGTGTGCAAGCGGCTTGAGGGACGCGAGTCGGTAGAACCCTCGAGTGACTGGCGTGACAACGCCAGCGTTTCGCATGGCGTAGAGCGTCTTGCGACGGATGCCGAGGCGCAGCGCATCGGACATGCGGAGGACGCCACCATGCTGGCGAAACCGTTTAATTTCGCTCTTGAAGACTCTGGAACCCACGAAGACATATTGCTTTCAAATAGCGCATATGTGAAGACTTTTTGTCTGGTCGAGTAGCCCGAGGGGATTTCACCCTCGGGCCCTCCCAGAACCGGACGTGAGACTCTCGCCTCATCCGGCTCCTCCAATCCCGGCCGCAGGCTTCGCACCGAGACGCCAATGCGCAAA
>Ga0123357_10003165_pt1 | contig 18725 bp, 12 predicted proteins | sample TergutEmb28metaG_FD_89873 | JGI IMG/M metagenome (GOLD analysis project Ga0123357, IMG submission 89873) | Embiratermes neotenicus P4 segment gut microbial communities from Petit-Saut dam, French Guiana - Emb289 P4 | ecosystem: Host-associated > Arthropoda: Insects > Digestive system > Gut ...
CGACGGAATGCGCCGCATCAGAAAGTTGTCTCCCCGCTGCGCGCGCCAGCCGCTGACAACGTCGTAGCCCTCTTCCAGCTTCTCCAGAAAGGCGGGAATCTCGTCGGGCGAGTGTTGCAGGTCGCCGTCCATGGCCAGGATAAAGTCTCCCTGAGCATGGTCGAAGCCGGCGGCCAGCGCCGAGGTCTGTCCGAAGTTGCGGCGCAGCTTTACCACCAGAACACGCGAGTCCACGGCGGCAATCTCTTCGAGCAACTGGTAGGTACGGTCGCGCGAACCGTCATCGACGAAAACCAGTTCAAAGGAAGCGCCGACATGCTCCATGACTGCCTTCAGGCGGTCGTAGAGCGTAGCTACGCTATCTTCTTCGTTATGAAATGGAACAACGATTGAGTATTTGGGCACCAGTCTGATGATACAACGTTACGTCCGGCGGAACTCCAAAATTGTAAGCGCACATGGCGTATCTGCAAGGTTGGCCTTGCCTTGCGGCTGGCTGCCCTGGTAAGGCAACTGCCGGCAAAGCTACCGAATCCATCTCAGACAGCTTCAGAATCCGCTTGCAAGGAAAGGTAACGATTTGATGCTGAACCGACAAAAGGAGTTCACGTTATGCCGAGACAGAATCGCAGCATCTCTCCGAACCCTGGGTGGATGGTATTAGCGGCTTGCTCCTTATTTCTGGGCGCGCTGCCCGCATCTGCTCCATCCGTGACTTCAATCCCATCCTCAACCGCGATCCCTGTGCGCTTCGTCAGAACCATTGATGTAAACCGGGCCCACAGCGGTGATCCGGTGATGGCCCGAACGCTGCAAGTTGTCATACTGCCGAACGGCCAGCGCCTGCCCCAGGGTACGCTCGTGGTCGGACATATCGTGCAGGCGATACCGTCGCGTTCCGGTTCACGCATGAGTGGGCTTACTCCCTCTTACCTCTCCGTTCACTTCGACCGCATCAAGCTGGCAAACGGGGATATCCCGGTAGCCCTCTGCGTCCGCGCGCTGGCCAATCCGATTGCCTCCTACGATGCCACGGTTCCCTACTCCGCCCAGGAGCCGGACAATAGCGGTACAAGGACGCTGATCGGCGGAGACGAGTTTTCTCCATGGGACGGAACGATTCAGGACACCAGCGGCGGGGTCGTTGGTGTGAACCGTAGAGATGGCCCCTTTGCGCGGCTGCTTCCGGCGGCAGATTTGACCTCCGGAGATAGCCATGACTGCACGGGTACAAACACAGAGCAGGCAGTAGCCACCTTCTCGCCTGAAGCGTGCGGAATTTATGGTTATGGCGATACCACCATGCCCGACGCGGGCAGAGATGGCAGTGGACAGTTCACGCTCTATTCAAAGGCGGGCCCCGTGAGACTCTATGCCGGCAGCACAGCTCTGTTGCAGCAGATATGAGACCGATTGATGGTTCTCCGGCGGGACAATCGTGCGCTTTATCAATTAAATAATGTGGGATAAGTGGCGGCCCGGACAGGAGTCCAACCTGTGACCTTCGCGTTAGGAGTGCGCTTTTGAGGCTGCAAGCCTCTGCATCCTCATGCAGTCCAATGCGCCACATCATCAATTAAATAAATAGCATATGTCGCATTGTTTAGCTTTGATGTGTTGCACCGCGATGCAGGATAACCGGTACAAAAGTATCCCAGAGCCGAGTATCCTACTTGTGGGAAAATTTGGACCGGAGCGCTCCGATGCCGCGACGACCAGCAGCCGTCAAAGGGGTTTTTCAGAGAGATGACGATCCGAGTAGAGCTTGGTATGCCCGCATCCGAATCGACGGAAAGTTAATCAAGAAATCCTTCGGTTCTGACCGTGCAGCCGCAATCAACTACGTTGAGAAGACGAAATTCCTCCGCCGTGCCGGAGAGGGTCGTCTACCTCGAAATGCTAAGGACATGCCGAAAACAGCTAGAGAAGTAGACACCTCCTCGGAGACATCTCATGTGCTGGTATCAGAGCTTTGCGATGATCTCCTTTCTCATATTCAGAGCAAGCCAAATGTCTACAAGGATCAGAGAAATCCTCCATACAGAATTGGCGTTATCCGTAAGCAGTTTGGGGAGCGAATAGCCGACACGATTCGTCCTTACGAAATCTCTGATTGGCTGGACAGTCTCGATAAAGCCCCGGCTACTATCAACCGTTACAAGGTAACGTTCTCTTCCATCTACCGCTACGGCAAGCAGCGAGACAAGGTAACTGTCAATCCCGCCCGCGAAGTCAGCCAGCAGAAGCTGAACAATGGTGTCATCCGCTTCCTAAAACCTGATGAGGAGAGGCGTTTGCGAGCCGTTCTTCAGAAGGCTGTCGATGAGTGCGGCCTACAGAATCAGCAACGGAAGAAGCGCTTATTACACCGAATCTACGAACTCGATATCGCCTGGGTACTGGCATGAGGAAAGGAGAGCAGTACGGTCTTCGCTGGAGCGATGTGGATTTGCAACGGAGGGTCATTACACTACGTGACACAAAGAATGGGACAAGTCGCACCATACCTATGATTGATGATGTTCTGAAGGCGTTTCAGAAGTTGCGGAAGCTCAATCTTGAAAGAAAGGACCGCGCAGTTGACCAGCCAAATCGTTCACCGGAAGACATTGTATTTGGAATCGGCGATAATAAAAGGTGGTGGGAAACAGCGCTACAGGAAGCCAATATCCGAAATTTCAGGTGGCATGACCTTCGGCATACCTTCTGTTCGCGGCTGGCACAAGCTGGCGTAAGCCTGAAGGTCATTCAGGAAGCGGCTGGCCATAAGACGATTGCCATGTCAGCCCGTTATGCTCACCTGGATCACACCACTCTGCACAACGCCATGTCAGTGCTCAACCGGAAAACAAGCAAAGACTGAGATAAGAGGTCAGATTTATATCTCGTTGCATAACACCACAACATATTTGTAGTATTGTGCAATGACACGTTCTTTTCGGGAATCGTCGCAGCAACTTTACGAGCTTGCCGAGCAGCAACAAGGCTACTTCACAACGAAGCAGGCCAAGGCTGCAGGATTCACCGAGAACACCCACCCCTATCATGTAAGGGCCGGGAATTGGGTGCGCGAACATCGCGGAATCTACCGGCTTCGCATGTTTCCATCGACGGAACGACCTGATCTGGCGCTCTGGAGTCTTTGGTCAAGAAATCGCAAAGAGGAAACTGAAGGCGTCTACAGCCACCAGACGGCACTGAGCCTTCATGAGCTTTCAGACCTGAACCCTGCCAAGCTACACATGACCGTCCCCCGCGACTTTCGACGGAATAGTCCTATTCCAGACATTCTCGTTCTGCATTATGGTGATCTTTCCGATACAGATATACAGAATGGCCCTGGGTATCAATTCACCAAACCGCTACGAACTCTACTTGACCTGCTTACAGATAGGTCCGTTGAGGAAGACCTGCTAGTGCAAGCTATCAGACAAGCCGTCGATCGAGGCTTGCTCTCTTCTCCTCAAATACGATCCGTGGAAACCAGCCATGCAGTTCGTACCATTTTTAACAGGGCGTTATCAGGAAAGCACTGATGAATGTTTACAAGACAGCAAGTGCCTTTCGTAAGGCACTTGAGGAACGACTTAGGCAGCACTCAAAATCGGAAGAGATTGATATTAACAGGCTGCGCAGGAAACTTGCATTTGACCGTCTACTGGCCAGGCTCTTTCATGGCGATAAAGTACCCTGGGCGCTGAAAGGGGGCTATGCGCTTGAGCTTCAATTCAAGGCAGCGCGGTCTACAGTAGATATCGATCTGACCATGTTCAGAACCGTTGTCCTGGTCGAAGGAACTGATGTTAACCAAGTTATCCGTGATCTCCTGCAACAGTACGCTGGGATTTCGATGGGAGATTGGCTTGAATATTTAATAGGTTCGGCGCAAACAGACATCTTCACTGCGCCATACGGCGGTGCCCGTTATCCTGTCGAGGCACGCATGGACAACCGCGTTTTCGCGCGTTTTCATCTTGATGTAGGTATCGGCGATGTTGCAATACAGCCTCTGGCAGTCATTACAACTCGGGACTGGCTCAACTTTGCTGGAATTCCCGCGCCGCAAGTCCAGACTATCGCAAAGGAACAACAATTCGCTGAAAAGGTCCATGCCTACACAGTGCCGAGAGCAACCCCGAATAGCCGGGTTAAAGACCTTGTTGATATGGCTCTTCTTGTTCACGATCAGAGGTTGGATGAAGGACTGGCTGCCCAAGCACTGCGGTTGACCTTCGCTCGAAGGGATACGCATCCGATTCCCACAAGCTTGAATCCACCACCAAGAGATTGGCAACGCCCATTTGAATCGCTTGCTGCTGAGTGTGGAATCCAGACAGACTGCGAAATCGCACACACCAGTGTGAATACGTTCTTCTTGAAAATATGCGCAAAGCCATAGATGTCCGTCCAGAGAAAAACTCCTCGTTCTATCCAGCCCGTCGGGTGGGTGGATGATGTCGCTCCTGCTCTTGAGCAGGAGCATCAAGCAGGGCGGGCAGACGGGCGCAAGGATGAAAATGCGGAGCCTGGGGTTACAGGCTCCGCAAAATATTCGCGTTGATGACATGACTATGCTGCCGCGCTTTTCTTCCCGTTCTGCGCGTTCGCAGGCGATTTCGACACAGCCTTCTTTTCAGTCCTCGCTTTCTCCTTGGCGGCGAATTCTTTCTTGACTGCGGTGGCTATGGCATCGACGTTCACTTTGTAGTAGTCCGCTGCTGTTCTGAGCGATAGCGCAACCTCCTGCGGCGAACGCGCGAACAACAAAATCGTCGTTTCGATTAACAGCCGTCCGAGCGTGCTTTCGTCGGTCTTACGAACAAAGGCAGATATTGCCTTTGCCGGTGTCTCACCATTCTTAACCTTTCCTATGCCGTGCTCACGGATGAGGATGGCAAGTTTTCGCTCGTCCAGCATCAAGGTCAGCCGTTCGGCTACAAACAAGAGGTCGCGCTTCATCAGCCGCACAGGAACGGCCTTCCCGATAGCCGCCAGAACTCTGATGCCGGAGGTTTGGGCTATGACCTCCTCGCGGCGGCGGCGCTCCTGCTCGGCCTTGAAAGCGGCATCGGTCCTGGCCTGCTGCTTCTTCGGATGATGTATCGGACAATTGGGGTCGGCACAGATTTTGCGGATTTCTCCTTTGTCTGTGCCTTCCGCAATGATGGCCTCTGTTATTGAGCGACAGGTCCGGTACTCCGGCCAATTGCTCTGTCCTTTGCGTTGCGGATTGTCCTGCCGAATCTCGACATACTGGTTTCGTGGCAGGACCAGACTGCCTTCGGCGGGTTTGCCGTAAGCAGTCGTGATCTGAACCAGCTTCGGTTTTGCTGTGACGGTCGCCTTTACGTGCGCGTCCAACTTAGCCGCGTAGCAAGCAGGATCGGTACAAGCATCCTGACGGACATCGGCGAACAACAGCTTGTTGTGGCCGGTGCGCTTGGGGCAATCGAGACAGCTTCCGGCTGTAGGCACAAGTTCGGCATCCTTCTTGTCGAACGGAGCCTCCTTCAGAACGAGCATGACATTCTGCTCAATCCACTGCTGAAGATAACGGACAGGCAGAAGAATGCGCTTCGTCGCGTCGCCGTTTCCGTACTGCGTTTGGTAACAAGCGGCAAGAGCCTGCTCCTGTTGCTGCGGCTGAAGTTTCGCCAGTAACAAGGCGTGTCCAACTCCTAGTTCGTCTTTGGAAAATGCCTCGGTCACGGTGGGCGTAAGTTCCGTTAGCTTCAATCGCTGTGTTACATACACGGGCGATTTACCTGTCTTTACTGCGATTTGCTCGATGCTGTACTTCGGCTCTTCCAGATTGAGTAAAGCCCGGAATCTTTATACCACCGTTACCGATGTCGGCTGTATCAGCGGCATCTCTGCACCCGGTTATCTCTACAAGATAACGCTGTCGGGTGGAGTTTATGGTGCTCCCAGCTTGATTCCAACCAGTACATTGGCCTGTCCGTTTGATGTGGCAGTAGACCCTATGGGAAATCTCTTTATCACCGATACTCTTACAACAACTGCCGAAGGCCGGGGCCGCATCCTGAAAGAGACTCTGCAGCCCGATCACAGCTACGTGGAGAGCTTGAAGTGGACCAGCGATTTAAACGCCCCCTTCAGTGTTGCGGTCGATAGGAATGGCAATGTCTACGTTGCCGACACGGTGAATAACCGGGTTCTGGAGTTGGACTTTGCTGATCCGCCCGGCCCTTTCAGCTTCGCTACCACGCACCTGGACTCGACAAGCACTGACAGCCCGAAGACGGTCCCGATAGAAAACATAGGCAACGCTACACTGACCTTTCCGGCTCCTGAAACGGGCAGCAATCCGGTGATATCTCCTGCAAGCTTCACCTTGAGCAGTAGTGGCAGCACAGTCTGTCCACTGACTGAAAGCGGCTCTTCTACGCCAGAGTCGCTTGTAGCAAACGCGACTTGCGACCTGACGATCAGCTTCACGCCTGCGGAGTTGGGAACCATTGCGGGCGCACTGACTCTGACGAACGACAGCCTGAATGCTCCTGCGCCAGTGTACGCGACGCAGACCATAAGCCTGAACGGCATTGGGTGGGATATTACGCTCTCCCCGGCGACGCTTCCGGACGGCTTCTACGGAACAGCGTATTCAGAGACGGAGACGGCCAGCGGAGGCGTTACTCCTCCTTATGCTTTTGCGTTGACAACAGGCTCGCTTCCACCCGGATTGGCTCTGAACACAACAGGCGTAATCTCGGGAACGCCGACGGTGCCGGGTTCTTATACCTTTACAGTTACGGCGACAGACAGCACTCTGCCGACAGGGCTCACCGGAACCCGTAGCTACACCCTGGTGATTGAGGCAGCGATGGGTGGCACGGGAGCTTCCACGACGCTGGTGGTGTCGCCCGCGATGGTCGTGTACGGCGACACCTCCGTGCTGACTGCAACGGTAGCTCCGGCGGGGGCAACCGGAACAGTGACCTTCACGGCGACGCAGACGAGTCCAATGAGCGGAGGCAGCGCTATTACGCTGAGAACCTCGACTGTGGACGGCAGTGGACAAGCCGTATGGCCCGAAAGCACACTCTCCGTGGGCACATACGACATCGTGGCGACCTACAACGGAGATCCGGATATCATGGCAAACTCGTCGGCAGCGCAGACACTGACGGTGACGCTGCGGACCGGGCCGAATGGGAAACCCGCGTTGACAGTAGTCGTCAACGACGCCACGCGGACAACTACTGAAACAAATCCTCCGTTCAGTTACAACGTGCTCGGCACGCTATACAACGGCAACACCACTCTAGCCGCGGTGACCGGCACGCCTTCCTACTCGACCACGGCGAGCGCAACCACAGGGCAATTCGCCATCTCGGTCACGGGCCTGACGAGCCAGAACTACACGCTCGCCTTCGTAGATGGAACACTGACCGTGGTTGCAACCGCGAACACCACCACGCTGGCTATCTCACCCGCGACATCCGAATACGGCAATCCGGTGACTTTGACGGCGACTGTTAATGCAACCGCCGCCACCGGCACGGTGAGCTTCTACGACGACAATGGAGCGACTTACCTGGGCAATGGAACATTAGACACCGGAGTAGCCACGCTGACAACCTCATCGCTGACTGCGGGAAGCTACACGATCATGGACACCTACCTGGGCGACGGAAACTATGCAGCCAGCACCAGCGCTCCGGCAATGGTGACGGTGGACAAACGGCATGGCCCGGCGGGACTCGACGATCCGGCTCTGACAGTGACGACCGGCGACGCCACTCGCCAATACGGACAAGGCAATCCGGCCTTCAGCTATGCGGTCTCAGGCGCGCTGGTCAACGGCGACACCTACGCCACTACGATAACCGGAGTTCCGGTCTTTACGACTCCGGCGGAAGTGACCTCGCCAGTCGGACAGTATCCGGTTAGCGTGAACAACCTGAACTCGGCCAGCTATGTTCTCGGCTTCGTGAGCGGCACGCTAACGGTGACAAAGGGAACTCCGTCGCCGACGCTGAGTATCTCGCCGAATCCGCCGCTGCCCGATCAGCCTTCTACCATTACGGCGACGCTGCCTGCGGGGACGGGCGGCTCGGTGACGTTCACCGATAACGGGACTCCGATTCAGAATTGCATGGATGTCCCCGTAGTCAACAGTGAAGCGAATTGCACGGCGACACTACCCGTGGGTATAGACTTCCTCACGGGTACTTACAACGGCGATGCGAACAACAACGCAGCGCCGCTGCCCACGCTGACGGTGACGGTGACCAATCCCGCCGACTATGCGATCTCTGCGACGCCGCAGTCGCAGATCGTTCCTCCCGGGGCCTTGACCAGCTACAAAGTCAACATAAGTTCGGTAACATCTTCGTTCAACAATCTGGTAACGCTGACGGCCACGGGACTGCCTCCGGGGGCAACAGTAAGTTTTACACCGGCTTCGGTTATACCGGAAGATGGCGGAGCTACTTCAACAATGTCGATCACCGTGCCAAAACAGAGTGCGATGAACCCGCTGGAGATAAGACCGCGAAATACGCAGCACACGGTTCCGAATTCTGACTCGAAGGTTTCATTAGCGTTCGCTTTGCTTCTGCTGCAGTTTGTTGCGTTTCGGAGAGGAAAGAAGCAGATCAGACTTCTGATCTTTCTGCTGGCCGGACTTTCAGGTTTCAGTATGCTGACCGCGTGCGGCTCTGGAGGCTACTTCTCTCAACCGCAGCAGACCTACACCATCACTATCACCGGGACCAGTGGAAGTCTCTCCCACAGCGCCTCCGTCTTCCTCACGGTCGAGTAGCAGGGAGCACGGCTCACCGGCGCAATCAATGGGAGGCCTATCCTGGCGTACATTTAGACTCGGATCAATAGTTCCGTGGAGATTCTTGATTCTGTGAATCGGTTGGTCCTCGTTCAGACGAGGCCGGTGCAGAGCTATCGGTCGCTGAATCTGTTGTTGCTCCGTTCGCCGGTGAAGCGTCGGTAGTGGTTTGTAGATTGTAGTAGCCGAGCTTCAGATATACAGGCGTAACTTCAAAGGGCATCTTGTCAGCAGGGGTAAGTAGCGGATCGTAACCAGTGTGCAGCACGATGATTTGATCGCTCCATGGATCAATACGCAGAAAGTTCGACAAAGGCATGGCTGCCTCTTGCTTCAAATCGCTGATGTCCAGCTTCGGTCCTTTCGCCAACAGGTCGGCCATCCAGAAGGTCTGGTCTGTATCACTTTTGCTAAGTCCATCACCGATCAGCGGTTCGGTAAGTGCTGGAAGGTTCTTAATTCGCTGGCCGAGCTGTTGCAGATAGAGGCCAAAGTATTGCGGGCCATCCTCGAGTTCCTTGGCGCTGAGTAGTTCGACGGCTTTCTTCGTTGCACTAGCGTTGTCCGCATCGGAGTGGTGCATGGGGATTCGGTTGAAGACCATGTTCGAGGGGAACAACATTCGGTCGCTGAAGGCGAACTGCGTGTCGGTGCGATGTCCAAGAATGATGTGCGCAAGCTGGAAGGCAAGAACGGCGTTGAGATTCCCCATCTGCTGCATTCCATCCTGACTGATGACGCCGGTTGTGTCGAGTAGACCTTTAGAAAGGATAATCGTGTTGCCGATAGCGAACGACTCCAGCGGCTCGGTCAACAGAATCCGGCAGCGAATGGGCCGGATCAGTGTGATGTGGTTGTATACGAGGATGTTGTTGGCCAGAGCTTCCAGCGTCTTATCGAACTCGCTGGGAGCGTCCAACAGTCCGGCCTGGAAGAGGCGCGTAATCACATTATCCTCGGCCTGCTGCGCCCAGGCGCGCTGCGCTGCGCGTGGACTTACATCGGTGGCATCGTTGCTGACGTCTGTCGCCCCGACGACATCCATCGAAGTGTTTTCTTCCTCCTTGGGCGCAGACTTCAGAGCATATCCCCAAATGTGGCCGATGGCCTTGAATCGCAGCGTGTGCGTAAAGCCCTGTTCCTCGGACTCCTCCACGTAGAACGATGTAGGCAGCCATAGTCCAGGCTGCACGTTGGTGCGCCAGCTATCGAAGTGGAAATACTCGCTGACACCCTTTTGCGAGCCGGTGAATTCGCCATTGAAACGGACGATGTTGCCTTTGCGGGTTTCGATCCATATCCTGCCCAGGAAGCGTCCTATGTTGTGCTTGGCGTCTAACGGACTGACATCGAAGACAGCGGCCGGTGTGTTGCCTAGAAACTCGCTGCGGACGTAACTGAAAACGTAGTGATCGCGGTCGAAGTCATTGGAATCGATCAGCAGCATCTGGATGAAGCCGTTATCACGAAAATTAGTCCTTAAATCGCTGCCGTGTGGAGAAAAGTACGACATGGGCGACTTCAAAAAACCCAACATGCTGTTAAGCCGGTCTGCGGTACTGGGTACTGCTCCTTTGGTGATCGCCTTGTTTATCTGATACTGGCTACCGTCGATAATGCTGCTGAACTCCACGCGCCCGAGAAAATGCTGATCGGAGTCAGGGACCTGGCCAAGCTCCGGATCGGGGCGCATGGACTGGATGTAGGTTTCCACCAGCGGAGTTTTGTCGCGCAGCACCTGAATGATGCCCTTCTCGCTGAAGATCGCTTTATCGACGAGCGCGCTCTCAGCCGGAGACAACTTGCGCGGTTGAGTTTCCCCAGAAGCGGGTTTATCTTTCCGGCTTTCCGGCTCAGAGGCTCCAGCGCCTGGGTGGACGAAAAACAGAGTGGCTGCCAGCAGCGCCAGCGCTACAGAGGAGACGATCTTTTTCTTGAAAATCATATTTCTGCTCCTGGGCTGGGGATCAGGCTACGAATAGAGTCTCTATCCTTGTGTCTGCTCCGCCAGTTGAAAATTTACGTTGACGATGCCTTCCCATTCGACGGGCTTTCCGGCACCGTCGGTCGCGGGCTGAAAGCGTGTGGCCTCAATGGCTCTGATCGCAGACTCCGCTAGACCGTGTCCGAGGTCGCTGGATATACCCAGCACCTTTACCGCTCCCGTAGCCAACACTCGCACACGGACGGTAATGGTTCCTTCAATGCGCAGTCTGCGGGCCTCGTCGGTATACTTGGGCCTGGGCTTATACAGAACTTTGGGCACGGAACCGGCAACCTGAACAGCAACGCCTGATGCAGTCGAGTTGAGTGGGCCAGCGCCTTTGACCGCTCCAAGCCTGACGTCTTGAATGTCGCGTCCGTTCATATTCTGGCTCGCAGCCGATCCTGACCCGAGATGGACAGCCGCAGCGCGAGGGCCCTGACCGGAGCCGGATGATGCCATGCCGGAAACTCCTCGCTGTCCAAGGTTGACATCGGACAGACGGCTGGAAGGCGCAATCGGACTATCAGGCTGACCCAGTGCAACTGCGGTTGGATGCGGCGTCCAGTTTGGCACCGCAGCCGGAGCGGCCCGCGCAAGACTCACCTGTGGAGCCGGAGGCGGCTCGACCGGCTTCGACGGAGACGGCACCGGCGTCTGCTCGATTGACTTCAACTCTGGAAGCTTTGAAGGATCGGGGGGGCTTACTTCGGTCGGCTGAACCTTTGGTAGCTCTGCTTTTACTGGCGGAGGGCTGGCTGTCTTGTAGACCGGTTCAACAAGCGTAACGGTCCGGCTGGATTTGACCAGTGTTTCTTTGGCCGCCGCAGTTGCCATCAGGATGCCGCAGACGGCACAGATCAGGTTAATTGTCAGCGAAGTAAAGACTGAGCCTTTGCTCTGTGTCCCTGCATTGAGAACGCCAAGGTGCGTGAACCTCATGTCGGGCGGAACCACAAGCTCGCTGCGCAGAGGTTTCACCATAGCCGATCCTTCGCTATCCTTCGCTGTGCCGTCAATGAATCCAACCTCGAATCTGCTGCCGCCAAGCTGCCGGGGCTGTTCCGGCCAGGGATGCGAAGACCTTCTCAAAGTGACGAGTATCTGTGAATCCGCATTGGAGCGCGATTTTGCCGATTGGTAGTGATGTATTTTTCAACATATCCTTGGCTCGATCCACGCGGCTTTGCTGCAACCATTGGAGGGGTGTGCAGCCAGTTGCCTTCCTGAACTCCCTGATAAAACGTTGCCGTGAGATGTCGCACTCCTGCGCAATATCGGCAACCAACAGATCTCCATTCAGATTGCTCGCCAGCATTTCTTTCGCTCTGCATACCTGGGCAGGCGAGAGGCCGCCTCTCATCCTTGCCGGGGAGACACGAACGGCATCGCCATACTGCTCCAGAAGATGACAGCCAAAGGCGAGCATTATCTGATCGACAAAAAAACGGCTTGTCTCACGCGGATGGTCAAAGGTTGGAAGGAGCGTTCTAGCCAGACTGGCTGTTATTGGGTCAATAATACCCGGTTGGCAGGACAGATTCTCAACACGGCAAAGCCCCTCCTCCTTGGCAAGCAAATCCAGCGAGGTGCGAGGGATATAAAAGCTGACGGCTTCGTAAGGATAGAAGACACGTATTCTGAACTCACGGGTCAGATTGGAGGCCCACATGGAATTTGCTGTAAATCTGCCTGCAGCGAAAGGACGTCCTTTACTCCACAGTTCATGATACGGTATATCGCTCAGAATGACCGTTGTAATAAAGGTATCTTCCGTGCGAACCGGTGCTGCCAAACCGATCTGTTTCGAGCTACAGACAACGTGAGTGGATGCAATTTGCGGTCCCCGCAGCGAGTGCGTTGTCAGCAACGGAGCCGTATCGAGTCCAAGGCTGTGAACAATCACATCGCCATAGCGCCGTTTCATAATATAGCCATCTCCTTTATTGAAGCTAATTTTTATTCTGCCGTCTCCAGACCGTAGGAGGTGTCCCTTCAATGGCTTTGAAGACGTTCGTCAGATGACTCTGACTAGCAAAGCCGCATTGGGCCGCAATGTATTCAAGTTTGTATTTCGTAAATTTCAGCATGTCCTTGGCTCGATCCACGCGAGTACGTTGCAACCATTGATGGGGTGAGTAGCCGGTAGACTTCTTGAATGAATTGGTCAAATGCTGCCGCGAGATGCCACACTCTTTCGCAACGTCAGCAATCCGCAGTTTTCCTCCCAGGTCGCTGAAAAGCATCTCTTGCACCAGGCGCATTTGGGAAGACGTAAGACCGCCTCTCACCTGCGCCGTAGAAATAATGCGGCTGGCGCCGTATCGGGTGATCAGATGGTCGATAATTGCGAGAACTACATGATCGGTAAATAATGCGCTTGTCTTCTGCGAACAAACGAAGAGTGGAATAAGAGTTTTCGTCAAATTGGCCATTGTCGCGTCAATAATGCCATACGGACAAGATATCTTCTCAACTCGGCGGTAACCCTCTTCCTCTGTAAAGGCATCCAGCGCGGCGCGGCGGATCAGGAGGCTAATGGCTTCAAAAGGCTGGTAAACATGCGACTGAACGCCGTCGATTAGATGGCCGATTCGCAAGGAATCCGGGGAAAAACCCCCAGATGCAATAGGTTGTCCCCGGCTGAACATTTCGTATTGCGATGCTCCAGTCGGACTGACTGACACAATAAAAGTATCTTCCGGAGGAATTGGCTCCAGCAGGCCGGTCCGTTCCTGTCCGACCTTGACGTATAGAGCTGAGATCTGTGGTCCCAGTAGTGAGTGCGTTGATAATATAGGAAACTTGTTGCTGCCAGTCCCATAGATACTACGCACTTTTTCACCGTACAGTGGCCGAATTATTGTCATTTCAATTCTCACTCCACGGGATTACAGGTTGATGACCGGCAGAAAGCAGCACTTGTATGGCAAGGATATAGACGTTACCAAGCTATGCGTTGTTAGCATGGATTTGCCGTCTGTTCACACGGCGATTTACGGTTCTCTGTAGCGAACACCAATCAAATCGCCAGCCAGGATAATATCCACGCGACGGTTTTGTGCACGTCCAGAAGCAGTCGCATTACTGGCAACCGGGAATTGCTTGCCATATCCGTTGGTTGTGAAATTAATGATGGGCAAGCCTTTTTCCACCAGAAAGTTTCTCACCGTCCGCGCGCGATTTTCACTGAGGCGCTGGTTGTATTCCACATTGCCCACGGAATCTGTATAACCTTCGACGTGAACATCTAAGCCACGGTACTGCAAGAGAATCGCCGCAACTCTTATGAGCAGATTTTCTGCATTGGGTGTGAGGTTATACTTGCCCGTATCAAACAACACTGAGTTCAAGGTCAGCCGCAAACCTCGAGAGGTGTCCGTGGTTCTCTGCACAGCATTCAACTGTGAACGAAGCTGCGCTAGCTGATTCGCCGAATCGTCTACTTGAGGCGGTGGCTGCGGAGCCGATGGCGCGGCCGGAGGTGGCGGTGGTGGGGGCGGCACGACCTGGGATGCGTGCGGATACTGGCGAACGGTAAAAGAAGTTGTACAGTCGCCACCTCTCGCGCCCCCATTGATATCGTGGCCGATGGTGACATCGTATGTACCGGCTTCAAGCCCTGTCGTATCGACCATGGCCTCGCTGCTTCCGCCGTTCACCGAGCCGCCCGTAGATGTCCACGAATAGAAGACGTCAGGTTTCAGGTTTCTTGCGCGCAGATAGACGCGATCCCCGGCAAAGACTGCCGATGGCGTGACCGCGCATTCAATCTGTTTGTTCACTTCAGGCTGCGGGGCAGCGGTTTGCGGGTGCGAAACCACGCGTGGCCGTGGCTCTTCTACAGTGGCATATGCCGAATGGCCAAAACGGAAGACGACACCGCCGCTGATGCGAAGCTCGTTCTGGCGGTCGCCATTTCCGTTGGGCAACTGGGAAAAGTGATAGTCAACCTCTGCTGCCCTTATCCAGATACTGCGCGAGACGGCCAGATCGAGGCCGCCGCCCAGTACCGTGGAAAACGCGGATTTCGATTTGCTGCCATCAGGATAGGTGGAAGTATTGTAGCCGCGGATGACGCCAAACAGCGCCTGTCCAAAAGGCTGATACATCGTGTGGTTGGATAATGGGATCCGGAACCCTCCTCTGCCCGAAAGCAGACTCAGGCCCCGGTTGCTGTCGGGCATCTTCGATATCGCTTCGGCTCCTACCTCGCCCACTACAGCAAAGTTACGCATCACCGGTACGGACACCTGCGCTGTTCCTCCGCTCATCCAGACACAGTTACTAGTGCCCACGTTCCCATTCGTGTGCATCGTGCTATACATCACCGACAGATCCGGCGACGGTGCTTTCACGCCGGTGGAGGCAGGCAAAGCCTGGGAAAAGGCTGTCACACTAGAACCCGCTACCAACACGCTGGCAACTATCCATTTGTATATCTTCATTACACGTCCCTCGTTATCCCCTCAGCCAGAATCTGAACTGAGGGGACACTACAAGTTTGCTCAATCACCGACCGTCAGCGTGACCGTCTTGCTGATCGTGCTGTTAGTAACGCCGCCAGAGCATGCACTGGTCCCGGTTATCGTGACGGTATAAGTCTTCGACGGCTGGGAGAAGTGGCCTCCTGCACCGCATCCAGTAATCACGGCAGACCCGGCCAGTCCTAGAACAAGAAGCATCAGCAGCTTGCCCCAGTTCTTCCTGCGCCGCCACGCCGCCAGAGGAAGCAGCAACGCTGCCAACGCCAGAGGAGCTTTGGTGCCGAACCCGCTGGTACCCAGTTCCGCAACCGGCGTCTGCGCCGGCACGATAATTGTCAGATTCGCGCTGGTACCGCCTGCTGCCGGTGTCAATGAACTCTGGCTGAAGCTCCAGATTGCATTGGAAGGCAGTTCCTTATCTGCGAACGGCAAGGTCAACGACACCGGACAACTGGTGGCATTGTCTGCCGGAGTCACAGTAACTTTGTAGGTCGCTGTAGCTCCCGCTACTACCGTCTGATCCGGAGGCGCTACTGTAAGCGTGAAGTCCGATGTCGCCGGTGGCGTTGGCTCAACAACCTTCACCGCAGGCAGAGGCGCAGGGCTGTAGTTACCGTTGGCGTAATTTCCTCCGATCGTGGTCGTGCCTGCTGGCGGGGTAGTTGTACAGGTAGCTACTCCGTTTACCACAGAAACATTCGAACAGTTAGGAAGCGCCGTGCCATTCTGGTCGGTAAACACCACCGTACCGGTCGCATCCGTCGGGAACTCCGCCGTCAATGTCACCGGCTGAGTGGCAACTGGCGGATTCGGCGAGGTGAGAAGCTGCGGATAGATGGACGGCGGCATACTCGGAGTCTTCACCGCAATTATGGGCTGCAAAGGTGCCTGGTTGTAGTTGCCATTGCTGTAGTTGCCTCCGATCGACGTCGTGCCAATCGGCGGAACTGTCATGCAGATAGCTACGCCGTTCGTCACAGGTACACTCGCGCAACCAGGCAGCGGATTGTCGCTCTGATCGGTAAACTTCACCGTTCCGGTTGCATCCGTCGGGAGGTTCGCAGTCAGCGTCACTGACTGAGTGGCTACAGGCGGATTCGGCGAAGCATCAAGTTTCGGATAGCTGGTCGGCAAACTCGGTGTTCCCACCGGGATTGCAGGCTGCAGAAGCGCTGGGTTGTAGTTGCCGCCGCTGTAACTTCCGCCAATCGACGTTGTGCCCGCTGGCGGAGTAGTCATGCAAGTAGCTACTCCGTTCATGATGGACACATTCGCGCAGTTAGTCAGCGGATGTCCGCTCTGGTCGGTAAACGTCACCGTGCCGGTCGCATCCACTGGGAACGCCGCCGTCAGTATTACTGGCTGAGTGGCTACCGGTTGATTAGGAACAGCCGTGAGCATCGGATAGTGGATCGGCGTTGTTGGCAGATCCACTGGTATCACCGTAACCACGACCGGCACGCTGGAGCTGGACCCGTAGTTGACGTCACCCATATAGGTGGCTCCAATTACGCTGCTGCCTACCGGCAATATCGTGGTCGTCAATGTCGCCTTGCCACTCGCATCGACCGCACCCGTACCTATAACGTTCGTGATTGCACCGTTATAGAACTCCACCGTTTCCTGCATCCCTGTCGGCGCGGGAGTTACCTGGGCCGTCAGTGTCACCGGTTTGCCATACAACTGAATGCTCGTGTTCGACGACAACGTCGTTGTCGATGAAGTAGGCGCAATCGTCAGCTTTCCGGACTGATAGGCCACTGTGTAGTTCGCGCTCGTGATACTGCAATTCACGTCGTTCGTCGAGCAGGCTTGCGTGGGATTGCTGCTTTCCATCAACACAATATCGAAGGTCGATCCTGCCGGCGCAGTGGAGTAATCACTCAGGTTGCCGTTTTGCGAGGTCGCATAGACCGGAACTCCGGTTACTAGCGAGTTCGCGTCGACGCCTGAAGGCAGAACTCCGACAGCAGCCGTTACTTGATACATAAACGGCGTTTTCCCTGTCCCAAAGGTATGGCTTTGGTTGGATACGGTCACCGTCAGCGCAGCTCCGCCGTCCGGGGCCGACCTCTTGTTCACAGTCACCGTAACCAGATTGCTCCGGCTTGACGCATAGGGATCAGCGCTGTCTCCGTTGTAGACCGCCGTGAGCGAATGCGTACCTGCAGACAGGAACGGAGCCATATTGCCGTCCAGTGTCAGTGCGGCTACTCCGTTCGACACGGTTCCCACACCCAAGCCCATAATGCCGTCGTAGAAGTACACCGTTCCTCCAGCAATGGGATTGCTGGATTTGTCTACCACACTGGTCGTCAGTGTTAGCGTACTGCCGTACTGTTGCGCAGCGGTTGGAGAGACTGTCAGAGTGGTTGTGCTCGTTGAGGAAACCACCGTCAGCGTTCCAGGCTCGAAGGCAATCGTGTAATTCGGGCTCGTCACGCTGCAATTCGCGCTTCTAGCCGTGGTACAGGGAGTGCTGCCGTCGTTTTCCGCCAGATAAATCTGGCCACCCTGGACCACGTACTTCGCATGACCCATCAAGGATGTGTCACCCGGCGGCGGACTACTAATCAAACCAGTCACCGTGTAGCTAAACACTGGCGTCGGATCAGTGGTTGCCTGTGTAGCGTTATTGACCGTGATGGTCAGCCCAGCCGTGCCGCCCGACCCCGTCACCGGAGTTACCGTCAACATCTGCGCCGTTGACGAACTCGCAGCGAAGTTGCCAGCCGGATCGCCGTTATAGTTCGCTACAATACTGTACGTGCCCACGGGAAGCAGGTTCAGCGTAGTAGGCACCGCCATGGTCGCCGATGAGAATCCTGACACCGGGTCATAGGCCACCGGCTGAGTTCCCATCACGATGGTCGCACCATTGACCTGGGTCGTGAAAGTCACAGTACCCGTAGCGCCGCCCAGCACCTGTGCCAGCAATGTTGGGCTATTGACAGTCCCGTACGTCACCGTCGAGGGTGTCACGGTCAACGAAGTAGCCGTGGCTGTCGACATGACTACCAGAGGCACTGTAGCCGATGCCGTACTGAAGTTGGCGTCGCCTAGATACTTCGCCGTAATCTGATTGGGGCCCAGCGGCAGCGTACTTGTTGTGCACGTCGCCGTTGTACCTGTGAGAGCGACTGTTCCATTAGCCCCGCAGTCGGCAATCGGCGCACCATTGTTCAGGAAGGCAACGTAGCCCGTCGCTCCTGTCGGCACCTGCGCCGTAAACGTCACCGGCTTACCGTAGGGTGATATCAGACTCGGGTTGGAAGTTAGTATGACCGCTCCCATTCCGTTCTCACCTGGGGTGGCCTGATCAACCTTCTGGCTCACCTGGCCCGAGGCCGTGTTGTAGTTGTTCCCGCCCAGATAGTTGGCCGTAATCACATGCGCCGCCGCGCTCGCTCCCAACGCCGATGTCGTGCAACTCGCCGTCGAGTTC
>Ga0123357_10003166_pt1 | contig 18724 bp, 3 predicted proteins | sample TergutEmb28metaG_FD_89873 | JGI IMG/M metagenome (GOLD analysis project Ga0123357, IMG submission 89873) | Embiratermes neotenicus P4 segment gut microbial communities from Petit-Saut dam, French Guiana - Emb289 P4 | ecosystem: Host-associated > Arthropoda: Insects > Digestive system > Gut ...
ACTTGTGAATACGGTGATGAACCTTCGGGTTCCATAAAGTGCGGGGAATTTCTTGACTAGCTGCAGAACCAGTTAGCTTCTCAAGAAGGACTCTGCCCCATGGAGTAAGTAAGTAAGTAAGTTAATTGCTAAGATGTCGCGTCGGTGACAGATGAATGATTGATCATGAGGAGAGAAAACCGACGAATACTAATTGATAAAAACGGTATCGAAGTGCCATTTCTTCCATCATAGATCCCACACGCACTGGTTTGGAGCCAAACACAGTCCGACGTCAAAGCTCCTGAACCATGGCTCGGCCAACTTGCTACAAACAGCACTGTGCACAGTGACGTAAATTTTCATGGGCTCAAACGTGCTTAAAATTGTGACTCCTTACTTTGACGTAGAACGTTGTGTTAACTCGTCTCTGTGTATCGCGCTTGGTTTCTCTACACGTCGAAAACACGCAGTAGTTTGGTTTGGCTTTTGTTTCCCGCAGATAATACCCTGTGTAGACAACTTCTCTTTGTATTTGATTTGTACTCATGCAGATGTGTCAATAAGAGGAGGTACAACCCCGCACATTAATGCTCTTGGCAGTAGATGGACAGTAGATGTGCTGTGGGCACCTGAAGAACATGTCTGGGCGTGTGGAAAATCTTTGGTTTTCTTGTTTGTTTAAAAGTAGTAATTTTCCAGTGTCACGTTAATTTATTCGCAGGGGCTATTTAAATACTAGAATTATGGTACATTCTTAGGGATGTGACGTATCTGACAACGCTTTAAGACGCTACATCAGCTCATAATTGCAACACTGTGTTTGTGTCATCCTTCAAGAATTCACAGCATCATAAATGATCTGTTTCAAAGGCAACATCTTATATTTGTATGGTTAGATTCTTGCATCGTGAATAGTGCTTCCATCTTCCATATCATTTGGAAGCATCCAGAATTGTAGGGTGTGCTGTGTACAAACTTCTAGGCCAGTGTTTGTTGCTGAGGAATGAATCAAGATCTTTCTCTCGGGATCCTTGTTTACCGCAGCTCCTATACAAAACCAAAAGAACTGCCTGCATTCATGTATGCAAATCTTGAAGCGATGCATCACCTTGCCGTATTTTGAAGAAAAGAAAGTGGCGAAAGAAAAAGAAATAATCTTGTCCAATGCTTCTGACGGCAGGAATGTGTCTGCCTGATTGTTTACCAGCTGTTACCATCTTCTCAATGCTTGCTGTTAACATACGGGCAATTTACATTACCTTTGGAACTGTTTCCACGTAGAAAGTTCCGTGATGTTCGGGCTTATTGTATTGTCTTGAAATTTTGATTCAATGTCCCATATTTCCTTACCCAGGAATGTATGAAACATAACCTAGTAAAGCACTCGAATCATCTGCACAGGCCTACATACGAGTTGGACTGTTGTCTTGATCTTGTTCTCATATAGAAAGCCGTTAAAATTAAGCTTAGGTTTGCAGGTGACGGCTTGATGGAACAGTCTGTCGCTCTGAAGCAGTTGAAGGATGCCCGCAAGCTTTGTCGATATTGCACCACCGGCCTTTGCCGATATAAAGTTGCTGCATCTTCAAGTAGAACAGGTTTATTCTCTATCTAACTGTCTTCCAAGGACGCTCCTACATGTAGCATGCATGTTTAGTGCAAATGTTACGTTGCAGTTTTCTTCAGTGGGTGAGTGGGTCAAGTGAGCAGATTGTTCCTCCTATGGAAATCATAAGATTTTCTTATTGAAATTTAATCGGGAAGTTAGCTAGTTTTAAAATGATTCTGGCACTACATCGTTTTTGTTTCCCTTGCACCTTAAAGCTACATATTGCACACATTATGTCCTTTCTGCAAGATGTGTGTCTGAACCGGGTAAATAGTTCTGTCGTATGTCAGGTTCTCCGTACTTCATATCTGAGCCAGACCTACTCAAGTCACGGCAGCAGTGCGCGGATGGCAAAATTTTCTTTCATTTTCCCTAAAAGTTTTTAACTTCTGTTAGTACAATAATTTCTGTACGGTGGCGCGTAATGTTTGTGGCTGCACAGTATGAAACTTACGTCATGTTTTCTCCCTGCCAGCTCATAGAATTTTGAAATGGCTCCTAGATCATTCCAAAAGTTTGTGCACTCTTGTGCCAACAGAAATTCAGATGTAAATTTGACGATAAGAAAAGGCCACATGATGTTCTTTTGGACACAACAGACTACATTGTAAATTAATCTGCTTCCGTGTGAAGAACTAGCTGTATATTTTATTTTAGCTATTTGCGGATTTGTGCAATATTATTTTAAGTGAATCCATGAAACTGTTTACTTTTCGTTACCTGACAAGATGTCGTATATTCGGTGTGTTACTATACTCTGTTGTAACACTAATAATGATTGAAATACCTTAATGTTGATGAGCATAAATGGAGGAGTTATATTCATAAATGCACGGAAGAGCAAAGCACAATTGGCAGTCATCATTTAGCGCGAGTTCTTAAATCTCTCACGGTAGCGGACTCCGCAGTACCAACTAAAGCCGTTGTCACCATCGGTTCTCAGTGTGGACGTAAAAAGATTCTATTTGGTATACATTTCATGTCATAAGAGAGGAACTGCGGTGACAAATTATATATATATATATATATATATATATATATCCTGCACATTTCTTATACTGGTTTCGCTGGTGGAGTTCACCAGGGCTCCGTGGCACATTTCAGTTTGTTGCGACTCACTCTTCCCAGGTCCTGAGTACACGTGTATATAATGGTACACATTACGTATGCCATCTGGTACAATGGGTTTTCTCTGCTGTTCACTCCTAAACGAGTAGGAGGGACGGTGTTCCGGTCACTGTAATTTTTAGCGCATCTTGTTTAGGAACAGCTTTGTAGTGCGTGTTGTATAAATTGTGGTGTAGTTAATTTCTGATCGGAAGCTGCTTGCATTGTCTACATCTTCGAAAACTGTATGTGTGTGTGTGTGTGTGTGTGTGTGTGGATGTGTCTGGATGTGTGTGTGTGGATGTGTCTGGATGTGTGTGTATGCACGTATTTGGATTGCGTCGTGTTTGTAAATCTGTTACTATTCGTGTTCCTAGTGATCACCATTGTCGCTTCGTATTATGGAGGTCCAATGACTTTTTTTTTTAATCGTCACATGCGTAGGCTATTCTGATGAAGAGTCCAGAAGTTTAATTTCTCGACCACTGCAGTGCTGGGATGGTACTGTAAAACAGCTGGCCGATATGGCCGGCCCTTTTAGTGATTTCCGAAATTCATAATCCACATTTTTCTGCTGTGTTATTCCATATAAATTGGCATCTTTAAAAAAAAACGACGCACATAATCCTCAGGATAGCAGGCATCTCGCCTGGCGATCGAATAGTTACTTCCAGGTTATAACTTAAGCGTACGTTTTTGTACAGACTGTTTGGAATAAAATAGTGTCACTACCGCCTATGTTTGTAACCACTTATGCAGGTGGGCCATGTTTAGCACAGAGGTTCTTTAAAATAACGTGTATGGGCTATTTATAGGTATGGAGGTAAAACGGTGAGGTGTAGGTGCAGGAATCTGATATCCCAAGCTAGTGACGCATGGCGTAACATCTTAGTTAAATCGTATTTCGTGGGTCACTGTTTCGTTACCCAGTGTCAAGAAGCAGGTTTGCTTCTGTCCGTAACTGGTACTTGTATAGGGTAAGTTGTGTGCGTTCTTAATTTTCAAATCGAAATGACCGCTTAAGGACCAAGTGGAAAGTATTTTTCTGTCCAGAGCTCCACAATTTCCGAAAGAGCATTGCCTATTGGAAGGTTTCCAGGCTTCGCCTTTTGTCCTTCTGCTAAGAACAGTGTGTGGATGTAGTATGGAGCTTTGGTGGAGTGATATGACAGCCGAGAACCGAAGTACTCGGAGCAAAACCTTTTCCAGTGCCATTTTATCCACCACAGATCTCACATGGAGTGACCTGGTATCGAAACAAAATCTCTTATTCGAAGATGCAGTTCCTACAACACAGATCTGCATACAACCTGCCCCAGTCTCCTTCTGCCTCAAAACTACCCATGGAAGTGCTGCCCAGGGGCAAGTGCATCTAAAGTAATTAACGTCAGGTGACCCACCATCTTTGAATTGGGGTGAGAAAAAAATTGTTTAAATGAAAGGAACAGAACGATCGAATACTCACTTGTCAAGTACCAACACACACACACACACACACACACACACACACACAAACACACACACACACACATGTAGTCAGAGTTTACCTCGCCCCTGTACTTGTCAAGTTGATACATCAAATACAGAAAGGTTACAAGATTGCGAAAAACGCGGTTACAAAAAAAAAAAGTCAATTAATACGGGTCTGTAGGGCAGTTGTCGCTATTTGCTCCGAGATAAAAACAAAACACATAAATGCAAATTTGATGTTCGTATGACCGTGCATTCTTAATGTGAAATGACGTGTGAGACCAACTAGATGCAACAATTATGATTTATTAATAATCCATTAACTCAACATGTTTCGGGCATCATTATGCCCCATCTTCAGGAGCGCTAGATCGTATGTTACTGCATATGGTTTTCAGCACTTTATGTGCAGCCGGGAAGCAGGCCGTGTGCATTGTGTAGAGGGTGCTACTCGACTCACCCCTACGCAGTGCACACGGCCTGCTAACCGGCTCCCCAAAACACCAGCCAGCACATCAAGTGCTGAAAACCATATGCAGTAATATACGATCTAGCGCTCCTGAAGATGGGCATAATGATGCCCGAAACATGTTGAGCTAATGGATTATTAATAAATCATAATTGTTGCATCTAGTTGGTCTCACACGTCATTTCACATAAATGCACTCGTGGGCAGAAAGTAAAATTCTTTAATGTTATAACTGACGGTACATAATCCGAACGCCAGGCCTTAAAATGTCAAGATTCTACGCATACTGTCAATGCGCGCGTTGCCGGCTGTTACCTTTGCTGTTCTGTGCAGACTAGAACTGATAACTGTCGGTTTTTTGGTAGCGGGGCAAGAGGAGGGAAGAGGAAGCCGGAAGTGTGAAATCTTTACCTGTTTGAATGCGTAGCAATCGCAAATGCATTTGCCGCTATAACATTTCAAAATAGATTTCTGTTGTGCGCAGACAATAAATTACAAAGTGGTCGCTGACTCATGATGTCGCCAGGCAGAAATCTGAACCCTGCCTCTCTGTATTCCTGCAGCGACTTCACAGTATCAAGTTATCAGTTCGGTGCTTTTACCTTACCCTGCCATCCGAAAGCGTGAGAGGGCAATTGTTCTGCGACCGCTTGGCCTAAGCTGCAATGCAAGACAGCAATGACCGAGCCGCGACTTTCTGTTCCAGTTATGCATATTTCGACTTTCGGCCAGGATACCAATTATAATCACATAATTTTTTCGTCATATCGAGGCAGATGTCGGTAAAAAATATCTGTTATCCCACGCCTGCTTCCTTCTACATTCCTTCTGCCTTATTATTCGTCATTCTTCTTCAAGTTCGATGTTGCAATGTTTGATATAGGGATTTTATGAACTAGAAACGTCCTTATTTCCTAAACTAGTCAAAGAATTTTGTCGTGTCAGCAAGTTAAGTTGCGTGTTTACAAATGCCCACCACATGCGCCTATCCTGAGCCAGATATATCCATTTCATGTTCTCCCATACTGTTGTTTCAGATCTCTTTAAATGTTGTCGTCCCATTTCTACGCCATTCTCTTCCAAATTATGTTTTTCCTTGACGTTCCTTTGCTGCATTCGTTTCTGTTCTGCCCTATACGTATCAAATGCCTTCACCATCTCAGCCTCTTCGATCTGATCATTCAAACATTTGGTGAGGAGTGTAACTCATGAAGTTTCTCGTTATGTAGTTTTTCTCCAACCTTTTATAGTTTCATATCTTTTGGGTCCAAATGTTATCGTAAGCACCGGCTTCTCGAACAGCCTCAGTCTGTATTCTTTCCTCCCTGTAATACAACTTCCGCATATGTGGAAGATTACAGGCAAAATTGTAGTCTTGTAGGACTACCGTGTAGCGTACGAGCAGACAAAAATCCCACAACTGAATGGTAGCAGTTTTCCCTTGACTTTGATTTGAATTATTTTCTTCACGAATATTTCGGTTTCGACAAACTTGCAAGTACTAATGTTCAGCTGTCGTCATGTTGTTATTGTGTCGCGCATTGCTTTTACGGAATACTCGTACATAGTTATTTATTTTTCTCAGAGTTTACTTTTGGACCAACGTACTGAGTAGAGAACAGGATAGAATCTTTGTTTTTTCTTCGTAGTAATTATGTTTTCGCCTAATAAAATTACGTCATCAGCGTACACCAGAATTATTATTATTATTATTATTATTATTATTATTTAGTGGGACTGTAGTCCAACGCAGACCTTCTCTTCCTTAATGTGCTTCTTCCAATCAGCTTTGCTTTTTGACCTCTCTCTCCACTTTTCAATTTTGCATCTATTAATCTGTGTCTGCACAGTTCTACGATCTTTCTTTTTTGGTCATCCTCTTAGTCGACTTCCCTTATTGTTATTATTATTATTATTATTATTACATACTTGGCTTACTTCTCCATTACTATCCATTTTTTTTACACGACCAATCCAACTCAACCGACTTATTCTGACAAATGACAGTATATCTGTACCTCCTAACAGCTGCAGTAATTCCTTGCTATATCGCTTTATCCACTTTTCATATAAGGACCGGAATCATTGGTTACAATATTTTCATTCAATAAGCCACAAATAATATGAAGGCAAGAACATATGGTCGTCGCAGGTAGTATCATTGCAGGTAGTTTTATCGTAATGTACCGGGTGCTGCTGCGGTGCACCGACAGTGCCACCTGCTGTACGTCAGTGTCACCCACGAACATCTCTGGCAGGGTAGTTTTAATTGCTCTGCACTAATAAGTAAGCAAAGCTTGTGTTGCAGCTAGCAGCATTTTAATTCGTTCTTCTACCCAATATTATAGCATACATAACTTGATAAGAGTAGGTTAATCAATAATAATTTGCTGTTGATTATACCGGGTGGATGTCTACTGCACGAAACATGTCCCTGGGAGCATAAAACTGGTACGTGAAAGGGTTGTGCCGTCTGTCCGATTCACATTATGGACTTCTTAACAAAGATATTGTCGCTGACAGAGCTCCTTAAGTTGGACTCTCAAATGGTCACAATGTGCCCACTTAATTACATGTGTTCGTCATAAATAAATTGCGCATCAGGTTGGTACACGGAGGTGGACGTTGAGCATAATGAGCTGTATTTCTGAAGGGAGGTGCGTATCAGTTTCCTTCCGGCCGCCTTTACTCAGAGGAAGACCAGATATCGAAGGTCACTGAGTTATGTGCTATCAAGGACGACAGTCACGATGGTGATGGGAAATGCTGGAAGTGTAGCACCCATGGAGAATACGAGAACCTCATGCAAAGTTATTGATAGAAAACCTGTAAGGAGCAGACCTGTCTGTAGACCTAAGCGTAAAGGAGAAGATAACATTAAGTTGAATCTTAAGGAAAGAAGATATGACGGTATGGGCTGGGTTCATGTGGCTTCGAATACGGACTGCTGGCGGGATGTATTGAAAAGGGCAGTGAATCTTCAGATTGAAATAAAACACGGAGAACTTTAATGGTAATATGGTGACTTTCGACTCTTCAAGACCAGTGCTACAGCAGCGAGACAGCGACTACAGCGGAGCCAGGTGCAGTCAGTTGCAGTCGGCAGACATCGAGTGGCGGCAAGGAGGCTGTGATTCCATGAGCTGCACTTGGTCGGGGATTGTTCTGTTAATCACCGAAAGCTGAGTTTAATGTACCTTGTGCTGCACTGTAGGAAACCGAATGCCGGAACTTTAAGCTCGTCTGTCATATCAATCTCCTGCGAACTTTCAAAAATACAACTTGTCTTTAGGAAGAAACTGCAGAATAAGCAACAAGCCACATGTACTGAGCCGGGATTCGCTGAGCACACGAATGACGTGTTGAGACTCGAGATTATCACTTGAGCGCTGATAAAGGCTGTCTACTAGGCTGTGACGCCTTGTAGGCAGATGTATAGGTAACAGTGTTCAGATGTGGCGAACTGCCGTTGTCTATATAGAGACTTTCAAGAAGTGTGGCCTTGGGACTTCCCTGAACATGAAGGCAGTACGCATCATTAGGGAGCCAGGTTAGGGTAGTCAGTATTGCGGCTAAACCACGGGTACGATATTTTTCTGTTCTACAAAACGTGACCACGCCTAATCTATGGCCACTTCATCTTACAAGTCCATGGTTACCGGGAGCTTCTGCCCCAGAACTAAAGACGCCGGAGTGTTCAGTTAACCACTCACTACCGTCTACTGCCGATGTGAAGAATGTATGGAGCTCTATCTCCATTTCTCGCATATGCCTTCGTGGCAAGCACCTGGAAAACTTTTAATTTACCTATATGCTCGATCCCAACGTCCAAGATCAGCATTGGCTTTTAGGTTCCCACGATTTCAGTGTATTCGGTACGCAAAGTAACCACCTGCTATACGGTACAGTGGATTGCTCTAAACTTTCTACTTGCCAGAACCCACATGGAGTTCGGTAACCCTGTTACAGTGTAATGTAGGTACTGTAAATGACGTAGACAGAGTTTGAAGCTAAGTGAAACTAAAATTTCCTGCCGGGAGGTTGCTCTTAACACAATATGCTGTGAAAATGATAAGGAATGGCCCACCTGCTCAACATTTCGGTTGAGAATTGACTTTACTGTGAGAGAACAAGCCTGTGTGTCCACAAAGCCTGACATGACAGCCACTATTGTTGGAGGTGTTGTATCTGAGCACAGGAAGACCGGTGTTGGTCGTCATGTACTTGCTGTTTGCGAGAGATAATCGACGCGATGTTTACTCCAGGCTCACAATAGTGCGATAGACTTTGTTACTTCCTTCCTTCCTTCGTCCTGAGATTGGGGGAGCTGGGAGGAAGGTGAAAACCTTGTAAAGAGTCGGAGTAGCTTCGACGGTTACATATGAAGCTGGGCTGTAACGGTGTAGTAAATAGATGTTGTTTGTTCTGCTGGGATACTTCCCTTCTTTTACGTGTTCCTTGAATCGACTGTAAACATTTATTATTGTGATTTAACTTATGGTGGTAACTTTATCGTTGCACCGTGCATTTCGTACAGTCATTTAATTAGCACACCAACTAATGCACATATATATATTTTTTTTTACATTAAAACATTTAAAATCGCTCCAACATGTTTCGATCCTAAGATCATCTTCAGGGAGCTACACTGTTCCTTGCTAAAGTCACATTGTTAAAAACACTCACTGATTAATTCCCTTATATTAATTGGGTGCTGTGGCAGCATGCTGCCACAGCACCCAATTAATATAAGGGAATTAATCAGTGAGTGTTTTTAACAATGTGACTTTAGCAAGGAACAGTGTAGCTCCCTGAAGATGATCTTAGGATCGAAACATGTTGGAGCGATTTTAAATGTTTTAATGTAAAAAAAAATATATATATGTGCATTAGTTGGTGTGCTAATTAAATGACTGTACGAAATGCACGGTGCAACGATAAAGTTACCACCATAAGTTAAATCACAATAATAAATGTTTACAGTCGATTCAAGGAACACGTAAAAGAAGGGAAGTATCCCAGCAGAACAAACAACATCTATTTACTACACCGTTACAGCCCAGCTTCATATGTAACCGTCGAAGCTACTCCGACTCTTTACAAGGTTTTCACCTTCCTCCCAGCTCCCCCAATCTCAGGACGAAGGAAGGAAGGAAGTAACAAAGTCTATCGCACTATTGTGAGCCTGGAGTAAACATCGCGTCGATTATCTCTCGCAAACAGCAAGTACATGACGACCAACACCGGTCTTCCTGTGCTCAGATACAACACCTCCAACAATAGTGGCTGTCATGTCAGGCTTTGTGGACACACAGGCTTGTTCTCTCACAGTAAAGTCAATTCTCAACCGAAATGTTGAGCAGGTGGGCCATTCCTTATCATTTTCACAGCATATTGTGTTAAGAGCAACCTCCCGGCAGGAAATTTTAGTTTCACTTAGCTTCAAACTCTGTCTACGTCATTTACAGTACCTACATTACACTGTAACAGGGTTACCGAACTCCATGTGGGTTCTGGCAAGTAGAAAGTTTAGAGCAATCCACTGTACCGTATAGCAGGTGGTTACTTTGCGTACCGAATACACTGAAATCGTGGGAACCTAAAAGCCAATGCTGATCTTGGACGTTGGGATCGAGCATATAGGTAAATTAAAAGTTTTCCAGGTGCTTGCCACGAAGGCATATGCGAGAAATGGAGATAGAGCTCCATACATTCTTCACATCGGCAGTAGACGGTAGTGAGTGGTTAACTGAACACTCCGGCGTCTTTAGTTCTGGGGCAGAAGCTCCCGGTAACCATGGACTTGTAAGATGAAGTGGCCATAGATTAGGCGTGGTCACGTTTTGTAGAACAGAAAAATATCGTACCCGTGGTTTAGCCGCAATACTGACTACCCTAACCTGGCTCCCTAATGATGCGTACTGCCTTCATGTTCAGGGAAGTCCCAAGGCCACACTTCTTGAAAGTCTCTATATAGACAACGGCAGTTCGCCACATCTGAACACTGTTACCTATACATCTGCCTACAAGGCGTCACAGCCTAGTAGACAGCCTTTATCAGCGCTCAAGTGATAATCTCGAGTCTCAACACGTCATTCGTGTGCTCAGCGAATCCCGGCTCAGTACATGTGGCTTGTTGCTTATTCTGCAGTTTCTTCCTAAAGACAAGTTGTATTTTTGAAAGTTCGCAGGAGATTGATATGACAGACGAGCTTAAAGTTCCGGCATTCGGTTTCCTACAGTGCAGCACAAGGTACATTAAACTCAGCTTTCGGTGATTAACAGAACAATCCCCGACCAAGTGCAGCTCATGGAATCACAGCCTCCTTGCCGCCACTCGATGTCTGCCGACTGCAACTGACTGCACCTGGCTCCGCTGTAGTCGCTGTCTCGCTGCTGTAGCACTGGTCTTGAAGAGTCGAAAGTCACCATATTACCATTAAAGTTCTCCGTGTTTTATTTCAATCTGAAGATTCACTGCCCTTTTCAATACATCCCGCCAGCAGTCCGTATTCGAAGCCACATGAACCCAGCCCATACCGTCATATCTTCTTTCCTTAAGATTCAACTTAATGTTATCTTCTCCTTTACGCTTAGGTCTACAGACAGGTCTGCTCCTTACAGGTTTTCTATCAATAACTTTGCATGAGGTTCTCGTATTCTCCATGGGTGCTACACTTCCAGCATTTCCCATCACCATCGTGACTGTCGTCCTTGATAGCACATAACTCAGTGACCTTCGATATCTGGTCTTCCTCTGAGTAAAGGCGGCCGGAAGGAAACTGATACGCACCTCCCTTCAGAAATACAGCTCATTATGCTCAACGTCCACCTCCGTGTACCAACCTGATGCGCAATTTATTTATGACGAACACATGTAATTAAGTGGGCACATTGTGACCATTTGAGAGTCCAACTTAAGGAGCTCTGTCAGCGACAATATCTTTGTTAAGAAGTCCATAATGTGAATCGGACAGACGGCACAACCCTTTCACGTACCAGTTTTATGCTCCCAGGGACATGTTTCGTGCAGTAGACATCCACCCGGTATAATCAACAGCAAATTATTATTGATTAACCTACTCTTATCAAGTTATGTATGCTATAATATTGGGTAGAAGAACGAATTAAAATGCTGCTAGCTGCAACACAAGCTTTGCTTACTTATTAGTGCAGAGCAATTAAAACTACCCTGCCAGAGATGTTCGTGGGTGACACTGACGTACAGCAGGTGGCACTGTCGGTGCACCGCAGCAGCACCCGGTACATTACGATAAAACTACCTGCAATGATACTACCTGCGACGACCATATGTTCTTGCCTTCATATTATTTGTGGCTTATTGAATGAAAATATTGTAACCAATGATTCCGGTCCTTATATGAAAAGTGGATAAAGCGATATAGCAAGGAATTACTGCAGCTGTTAGGAGGTACAGATATACTGTCATTTGTCAGAATAAGTCGGTTGAGTTGGATTGGTCGTGTAAAAAAAATGGATAGTAATGGAGAAGTAAGCCAAGTATGTAATAATAATAATAATAATAATAACAATAAGGGAAGTCGACTAAGAGGATGACCAAAAAAGAAAGATCGTAGAACTGTGCAGACACAGATTAATAGATGCAAAATTGAAAAGTGGAGAGAGAGGTCAAAAAGCAAAGCTGATTGGAAGAAGCACATTAAGGAAGAGAAGGTCTGCGTTGGACTACAGTCCCACTAAATAATAATAATAATAATAATAATAATAATAATTCTGGTGTACGCTGATGACGTAATTTTATTAGGCGAAAACATAATTACTACGAAGAAAAAACAAAGATTCTATCCTGTTCTCTACTCAGTACGTTGGTCCAAAAGTAAACTCTGAGAAAAATAAATAACTATGTACGAGTATTCCGTAAAAGCAATGCGCGACACAATAACAACATGACGACAGCTGAACATTAGTACTTGCAAGTTTGTCGAAACCGAAATATTCGTGAAGAAAATAATTCAAATCAAAGTCAAGGGAAAACTGCTACCATTCAGTTGTGGGATTTTTGTCTGCTCGTACGCTACACGGTAGTCCTACAAGACTACAATTTTGCCTGTAATCTTCCACATATGCGGAAGTTGTATTACAGGGAGGAAAGAATACAGACTGAGGCTGTTCGAGAAGCCGGTGCTTACGATAACATTTGGACCCAAAAGATATGAAACTATAAAAGGTTGGAGAAAAACTACATAACGAGAAACTTCATGAGTTACACTCCTCACCAAATGTTTGAATGATCAGATCGAAGAGGCTGAGATGGTGAAGGCATTTGATACGTATAGGGCAGAACAGAAACGAATGCAGCAAAGGAACGTCAAGGAAAAACATAATTTGGAAGAGAATGGCGTAGAAATGGGACGACAACATTTAAAGAGATCTGAAACAACAGTATGGGAGAACATGAAATGGATATATCTGGCTCAGGATAGGCGCATGTGGTGGGCATTTGTAAACACGCAACTTAACTTGCTGACACGACAAAATTCTTTGACTAGTTTAGGAAATAAGGACGTTTCTAGTTCATAAAATCCCTATATCAAACATTGCAACATCGAACTTGAAGAAGAATGACGAATAATAAGGCAGAAGGAATGTAGAAGGAAGCAGGCGTGGGATAACAGATATTTTTTACCGACATCTGCCTCGATATGACGAAAAAATTATGTGATTATAATTGGTATCCTGGCCGAAAGTCGAAATATGCATAACTGGAACAGAAAGTCGCGGCTCGGTCATTGCTGTCTTGCATTGCAGCTTAGGCCAAGCGGTCGCAGAACAATTGCCCTCTCACGCTTTCGGATGGCAGGGTAAGGTAAAAGCACCGAACTGATAACTTGATACTGTGAAGTCGCTGCAGGAATACAGAGAGGCAGGGTTCAGATTTCTGCCTGGCGACATCATGAGTCAGCGACCACTTTGTAATTTATTGTCTGCGCACAACAGAAATCTATTTTGAAATGTTATAGCGGCAAATGCATTTGCGATTGCTACGCATTCAAACAGGTAAAGATTTCACACTTCCGGCTTCCTCTTCCCTCCTCTTGCCCCGCTACCAAAAAACCGACAGTTATCAGTTCTAGTCTGCACAGAACAGCAAAGGTAACAGCCGGCAACGCGCGCATTGACAGTATGCGTAGAATCTTGACATTTTAAGGCCTGGCGTTCGGATTATGTACCGTCAGTTATAACATTAAAGAATTTTACTTTCTGCCCACGAGTGCATTTATGTGAAATGACGTGTGAGACCAACTAGATGCAACAATTATGATTTATTAATAATCCATTAGCTCAACATGTTTCGGGCATCATTATGCCCATCTTCAGGAGCGCTAGATCGTATATTACTGCATATGGTTTTCAGCACTTGATGTGCTGGCTGGTGTTTTGGGGAGCCGGTTAGCAGGCCGTGTGCACTGCGTAGGGGTGAGTCGAGTAGCACCCTCTACACAATGCACACGGCCTGCTTCCCGGCTGCACATAAAGTGCTGAAAACCATATGCAGTAACATACGATCTAGCGCTCCTGAAGATGGGGCATAATGATGCCCGAAACATGTTGAGTTAATGGATTATTAATAAATCATAATTGTTGCATCTAGTTGGTCTCACACGTCATTTCACATTAAGAATGCACGGTCATACGAACATCAAATTTGCATTTATGTGTTTTGTTTTTATCTCGGAGCAAATAGCGACAACTGCCCTACAGACCCGTATTAATTGACTTTTTTTTTTTGTAACCGCGTTTTTCGCAATCTTGTAACCTTTCTGTATTTGATGTATCAACTTGACAAGTACAGGGGCGAGGTAAACTCTGACTACATGTGTGTGTGTGTGTGTTTGTGTGTGTGTGTGTGTGTGTGTGTGTGTGTGTGTTGGTACTTGACAAGTGAGTATTCGATCGTTCTGTTCCTTTCATTTAAACAATTTTTTTCTCACCCCAATTCAAAGATGGTGGGTCACCTGACGTTAATTACTTTAGATGCACTTGCCCCTGGGCAGCACTTCCATGGGTAGTTTTGAGGCAGAAGGAGACTGGGGCAGGTTGTATGCAGATCTGTGTTGTAGGAACTGCATCTTCGAATAAGAGATTTTGTTTCGATACCAGGTCACTCCATGTGAGATCTGTGGTGGATAAAATGGCACTGGAAAAGGTTTTGCTCCGAGTACTTCGGTTCTCGGCTGTCATATCACTCCACCAAAGCTCCATACTACATCCACACACTGTTCTTAGCAGAAGGACAAAAGGCGAAGCCTGGAAACCTTCCAATAGGCAATGCTCTTTCGGAAATTGTGGAGCTCTGGACAGAAAAATACTTTCCACTTGGTCCTTAAGCGGTCATTTCGATTTGAAAATTAAGAACGCACACAACTTACCCTATACAAGTACCAGTTACGGACAGAAGCAAACCTGCTTCTTGACACTGGGTAACGAAACAGTGACCCACGAAATACGATTTAACTAAGATGTTACGCCATGCGTCACTAGCTTGGGATATCAGATTCCTGCACCTACACCTCACCGTTTTACCTCCATACCTATAAATAGCCCATACACGTTATTTTAAAGAACCTCTGTGCTAAACATGGCCCACCTGCATAAGTGGTTACAAACATAGGCGGTAGTGACACTATTTTATTCCAAACAGTCTGTACAAAAACGTACGCTTAAGTTATAACCTGGAAGTAACTATTCGATCGCCAGGCGAGATGCCTGCTATCCTGAGGATTATGTGCGTCGTTTTTTTTTAAAGATGCCAATTTATATGGAATAACACAGCAGAAAAATGTGGATTATGAATTTCGGAAATCACTAAAAGGGCCGGCCATATCGGCCAGCTGTTTTACAGTACCATCCCAGCACTGCAGTGGTCGAGAAATTAAACTTCTGGACTCTTCATCAGAATAGCCTACGCATGTGACGATTAAAAAAAAAAGTCATTGGACCTCCATAATACGAAGCGACAATGGTGATCACTAGGAACACGAATAGTAACAGATTTACAAACACGACGCAATCCAAATACGTGCATACACACACATCCAGACACATCCACACACACACATCCAGACACATCCACACACACACACACACACACACACACATACAGTTTTCGAAGATGTAGACAATGCAAGCAGCTTCCGATCAGAAATTAACTACACCACAATTTATACAACACGCACTACAAAGCTGTTCCTAAACAAGATGCGCTAAAAATTACAGTGACCGGAACACCGTCCCTCCTACTCGTTTAGGAGTGAACAGCAGAGAAAACCCATTGTACCAGATGGCATACGTAATGTGTACCATTATATACACGTGTACTCAGGACCTGGGAAGAGTGAGTCGCAACAAACTGAAATGTGCCACGGAGCCCTGGTGAACTCCACCAGCGAAACCAGTATAAGAAATGTGCAGGATATATATATATATATATATATATATATATAATTTGTCACCGCAGTTCCTCTCTTATGACATGAAATGTATACCAAATAGAATCTTTTTACGTCCACACTGAGAACCGATGGTGACAACGGCTTTAGTTGGTACTGCGGAGTCCGCTACCGTGAGAGATTTAAGAACTCGCGCTAAATGATGACTGCCAATTGTGCTTTGCTCTTCCGTGCATTTATGAATATAACTCCTCCATTTATGCTCATCAACATTAAGGTATTTCAATCATTATTAGTGTTACAACAGAGTATAGTAACACACCGAATATACGACATCTTGTCAGGTAACGAAAAGTAAACAGTTTCATGGATTCACTTAAAATAATATTGCACAAATCCGCAAATAGCTAAAATAAAATATACAGCTAGTTCTTCACACGGAAGCAGATTAATTTACAATGTAGTCTGTTGTGTCCAAAAGAACATCATGTGGCCTTTTCTTATCGTCAAATTTACATCTGAATTTCTGTTGGCACAAGAGTGCACAAACTTTTGGAATGATCTAGGAGCCATTTCAAAATTCTATGAGCTGGCAGGGAGAAAACATGACGTAAGTTTCATACTGTGCAGCCACAAACATTACGCGCCACCGTACAGAAATTATTGTACTAACAGAAGTTAAAAACTTTTAGGGAAAATGAAAGAAAATTTTGCCATCCGCGCACTGCTGCCGTGACTTGAGTAGGTCTGGCTCAGATATGAAGTACGGAGAACCTGACATACGACAGAACTATTTACCCGGTTCAGACACACATCTTGCAGAAAGGACATAATGTGTGCAATATGTAGCTTTAAGGTGCAAGGGAAACAAAAACGATGTAGTGCCAGAATCATTTTAAAACTAGCTAACTTCCCGATTAAATTTCAATAAGAAAATCTTATGATTTCCATAGGAGGAACAATCTGCTCACTTGACCCACTCACCCACTGAAGAAAACTGCAACGTAACATTTGCACTAAACATGCATGCTACATGTAGGAGCGTCCTTGGAAGACAGTTAGATAGAGAATAAACCTGTTCTACTTGAAGATGCAGCAACTTTATATCGGCAAAGGCCGGTGGTGCAATATCGACAAAGCTTGCGGGCATCCTTCAACTGCTTCAGAGCGACAGACTGTTCCATCAAGCCGTCACCTGCAAACCTAAGCTTAATTTTAACGGCTTTCTATATGAGAACAAGATCAAGACAACAGTCCAACTCGTATGTAGGCCTGTGCAGATGATTCGAGTGCTTTACTAGGTTATGTTTCATACATTCCTGGGTAAGGAAATATGGGACATTGAATCAAAATTTCAAGACAATACAATAAGCCCGAACATCACGGAACTTTCTACGTGGAAACAGTTCCAAAGGTAATGTAAATTGCCCGTATGTTAACAGCAAGCATTGAGAAGATGGTAACAGCTGGTAAACAATCAGGCAGACACATTCCTGCCGTCAGAAGCATTGGACAAGATTATTTCTTTTTCTTTCGCCACTTTCTTTTCTTCAAAATACGGCAAGGTGATGCATCGCTTCAAGATTTGCATACATGAATGCAGGCAGTTCTTTTGGTTTTGTATAGGAGCTGCGGTAAACAAGGATCCCGAGAGAAAGATCTTGATTCATTCCTCAGCAACAAACACTGGCCTAGAAGTTTGTACACAGCACACCCTACAATTCTGGATGCTTCCAAATGATATGGAAGATGGAAGCACTATTCACGATGCAAGAATCTAACCATACAAATATAAGATGTTGCCTTTGAAACAGATCATTTATGATGCTGTGAATTCTTGAAGGATGACACAAACACAGTGTTGCAATTATGAGCTGATGTAGCGTCTTAAAGCGTTGTCAGATACGTCACATCCCTAAGAATGTACCATAATTCTAGTATTTAAATAGCCCCTGCGAATAAATTAACGTGACACTGGAAAATTACTACTTTTAAACAAACAAGAAAACCAAAGATTTTCCACACGCCCAGACATGTTCTTCAGGTGCCCACAGCACATCTACTGTCCATCTACTGCCAAGAGCATTAATGTGCGGGGTTGTACCTCCTCTTATTGACACATCTGCATGAGTACAAATCAAATACAAAGAGAAGTTGTCTACACAGGGTATTATCTGCGGGAAACAAAAGCCAAACCAAACTACTGCGTGTTTTCGACGTGTAGAGAAACCAAGCGCGATACACAGAGACGAGTTAACACAACGTTCTACGTCAAAGTAAGGAGTCACAATTTTAAGCACGTTTGAGCCCATGAAAATTTACGTCACTGTGCACAGTGCTGTTTGTAGCAAGTTGGCCGAGCCATGGTTCAGGAGCTTTGACGTCGGACTGTGTTTGGCTCCAAACCAGTGCGTGTGGGATCTATGATGGAAGAAATGGCACTTCGATACCGTTTTTATCAATTAGTATTCGTCGGTTTTCTCTCCTCATGATCAATCATTCATCTGTCACCGACGCGACATCTTAGCAATTAACTTACTTACTTACTTACTCCATGGGGCAGAGTCCTTCTTGAGAAGCTAACTGGTTCTGCAGCTAGTCAAGAAATTCCCCGCACTTTATGGAACCCGAAGGTTCATCACCGTATTCACAAGT
>Ga0123357_10003168_pt1 | contig 18722 bp, 16 predicted proteins | sample TergutEmb28metaG_FD_89873 | JGI IMG/M metagenome (GOLD analysis project Ga0123357, IMG submission 89873) | Embiratermes neotenicus P4 segment gut microbial communities from Petit-Saut dam, French Guiana - Emb289 P4 | ecosystem: Host-associated > Arthropoda: Insects > Digestive system > Gut ...
ACATACATACACACACACACATACATACATACACATACATACATACACACATACATACATACACACATACATACATACATACATACATACATACAACACATACACACATACATACATACAACACATACATACACATACATACAACACATACATACATATACACATACATACGCACATACACACATACATACAATACATACATACATACATACACACACAAACATACACACATACATACATACATAAAACACATACATACATACATACACATACATACATGCATACACACATATACATACATACACACATACACACACATACATACATACATACAACACATACATACATACATACATACACGTACACACATACATACATACATACACACATACACATACATACATACATATATACATACATACAACACATACATACATACACGTACACACATACATACATACATACATACAACACATACACACATACATACACACACACATACACACATACATACACACATACACATACATACATACATATATACATACATACAACACATACATACATACATGTACACACATACATACATACATACATACATACATACAACACATACACACACACACATACACACATACATACACACACACACATACACACAAAACGAATTTTTACAACGTTAAATACTATAGAATTTCATAAAACAATATTGTTGATCTTTCCCATATACAGAGTAAATAGAGTGTTTATTTAAGTTGTTTTCTTAATTATACTTTAAATTTTGTCTTTTCATTTTATGGATTGTCAGACTACACGGCAAATTGTTGAAAATACGCTTTTTTGGAAAAAAAAGATAGGTTGGCATTTGACCTATGAAAATGGTGCTTATTCCTTGTATTAATATTGTGTACAAATCAATTTGTTTGAACATTTTCTGGATTGCTTACAATGAAGTTCATTAATGAAGGTACATATGGACACGGAACAGGTCAAATCTTGTAATTTCTTAAATAGACTGGTATATTAATTTTTTTTTTAAATAGACTTCTATGTGAAGTTCTGGGCTGTGTGGCAGCCATAATTCTGATGATTTTTTTTTTTTTGGTAAACAGAAATCAGAAAAAGACATCGCAAATTCAGGGAACAATTTATATCACACTTAGAATCAGATATATACAAAATAAAAACAAACAAAAATTTAAACTACAGAAACATATGAAAAAAAGATACTGAAGAATGAGCAAATATAAACCCTGGTCCACGTAACGAAACATTTTTACATTATTGTAAGAAATTATGGGCTACTCTCTTCCAGAAATTTATTGGAATAGAAAAAATATCGACGATGAAATTACAAAAAATGGAAGAATTGAAAGAAGCAATAAAAAAACAAAAACAAAACAAAAAAAGGCGAAGATAACTTGAAGTTCGAACTTTATAAATATGCAGGAAATTCATTTTCTGCGACAATGCTGTTTTTTAAATAGCATTTTTAGGATGGGAGAAATGCCGTGAGAAAAGAAAAACAGGTGCCAAATAAAGGTGGAAAACCATAGGGGAATTAGACTACTTAATGCGTGTTGTAAACTACAGGGTAAGATTTTAAGTAAAAAATTGAAAGCACAAGCCGCAATGTTCCTTTTGGAATGCCAGAATGTATTCCCAAAAAGCAGATCTTGCATCGATCTGCTCTTTAGCATGAAATTAATTATAGAAAAAGGAAGGGAGTTAATTTAGAAAACCAATTAGCATTTCACAATTATGTGAAGTTTTGACGAAGTTAAAAGAGACAAATTGTTTGAAACATTAAAAAACAAAATATCCCCAATATATTATTAAAAAAATATAGAAGAAATTTACTCTGGAAACAAAAGTAACAATAAACAATCAATTATCAGAAGACTATATACTAATCATGGAGTCATACAAGGCTGCCCTTTATCACCCAAACCATTCTAACATTTACGTAACGAAATAATAATAAAATGGAACAAGACTTACACAAAAGGCATTATTTTGTCAACCAGTACATAAATATGCATTCTACCTTTTTCAGACGACCAAGTCATAATAGCTGCTTCGTGGGATAACTTATAGAGAACAGTATTCACATTACAAAGCATAGCAAACATTCTGGAATGGAAATATAACCAGAAAAATCTGAGACGATAGCATGTTAAGGACAAGACCCATAAGATGTAAAATCGTTGTGGATAACAAAGAAGTAAAGAATTTTAAATATCTCGGCTGCGAAATTTCCTATGAAAATGAAAAACATATCAAACAAAAACTAGCAAAATTGCTCAAATACTGGGACTTCTAAACAACGCTTTCTGACCAACTTTTGTCCAAAATTTTCAAGGATAAAAGTATATAATTCACTGGGTCTCCCTATTCTGTTATATGGAAGCGAAATATGGACCCTTAGAAAATAACAGGGTGAAAAAGTTGACATCAATCGAGATAACATTTTTCAGAAGATTGACCGTGTACAACCTTTTTTGACAACAAAGGAAAGGAGAAATTTTGGAAGAAATGAAAGTAGAACCAGTTGGTTGACGAGAAACTAAAAAGATACAAATCAAATTGGCTACGACATGTAATAAGAATGAACAACAACAAGATGCCAATAATTATGCTGAATTATAAACCAAATGGAAGAAGACGACCGGGAAGACCTCTGAAGAGACTATTTTACGAGGCCGCAACAGGTCTAGCAACGCCTAACTCGTGTAGATGATGATGAGGGATGAATATTTTGTATTGTAACTCCCTTGGTTTTGCTTTTCGTAGCGTACTCTTGTGCTTATTTTCTATGTTTTGTTTCCGATGCCGCATTATAATCTCTTCGTGAACGGTACTTTCTAAATATTTAGAAAAATGTTTCATTTCACATATTTTCCTAACTTGGTATTATGTTATTTAGGCTGTTTTTCTTAGGTGTGTTTTTAGTACCTCTTTTATATGTGATTTCGTTTGTTGGTTGTATTTTTACATTTTCTTTATGTTCCTGTGCTGTGTTGCGCCAAATAATGAGTATTATTATTATTATTATTATTATTATTATTATTATTAGGGAACGTTGTTATGTGAAAGATCTTTACGTTGATCTTGTTTTTGTTAAAAGTACGGATCAGAGATAAAGGCTTCTTTCCAAGCTCGAATAAACTGTAATAGTAATGTAATATTTTCAAAGTAATGGTCACCATGGATCAAAAACTGCCTCTGTTCAAAAAACTAGTTAACTTCACTTCTGGACTAAATCCCACTTTAAATTTCCGACTGCCGGTAAGTGAACATGGAATTGAAAAATGAACGGAAGTTCACAAAAATAGTAGATATATTTTACATGTATATTAGAATAAGTCCAACGATGCACATTTAGTCAGTTTAATGACATTATTTTTGCATACTATTATCTCCTAAAATTTTTATGCAGGTATCCGCGTGAATGGCTCATACGCCGAACAAGAAGGGTTTAAAGCATAATAAGCTCTTGTTGAAACGTAAGTGTACTTTGTTGGTATATACTGACTTAAAATATTCTCCTCAACACCCTATTCTCAAACATCCTCAGCCTACGTTCCTCCCTCAGTGTCAACGACCAAGTTTCACGCTCATACAAAACAACAGGCAAAATTATACGTGTTAGTTCTGTATATCTTAATCTGTAAATTTTTGGATAGCAAACTGGAAGACAGTAGATTCTGCACCGAATGACAGCAAGCATTCCCTGACTTCAATCTGCTCTAAATTTCTTCCTGAACAGAATTTTGACTGTTAAGTTTGTTCCCAAATATTTGAACTCTTCCACCCTTTCAAATGAACTATTATTAGTCTTTATATTGTGACTTCGTCCTGCATTCTGATCTCAAGACATGACCATGCACTTAGTTTTATCAGCATTTACTTCGAATATAAATTACATAGCAAGAAAATATATGGTAAAAAACATAAAAATAACAGGATAGGCAATGTGCGTAAAATGCATTGCTAACGCTCGTTCGCATAACTATTGTTCCTGTGGAAAAACAAATAAGAATTACATATTTTCAGTGTGTAACTGTAGCCTTGATTAAACAGTATGCTGCACCGAATTTTATTGCCGTCTGTGGTCTGTCTGGCTCCACCATATTTTCCCACATTATTTCATAATGGGCATAGTTTTCCGAAAAAAAAGTTATTTAATGTAAAATGTTTCGATTCTTTACAACTTTTGTCTGAAACATCTCATTCTATGAATTCCGCAAGATATGACCACAAATGTACATACATCTACATAAAAAGTACTGATTATTCTTTTCAGATTTTAGTCAAACTTGAATTTTCTCGACAGATTTTCGAAAAATCCTCAAATATCAAATTTCATACAAATCCGTCCAGTGTAAGTCTAGTTGTGCCATGCAGACCTAGGATAAAGAGACAGGAGAAAGCTAATAGTCACTTTTCGTAATTTTGTGAATGCCCCTAAAAATGATAGATGTACTGTACACACCCATTGAGTTAGATTGTCATGTATGTTTACGTGAACACACTGCACTTAACTGGTGGTGTGGCGCGATCCGTTGATGTAGGATCTCTTGTAGGTCGCACGGTATTTAATAAAGAGGATTCAATTTGCCAAAATGTTGTTCTTTTATCAATTTACCTTGGTGCTGATACATTTGGATGTAAAAGTTTTCAAGGCAGTTTATATGCTAACGTTTTTTAATTCATTTGATTAGGTCTTCACTATTTTCCATGGGGGCTTATTAATGCTGGTTGTTAAAGAACACGTGTTTATGGGCGTACGCAGAGTGTGGATTATTCGTGTTCTCGTATTTTAGGCATCCTTGAAATCTTGTTTTTAATTGGTTTGCAGATTGGCCAACATATTGTTATAAACGTGGCATTTTAGTTTACATATGCCACTTGTTAAAAATCTCTTCTGATTTTGTCTTCGGATTGCACCATCAAAAAGCAAATTTAAGGTTGGTATTCTGAAATAAGTTCATAACCTTCCTAATCTCGGGACTACCGTAGATGGAAATAGTTCAAATTTTGGGAAGTAGGAATGAACATAAATAACAAACATTTGAGAACAAAGTACTGAGGAAATTTTTGGACCAAACAGGAAACAAGTTGAAAACATTACAAAATGATGTAAAGTTAAAGTTCACCACAGAAGTGGCCAAGAAGGCCCAGAGAGGGAGTAGAAGTATAGCTCTACTCTTCCTTTAACCTCGACGCTAGATGGTGGTGGGTGGTCAACGCCACGTCCCGGCCGCTTTTCCCCCGGGAACTATCCGGTACCCATGTATAGGAGGCTGGGTGGGCCCCAGGGCCACCCTGGATGGGTGTGGCAAATCTCGCACCCACCGGGATTCGATCCCCGGACCGCCCAGCCCGTAGCGAGTCGCTATACCGACAGAGCTATCCCGGCCCGCACACATAATGAGGAAATTTTAATTTATAGCAATTTTATATTGTTAGAATAATGAATCTGAAATGGATGTTGCAATGTGCCAGATGTACAACTCAGACAGGGAAAACACTCATGGAGGACTTTTGTAGAAAAATCATCCAGTAAAGTGTCCATTTGGAAGACCAGAAGGTGGGAAAACAGTGCAGCAATTGTTCCTCAAATTGGGGATATGTTCCTTTCCCCATGCACAAGACATGTTGAAAGACTGAATTAAAATTAGTGGTGATGAAATTTTGGGCTCTGTTAAATGTGAACTATATTATGAAAAGAGGAAACAGACATAACTGTGTTTTTGCCATGAGAATAAAATGTCACAGATGACAAATGCATATTTATGAATTTATTTAATTTCCACACAACAACATGCTGATAATGCATATATCACAAATCTGTTCACTAATCAGTGTATTCAAGAACAAAATATATGAAACATTAATTGATAAAACCCTGTATGAATGTGTTCTTCTGATTACAAACTTATTTAGTAACATCTTAATATTTCTGCAACACCTAGTTATCTCATATATAACACATTTGAATACTGGAACATTGGTCATTAAAAAATATGCGCACTCAGGCAAATGTGCACATGTATGCACAAACACACACACACACACAGTCCTCTCATTACACAATTATATACCACTTTCATTTCCAAACAAGGACTCCTTTTTTTCTCTGTTGCATCTGACACTCATCATGCAAGTTACTCTTGACAGAACAAGAACACTCACTATTACCAGTATTGACAGCACACTCACCAGCGCAAGTACGTACTGTTCAGTGATGGATATGTCCACCTTCTTAAAAGATTTTTATATTCGTCCCATACATGTCATGAAGGCACAGACAATCAGTAGAGGTAAACCTCTCCTCAGTCTCAACCCAACATTAGATGGAGGTGTGAGTTGTCATCATGCTCCAGCCACTATACACCGGGAAAGAACCCTGATGCCCATCAAAGTGGAGGCTGCACCAACCCCAGACCCTGTCTGAGCATGTGTGGAGGTGACAAAAGCTCATCCAACTGGGATTCAACCTCTGGTCTCTACTGACCACATCCTAGTCGCTTTACAGACTATGATACCCTGGCCCCACATTCTTTTCTGTTCTTCCATAAATCCTCTCTTGCATATATAATATCTGTCCCTATCCCCTTCCATATACCTTCTCTCACTTCCAATTCCTCAGTTTACCATCAGAATTATGCATACTCTGAAAAACCACCCAGGTATGTGTCCTGAATACTCTACAACTAATTTAACTATATTCTTGTAGTGTACTTTCAAATCTTGACTAATATACCTGGCTTTGGACTTTATATCTTCCTGTTTCCTTGTGCTCCACACGTTTCATTTTCACATTAGTATAATAAACTAGCTGTCAGTTTATACATTATATTACACATAGGATGTTTTAAAAGATGTGGCATAGCTTACAAGAGAAAAGAACATTCAATTGGCATAGAAAAATGTAAACACAAAAAATATTTTTATGATTCATAATCATTACTGACTTAATTTGCCTTGAAACTGGAAGTATAATGATGATGTAATTCCTTGGTCACATCTGAAGCAACATGCAATAACTGTATTCTCTGAAAGTGAAGTTCATAAATAACAGAATGTATCAGTAGTTAACACAACTGTTGATATTTTATAATAATTCCATAGGCAATTTACACTTATTATAAAGGACTGTCTTAAGCTCTTATACAAGCTCTCCACATGCATGAGGTCATCCACCATATTAACTTTACCACACTCACCATTTCCTTCACACTACTCAAGGAAAGGAAGTCTAAGAGACTGCTGTCAGAGGAAAAAGGAACTAGTGTCTGTGTGGGATTTGTGGTGGGAAATGTGGCAATGGAACAGGTTTTCCTCCAAGTACTTCAGTTTTCTCCGCCAAAATCACGCACCACAGTCACTTGTACAACCCCCTACTCATATTTCATTCATCAAACATTAATGCTATATAACCTTCATAACTGACAGTCTCTTAAATAAAACACTACATTTAGCTCTTACATCATCCTATTCATGGTATTATGCAGCCACTTTGTGACTCACTCCGAATAATGAAATGGAACAACAATGGTAAGTTATCAGAAAACATTAGCATACACATTAATTACTCTGGTATGTCAACAAGGACTTCAGTTTTTGCGTAACTTGGCGTCTTTTTAGTTATTTTTTAGATTCTATGTATGACACACTGTGCAATTAGTGATAAAAAAGAAACAGAAGCCTGGGAGGGAAAAATAGAATAATAAAGTGACATATGAAATGGTTAGGTCTGTCCATGATATTGCTAGGAAAACAAAGACATACTTTATGTACAAATTTCTAGTATCTAGAAAATTGACATCCAGCAACCCTTCTGTCCCATTGGTCCCAGATATCACAACCTTTACCGTAGTCACTTTGATGTCACTATTCACTTCAACAGGCAATGCCTAATCAACAAATATAATGCAATAAGATATCTGAGACCAGGGACACACTGCTACATTCAATGTGCTTCAGAGTTCAGAAGGGTGATCCATTTGGTTGTGTGTTGCATTTCATCTTTTTTCTATAGTCTTGTGTTACAATGGCATGAACTACATGTCACGTGTTGGTTAGTGGCGAGTGAAATTGTCAAGCAGAAGTCTAGAAGCAAGTCACCTGTACAACAGCAACAGCAGATTGGTGGATAAAACAAGACAAATACCATGCTCTTACTACCTCATGTACACTGAGTATGTCTATCCACCAGCACCACTATGTTATTCACCAGAGAGAGAGAGAGACCTTTACTACAACAATAATTTATGGATATAGCTATATCAATCTGCTGGTCTACAGTACTTCTTCTTCAGATCATTCAGGTATCACTAACATTCATGCTTCTACATGGCTGCATCAAGTAAGAATCACAGTGTACAGAATACATCAATTAAATATCAAAGTCACATATGACAGAACAAGACACACACCTGTTCCTTGCTAAATCCCCCCACAAATCAACTAAAATTAAAGCACCTCAAATTCACATACACTCAATTGTCATGTACTGTAAAATAAGCTACCAAACTCTATTTCCTTAGTCAAATTAGTTTTTTAATTGCTACAGCATCAATGATACAGACACCTGTGATTAGGTAATGTAAATTAATTTATTCTTAAAAAACATATATACCTAAAAATGAAGATATTTTCTATCTGCACATTAGTTGGGAGCGATAGTTACATTTAACAATGGGACTGCAAACTGACAAATTTATATTTAAACAATACTGTACAAAAATGATTTAATCTCTGTGATAAATATTCACTGTATTTAGAAACAATTCAATAAATTACGTAAACAAATGATTTGTAATGAGGGAAAACATATACTTCAGGTTTGAGCAGTATATGCCGGAACATCTGAACCACAAGATGCTATCAGTAGTACAGCAAATTCTGTTGAAAGCACAACACAATTACAAGGAAACCTGATCGACCACAGCAAAAGTTGCAGACCACAGTCTTACTACTATGCATATGGTTACATTGCATCACCTCAAAGTGGTAGCATATTCCATAAAAGTCATGATTCATGTGCTGTATGTAACCGGCATGAACATTCTTCTGTGGTTTGTGAATATGGCAGTAAGTATTGTGCAGCACAGACACCTTTTATTGTGATGTAAACCACTTTTTGTTTATGCATATGCAACAAAGTGTAATACAAAGAACATTTATTGGGGAAACCTACATAATATACAAATCCTATTAAAAAGTGGCCTAGTGAACTTAGTATACAGTTTTCCAGTGTTTCAGTTCCCTCACATGTCAACAATATGTCACCTCTTGAACAAATTTCAAAGATCAAGTTCCTTGTTAATGAAGACCCAACAGCAAACAGGGTGTGTTCTTTGAAACGAAATGCACATTTAAAACCACATCAAAGTAATATGCACATGCAACCACAAAACTGCTTCATCTGAAAACATACAAAGTTGTGCAACATTTCCACAAGGCAGACTGTGCTGCAACTGGACCTTTTAGTAACTGGTTCTGCAAAGCAGTAATAGTGGTGAAGGTGATCTTTTGCTGATTTGCTTTGCACATAAAGCATGATTTTACTTAAGTGACCACATACATACTCAGAATAAAGGTACCTGTTGGTGGACAATCCAGGACTAACACACAATCTGGGGTATGGTCAGCCATCTTTGAAACAAGAATATTCAGACCCAATACATCTAGAAAGGTATGTGGAACAAATTCTTGCACCACTCTTTCAGAAATTTAAGTTACAGGGGAGGGAATAATTTTCTTCCAGCAAGGTAGTTCAACCATCCATACAGTAAATAATTCAATGGCCACCTTATGTAAAATTTTTGGGGACCGAATAACGACTGTACCTAGCTGCCTGCTCGTTCGCTTGCTCTTATGCCATGTAACTATTTTTTGTGGAGAAGTTTGAAAGAAAATGCATACCAAAGAAATCCACACACACACACAGGATACCCTTACAGAGTTCAACAGATGTGTAGTATTGGCAATTGCTATACTGGAACCTCAAACAGTTTTCAGTAATTTGTAAACCAGCTGTCAAACATACCCGAGAGTTGGAGGTCATTCTCTAACATGCCATAACAACATACAACATATTGTTAATGCAGGCTTTATGAGCAGGTTCGCAGATCCTATGGGCAGGCTCTACTTTCTGCTGGACAATTTGTATTATGCCATGTTAAAACTGGCATTAAACTATTAGTTAACCAGACTGTCTAAAAATTTGACACAGTATCAGTTTTAGAACATTCAAGAATTTTATAATTGACCACTCTGTTATGTCCTGTGACATCTGTAACCCTTTACAAGTGCATACAGATGCATCTGAAATGTGTCTTTTGACAAGCAGACCTTTCAATTTAACTTTATTGCTATTTTGTTTACTGAGTTCAATAATTTTGCATCAGATGCTCCTAGCATGTAATCTACCACAACCAGATAGCAGGTTATTCTGAATTTCAAGGAAGATAATTTTGAACATAAAAAAAAAAAAAAAAGCTGCCCACTGAAGGTTCAATTCCACAGTTACAGCATGGAAATGATATGGTGTAGTATGTACATGAATCAAACTACCATACTCCTTGTCACATTTTGGAATTGTAAGAACACATAACATAAATACACAAGTAAGTCTCTTGAACAAGTGCAAAAAGGGAACTGTAATAATTTCTTACACTGTTGGCTTGTAAGTTGCTTGATACTCAGGAGGGACAGAAATTTTCCTCTTTACCATTATCTCCAAATTGGCTTTTGGTCTCACTAAGCCTCCTACATCATGTGCTCAGGGGCCTCTTATCTCAGTGCACAGCAGCTGCATTGTTATACGGACCACACACATTAATCTAATTCTAAGATCACAAGCATATGTTGGAGTATCACAGCCACATATTCATGGCAAGAACAACTTAAATCAAATAAGGGATTAAAACAATAAATTACAAAACTGTTAATCAAGATGGGTTACAATTGTGCTTTATATGTACATGCATGTCAATACACTTCTTTTTTATATAGAAAGAAGCTGATATCCCCTAAAACACAGAGCAAGTGCTGTGAGCATGTTTAGCTGTTTGGGGCTAAATGGCAAGTTTAAGTGGCAAGCAACACCATTTTAAAGAGGCACCAAAAACATGCTAATTATGGGCCATTCATAGATATCCCTGTAGTATATATTACCCCTGCAGCTGGTCTGCTGTGTCTACCAGTGTTAGAAAAAATTTGTTTAGTCAGTATGTTCCCTCCCAACTGCCATTACCCCCCTTAGGCCCCTGACATAGATTCTGTAACATGTATATTGACAATTTGCTTGGTGGATCTGCTGGCATGATGGCTTCTTGTGGTGTGTCATTACTATCACATGCACTGCAGTCCAGTCTGAGGAGAATATGAACAAATAGCTTGGGAATGCAGAGTTCCATGAATCTGTTGTAAATATTCAATAGTGTGTACAAATTTGTACTGATTAAAACAAAAGTATCCAACAACTTACTACAAACTGTGATTCTATCCCTCTCCCCCCCCTCAAAAAAAAAACTGAAAGCAAAAATGGAGGTTTGTAACTCTAAGATGCTTGAGGGTACAAAGGAATGGGCTAGGGGCACTATGGGAGGAGGAGTTATGGAGGTGTGAAGTGCAACATACAATCCTCAACCCCACTGCCCACTGAAGTAATGGGCTGGTCCACCATCAAATTGCAATAACTTTGAACAGCATTCACAACCTCACTCATGTATTTGTTTTAGTAATCGTCACACAAGTAGACAATTACTTGACAGGCTTGCAGCACACAACAAAGTGAAATGTAAACACACAGTTAATTCCAACAATGGCTCATATATCAGCATCATTGCTTTCATACGATGACTGTCTCAAATAAAAACCCAACATAATATTATCTGTGGAAAAACAAGAAAGTCATTCATTCATCCATACTGATATTTTAGTTTCTACTTGATTGATACAAACAGTACACATGTCTTGCACTTAGATACTTCAAATCAATCCTCCCAGATCAGAGAAACAGGTAAGGTAATGTATGTATAATGTAATATTGTGGCATGTTCATGCAACCATTGCTGCCATTGAAACACAACAGTGCATTCCCTTTTTATTGTTGATTTACATGTGTTACAATCACAAAATGAAATAAATATTGAGAGCAATGCCATGGAAACACAGCTATGCATTCTCTGTATTGCTGTACTATATGTTGCTGCTAAAAATATGAAACTCAATTAGGTCCTCATGAAAACTGCCCGAGATTGCCCTCTGATTTTAAACAAATTTCAAGTTTCCTGACAGATTTTCATAAAAGCCCTCAATATCAAATTTCGTGAAAATCCGCCCAGTGGGAGCCATGCTGATATATGCGCACAAATGGACAGACAGACATGACAAAGCTAATGGTCACTTTATGCTATTTATACAAACATGCCTAAAATGAATTGACTTTTCCAAACTCTGTTGCACACCAGCTAAAAGCCAGCTTCTTTATCTGAAAGAATAAAGCAGTTAGATTGGATATGCTTCACACATGTTTGAAAGACAGTGGCATGAGCGTGAGTGTGCAAAATGTAATACAGAGGTCAGCACTCCAAGGAAATTTTATAATTATGTTAGGATAAAGCTCAGAACTCCAGGAAGAGGGGTTAATTAATTCATAAATGGATGCTAAATTTTATTTCAGTGAATTTGAAGGAAAACTCTGATAGGTTTTCATTTTTATGAATACGCATGACAGAATTGAATCATCTTATTTAAATCAGCAGGATTCATCTCATGTTTAACTCTGGTGCCAAAGAGCAAACAACCTGGACATATTTTACAAACCATACAACTCAAACGTGTAATTTCTGCAGTCCTAAGAGCCTAAGAGGCAAATATGAGGCTTAGAAGTTGATATGGTACTGGGTACTAAGTTATTTTTACATACCACTACATAGAATCATCATCACACTTTTGCATGTATGTTTGTTTGATCACGTAGAACTCAAGATATATTTGTGATACCACTGAAAACTCCATATTCTATGTATTCATTATTTCTACGATGTTCACATATAAATCTTCAGTAGATGTTCAACTGATGTGTGTGTGTGTGTTTTATAAGCATAAAATCTTATATCAACATCTGGTAACATTTCAATAACTAATTATTAACTTTCTTTGGTTAGAAAAGTCTGGAAAAAGCATCCAGATTATTTTGTACTCAAGTAAAAATTTTGGGTACTATTACCTGGTAACATTAAATACTGCTTCCCAGACATTTCCCTGTAACAATTTTTGGCACTTCTCAGAAAAAATTACACTGTAGGTAACAGATGGAAGGTTGCTCATATTGTCAACATAACAGCAAGATAAAAATTATGAATAGTTTAAATTATATAATGTTGACAACAAGATACCTGTTGTTACTTCAATCCTTCAGGCAAGAAGAAACCATAATTGAGTTACTATTAGAAATTAAACATATAATGCAAGTGGGTGAGAACTCCATTCTTCTGGGATATTGTGCTCTGCCATTAGGTGTACATTGCCTATTGTTTTGAGAATATGTTATGGCCTCATCTTCAACAGTCATTGGTCATGTTTCTTCTATGGACCACTGGCCATTGAAGATGAGGTCCTTACAGAGTCTAAAAGCTTGGGAAATAACACCAACAGAAAAGAAAAATATCCCACAAAAACAAAGTTCTGAAGTGCATCACTTCAAAAGCCAGAAAACTCAAGTATCATTCAAGTGTGTACATATCTGTACTTCATATTAGAATACAGTATCTGCGAAAAGGAAGTAAAGACTGTCACCACAACTACATTTACATATCAGTCTCGTTGCTGTTACAAGTTTTGGCTTGTGTGAAAAGCCATCATCAGACAATTACGAAATACACGTATAAAGATTATTTAAATACAACCTATTAGAATGATATTTTTTCAGACAGCTAAGATCTCACCTGTAGAAAATTGGAGTTGTATATTAAAATACACTCAATGTATATTATATTAAAATAATAAAACTCTTGTCCAGTACTGTGGGTGTGACAAGGAAGTTCTTCAATATTAAAATAAGCCCCATGGGGTTCAATTTCATGTTAATTTTTTTTTTTAAATTTCGATTAGCATGGGAGAGGTACATTATACTATATAATTTTCCCCATAGTTTTTTATTTTTCATATCTTATCCAGTCAATTAGTGGATTTCAGAGTAAAATAGTATGTAGAATATATCATAAGCAAACAAATTGATAGACCTTCATAGAATAAGGAGGCTACTTTTCACATCACTGTTAAGAACACTTCATGTAGAAAACTCAAACAGATGTAAATGTGACTGATGGTCTGTACTGCCTTTTTGCTGTTCCTTGTTTCAGTTTGGATGTCAGGTATTTAAACCATTAAGAACATATATGTTATCAAGTCTATTAGAACAATACTTGACTTTACTTTAAAACTTTGTACCCTTTGCTATACATATATATATGTAAAAACATTTCTAAAGTTTAACATAAAATGACACCAGGCATGTTTATAATCATATATTACAATGTTAGCTTAAATTTTGAAGAGCTTTACCATCAAATTTTTATGGGCAGCCAGATTCACTTGCACATAACACTATACAGACCTACGTTTAGCATTTTATCACATAGCCTAAAATGTTTAGATGTGCTCCTACTTTGCACAGATAAACTGGAGCACTCTAAGAATGTGATCCTATCAAACTGACTAGATTTATAACAATATTAAATAATATACAATAGTTACTTATAAATACAATGAGATTTTAGTGGTAGTGCTTGCACTGTATGAAAAGAACATGAGACCTCAAGCAAAAAATTCCATCTTGGGTGTCAGCTCATACTCTAGTTCTTCATTGTTGTTCAACTCAAGTAGCTGTAAATAAAACAGCCATGTTAACTTTTTCATTAGTTACCATCATAGCTCTACCTTCTGCAAACTTACCAAGAAAGAAAGTTTAAAAGTATGTCACATCTCCTAAACTAGACCAATTATGTGTACCTGAATGAGTCATATTAGAGAGTAGCATATCCAGGAATAACTTAGTACTATTTACTTTTTCTATTCATCTATTTATCTATTATCTAATGAAGCCACATGCAGTCTTATTGAACTTAACCACATTTGGTGTGTATGAAGATTAAGTCTGATAATGCATTCTGATATGGCATCTTGATGGGAATAACACTAGGTGACTGCATTATCTGTAACAGCCCAGTTCACAGATGATTTACAGAACCCTCACATGCACGAAAATGCAGTTTTGTTTACCTGTGTAATGTTTTTAAACGACTGTTTAGCTATGAGGTAGAGCATACAGATGATCATAAGATGAAATCCCACTAATCACTATTTTGCTGCCTGCAGTAATAATTATTCTTATAACAATAACCATAATGTCAATACTAAGTATTATTAGTCATATGAAGATTAAGCTTACAATGGTTAAGAACAAATTCTGAAAACATAAAATGTTAAGTCACCATGTTCATAATTATTATGAACAGTTCTTCATACAGGGTTTTTAGTTATGTTTATGATATTTCTCCCAACCAAATTTTACCTGCCTCCATGATTCTGCAGTTGATGTCACAAAACTGAAAACTAGACACAGATTTCATGTCACTACTGTATTATTTTGTTACATTTTACAACAAAATTACCTTAAAAATCCTACAAGTGTTTCAAAGATATATTACCATTTCAACTTATATTAACGTTTTGGCACCTAAAATTGGCTATACCTGCCATGCAATGTGATGCTCAAAATGCTGAATGTCAGGTACAAATGGTGGTCAATTATTGGCCTCTTTATGCAGAGCTCTTTAAAATTCTGGTATTCCACACATCACATTGGGCACTTTATTCTGGCATCACAGGGCTAAATGGTGCTAGTTTTCCTCCCACCTCACAAGTTTGTGACCCATCATATTATTGTCAGTTTCAAGAAATTAAAATTAAAGGTTTGGGTGACCCCTAAGACATAACACAAAGTACAACATAATGGCCAAATTTGTAACCAGATGCTTACACCCCACAGATAAGACTGAGACAACCATGGCAAAGATGGAGACCTGAACTGAATATGAAACAGGTTCATGAGACTAAAATGCACACATATAGGAGAGGAAAAAAAATAGTAATAACATTCTTACTCAAGAGATAGCTTCTAAGGAGCGAATCACTTTCGTGCAATCAAGAGTAAGTGTATATGCCAAGTACTCACATTCTGCACATCCTTCACAAGATTTTCCATTTCTTTGTCATGTCTTGCCTTCAGTTTTTCTACCTCTCTGTCATTCTTCTTTTGTGCAAACCTACGTTCATCTGCGAATTTCTTAGTATTATTCTGTTTCTTCTCTTTCAACCGACGGTCTTTGTCTCCTTTTGTCCGCAGTGTCTTGTCATTAGCTACTTCTCTCATTGTTTCCACAGAAATCTTGGCTTGACGTGAATTCATTTCCTTCATTTCCCTGGGGTCATAAAATCCAAACATCACCTGTCATATTATGCACTTATGAATGCATATTGCTTACAACAATTCAGTTTACGATGTTCAGTAACAATATTCCTAAAATCATACAAGACTTTTTGGCAAAGAAGGCAAGCATATAGAAAGGCATAATCTGTTGCAGCACACACATATTTTAAAAAGGTGTTCTGTAACACACTGTAAACTCCAATGTCTAGTGCTCACTTAGTACAGATATAAATCTTTAAAGATAAAAGGGGCTAGACAGTCCATACAGAAAGGATGGAGTAAAACATACCACCTCTGACAGCAGTACAAAACAAACAAACAAACCTTGGTCAAGGTAGAAGGTAAAGTTGTCCCTTTCCTTGCCATGAAGGCATATGGGAGGAGCAGAGGTATAGCTTCACTCATTCCTACTGCAGCCACATATATTGCAATAACATCTCATTAGCTAGCCACAGTCACTGTCCTGGCCTACCCTCTGGCATCAGCCAAACAGAAACTTCTTCACCTGTCATTACACTTACAGATCCAAGGGAATTCATGAGGAACTGAGAAGCTATGCGCATGCACATAACAACAAACAACTGCCATATATAGTTAGTGGTGAGTGATGCAGTAACTTAAAGTGTAAGTGTGCAGTTAGCCAGACAGTGTGAAGTCAGTGAGCAGTTCAGGAGCAGATGGCAAATTGTAAAGGAGAAATGAGCAGTGAATAGACTGCAAGCTGGAGTGAGGGTAACTGGAAGAGCAGAGCAAGGTGAACAAAGAAGCCATACTGCAAATACAGCATGGATATGGAGATGACAGAGTGGACTTGAGATGGATTGTGAAGTTAGCGAAAAGCTATAAAGGGGTATATGGACCCAAAAAGCTGTGACAATGAAACATTTGTAAGTGCTTTATGAATCCATGTACATTAATTCTTTTAATTGTAATAAATGTATGTAAATAAAAGTGGTTAACTGTAATCTCATGTGTCACAGACATAATCATTACAGTGTTTACATTTGTGATCTTGAAACAAAATATGTATTTACATGTATACAACTAAAGCACTTTAAATATCAGCACCTACTATATGGTATAACTGCATGAACCTACGGAAAACTCAAATTTAGTTCAAGTATTGAAATTTCACTAGTTTCTATATTAATTACATCTGTGGAATCATGTAAACTTCAGATTTCAAAATTTTGTCAGAACGTCCTGATGGTACTATCATGTATAGCTAAACACATAAATCTGCACTAAAGAGTATTCTGTGCTAAATGGAAATCATCTCTTTTAAGATAAATTCATAATCTGAAGAGACCAGACTTCAAGTTTTCACTTTCAGTGCTCAATGTCAATAACGTTTCTGGATGATGACAGCATGTACAGCCATGAATGCTACGATGGTGTTTGTATGAATGTCATGTTTGTAATACAGCCTACATGTACTTGGCACTACATTTGCAGTACAGGATTTGTGTTAACAATGAAAACATTGTTTCATCTGGCCAGCACATAACTGTGCATACTGTTGTATTGTTTTGTTTCCACAAATATCTTCCATGCCAGAACAAATATGCAGCATGGACACAGGTTGCTTATCAGACCTATGTCTTGTTAGTGTATGAACAAACAAAAGAACATACTGCACACTTACACCACGATTTTCAGACACTATACAGCTTGAATTAAAATACTCTACCTTCCTATTTAAGTACTATTAATTAAACTACCATGACTTCCTAATTAAGTACCATAACAAACTCTGCTGAAACTGCATAAAGTTATGGCGATACAAATTCTGCTACACAGATAACAATGTTGGGCTTTAACAAGAGATAAAAAGCAGAACAGAAGTAACACAAATAATTTTTCTGACAGCAGTGTCTGGATACTGACTACCTGAATCTTAAGCACAGTGCAGATATAATGGAAGAACTGAAAAAAAATCATATTAATACATAAACCAAAGAATTAGATGCTTCGTACATATATATAGATGAAAAAGTCACACATCCCACAAACACTTTATTGACTGTGTGGAATAAGAAACCAACTAGATGTCACTTAGTATTATATTTATTTCTCCTCATAAGTTGCTCTTTCTAAGTTGCTCAACATGTTTCAGGCCACCTTGTGCCCATCTTCAGGAGCTGACGACTTAGTGGTATTTTTTCACGTGTGGTGTAGTGCCGTGGCTGTGTAGGCAGTCAGATCCGGT
>Ga0123357_10003169_pt1 | contig 18717 bp, 12 predicted proteins | sample TergutEmb28metaG_FD_89873 | JGI IMG/M metagenome (GOLD analysis project Ga0123357, IMG submission 89873) | Embiratermes neotenicus P4 segment gut microbial communities from Petit-Saut dam, French Guiana - Emb289 P4 | ecosystem: Host-associated > Arthropoda: Insects > Digestive system > Gut ...
GGTTGGTGGGGGGGGGGGTCGTGGTGGGGGGGGGGGGGGGGAGGAGAGACGGAGGAGGGGGTGGGGGGGGGGGATGAGACATGCATGACGAACACCTGCGCAACTTGTGCTGTTCCGATGACGAACACGAGGCGAATGAGAAGGCAGTGCGCACGGCAGAAATCAGAAGGTAATACAAAATTTTAGGTTGGAAAACCCGAAAGGAACTGACAAAACAGGAAGATCTACAATAAGATGGGTTCATAATAATAATAATAATAATAATAATGATAACGGATTTAAAAAAATTGGTGTGACGGAATGGACTCTACTGCCTGGAAATAGACGTGGCCAGTAGCGAATTTTGTGAGCACGGCCAGGAACAAAAATAGTTTCGTACAAGAACATCTACTTAAGCCACTTATCACTTTTCTCAACATCACCTACCGACGTCTTTCACTTTTTAGAGGTCTACAATCAGTCTCACAGCATCACGCTTATAAATATTCTGACAATACTGTTTCGAAGTCATATTGATAGCTTGGATTTTATGACCATTAATATTTACAACAGTTCATATTATTGAAATACAATTGCGGGGCTCCAGGCAGCTGCTGCCCTGTAATATTCCAACCGTACCAACTACACTCTGTCGTCACTTTACTGTAACAATTTGAAGCTGCCTGTCCTTGTTGACACTTCTTTGTCGTTCTGGTGCCCCACGTGGGTGCAGATTTTTGTGCCTTCATTAGACAACCTTATTTTGCAGTCCTCACATTCACTTTCTTTCACAGTTGCATCATCTCAGTTCTACTATTTTTGTCGATGCACTACTGTGTAAGGCAGCGCGATCCTATATTGCATGAAATGGACTATGGACATGCCGTCTGCAGCACATGTAGACAGCATCAATAAATGGCCCAAGATGGTGCTAATTTGCGGAACTTTATAATAAATAAAATCCATACGGAACAGTGAACAAAAACGTAAGGTACCTCTGGTTCCTTAGCCCTCTAAGGCCCAGTGGTTACTATATGTACCGCCAGGTTGAACATTCACAATTCATCGTACTGCCCACACAGTGTATTTATGTGTTTTGTGTGGATCTGAGAACAAACAGCGATTATTTCCGTATACAGCATTAATTGCCTGGTTTTTATAACAGAGGGGTGTGTGTTTACTGCGCGGTACGGACTGGATCTTTATATACCGCCAGTTTAACATTCAGCAATTCTCCGTTCTGCCCACACAGTGCATTTATGTGTTCTGTGTGGATCTGAGAAAAAAACAGCGATTATTTCCGTACACAGCATTAATTGCCTGGTTTTTATAACAGATGGGTGTGTGTTTACTGCGCGGTACGGACTGGATCTTTATATACCGCCAGTTTAACATTCAGCAATTCTCCGTTCTGCCCACACAGTGCATTTATGTGTTTTGTGTGGATCTGAGAACAAACAGCGATTATTTCCGTATACGGCATTAATTGCCTGGTTTTTATAACAGAGGGCTGTGTATTTACTGCGGGGTACGGACTGCTGCTTTTCATTCGGGCCAAAGTTATTATTTAAAGGATTAAAAGACCGGGATTTTTAACTAGGTAAGTGACTATCAGCTTCACAATATGGGCCGTGTTCCAAGAAGTTCGTGTAAATGTGCTCAAACACTTCAATCACGAACCGTCAGATACTCGAATGTGCTGTGCTGATCCTTCATCATGTAATATTGTTTTCTAACTCATTAACAATCTATAAATTGCACAAAATGTCAACAGAGGGCAAGCAGAGAATTAATATGGAGGCAGAAGAGGGAGAAGATCGTCTCATTCACGTCGAACTGGTTTGTCTTGCGGAAATTACGTGTATTTAAGGCGTCCGTAACAAACCGGAACACAAAATGTCTCACGCCGGCCGACAAACCGCTAAACAAACACGGCGTGTTTATTTCCAAACCGTCCCGCCAACACTAACATTGTGGGCGGCTCTTCGGCAACAACAAGTATGCGCCACCATAAAAATGTAACAAGACTGTAAACGGAGCTGACACATTTTAAAACTGCTTGAGTCTACAGAAACCACCGTTCCATCTCGGACCGGCGTGCACCATCTGTGAACACAGCTCCAACAATCCCTCTTCGCATTGAGAGCTGGAGCGGACGCTATAATTTTAAACTCGTTGACAAGTATGGCAACTGACCGACCGTGTTCGTGCAGCTCTGCCACAACTGCACGTTCTAACTTCATTCTTTTCATACCATGTGGCTTTACTCGCTATCTGCAGTTCATTTTACCAACGGCTCTTCTGCACCCAGCGAAATACCGCAGCGTCAACAGCTCATGAATCTCATCATCAGGAAATGACGACACTTCTGGGATGTGGCGCTGTTGCCATGTGCATGCTTGCCGACATTTCGAAGTGAATTCCACAGTCAGCCCTCCCAAGAATGGCCTGAGAGTGGGAACTTTGTCACCCTGCAATGGTTGTGACACATCTCGAGCAGTGCTGACTGAACTTCCAGCAACAATTCTATGACAACCTCAAACCGCTTCTTTGCTGTCACTCATCTCGCGCCTTCACAGAATTGCGAATGGCGACTATTAAATTCGTCATGCCTGGCTGACCGTCCTTGTGGAACAGCTCGGCTCCCACCGGCCGGATTTTCATGAAATTTGATATCTGAGAATTTTTCGAAAATCTGTCGAGAAAATTCGGTGTTCATTAAAATCTGACGAGAATAAGGGGCACTTTACACGAAGACCAACATTCGTTTATGATCATATCTCGTCCTGTTCTTCTTAGAATGAAAACATGTTTCAGACAAAAGTTGTACAGAAAATGACAACAAAAATTTTATGTTCAACAACTTCCTTTCGAAAATCGTGCCGTTTATAAGATAATGTGGGGAAACAATTGTTCAACCGAGCAGACAACAGATGTCGATATGGCGCTTGCACAATGCACGCTGGATACCTAAGGCTACAAACACACACTCAGAATATGTAATACTTCTTGCTCTTGCACAGCAGCAATGTTTGCACAAACATGCCTCAATGTTACGTTACACAAACAATGCCTGCCTTGTTTTAACTTACATTTGCATCACCCAATAAATGACAAATAAAACATCACGATCACATTACAGTATGTCAGACTATCAAACTGACACTGAAAATGATGCATGGTAAAGCGGTGAAAAGCATTTGCTGACATCCTTCAATTACTGGTGAAATGTGTAAAGGGTGTTGGTAGAAATAATAAACTGCATGGGGCAGGGTCATTCCTGAGAAGGTACAAATTTCTCAGTTACTCAAGAAATTCCCTGCATTTTATGGAACCTGAAGGTTCACCAACACATTCCATTCACAAACACCCACCATCTGTTCCTATCCTGAGCCAGATCAATGCCTCCTGATCCCACTTCTTGAAGATGGTAGGAATAAACACACTTCAATATTACTTAAAGTGAAAGGCCTGCTTTGTTATGGGAGCAGTTACACCACTGCTCAGGACAACAGACGCTTACAAACTAGTTTATGTCAGGCACTACCCCATGTCACATGGAGAAATCTGGAAACATTTACTGGACAAAACAAAGTATGTATTTAGCACAAACATAAAGCATTACCATAATGGCAGGTGTTAAAAATGGAGTCTCTCACAGTATTACTTATGACAATCCATCAAAATGCCTGTTGACATTTCACAGAGAAATGACTGGTCACATTGTGATGTCATGCACTGCGGCCCTTCAGACACACGATAAAGAAAGGTGTCATTAACTATACTCGATATAAATTTACACAGAACAGCCACATTATTGAATGCTATGCGTACAAGTAATGGTCACCATGACATGCATATGTAGGCATGGAGTGCCCCAAGAAATGCTTGTGGCAAACATAACACTGCCTGCTGTACAGGGTCCACCAGTCCCTCCATCGTCATACATTGCTGATATCTTCTGCTTTCTTCTGTAAGGGTGAGTTAGTGTTTTTGGGAACATAGCAATTTGCACCTCAGGTGCAACAATGAGTGTGATGCCAGAGTTTAGTTGCCAGGGTCCTAGCACAGGTGTTCACAAATTATCTTCACTTCTAGGTGGCACCTCAAAATTCTTGGAGCCAGGAGGGTGACACGAAGCAAGTTCCATACACAATTCTGTAAAGAACTGTAAACTGCACTGGTGCTTGCTGCTGGGTGATGTGAACTGACACACACTTGCACATACAGGGAGCAACTACAGCAATCATGCTGAAGATAACAGGAGCCACCAAACACAATTCAGTCACCTGGCATTTGTGCAGCCCTGCTCTAGTTAGATAAGCAACATTAATACTTCCACCCTCGGTCAAACTGTCAAAACAGTAAAGCAGGGGTGCACACATCCTGGGAACCAGGTCACCATTGTGACTCTGTGTAAGGTAGTGCATGAGATTTGTGGGTCCTGTTTGGAACTGGCTTCATGTCCCTCTACTGGTGCACAAAAATTTGAGACGGCTCCTACATTTGTGCAAAATCTGTAGACCCCTATAAAAAATCAATAGTTTTCTCAGACTTATCCGTCCCAGAAGAATATTCTGCTCAAACTTACGTACTTACTTACTCTATGCAGCAGAGTTCTACTTGAGAAGCTAGCCAGTTTTCGGCTAGTCAGAAATTCCCCGCATTATACGGAACCTGAAGTTTCATTACTGCATTCACAAGTGTCCGCCACTTGTCTGTATTCTGAGCCAGTTCGATCCATTCCATACCCCCACATCCCACTTCCTGAAATCCATCTTAATACTATCCTCCCATTTACACCTGGTCTCCTTCCCTCAGGTTTCCCCACCAAAACCCTGTGTATGTCTCTCTCCTCCCCCAGATGTGCTACATGCCCCGCCCATCTCATTCTTCTTGATCACCCAAACAATACTGGGTGTGGAGTACAGATAATTAAGGTCCTCATTATGTAGTTTTCTCCACTCCCTTGTTCCCTCATCCTTCTTAGGCCCAAATATTCTCCTCAGAACCCTATTCTCAAATATCTTCAGTCTATGTTCCTCCCTCAATGTGAGCTACAAAGTTTCACGTCCATAAAAAACAGAAGGCAAAACTATAGTTCTGTATATCTTAATCTTTAAAAGTTTGGATAGCAAACTGGAAGACAAAAGATTCTGCACTGAATGAGAGCAAGCTCAAACGTACGTACAATTCGTGTAAACTCCTCCAATACAAAGAAGATGCAACTTGTAATAGTATTCTGTGACCTCCAATTAAGTACTGAGCTTCCAACATGGGACACACTGTACATACATTTCATATATTATCCCTTTCCAGCATATTTATTCTGCTTCATATTTTTTTATAACTTCTTGTGGGTACCATGAAAGTTCAGACATATGCAACATCAAGACACGAACAGTCTGACATCGAGTAATTCATTTATCGCCCAATTAAATTTAAAGCATGATGCAATAAAATTATGGCAAAAAATAGAAGGATCACCTATTATTACATACATAAAGTTTATCAACAAATTCTAGTGACTGAAAATCTTTATGTATTGTAAATATTTATGAACATAATATTGGATAAATTCCTGCGTTCATGATGAGACGGGTAGGGTATTTTACACATACACAGAAAAATTCATATTGGGTGTGTGCAGGAACCCCCCCCCTCAAAAAAAAAGGCTGCTTTGAGGAACCTGGCACATATTGCACAACATTAAAATGTATCTTAAGAAAGGAGCATGGGAATATGTGTACTTAATTTGTCTAGTTTTGACTAGGAACCAATGGGTGGATCACTATAATGAATCTGGACTCCATAAATTTCCCGCCACCCAAAAAGAATATACACCATGGTGTTAATTCTAGTAGCCTAACAAAGTAACATGTAAAAAAGTAGCGTGGCCAGCAATGAATGTACTTATACTGCTATTTGCAGCACGTGCATTTGCCAAGAGAATAACGAATACAAATCTAAGTTAACTGTTCGGCTGTGAAAATATTTGGTTTTCACGGACGAACTGTTACCATCGTCTCAAAGCATCACAGTACCTTCCAAACGTCCAGCACTCTTAACCAATCCACACAGCTAACACCACAGGCATGAACATGTTCAGAAACTTCCAACGTACGTGTATTTCTAAAGTTACCGACGATGTCAAGGATTTCTTTTGGCACTCTACACAGTGGCCTTTATGAAAATGTCAATCCCAAAAATAACCAGGGCGCCCTCAAACGGCAACTTTTAATACCTTGCGATCTGTACAATAACATTAGCATATGTCTGAATTCAGAAGATTATATTTTTGTAGAAGGGGCGTGTAAGGAAATAAATATGATACTAATACTTAATAAACAAACATTTAGTTCTATAACAAGTGCTGTGTCCAACGACTCCCAAAACGACATAGCGAACTCGTAACGCACCCAACATGTTTCACAACAGGGCGTGGACACTCATCTGAAAACGGGAACCAAATAAGGTAATACTGATTCTCGTCTCCTGCGTCCTTTCTCTGTACGACTTTCGTCAATTAATGCCTGACAATAAGTTCCAACACCTCTGGGCAGAGCCCAGGAGTATTTTATTTGTAATCATCAACATTGCTGTTTCCAACCGCAAGCCAGCAGCCTAAGTTAAGGACTGAAAACATAACATACCACTCACCCAAAATATCAAGTTGACAAGCAAAACAAGGTATTTCATCATAGAGTAACACCCTGACAGACCCATGGTTGAAGCCTTTTACGTGCCAATTCGGAACGATCGCTAAGAGATTCACGTTTATCTTCCTTACACACAACACAAACACAAATTCAAAAATTCTCAACACAGTCGCCTTGTTCTCCCTAGCACAACTCCCATCCGTCTCTCTTACCACAGATAAACTGCATCTGGGCGGCACCAAAGAATATAGCGCAACGCAAAGCGGCAAATAATTGAACTACAGTCGTTCCATTCAGCAAGATGTCCGATAATATATCGTTAAAAGCGAAAGTCCATGTACTACCGTTTTACAAAAATTACGTCACATGTGCCTAGCCAGCTCTCATTTCTGGCAGTCAAAACACATGTTTAAAATATTCATATTCTTCTACTCCAGAAGAACCATACCCAAAAAGAATTGTGGTCTCATACGTATCATTGACTTACGTACACTCGTTTTGTACTACAACCTTTCGCCTGAAAACTGACAACCCGTAAAATATGGACACGTTAATCTAAGTTAATAAACATTAATCAATCCTGATAGCAAACAAAACAATGAAATAATAAACAGCAACACTGTCACCGTACAGCTATTGTAGTATGTACAAAATCATGCTTCATATTTTAAACTACCCAAAAACGCTAGGCTACTCTGTGCTATTGACTTGCATGATGCAGAGTATTTATTAAGAAGCTAACAGTCTCTTAGCTTACAACTATATTCTCTGTCTTTTATGGAAGCATAAAATGTATAACTGTCCATAGAGGACAGTCAGTGGGGCCTATCCTGAGCCACCTGATCCAGTACATGACCTCACACCCTATTTCACTCTTTGTATTCAGCTAGGTAAGCAAAGGTCTCCCAAATGGTGTCTTCCCTTCCAGTACTCCAACTAAACTTTGCTACGACTATCTCATACCTCCATGCACACATACATATATTCCATAAAACTAAAATTCAGTTAGGGCAACATGCCAGTCAAATATAAAAATTACAAAACTAAACAAAATATTGTATGGATTTGACATAAACTATTCAAATATAACTCTAGATGCATCAGGTACAGCAGATAAAATTACGACTCTTTCTAAACATACCTCTCCCCCCTCCACTCATCATTTCATTGACATAACAGACAGTAAGTACAAATTCTAAGGTTTCACAATACGCAGTTTCCTTCAACATCTCCATCCTAAAACATCAAATAAAACTCAAGGTTTTCTGTTCAGTTATCAGCCAGAATAAAAAAATAAATATTACACACACAATCTTGCAGCACAAAATCTCAACTGTACAACAGCAAATGCAGGTGTATCGGTATTTGAAGAGTAAGGCTTCATAAGGAAAGGCAAACTCTATTTAGAACCTGAGAAAGAGGTACTGAATTTCCACATTTATCAGTGATAAACCATCAAGTATCAAAATTAAATTTGCTGCAGCAACTGTCACTTTAAATTTCTTCAACAGCAAACCCCCATTACACGTGGGTTCCAGTTACATGGACACACAAGTACATAGTTCTTTTATTTAAACAGTTTAATCGCTTCCACTTCAGAATGAATTCACCCTCTAAGCTGGGGAATTAAAAGTATAATACGTTCCAAATATGTCATGTAGTAGCGGTTACTTCACATACACTGGAAAGATAATGAATGGACATGCTACAGCAACCAGATACTATAATCAAATGGGTTACTGTGGCAGTAACATTTCAGAACTACAGTTAGCAGATACCCGGCTCGAATCTCGGCAAGGTCACTGGTCACCCGCACTGAGGTTCTTTGTACTTCCCCTCAGTCCCTCCAAGAAAATATTGGAATGGTCACAAACATGTTCTGTGAAGCAAAAATGACTGGAATTTATTCAATTTGGAACAATAAATAATACGCAGCATCAAGAAAATCAGGAAACTATTATTGCTATTTATCTTTAAGTACCTGAAATACATGTTGCAAATTTGATGTTCTGCTGACAGTCAAAAATGTGACACTGTGTCACCTGACATGTAGCTGCTGCCATTTTAAAGGTTCCTTGTCTCAAGCAACTTAACTTTGAACACAAAGGCACTATAATCCTTCAAACTTTCAGGAACTAGACACCCAGTGACACCATCACATCCCAGAAGACACAAAACCTCTCAAGTACTTCTTTGCAGGGTGTTTCTTCAAATAAAAAAAGAAAATAAAATGTTCAAAGCATTACTACAAAATCCAGTTGGTTTAACAAGAAACAAAACTGCTAGCATGCACAGAAACAAACAGATAATTAACGTCCATTACTTGCGATCACAACACTACGCTATTGTCCATGATGGAACACTGTAACTACTGTAAATTATCTACTCATCTATAGACTGCCTAAGAATCTTCAACTGCTGTGGGTTAGCGCACAGCAAAATGCCAGAGAATCTGACAACCTTCCTAAATTTTAAAGTCCACATTTATAATAATATTAATCAAAATACAGCAGGTGTTCAATAGCACACCAATTTTAAGTTTTTCATAATTTTACATCCAGTATGAATGTCAATATCAGAGCGTACCTGACTTTACATGCCACAGATGACAGTGTGATGGCCACCCTGACAGCGAAGATGGAAATAAGACAGATGGTACAACTAAGTAGCAAATTTGGTACACCCCTGGGACACTCTGATTCTAGTTTTAAAATAACACGACAAAATTCAACGCTTTCGCTGCACAATTAAATTTCAGGCTAAAAGTCCAAGTATTCTGAGATATGACAGAGTGTCGCCGGCTTCGCATATCCTGACATTTCGAAGGACCTGTATTCGTCTAAAATGTCAGAAGACCCTAACCTAACAACCCAGCATAACATCCCAGAAGACCTGAATCCTCAACAATGCTACTGTGGATACCTCTATCTCACAAATTTCAGGCCGACTGCAAAATTGCAGTCAATTCAACCAAGCAATTAACATTAATTTCTTCCTTTCATTAATTCTTTTCCACTATGTTCAGCAGCTGTATTTTCCACATCTGACAGAAATATTCTCAGACAGAGACAGAAATATACATAAAAATGCACAATTTGCAAAAATTAAGAATGCTGTAAATAGGAGATAATACTATGTTAATGGTTCTGTGCATTGCTGATCTATATTAATAACTGTCCAACCAGATGCAACACAAAGCAGTCTGTATGTTATTCTGCAAGTTCACTCTACATGTTGCGGGTGGCAACCACAGTCATCATCGGGAGTACATAGAACTGTAACTACAGCCCCCAGTACTGGTCACATTTTTTGTACAGCTACCTCCCTCCGACATGGCCAACTTGGCCACGTTGGAGGGAGATAGCTGCACAAAAAATATGACCAGTAATGGGGGCTGTAGTTACAGTTTTGTGTACTCATGATGGGTGTGGTTGACACCCGAAACATGTAGAATGAACTTGCAGAATAACAAATAGACTGCTTTATGTTGCATCTCGTTGGACAGTTATTAATACAACAGATAATATGTTCCAACAAATCGACAAAGGAATGGAACAGTCATTTATTGCAAAAATTGATACTGACATTAAACCACTGTGCTAATTATTTTACAAAGTTTGCTTATCAGCAGTTCTCCTGTTTCTCATAGAGGACAGTACATACTGACTTTTATATATACAAATATTACATGTACAAGAAGATGTTAGAAAATGGTTCTGTTGTATATAGATACAAAACTGAAGGCACTTCACTTGCTGCATACTCAAATCAAATAAACTGCATGTATCACACTGTGTCTTCCTCAGTCACTATTCATGATGCTGGTCTCGCTCGTGCTTCGCAGCCACTTCCGCTTGATGTAAGTTTCCCACAGCCAGTGACACAGGATGTATCCCACCAGAACACCATACATGCCCATCAGTGCTGCCAATCAGACAAACAAAGCACTTTTTCTATATGAAGACAGGCATTACCAGCTAGGCACAAATCTATATGAGTCACTGTCTTTGACAAAAACAATCAGAGTTAACTAATTCTATGTTCACCATCAGTAACTGTACAGTATAAAAATGAAGATGATCATAAGCCAGTTCTATCCAACTCCTGTCCTCACATACTACTTGCCCAACATCCATCTTACTAATTAACTAAGTCTCTGCTAGCAGAACCCACAAGTTTCACTGTCACTAATAATGAAATCTGCCACTGGAAGCTGCATCCATTTACCAACTTACTTTCCTCCTGAAATTTTACAAACTTTCTCATACTAACCAACATAAACACAGACCAAAACTCTGTAAAACTTTGTATTCCCTTTTGCAGTACATCATATTCTCCTAACAAAAGTAATAAACCTATACAACCTGTCAAGTTGTCACTCAGTATCCCAGTTTTCCCACTAATCCCATTGCTGTTAGGTCCAAACAATCTCCGACACATTTTGTTTCCACACAGTCATAACATACTGCAGGCAACTGTTACCACAGTACAGACTGCATTATTCATCTTATGATACATGTTACTCACTCACTTTTTCATAATACAACTTGCAAAATATTTTAGTCAATCTTCCTCAACAAAATGAACTTCCTTAACCCACAGCCAAACAAGTGATGAGTCAGAAAGTAAAGCCCCAACCAATGACTGCGGTTGACATGCTGGCTTATCAAATCAGCTAAACACATGATGTGTGTACAATTATGGAGCTTGAAGATTCAAGTCTTCTGGGATGTGATGCTGTATCACCGGTGATTGTTTCCAGATGTGTCCAGTGATGGTGTGCATTTACCATCAAGGGCCAAGCAGTCACGCATAATGGCATATGCAATATTTCCAATGGCATTCTCAGTAAATCATTAACCTACTTTTAGCCTGCATACAGTAGCTACAGACTCTCTCAACCAATTTATTATTACCAAAATTCTAATAATGGTTTATGACATATGTACTGAAGACCACTGTGGACATCTGAGTCATTATAGCCGACACTGGACGAGCTCAACAACTTTCACTGCAGGTCTGCCACATCGAACTAAAAAAAAAGAATTAAATCTACAGTTCAGGTGCTGACACCAAGTGGCAGATGGACACATGGACTGGCAGACATGATCGTGTACGAGGAGCTTAATTTCTGAAACATGCAAGGTGACTTGGATGGGAAATGAGTTTCTGTGGAGAAAAATGTGTGATACAGACCTCAAGTGCTAAGCACAGCAGTTGCAGTCAAATTTCCATTAGTCACAGCACTGTAGGTCACATAACTTCTGCTTACTGAGAACACATGGGTATCCTTCACTGTTGCATAATCACAAATCAATTCTTGTGACAAGCAGAGATTTGTGTTTTTAAAAATAATCTCCACACATTACACTGCATTTCACTTTGTAGACGGCACATCAAAAACTTTCCCCATTACCATAATGGGCAGCACAGTCTAGTGTGCCGAACATAACCAAAGTGAGAGAAGTATTTCATTTAATATCCAAGATTATATCGTATTAGTCTACAGTGCATAGATTTTCCAAAAATAAAGCTGCCATCTCAAAATTCTAGGCAGGACAATGGTGACAGGCAGCAAATTCCTTGCTGAGGACACACACTGTACCAACTTTTGTTGCCATGGCGACCAGGCACCCAAGATTTCCGCACCCCTGGTGTCAATAGCATATGAACACGAGTGGGATGATGCAGACAGTGGAAAGCTTCAGCATTCAGCAAAAGAGGCCTGTGCCTGTGCCACTTTGTCTAACACAAATCCCACATTGACAGGAACAAGACTGAATCTGGGTGCCCACAGTGCAAGGCCAGTGACTGACTGCCTGAACCATGATATGGCCTGAATGTGTCTGTGTAAAGGTAAATAGATTCAAGTTAAAGTGTATGTGTTACTAATGGTACTTGGTATGAAGGACATTACTGGAGCTACCTCCTATGACATATGCAGCCACCATTAAGGCACTCGTGCTTGGAGTTGGTGCTCGGCTGACACAGTTCTGCACATCTGCGAACAAAATGACATAAAGGTTGGTAATACATTTAAAGTTTTTTTTTAATCAGTTGGTATTTTTGTGGTTTGAAATGGGGTGTGGGGAATAAAACTACAGTTTCTAACATGGCACTGAAGGGGAAAAAGGGTTCAAATTACAACAGCTCACTTTGCAACCGCTGTCTAAGAAGCAGTTGAGTTCTCTGTACTTTTTACATTCTTTGTGCATACTAAATTGTTACTATTTCCAATAGCTCTCACAGTTTCCCTGTATGTGTGCCTGCAGCACTAAAAAGTTCTACTAGTTTAATTTTTATGTGCAGGGATATCCCCCACCAGAAAAAAAAAAAGTGGGGATTAGGGGATGCACAGCTAAACTGATGAACACAACATTGTATATTCAAAAGCTCAGTCAACTTCCTGTTACTCCACTTTGCAGTACAGGGCCTTCATGAAGCAATGCCAGTTGACTCTGTTTCCAGCTGTTACCTTGAACTCTCTCCAAGTATTCTGCACTGTTGCAGTTTCCTCCTATATTGTTCTCCGGCTCCTTCTCGGTCTTCCTCTCCTGCATTGCCTCTGGGGGTTCCAACACAAAGCCTGTTTCTCCATGGTCCAAGAACCCTTCCTCAATGTATGCCTAATCCACTTCCACAGCTGCACTTTGATCTGCACTGCCATTTGTATCTCATGTGCATGCCTCCAGTTCTTCATTAGAGATAATGTTATAAAAGCACAGCAAACAGTAATAACACAAAAAACTGTAGCCTACCTATTTTTGTTTCAAATGGACCAGACAGGCCAACTGCAGGGCCACACACGGACTTGGCAAACCCGACAGTCTTGCTGCTCTGATTGAAGACTACACGGTAACCTTCCATCACGACAACACCTGAAATAATGTACAAGTACAGTGAGAAACATGTAATATAAGAATCCTGCACTAAGAAAGCTTCTCGGCTATCATAAACAACTTAAATGTTGATCTGCTTATCTCTCTGTTTCTGGGAGTGCCTCATCTGTTGGTACAAATGAGTTGCCTTCTTTTTAGCATGAGAACAGGAACTAACACTGTCCCCAGGAAAAAGTGTTTCATTAATTTCTGGATTTTTAGTGCTTTTTATTACTTTTAGCATGAGGCAATGAACAAAGCCTACAAGGTGGATGACACACCATCATTAAAATCTTAGTGAATTACATCCCTCTAGTAACGCTCACTCCTTCACTGCCTGGCAGTAAGATGGTCAGTGGATATACCTAACACTGTTCCTGTCTCTGACGGCTCAATGCAAAACCTGTAGCAGTTCTGTGAACCAGACATCTCCGAGTGGTCGAACACCTTCTTTATGTAAGACTGGAACAATAAGCAGATGAGGACACATTATGTTAACACATCCATTTGCATGTATCTACAGCTAATCTGTCAGTTTTTGGCCAATGAAGAGCCTACCTAACTTGCAGACAGGCCTACTCCAAATGTCAAGAAGCAGGCAGGGTATTCGTTTTGTTTTGTCCACCCATCTGCAGTCACTAACACAATACAACTGATGTGTTCCACCCATCTGCAGTCACTAACACAATACAACTGATGTGTTCCACCCATCTGCAGTCTCTAACACAATACAACTGATGTGTTCCACCCATCTGCAGTCTCTAACACAATACAACTGATGTGTTCCAAGATTCAATCGGAAAGTCCCAATGGACAAAAACTAAAAAACAAACTATAAAAATGTGCAAGATCTGATTTTCTTACAGCAGTGTGGACAATGTTCTTAGTCTTCTGGGATGTGACAATGTGTCACTTTGTAAGTGGTTCCTGGCATTTCTAAAATTCTTGTCATCTTCATCTTCAATGATAAATCAATCACATCCAGGAAGATTTAAATCATATGTGTATATGTTAGTTATAAGTATGCCTACATACCGCAGGAGGCAGATCCAGAACAAAGTACATGTGGCTGGAATGAGACAAGGAGATACTGATGTTGGGAAAGACAGTCCAGTCCAGTGGATGCTGCCAGCATAACATCTTCTGCATCAGCAAGAAGTCATCAGAAATAGACAAGCCCTGCTGCTGCACAATGGAAGAGTTCAACAACTTCACCACCACGTTGAACACCTGAACACAAAGCAGCCAACTAATGAATATAAAATCACAGTTCTCTGGGGCATAATGCTATGTAGTTTGGTACAGAAGTAGTGTTTTAAACTGGCTGCCAACATTTTGAAGGGTAATCGGTCCATAAAGAATATATTCTTCTTGGACTGATTACTTTTGAGGATGAAGGTAAATGGATCCTTCAAAATGTCACAAACCACTCACCAAACAACACAGCATCACATCCCACAAAACCTGAACCCTCAACCTGAGTTTTCTTTCCGGTTCACAGTACCTCTGTCGGCAGCATGAGGCTGGTCGTGCCACTGTCTACAATAGTGCTGTTTGTATTGAACTTCCAACAGGGCAGGTCAACTGTCTGATTGCCAATGCTGATACCTAGCAATAGCAGTTCATAAAACCACTCTCTCACTATGGGCGATGTCCACAGCTCTGCTTGTTCTGTTGTGTTTTCTGAAACACACAGCACCACAGTAAAGCCTCATTAGTTCAGAATTCATAAAACCAGGTCTCACTTAACAAAGTAACATCCACCTTAATTGTAAGTAAGGACTTCAACAGACGTACAATGCAAAAGAAACAAGTACACTTTCGCACTGTAAAAGGAAGGGTACAACTGTCCCTATGCACACCATAACCTCTACACCACAAGGACAAAAGTGGTCGGCCTCATACACCGGCCACATTACGTCTTGGGAAAGAGCTGCTGGCGTCCACAGAACAGGAGGCTTGTGTCATGAATGAATCAACTGTATGAAGTATAAAACTTATTTCAGTAATGTTAAAAAACCCATTTCTTAACCCACAGTAAACATGTGCAGTCTCCATTACACAGAACAAGTGGTTACTGTTGTTTGGGTAAATATTCACTGTTCAATGTGTATATCACACATCAACTTACAATGTGAGAAAATTACAGGGCTTTTAGTGGCGAAGCAGGTACTATGAATAGTTACCACTGTATTTTAAAGGTTAAACAATATTGAGAAAACCGAGGTTGATGCTCCAATTGGAGAGATAATGGATGAGTTCAGCAAGTACAGAAAAAAGCCAGTCAGAAGAACCAGAGGGAACTGAATAAAACTTCTTTTATTTTCTTCAAATTTTCAAAATGAATGAACTGTCTTACCCAGAATCTCAAACATTCCTGTCTGTTCGTCTGCATCATCCTGCGACCCACACAGCTCTAAAGCGAATGCAATGCCCTGATGGTTCCTCAGACTTTTGACAGCTTCAAGCCATGACATGACACTGCGATCAGGCTGTGCAATCACAGGGTAAGCCAACCCTAGAATACCCTGAAATCAATTTAGTATTTCCCATAAAAAACATTTTCTCTTCAACATCCTCACATGTCAAATGCAATGGCTGAAAAGTATCTCATGCCATCCACTTATTGGGTCCAAGAATTTCACAAGATTTTACATATGTTTCAGTTATTTACATATGGTTTGGGCACGCGGTGGTGCAGTTGGTTGAGGCACTGTGCTACAAGCCAGAAGGTCACGGATTCGATTTCCAGTGGTGTCACTGGAATTTTTCGTTGGCATAATCCTTCCGGCTGTACTCTGGCCCTGGGGTTGATTCAGCCTCTAACAGAAATGAGTACCAGGAATATTTCCTGGGGGCATAAAGGTGGCCTGTGCGTAAGGCTGACAACCCTACCACCTTCATGTGCCGACTGTCTTGAAATCTGGGAGCCTCAACCCACTGGAACCCTCTGGGCCTGTCCAGGTCTGTAATGGGATTGCTTTACCTTCACATATGGTTTATTTAACAATGCTGTCAATGATTCACATTATACAGCTTTGAATGATAGGATGATTAACGTTTTCCGGGTGGCTGCAGTACACATACGTTTTACTGTGGGTGCCGTTTATGGGTTGCTGCCACACCAGAACAATATCTGCTGCAACCACCACAGCCCACTGTCATTCATGTTAAATTCCTTTTACTGATATTTGTGCTGAGTGACACAGATGTAAGTAACTTTTCCAAACATAAAATTTTAAATACTTTAACAGTACAATGTGATGTTCCAATCCGAACAGCACACCCCGTACTGTCATGTCATCCATGTATATGTCTTACATAATGGTACAATGCCACACTGCTAAGGTACTACTTAATCCACATTTAGTTCTTATCTTTAATTTCCCTAAAAACTTTAAAAAAAAAAAAACTTATATTTCAAATATGTAACCTTTTAACCTTTAAACAATTAAATCTTAGTGTTTGTTTTATGAAAAACATAATTTGAACCAAAAAGGATAAAATTGTAAAATAAATGGCAATTTGAGGGAAATAATACAGGACTTACACACTTTGTCTCAGAAAGCAGCAAATATCCCTGTCTGTCTGTCTGTCTAAATATACAAAACAATTTCTAGAAGTGCCACCATCACTGCATCTGAAATACAGGATACACCTCACATAAAGGTAAATGTAAACTACTAGGCAATTAACTGACATTTGCTCTCCTCAGGTTGCATAAGCCTGAGTGCATTCCTGTACTAATATCATACGATTAGTGAGTAATGAATTGGAAAGGATGTCAAAAGAACTGTTCATGGTCCACTTTCAGTATCCATACCGGTATGCTGACACAAACTGTATGGCACTATAGATGTATGGAATTGACATACCTGCCAGTGGGAATCATTCATGTAGAAGTTGTGGGATGTTTTTATGGCTGCAATGTCACATCTCACTTGTGGGGTGTAAAGGGCAGGGAAGTAGATAACATCATTTCCCAGCTCTCCATCCCAGAAACCCTGTGTGTACACAACAGAGACTTCTTTGTGGTGTGACATGTAAGTGCGGGAACTGGAACAGATGACAATCATACCTGAAAACTGTTCAGTATAGCGCAGTGTCTCAATGTTTGTGATGAAGTGGGACAAATGTGACTCTCACCGACACAGGAATCATGAACAACAAAAATAATTTTCAATGTAAAATGTCTATTTTTTTCAAGCAAATGACTGAATTTTTAACAGAATGGCCAACAACAAGCAGAAGTGTTTGTGCTGAGATCTGACAGCAGGACATGCCCAGCAACAGGCAGTAGTGTCACCATACTTAATGTGAAGTTACATGGATTGACATCAAAATCCAGTATATATTTTTACCAATATCATGAGTGTGGGTAAGCCATTTAACAATATGGTAACAGCAGGGCCACTGTGTTGTGCATAAGAAAATGAAACTTACTTTGAACTAATGAAGTAGGTGTCCAGAATTGGATCTGGTGCTGCAGCAATGGCAAAATTTGTGCTGCCAGTATCCACAAGGACGCTGAACTGAAAGTAACAAACAGACTGTACAGTCACATTTACTGATGACAGTGATCAATGTAGCTGAGTCAAATGAACACTGTAAAAATTCTGAAAATTTATAATTTAAATTTATACAAAGTATTAGACATGTACAATATACAGTAGGAACACAACTATGTTATATTATCAAGTATTATACAATATAGTTGTGTTCCGAACGTATATCATACACATCTGATACTTTGCAGTTTGATTAACACAATGGGGATGGCTCTCCTCAAAGTTAAATTTATACTTTAATACATCTAACCTTTGTACTTCACATTCCCGAAGATGGCCACATGGTTGGCTGAAACAGGTAGGAGTTCATTGTGTACATTAACAGTTGATTGTGTACATAAACAGTTCACTGTGTACATAAGCAGTTCACTGTGTACATAAACAGTTCATTGCGTATGTAGTGCCGCGGAGTATAGGCGGTTGAGAGTGGACCGAAACCGACCGCTCCGTTAGTACTACGAAAAGGGGAAAGGATTCCTACTGTCACCGATGGTCCGTTCGGGTCAAGAGGGAGGTAGCGTGCCACCAGAATCAGAGTGCCTGATTCGAATAGGGTTAGGATCTAGAACTGTGTAACCCACATCAAACAACAACAGTTATGGCTAAAAGCTAAATTCTATTTTACTACGGTTA
>Ga0123357_10003171_pt1 | contig 18712 bp, 15 predicted proteins | sample TergutEmb28metaG_FD_89873 | JGI IMG/M metagenome (GOLD analysis project Ga0123357, IMG submission 89873) | Embiratermes neotenicus P4 segment gut microbial communities from Petit-Saut dam, French Guiana - Emb289 P4 | ecosystem: Host-associated > Arthropoda: Insects > Digestive system > Gut ...
ACATTGGCGGCCTGGTTGGAATGCCGCTTCAGGTCGTCGTAGCTGTACTCGGCCCCGGCGCCCCATTCATCGCACCAGACAAGGGCCCGATCATGGGGCTTGTCACGGGCAAGAACGTCCATCACATCCCAGGCGAAATTGAAATCAGGCGGCGCCTTGACGGAGAAATTCGCATAAAAATCTTCATAGGACTCAAATTCAGTCCTGTTGACAAATTGTTCAACTAATCCTTTTCCAGACATAATCAACCCCTCACAGTACAAACGCTAAAAATCGCGCGCGCTTTCCCCCAAGGGCCTTCATGCCGTGGGGTTCGGTAGAATCGTAGTAGATACTATCACCGGGACCGAGTTCCGTTTCACGGCCCCCGATGGACATAAGGAGCCGCCCTTCCAGAAGGTAATCAAACTCCTGCCCCGGATGGGTATTGAGGCTTATGGGTTTGTCTTCCGTATCGACGCTGGCTTCCACCAGGAAGGGCTCGCACTTTTTCCGGTGAAAGTTGTAGGCCAAATTCCAGTACGAGTACATGGGCCGGCGGCTCACCTCCGGCGCCTCTCCCGCCCTGGTAAGGCAGTATGTTTTTAATTTGGAAGTAGAGCCTGTGATAAGCTCCGAAAGGTCCACTTTAAAAAAGTCCGCGATCTCGACCAGAGAGCCGATAGGGAACTCTTTCGTGCCTGATTCCCATTCGTTGTACTCCCCAGACTCAAAGCCAAGTTTCTGTGCAAGCGTTTCTTTTGAAATTCCTTCGATCTCGCGCAGCGCCTTTACACGCTCGATAATCTCATGGGTTGCTTCTGTTTTGGATATGTCAGACATAAGACCTCCATAATATGGGATTAACCGTACTATAAAGCAGGATCTATTTCAATGCCGGAGGGAAACTTCTGTTGACAACATCTGTTGACACTCACGGCAAAAAAATGTATAAGTTAAATAATTAAGTATTTAACAAATAAGGTATCAGAATGGACGAAAAGCTGAAGAATGAGTTTATCAACGCATTTTTACGGTTTAGGGAAACCAGAACCAGGTTCCTGGCCACCAAAGAGTTAAGCTGGGGAACCCTGTTTATTCTCAAAAAACTGGAGCTCGACGGCAACGTGAACGGTATATGTGAAAAACTCCACATATCAAAACCCGCGGTTACCTATATGCTGAACTCGCTTGAAAAAGACGGGTACATCACCCGCAGTATAGATACCAACGACAGGCGCAGAATTGACATTAAACTAACCGGGAAGGGCAAGGAACTGGTGAAAACCCACAAAAAAACATACGAGGTTATTATCGATAAGGCGCTTGCGAAATTTGGTGAAAGTAACAGTAAAGAGCTCATACGGCTTTTTAATCGCTTTGCGGATATTATAGATGAACTGAGGGAAGAATGGAAAAATGCATAAGAAAATAACCATCATTTTTATTGCTGTTATCGTGTGCGCACTTGCCGGCCTTGGTATTTGGCTGTCTGTCATATTCAATGAGCCAAGTGTGCCAAAAAACGAAGTGAAACTGCCGGCCGATGATTTGGTCTCCTCATACACCTACAATGGAAATATCAGCAGCAATAACATACAGAACTGCGTATCGCCAATGGCCCTGGAGTTAAAAAAGATCTACGTTGAAGAAGGCAGTTACGTGAAAAAAGGCGATCCGCTCTACCTGCTGGATGACAGCGATGTAGCGGCTGCCATTTCGCAGGCGCGGGCGGGAATACAGCTCGCGCAGGTGAACCTGGAAAAGGCGGAGCTTGCGGCAGACACCATTTCGCTTGTGGCGGTAAAATCGGCTTTTGACGCGGCGGAAGCGGCCTATACCGAAGCAAAAAGCAATTTGGACAGAATATCAACGCTCCAGCCCCTGGGAGGCATATCGCAGTCGGATTATGAAAAGGCGCAGAACGCGGTAGTAACGGCCGAAGGGCAATACAACCAGGCAAAGGCCAATTACGAAACAATTGGCCAGCAGTCATCGCAGAACGTCAGGGCCGCGCAGGCGCAGCTTGCGCAGGCAAGGGCAAACTACGAGGCCGCGCAGGTCAGCGAAACCAAACGCCGCGTGACCGCCAATTTTGACGGCGTGGCCGCCGACATCTGGGCGCACGAGAACAACGATCTTGCGCCGGGGCAAAAAATAATGGATATCGTTGACTACAACAGCTTAATTCTGGAAATTACCGTCGACCAGTTCGAGATTTCGCAGTTTAAGCTTTCGGACAGGGCGCCTGTATATATCAATTCGCTTAATTCAAGCTTTAACGGTACTGTATCCAAAATTTCAAACCAGGCGCTCAAGACAGGCGACGTTTCAAGTTTCATAGTAACCATCAATTTGGATAACGATCCGGCGTTAAAAATAGGATTATTGGCGGAAGTCAAAAAGAATGTCCAAGGTAATTGAGTACCTAAAACCCTATTTGGGCATACTGCTGCTTGCGATAGCGTTACTTTCGATCCAGGCAATGTGCGATCTGGCCCTGCCCGATTACATGTCGGATATTGTGAATAACGGCGTAATGACCGGCAGCTCCGACTATATCTGGCTGACCGGCGGCAAAATGCTGCTCATCACACTATTGGGGGCGGGCGCGTCAATTACCATGGGCTACTGCGCGGCAAGAATAGCCGCCGGCGTTTCGCACGACATGCGCTTTGACGTGTTCAAAAAAGTACAGGGCTTTTCCAACGCAGAGATCGATAATTTCGGCGCCGCAAGCCTGATTACGCGGACAACCAACGATCTGACCCAGATCCAAATGATGCTGGTCATATCGGTCCGTATGGTTTTTTACGCGCCCATTTTGGGAACCGGGGGCATCATTAACGCCCTGTCAAAATCCACTTCAATGACCTGGGTTATTGCCCTTGCCGTAATCAGCCTTGTCGGATTTATCATGATCATTTTCTCCATTGTGTATCCGAAATTTAAAATCGTGCAGAAATTGGTGGATAGGCTCAATCTGGTGTCGAAGGAAAATTTACAGGGTATGCTCGTCATCCGGGCCTTTAATACGCAAAAGTTTGAGGAAGACAGGTTTGACGTCGCGAACAGGGACCTGACTGAAACCAACCTCTTCCTGAACCGCACCCTGTCCATGGCAATGCCCTTTGTCATGCTGGTCATGAATCTGACAACGGTTCTCGTTATCTGGATAGGCAGCAACCAGGTATCGGCATTTAAAATACAGATCGGCGACATGCTGGCGTTTATGCAGTACGCGATGCAGATCATAATGGCGTTTTTAATGCTCTCCATGATGTTCATTCTTATTCCCCGCGCGGCGGTTTCAGCGGGAAGAATTAAGGAAGTTCTGGAAACCGAAAATTCCATAACCGATCCTGAAAACCCGCTGAAATACAAAGAAGATTTTACGCCTGTTGTTGAGTTTAAGAATGTAAACTTCCGTTATCCGGGCGGGGATGACAATGTACTTGAAAATATCAGCTTCACGGCAAAGAAAGGCGAAACTACCGCCATTATAGGCGCGACGGGCAGCGGAAAATCGACGCTCGTTAATTTACTGATCAGGTTTTATGACATAGGAGGCGGGGAGATTCTGATTGACGGCGTGGATATCAGAAACGTCACCCTCAAAGATTTACGAAGCAAGATCGCCTATATTCCGCAGAAGAGCCTGCTGTTCTCCGGCACCGTCACTTCAAACCTCAACTATGCGGATAAAAACGCGAGTGAAGCTCTGCTGGAAAAAGCGGCGAGAATTTCACAGTCCGCCGAATTTATCATGGAGAAACCTGAAAAATACGATTCGACTATAGCCCAGGGCGGAACCAATGTCTCGGGCGGCCAGAGGCAGCGCCTTTCCATTGCGAGGGCCATTGTCAAGAACGCGCCCATTTATATTTTTGACGACAGCTTTTCCGCGCTCGACCTGAAAACCGACGCCGCGCTGCGGGCGGCCATAAAAAGTGAATTAAAGGATACTACCCTTTTCATTGTGGCGCAGCGGATCAGCACCATTAAGGACGCGGAGCAGATTATCGTTCTTGACAAGGGCAGGATCGCGGGAATTGGCGGACACAGGGATCTGCTTGACAACTGCGGGGTGTACAGGGAAATCGCGACTTCGCAGCTGAGCGAAGAGGAGCTTCTGAAATGAGTGATCAACGATCAGGAAGCCCCTCCACAAGCGGCCGCCCCGGAGGCAACCGGGGCAGAATGATGGGTCACCGAAGGGGCGGAATGGGCGCCCCAGTGGAGAAGCCGAAGGACTTTAGCAAAACCGTAAAAACACTGACCAAATACCTCCTGCCGTACAAAACCAACCTGTCACTGGTTTTTATGCTGGCTATTTTTTCGGTTATTTTCTCCATCGCGGGGCCCAAAATTCTGGGAAAGGCAACGACAAAACTGATCGACGGCCTGGTTGCGTATTGGGCCGGAACAGGGCTGCTGACGGATTTTCCCTATATCGCGAGAATAATCGGTATTCTGATAGTGCTGTATATTTTTTCTTCCCTCTGCGCGTATGGGCAGTCATTTTTAATGTCCCGCGTATCAATGAATGTAACCTACAACCTCCGGAAAAACATCTCGGAGAAGATACCCAAACTCCCGCTGAATTATTACGACACGCGTTCTTACGGGGATGTACTTTCACGCATTACCAATGACATTGACACGGTATCAACCACGCTGAACCAAACCCTGACCCAGCTTGTAACATCATCGACCACGCTGGTCGGCGTGTTTATCATGATGATCTCCATCAGCATTCTCATGACCTTTGCCGCGCTTATCGTCATTCCCCTCTCCATGGGATTAATGATGTTTATCATAAACAGGTCCCAGGTTTTCTTTAAGGCGCAGCAAAAATGGCTGGGGGAGGCAAACGGTATTATAGAAGAAAATTACTCGGGGCATAATATCGTTCAGGCGTATAACGGCGAGGACGACGCGGTGGAGCAGTTCGAAGTTGTGAATGACGAACTGCAGAGCAGCGCGACCAATTCGCAGTTCATTACAAGTATTCTGCATCCGGTTATGAACCTTGTCGGAAATTTGGGCTACGTCATGGTCGCGGTTCTGGGCGGATACCTGGCGTCCGCCGGGAGAATATCAATAGGGGATATACAGGCCTTCATTCAATATATGCGTAACTTTACCCAGCCGTTAACGCAGATCGCCTCCATTTCAAACACCCTGCAGTCCACGGTTGCGGCCGCCGAACGGGTGTTCGAATTCCTGGATGAGCCTGAAGAAACACCCGACAAAAATAACGTCGAAATAACCCATTTCGAGGGCAGTGTGAGCTTTAAAAATGTACATTTTGGCTACACGTCCGACAAGATCATAATCAACGACTTTTCGGCGGAACTTAGGGCGGGGCAAAAGGTGGCGATTGTAGGACCTACAGGGGCGGGCAAAACGACCATCGTAAAACTGCTCATGAGGTTTTACGACATTAACTCAGGCGTTATAATGATCGACGGGAACAGTATCTACGATTTCCCCAGGGCGGATCTGCGCAATATGTTCGGCATGGTACTGCAGGATACCTGGCTCTACAACGCGAGCATAATGGAAAATATCCGCTATGGTACCTTCGGCGCGAGTGACGAAGACGTGATAGCCGCGGCGAAGGCGGCGCATTGCGATGAGTTTATCCGCGCCCTGCCGGGCGGGTACAATATGGAGCTTAACGAAGACGCGAGCAATATCTCGCAGGGGCAAAAACAGCTCTTCACCATCGCGCGGGTAATCCTGGCAAACCCGAAGATCCTGATCCTTGACGAAGCGACCAGTTCAGTTGATACGCGCACGGAAATATTGATTCAAAGGGCAATGAACGATTTAATGAAGGGAAGGACTTCGTTCATCATCGCGCACCGGCTGTCGACGATACGGGACGCGGATCTGATTTTCGTTATGAGAAATGGAGACATAGTTGAACAGGGCAACCATAATGAATTACTTGCCGCAAATGGTTTTTATGCGGATCTGTATAACTCACAATTTAGCAAAGGAATAGTGGAATAATCATGGCAAAAGAAGAAACTGAAAAGAAAGAAACGGCAAAGAAAAAGGAATTGAGCAAAAAGACCAAACAGCTCATTATCGCCGCGGCGGCCGTAGTGGCCGTGGCAGGTTTATGCGTGGCGGGCTATTTCCTGTGGTCGGCGCTTACCTATTATACCACGCAAAACGCAAAGGTAAGCGCGACAATGATCACCATTGTCCCCTCGGGCCCGGGAAAACTCACGCGCTGGTCGGTAAAAGAAGGCGATATAGTCACCGAAAACGAGATCATCGGGCGTGTGGAAAATTCCAGCTATCTAAGGTCGCCCGTAAACGGCAAGGTTGTGCAGTCAAACGCGGTTCTTAACCAACTGGTGTCGCCGGCCACGGTTATCGGGGTCATCGCCGATACTTCGGACATGTACATTCTGGCAAATATTGAAGAAACGGTAATTATGAAGGTCAGGGAAGGGGGAAAAGTGTACGTTCAACTGGACGCGTTTCCCTACCGTACATTCGAAGGTTCCGTTGAGCAAATCAACATGCTCACCTCTGACGCCCTGGGCGGTACGATGAATTTAACCACATCGGGAACCTTCGTAAAAATTACCAAACTCATTCCCGTAAAAATCCGCCTGACCGGAGACGTGGACCTCGCGCCGGTTTTGGGAACCAACGCGACGGTACAGATACGGGTGCGCTAAACGCCTAAAGCTTCCTCCTCCGCTTCTTCTTCAAACTGGCGTGTATAGAGGTCGTAGTAATGGCCCCGGCTCTCTATCAATTCGCTGTGGGTTCCCCGTTCAATGATCTTGCCGTCGTGAACCACGAGGATGATATCCGCGTTCCGTATGGTGGAAAGCCGGTGCGCGATGACAAAACTGGTGCGGCCGTTGAGCAGGGTATGGATGGCGTTCTGCAAGAGCATTTCCATCTCCGTATCCACGGAACTCGTGGCCTCGTCAAGGATGAAGATCCTTGGATCGGCGAGTACCGCCCTTGCGAAAGAGATGAGCTGCTTCTCGCCGGTGGAAAGCCGGTCTCCGCCCTCCCCCACTTCGGTATCGAAGCCTTTTTCCAGTTTAGAAATGATCCTGTCCGCGTGAACAATCCTCGCGGCGGCCTCGACTTCTTCATCGGTGGCCCCGAGCCGGCCGTAGCGTATGTTGTCGCGTATGGTTCCGGTAAAAAGATGCGGGCTCTGCAGCACGTAGCCCAGGCTGCTGTGAAGCCAGAGCTGGCTGCGCTCGCGGTAATCCCGGCCGTCCACGAGGATTTCGCCGGCGCTCGGCTCAAAGAAACGGCAGACGAGGTTGACCAGGGTGGACTTGCCCGCGCCGGTCTCGCCCACAATGGCGGCGTAGGTTCCCGCCGGGACGCGGAGGTTGAAGTGCTCAAGCACATTTTCGGCGCCATCCGGGTACTTAAAAGTAACGTCCCTGAATTCCACATCCCCGGCCAGCTCTTCCCAGTTCTCCACTTTCGCGCCGAAGGCGTCGCCGTATTTTTCAACAACATCGGGCCGGTCGGTAATACCCGGACTCTGCTCCAAAAGCCCGGTAACCCGTTCGATATTCGCCTGGGTCGAAACAAAATCCGTAAACACGTTGGCGATATTCTGTATGGGATCAAAGAAACCCCCGGCGTACTGCAAAAAAATCGCCAGTATGGAAAGATCCGCGCCCAGGTAGGCGATTTCCCATCCGCCGTACGCCAGCACTGCGGCGCTTGCGGCCGAGCCGATAAAAAGGACCAGCGGGATAAAGATCGAGCGCAGGCGCGCCATGTGGTTCGCGTGGAAGCGGTAATTCCCGGTAATGGCCGAATACTCCGCGAGGCTCTGCTCCTCGGCGACCAGAACCTTGACTGTCCGCGCGCCGGTTATGCCTTCGTTCATGGCGCCGGTCATCTTTGAATTGAGCTTGCGCATGATCCTGTTAACCGAAAGGATACGCTTCTGGAAAAACCAGGTCAAAAGCGCGAGGGGCGGAATGGTGGCGCAGACGATCAGGGCCAGCCGCCAGTGTATGATGAACATGGCGATAACCACGCCGATACAGTAAAACGCGGACCAGCAGAAATCAATGAGCCCCCAGGCGACAAGATCGCCGATGCGGCCGGTATCGGAGTTTGTACGGGCCATCATGTAACCTACCGGGGTCTTGTTGTAGTAGGAAAGGCTCAGCTTCTGGAGATGAAAAAAAACGGCGTTTCGTATACCCCTGCTGATGCCGGTTTCATTCCGGAGCCCCAGCGCTACAAAGAAGCGTACATTTACCGCCTGGGTGATAATCAGAAAGAGCGACAGGGCCAGAAGCGCCCAGATGCCGTTCGCGCTGCGGGGCTCGATGTTGTGCTTTATGGCATAACCCAGGATGAGGGGAAAGAGTACATCGATAAGCGCGACAGAGAGCATGAAAGCCGCGGTGCGGATCAGCAGTTTTTTCTGTGGCGCGATAAAGGGAAGCATCTTCTTCCAGACGCCGAGCGACATCGGCTTGTTGTAATCAAAATCTTCGTATTCATATTCGTCCATGGTTATTCCCCATTCATGACAGCGCCGCGCTGCAGTTCGTAGATACGGCGGTAGCTGCCGTCCTTTTCCATAAGTTCTTCGTGCGTTCCGATATCCTCGACCGTACCGTCCCTTAAAACCAGAATTTTATCCGCCTGCATCAGCGTCGAGATGCGGTGGGAAATGATGATCACCGCGGCGTCGTTGACCCTGTGCTTCAGAGCGGCGCGTATCCTGGCGTCGGTTTCGGTATCCACCGCCGAGAGGCTGTCGTCGAAGATCATCACCGGCGCGTTACCCGCGAGCATACGGGCTATTGCCACCCTCTGCTTCTGCCCGCCTGAGAGGGTGACACCCCGCTCGCCGATCACCGTGTTGTAGCCTTCCGCAAAGCCCTCGATGGTTTCATCCACCATCGCCACAGCGGCGGCGCTGCGGAGTTCCTCAATTTCCATGTTCGGCCTTACCGTGGAAATATTTTCCCTAATGGTCTTTGAAAACAGGAAAGGTTCCTGGAGGCAAAGCCCGATCTGCCGCCTGAGTACGGGCCTCGCGATACGCCGTATATCGATCCCATCAATGGTGATGCTGCCGTCTCCATCTTTAAGATCGTAAAGCCGGCTTAAAAGATGAACCAGCGTGGATTTCCCCGAACCCGTAGAACCGAGTATGGCGAGGCTTTCACCGGGCTTAAGGGTAAAGGAAACATCTTTGAGCACCGGCTCCCCTTTCCCGTAGTTAAAGCTGACCTTGTCAAAACGTATCTCGCCTTTCAGCGCGGGCTCAAGGGAACCGGGAGCTTCCGTCTCAGGTTCAACGGAAAGTATGTCCCTCACCCGGCCCGAAGCCACCATGGTTCTTGAGAGATCCGACAGTATGTGCCCAAGGTTACGCACCGGCCAGATCATCCAGTTGCAGTACGTGTAAAAGGCCAAAAACGTACCCGGCGAAAGCTGACCGTGAACACTGCGCCAGACGCCCGCGCCCACAATGATGACGAGCTGAAAACCGGAGAAAAAATCCCCCGCACCCCAAAACGTACCCAGCATCTTTCCTATGTTGATCCAGATATCCTGGTAATTTTTTGTTTTTTCGGAAAACCTTTCCATTTCATACGATTCCCTTCCGAACGCCCGAACCACCCGTACCCCTGTGTAATTCTCCTGTGCGGCGGCCTGCATGATCCCCTCGGCGACATCGCCCCTGTCGAACTGCTTGCTTACCTTCCGGAAATAAAAAATTGAAAAAACCAGAATTACCGGGATCAGAACCAGGGCCGTAAGGGACATGAATACATCCATGGAAAACATCATGAGCAGGGCAATCGTAACTACCCAGACGGTCCGGATAAATTCACTTAACTGGTTCTGGATAAAGTTGCGTATGTTATCAACATCGCTGGTACAGCGCTGGATAATGTCGCCGGTATGACAGCCTACGTGCCAGTCGAACGGCAGCTTCTGGATATGCGCGTAAAGCGTATTCCGCATTCTCCACGCGACAGTTTCGCCGATCTCGATACTGTAGTAGCGGCGTATCCTGTTGAAGACCGCGGAAACCACGGCCGCGAGGAGAATAAACACGGCGCAGATCCAGATATTCCTGTGCAGCACACCAACGCCGCCGAGAGCTTTTACAAGGGCCTGTACAAACCCCGGAGCCTTAAGCGGCGCGTTCCCGATAACCGAATCAACGGTATAGCGGATGATCTGGGGACTCACAAAATTGAAGGCGACCGTACCAAGTGTAGCTGTACACAGAAGGACGAACTGGAAGAGCCGGTCTTCTCCGGCGGCAGCAACCAGGGCGGCCTTACCGCCTTTCCAGGGCAATTTCATTAAAATTTCCTCACTAACAGGGAAGCGCGTTAACCTTTATTAATTAATAAACCTTATTTACTAATTGCGGAGATAGCGCATAACGGTTGGGTTTGTTAAAAGCCGGAAAATCAAAACAAAAGTATATTAATCTTTTACCGCAATTAACGAAACGTCTGACATGGAAAATAAAACCACAGCGGCCGAATTTGGATTATATATTATCATCATCTTACGCTCCTTTATTGCTTGGTAATAAAACAAAACCTTCTTTCCGTTTTTAACAATCGTATATATTTCAGATTTTGTCAATTGGCAGATACAGGTGAAGATACAGAACCAACACGTGCTTTAAAAGAAGCTAAAGAAGATATCACGCAGAGGCGCGAAGGCGCAAAGACGCGGAGGACGGCGGGTAATTTCTCATTCCACGGCCCAACCAGCCTTTAGAAATTCAGATTTCACAATAATCCGTAAATAAGAGTATTTTAGCGAATTCCTTGAGAGAAATTCATTTTGCCCGGAGGAATTTCACTCCAGAAATTCCTGTTTTGGGACATATTACGAATAATCTGGTGAATGATAGAATTAAGCTTACGGATGACGCATAACAGGTAATTAATCGAAGTTCTCTGCGGCTTCGAACCGAAGGTTCGACGTCTTTGCGAGAACTTTTCTGTCAAAATCTTCTGTCAAACAATGCCCCGCAAAGCGAGGGCGGCTTCTTTCCAGACGAGCTGATCTTTTTCGTCGAGGGTGGCGAATTCTTCCTGCCGTCCGTAGGCGGATAATTCAATGAATTGATTTACCCGGCGGAGCAATTCGGCGAATTTGGCCTCGTGGAATTTTTTGATCCAGTCCGGCGCGGCCCTGGGTTTGCCTTTTGGATTAAAGAGGAGGGCAGAGTAATGGGGAGCGCAGAGGCCGCCTGAAGATGTAACGATCTGCCTGAGCTCTTCCTCCTCTTTGCTGTTTCCTGAAGAAGCGGCAAGGAAACTCAGGTATTCCTCCTCTATACGCTCCTGCTCGGCACAGATGGGGCAGCGGCCGCGGGGACGCCAGGGTTTGACTTTCTTGAAATGGGTAATCCGGTCTTCAAGAATATCCCTGCTTAAAATAGCCACCGCGAGGCCATCACGGAAGGAATCCAGGTGTTCCGAATGATGAGCGCAGAAGCCGCCTGAGGCGCGGTGCAGGGCGCGGAACCCCCTGTCCGATACATGCTCAAAGAGGAGGTTGTCGATGTACCTGGCGGCCCGGTCCCTGATTATGTGGCAGAGGGGACAGCCGTCATTTTCCGAGGCTTTTTGCAGCTCAAAAAAATTGATGTGCTTGCTTACCGCCATTTATTCCCGCCGTTCCACGCTGCCATCCCCGTGGCCAATAAAGACCAGCGGGCGGAGCTGCCGGCCCCCGGAACCAAAAGAGCTTGTGCTGCTTACAATATGCGCGGGGCCGGTGAAGAAACCGTTTTCTACCACGCCGGGGATGCGGTTCAGTTCCGCTTCCAGGGCTGCCGGGTCCACAACTTCCCTGAAGCGTATATCCAAAAGCAGGTTGCCATGATCGGTGATAACCGGCCCGGCTTTACGGACCGCCTCCCGGAGCGTTACCTCCGCGCCGATTCCCTCAAGGGCCTGCGTTACGTTGATTCTCGCTTCGGGAACCACTTCTACCGGGACGGGAAAACTCAAGCCCAGGTGTTCAACGATTTTGGTTTCATCCACCACAACAGCGTAAAAAGCAGAAGCGTACGCCACTATCTTTTCAACAAGGAGGGCCCCGCCGCCGCCCTTGACCAGACGGTTCTCACTGTCAACCTCATCGGCGCCGTCAATGGTAAGATCGAGCGCGCCGTTTATCTGTTTTGAATTGAGGGTAAAGAGGGGGATACCCCATTTTTCACATTCTATGGACGTTTGAAAACTGGTAGGCACCGCCATTATGTTTTTTAGTTTTCCTTCGCCCAATAGCGCGCCTATGTACCGCACCGCGGGAATAGCGGTGGAACCGGTTCCCAGTCCCAGCTTCATGCCGCTTTTTACCAGGGCATCAACCGCCGCCCTGCCGACTGATTCTTTAACCGCGTTTTGGTCCAAATGCTTTTCGTTCATACAAACAACCCTGCTTTAGAATCCCACCCGGGTTACGAGGGAGGGAGGGAATTCCTTGTTCATGTAATACTCATACTGGCGGCGCGCCTGCCTGAGGAGCATGTCGTAACCGTTGAGAATACTGCAGCCCGCTTTCTCCGCCCGCAGGAGGCAGCGGGTTTTTTCCGGCCGGTAGATAAGGTCCATCACTATCTCCCTGCCCGAAAAAGTATAAAATTCAACCGGGTCCTCGTCCGGGTGGGGTTCCATGCCCACCGGGCTGGTCTGAATAATTATGTCCGAATATTTTACCATCAGATCCGCGCCGTGGCTGTCCATGCCGGCCCAGGCAAAATTGTAGGGTTCCGCCAAACCGCGGGCCCGGGTAACCGTCCTGTTCAGAATAAGGGCCTTCCCCTTGAGGCGGTACACCTCGGCCGCGACTGCCCTGGCGGCGCCTCCCGCGCCAATGATGGTCACTTTCCTGCGCCGCAGATCCTTAAGCTGCACAAAAGATAAAAGGGAACCGGAAAAACCTGCCGCGTCCGTGTTGTAGCCTATCCACCCCTGCGGGCCCATCACGACCGTATTGCAGGCACCGATGGACTGGACTTCGCTGGATTTATTGACAAGATAGGGGAGCACCTTTTCCTTATAGGGTACCGTTACAGAAATACCCTGAATACCTATCTCTTCGGCCAGACCCAGCATTGACTCCGCGGAATCCGCGGGAATTGGTACGTACACCGCGTCAGTCTGTTCGATTCCAAAAATAGTATTGAAAAAATGCGGACTCCCCGTAACTTTTAGGGGGTAACCGGAGACCGCGAAGATCTTTGTCGCGGGACTTATTTCATGGAAGCGGTACAGTTCCGAAAGCTCCCCAGGATCCATTTGTCCCGGCGCCGCCACCGGCAGATCAGGCTCCCCTGCCGCGGAGGTGTAACTTATCCGTGACCCCAACAGCTCTGCCAATATTCTGGTATTTACCCCGTATTCCCCCATACAGAGGAGTATCTTTTCAAGATCCTTTGTCTCCTTTGCGACCTTATACACCCTCGTCACATCCTCAAGGGAACGGGGCATCACGGACGCCTTAACGAGTTCATCCCCCACCCTCTTCAGCCGTTTCAGCCGGCCCGTCAAATCTTCATCGACCCCTTCCAGATTATGCCATGACCGGATGATGCGGGTCCCGAATGTACGGGCAGCTTCTTCCAGGCTCGGTACATCAAGGTCCTCTTCCAGATCCACATACGCGAAATTCCGCCGCCTGTCCACATCAGCGAAGGCGAGCCCATTCGCAAGGATGTTGATCCTGGCCCCCTCGCCGCCAATAAAATTGCCGCCGTCTTTGGCCCGCCTGATGGTAAGGATCACCGGAATACCCGCCATTTCCGGGAAGCGGCGGATCAGAAACCTTTCGTCCGGATCGAGGTAGTCAACCCGGAGTTCGGCAAGGTCGATAAACTTTCTGTTTTTTTCAAGTATCTCCAAATCTCTGGCAAGGGTCTTTCCGGTAAGACACAGACATATTTTTGCCACAGGAACCTCCGAATTCCTCATTCCGAATTCCGCATTACTATAGATCCGTCCGGTAGATAAATATCGCCTTCACCTTACCGGCGTCATCAAAATCATACCTCAGCATCATGGGCCAGGCCTTATCGGTGAGGGGATAGAAAAATACATTCGCCTGGGTATCCGGTTCCCTCGAACCTTGGTTCGACGAACCTTGGTTCGACAAATCAAGATTCGTTGAATTTTGATTTGTCACGGCCTGGTTTGTACTTAGAATCAGATTAACCTGTCCCCTTGAATCGCCTACAGCGATACCAAAGGCCGCTTTAAGACCAACCTGCCAGACCCTGTCCTTATAAATATAAAAGTCTCCCCTGTCATAAACAAAAACCACATCATCCTGCCATTCCTCAAGGCCCCGGGCCGCGTAAACTGACGTTGGCGTCCCGAAACGCTGGTACAGATCCGCGAGGGTAAGCCCGATGTACGAGACCGCGTCGTCCTGGTAGCCCATGTTTCCCTGGGGCCAGAGGGGAAGTAAAACAACAAACCACAGCGGCAGCAAGAGGAAATAATTCCGCATGAATTAACAATACCGGAGTGACGGGCATCATTCAAGAGATATGTTGAAGAAGAGTTATGAGTAGTCATCAGGCGCAGCGCATCATACCTGTTTCTCGGTTTAAAATATCCATGGAATAAGCTCGATGGAGACGTGCGACTAATAATCACGCGCCATCCTCTGCGTCCGCGAACCGAAGGTTCGACGCGCCTCCGCGTGAACCCTTCTTCATCCTCCTTCTCTTCATCTTCCTCTTCTCCGTGTCCTCCGTGGACTCCGTGCCTTTGTGAGAAATATTCTGAAGAAATCCTTTGAAGAAATCTTCTTGACAGATCCCGTGAATGAAGGTACCAATAATCAATGGACAGGATGGAATACGCAAAAGCGCTGACGGAAGAAGATCTACGTATAATAGAAAATGCGTATAACATAACAATAACCGGTACGCGGCAATTGTTCACCGGCGCCGATAAAAATACGTTTATTTATGAAGTAAATACCGGACAGAAAATAACCTTGTTCATGAAAATCAGGACGGGCGATTTTATTGAATCTTCTATACAAATACCGCATCTTTTGTTCCGGAACTCTGGCGCGTACATTATTGATCCGGTAAAAACCGCTCGTGGTCAATTGTACCTTAAAATGGCGGATTACGCGCTTATACTGTACCCTTTTGTCCATGGGAAATCCGGAAAGGAAGCGGCGTTGACCAAAACCCAGTGGGTAGAATTCGGCGCAGTGCTCAGAAAAATTCATGATACCACATTGCCCCTGAATACAGCGGCAAAAATCCCCCGGGAGACCTACGATGGGCGGTGGAGGAATAAACTCAAAAACTACATGAAGGAATTAAAAGTTAAAAATATTGAAAATGAGTGCGCAGGAAGCTTTGCTGCCCTGTATGACGGGAAAAGGGAAATTATCAATAAAATGATATTCCGCACTGAGGAATTGCTGAAGGCAATACAGGACAGCAAACAGGAATATTGCCTCTGCCACGGAGATATTCACGCGGCGAATCTGCTTGTGATTAATGAAAGGGAATTTAAAATCGTCGATTGGGATACTCTTTTAATGGCGCCAGAGGAAAGGGATCTCATGTTTATCGGGGGAGGCGTCGCGCATAAATGGAACACGGCGGAAGAAGAGAATTATTTTTATGAAGGCTACGGCGGCAGGGAAAAGGTGAACCGGCTACTGATAAGCTACTATAGGTTCGAGCGGATAATCGAGGATCTCGCAGAATACTATGAGCAATTTTTCGCCGCCGGCACTGAGGAGAAAAATCAAAAAGTGATTCTTGAAATTGTGGGAAGCCAATTTGAACCCAATGACGTTGTGGACAGGGCGTTCCGTGGCGATGGTTCCGCCTGATTATTCAAACCAATTCTGCAACTTTTTACTGCTTCCGTTGTCCTTATTAAGGGAGCAGAAATTTGATTTTTTTGGAGAAGCAAACCCTTCCGGAACTCTGTTTCAAGGCCGTACAGCGCTACGCGAAAAAGGTCTGTTTTCAGATCTACCGGGATGGCGGGCTGTATAATCGTCTCTCCTACTGGGATCTTGGCGCTAAGGTCCGCCTTTTCGCTTCCCGGCTTGTAAAAATGGGAGTAAAAAAGGGGGACCGGGTGATGATCCTCGCGGAAAATCGCCCCGAGTGGCCTGTCGCCTATTTCGCCGCCGCTCTGGCGGGGGCAATTACCGTACCGGTGCTCATTGATTTTACCGCCGAACAGATAGGGTTTATTGCCTCACATGCGGGAATTGCTGTCCTCTGCTATACAGATAGAACGGCCAAAAAAACGTCCGAAATTGATCCCGCAATCCCGGCCATACGCATCGATGAGGAATGGAGTCCCGATACCGGTGAAAACGCTTCCCCTGAAACGGATGGGTTTCCGGATGTAAACGAAGAAGATCCGGCATCTATCCTCTATACCTCAGGTACTACGGGAAACAGCAAAGGGGTTGTACTTTCACACAAAAACCTCGTGTTCATCGCAGCTTCTTCCCGGAGCCTGATGAAAATTTATTCACGGGACAGGCTTCTTTCGGTTATCCCCCTGGCCCATACCTACGAATGTTCCCTGGGAATGCTCACCGCGGTCATGGGCGGCGCTTCGGTAACGTACCTGGACAGGCCCCCGTCCCCGGCGGTGCTTCTGCCGGCAATGCAGACCCTGCGGCCTACCGCCATGGTAACGGTTCCCCTCTTTATCGAAAAAATCTGCCGGCAAAGGGTTTTTCCGGAAATGGAAAAAAATCCCCTCTATAAATTTCCCCTTACCAGGCCCCTCGTTATCTTTGGCGCGGGGCAGAAACTTATGGCCGCCCTGGGCGCCTCCATACGCATCTTCGGGATCGGCGGCGCGCCCCTCTCGGAGGACGTGGAGCGTTTTTTACGAAAAGTTAGTTTCCCCTACTCTCCCGGCTACGGCCTTACCGAAACAGCCCCACTCATAGCGGGAACCTGCCCCTACAAATTTCCCCTCCGCTCTTCCGGTACAGTGCTAAAAGGTATAGAAGTGCGCATCGGCGGCGACGGCGATATTCAGGTACGGGGGCCGAATGTGATGATGGGCTACTACCGGGACGAAAAGCGGACCAGGGAAACCTTCACCGAAGACGGATGGTTCAAAACAGGGGACCTGGGCCGCCTGGACAACAGGGGCCGCCTCTTTATCCACGGCAGAATTAAGGCCCTGATCCTGGGCCCCTCCGGAGAAAACATTTACCCGGAAGAAATCGAAAACATACTCGGCAGCTCCAGTCTCGTGGAAGACGCGCTGGTGGTTCCCGGAGAACGCGGAGAGCTGGTGGCCCTGATTGTACTCAGCGAAAAGGCCCAGACCATGATCGCCGCTCTCGGGGACAGTCTTGAGGAACTCAAAAATACCGTAAACAAAAAACTCGCCGCTTTTTCCCGGCTTAACCGTATAGAAATTCAAAAAGAGCCTTTTGAAAAAACCCCCACGCAGAAAATAAAACGCTTCCTCTACCACCGCCGGGAAGCCGCCTCCAGCCAGCTGTAGGGCTGGCGCATGATCAAGAAATAATAATTAAGAATAAGCTCACGCAGAGGCGCGGAGGCGCAGGGGAAGACGGAAGGTAGAAGAGCTCTCACAGAGGCACGGGGGACACAGAGGCCACGGAGATAGGAACAGAGCCATAAAGTTACGCATAACGTTTCGGATGTAACTGACGTTTTTTGCGCCCTATAAGGAAAAATGTGGCGGAGCAAAACACCACAAAGGGCGTTTACCCGACTGGTGTTTTGCGTAGCCCGAGCCGCCGATAGGCGGCGAAGCAGTTACAGTCCTGCTATGTGAAGTTTGTCTGTACATCTATTATTTTTATTCTCTATCTTATTCTTGTTTTCGAACTAATTTAGGATAAATTGCACATAACTTTCTGATCACGCATAGTCCGCGAACCGTATGTCCGATGCGGCTTGGCGCCTCTGCTTGAACTCTTCCTTCGCAGATCTGCGCCTTGGCGTGAAAATATTCTTGGTGAATTTTTGAAGTAGACCTCTCGTAAAGCCGCATCGAACCTTCGCTTCGCAGACGCAAAGGATTATGTACACCCGGGAACCAAGCATATCTTTTCCGCTGTACCTATACCGGTACTAAAGAGTCTAAAAGACAGGCATGGTAGGGTGGATTCAAATACATGTTTTGTACAAATTTGAGGAGGTTTAAAATATTTTTATCTGTTTGCGTTGTGCCTATATTTTACTATTAAAATATTCTTTGGTTACTTGAAGCTGTCTATGCAGAATTATTTGCCATAAATTACCCTTGATTTCACCTGTTCCTTTTGATACCTTGGTAAACCTTGGCGTCCCACCGTCACTGTCTTTTCGGTAGTAATAATGGTCAGTATTTTTATACAATTCCCAACCGTCCCTTTCACAAAATCGTTTCAGATCTTTCCACGACGGCATTTAATCAGCTCTCCTATCTTTGCTATATCATTAAGCATCATGGCTTTAAGAACATATGGAATATGCGATTTCCTGCTCCCCCTGGCCCAATATGGGAATTCATCATAAAAATCCTCTGAATATTCCAGAATTGCACGGGATAAAGCGGATACAGCGCCGCAAACATCAGGAGCGTTTTCTGCTAAATCTATTTCATCAAGAGTCAAAGTGACAGAACCGTCATCTTCATTCATTATTTCGGCATGAAAAGAATAAGCGGACAATATTTTTTCCAAA
>Ga0123357_10003174_pt1 | contig 18709 bp, 18 predicted proteins | sample TergutEmb28metaG_FD_89873 | JGI IMG/M metagenome (GOLD analysis project Ga0123357, IMG submission 89873) | Embiratermes neotenicus P4 segment gut microbial communities from Petit-Saut dam, French Guiana - Emb289 P4 | ecosystem: Host-associated > Arthropoda: Insects > Digestive system > Gut ...
ACGCCGGCGCCATGCCAGTACGGATAGGATGCCGGAGTCCATTCGAAGCGGTTCAGCACGCCGGTGATGTTTTTTCCGTCCGTTACCCACGCTTCAGGACCGGTCTGCGAAGGATCGTATTTTCTGATTCGCTGGACGGTGTAGGACCAGACAGGGAACGAGCCGGAGACGTAAGTGATACGGGCGAGAAATGTTGTTCGCGCATTAGTAGGTAATGCTGGGCGTTCGAGACTGTATCCTTGACGGTCACTCATTATGCATACCCCGTCTTCATTACGAGTTGGGGACTGTTCGATTTACCGCCGCTGGTGCCGGACCACTCGATAGAGGTGATGGGTGCGTTGATGTCGATGACCTCGCCACCCTGCGTGATCGTCGTCATGATCGAGCCGAGCAGGTCGGCTCGTGGCAGAATTCCCTTGAACGTCAGCGATGCCCGTCCGCGTTCGTAGGTGTAGCGACCGATCAGGCCGGCCATGAGCAGGGTGAGACGGTCGATGTCGTTGCGGAGTTCTCGCAATCCGCCCGTCCACTTTACTTGCTCGCCATTCTCATCGATATCAACAACTGTCTGATCGAGCATCACCCAGCATTCCGCCTCGTTATCGAAGACTCGCATGACCGAACCATCGTAAGCCATGGCCTCGTAAGGAACGTTTTTGACGAGGCGGATACGCTGATCGGACTCGATGGCAATCGTGGCGATAACCATGGTGTAGTCGTATTCGGGGTACTCGCTAGAATAGATTTCATCATTATTCCAGTGATTGAGTGCCAGTTTATGATTGAACGACGCGCTGAGAAAAACGCCCCAGTCGTTGTAGGGTCGGCTCACGTGGATCCCGACGGCGTCACATTTAACGAGGCGTGGATTATCGTAATTTCCGACCGGCTGTTCATCATAAATCCATGCGAGCGGATGCTTCATATCCGGCGGCATGTCCGTTTCAGTGTTGTCGATGGGTGGGTCAACAGAGTAATCAAACCCCTCTTTCATCGGCACCCATGAAAGCGTTTCTCGGATAGAGTTTTGAAAATTCGTTCCCTGAACCACTTTGCCATTGTCATCAAATTCGATACACCACGCCTTGCCATCCAAATCCCAATTCTCCGGCGCTCCCAGATATTGATACACGTTGCGGAACTTGTCGCTGTTTTTTCTTGTGGCGTCCGGATCGTCGCCGCCGGCGGACTTATATTGCGATTCGAGATCATTTGACCACTTCGGCACAAGCGATGCGACGCCATAATACTCGCCGTATAACGTTCCGCAGACCACTATCCGCTTGCCAACGATCTCGATTTTGTCGTACTTCTTCTCGTATGAGACGGCTAGCTTCACGTCGATCAAATCGTGCTGGCCAACACGCTGGACTTCCACGGTGTTGGGATTTCCAGTCATCGTCTGCGTTTCGCCGTCGACGGAAAAGTCGATGTTGTCCTTCGAGAGGGCGAATACTGTTATTTCGAAGCCCGTATCCGTTGGCGTGACCATGTAATCCAGGCCGTAGCGGACGGGGATGAGTTTTCCAAGAATCTGCGCCGCCGTCGCCGACTCGCCGAGGTCGATGGTTGTTTTGATATTTTTCAGGATGTCGGCCTGTCCGCCGATGGTCCACTGGGGCCATGCGGGAAGGCCGGAACCATCTATCCCCTGCACGAAATTTGCAATCAGGTATTCAAGATAATCGTAATGTGTCCATAAGTCCGTACCACCGTAATTGTAACTTGTGCCGCCCCTGTCTTTGCTTCGGTTCCCGACCATGAGGCCTCGGCGGTCTTTTTTGTTGATCGACGGCAGCCATCCGACGAGCGATGTGCCGAGGTTGCCGTTATCGAAATACGCCTGGCGCACGGTGATCTTCTGAAGAATCTTCAGGCCACCCGTCACCTGGAATTCCTGGATTCCGGCGGCGTAATCCTGATCGCCAAACATGTTCCGCGACTCGGAGTCCAGGCGTCCGATGAACTGAACGATGGGATCGCCACCGTTGGGGTCGGGAAGACTCACGCGAATCCAGGAGCCTTCGAGACTGCGGGCGGATAGCGTTACAAAGTCGCCGTCGGATGGCTGCTTGACCTGGCCGTAGCGATAGCGAATCGAGCACTGCGATACCTGGGAACTCGATGCGTAAAGCCCCATCGAAACAAGCTCAAGGTCTTCGTCAACCTCAAAATCATTGATCCACCAATCTCCGGAATCGTCACCTTCAATGCTCGCAACCTCGATGATCGGCGGCGCGTATTCGTAGGGGACATCGTCGGCTCGCGGCCCAATGATTGTTGTGCCCATGATCATTCCCCATCTGGTTCGTCTGGTTCTGAAGTATCGCCGCTCGCGGTGATGCAGTGCCAGTGGCCCTCGACGCGAACCTGCTGAACGCCGTCCTTGATGCAGGGCTGTTTTATCGCCTCGTAGTGATGGATGAGGATGTTCGCGTAGCTGTCGCCCCAGTCGTCCACGATTGTCTGAATCGTGCCTTGCATGGCGGCGCAATTTAAGATGTGAAACTGTGCTTCATTGTTGGGGCTATTACCGACACCGAGGTAAGAAATCGTTACGAGATCAAACTCGGCGTCCCCTTTCCCCAAAAGCTGCGCCCCGTAGCCGTCAACGCCGGGGACTTCCCACGTATCCACGCGGCTCTTCAGGAGCGCCGGTAGCCCCCGCATGATGTCGAATGAGATTGTGCCGATGCTGCTCATGAGACCTTACTGTTGACCAGGTGAATTGTTAACCATGTGCTCGCGATTGTTGTGGGCGACGGGAGAGCCATCGGTTTTTTGCTCGATTTTTTTAAGTACATCAACCGCCGCCATCATAGCATCTAAAAGTTCATTTTTTTCTTCTTTAGACAAGTCCATAGATTGCCTGTATCGCAATTTTTCTGGAGCTTTTTCAGAAGAAAGAAATCGATCTTCGTCTGTTTCCTGAACGCCACCACCCCAGACGCCTGAAATAGCGCTATTACCTCTCATGCCCCACGCATATTTCGTTGGATGGTTTCTCAAAAATAATGCATTTTGTTTTTGTTTAATTTGCTCATCCAAACTATCTTTCTCGCCAGTACTCGCGGTGGTGTCCTGGTTGAATGCGTTTACTTCATTTTCCGCTCGGACGCTATGACTGGCGAAATCTCCAGCGGCGTATTTTTTCCCCTCGTCACCGATTGAAGGAAGTTGTCCAATTTCATCCATGCCTTTTTTTAGATTCTCTAATATAAATTTGTCTTTGCCTCTTGGATTGAGAATTGCCGCTTTCATTCTCTCGGGATTTCCTTTGTATTTCTCCATGAGAGCGTTGACGGTTCTCATTGATTCATCCGATTTGCCGCTAGCCATAATGAGCTTCGCGGCGAAATCTTTATCATCCAAGCGAGACAAGAGGAGGAGGTCTTGCTCGGAAATTCCGCCTGGAGAACCGATTTGCATTTGATAGGCGAGATTTTCCAGTTGAATATCTGATGTTCCCTTGAAGCCGCCTCTGTTTCGCTGATGAAGAAACCGAGCATAATTGAGGCCGACCCCGCCAGCCGCTTCGTTGCTCATGCTTGTCGCGGAAGCATCTGCGGCCACCTTCATCGCGGAAAGTTTATCTTCCGCAGAAATTTTTGACCCCATCTGCGACGAGATTCCCCCAAAAAAATTAGTCAACTCTTGTTCACTAAAACTTGCACCGTTAATTTTTTGAGTAGAGATTTGCTTGATGGCTTCACGTATTGCGGGAGCGCTACCAATTTGACCGCTATTGGCGAGTGATTGATCGAGATTTCTTGCGCGATCCACGTAGGCGTTTGCACGTTCCTCGCGTTGTTTTAATATATTAGAGTATGCTTGTTGTGCCATCGCGATGGCAGCTGTGGCAGCGCCGGCGGCGCTGGTGACAAGCCCCAGTTGCCCGGCCACGGCCGCGAAAACTTCCGACACCTGTTTACCGCCTTTTGCCGCCGTCTGGTTGAACTGTTCAACGCCGTCCTTCATACCCACTAGTTTGTTTTTGAGCTGCTGAAACTGTTGAAAAGCCTCCGCGGTCTGAAAGTCTAATTTGAGTGTGACGTCGCCTTTAGCCATCAGAGTTCCTCCTGCTCGATTCGGGGGGTGCCGTTGACAAGGCCACAGACGCTCATCTCCTGGGCGTGGACAGTGAGGCCCTCCATGTCGATCGCCGTCATCAGCACACGCACGGCGTCGGTTTCGTCCATCATTCCCAGCATTGCCGCCTCCTCGACGCCGATGCGGTAGTTGAGCGAAAGGAAGCTGACGGCGTCGGCGAAGAGTTGTTCGACGCTGACTGTCTCGGCGGCGGCGAAAGCTTTGAAAATCCGATCCGCTAGAGCGTCGATCGCCGCGAACGCCGGTACAACTTTCGGCTCGTACCGCTCTCCGCCGACTGGTGAGAGAGCCTGTGGCAGATTGGGCAGGTAGGCCATCTTCTCGCGGTCCCATGTGCGGATGCGGGGGACACGCCACTGTTTGCCGTCGGCGAGGGTGATGACCGAGCCGGAAATCCCCAACTCCCGTTCCATGTCCTCCGGCTTGGGCCCCCTTCCCCCCCCGCCTTCGATGGCGAGCCAGAATTTTCCCCCACCCCCATCTCCCCACTCCGTGGTGGTGGCAAGGTCTGGCTGCCAATTTCCCGCCGCGACGATGACGCCAGCATGCGGACCCGCAGCGGCGGCACCAGGTGGTGGAGCATCAAGCGGCGTGACGCCGTATTCGATGAGGCCGTCGGAAGCGTCGGGGACGCCGGGGCGGCGTGTGAAGCGATCGAGCAGCCCGCGATCCGCGAGCATGGCGGGGTTGACGCCCGGCACGCCGGGGATGTAGTAAAGGAATCGTCGCACGATCAAGTCTCCGTTGTCTCGCCTTTAGCCAGGTACCGCTGCAACTCGGCCTGTGCCTTGGTAAGCTCGGCGTTGATCTTTGCCGCCGTCTGGACCGCCTCGGTATTTTTGTTGTGCGCTTCGGTGATCGCCGGTTGATGTTTGGCTCGCAGTTGCCGCGATTCTTCGTGGAGTGCGTCGCGAACCGCGTTCATTTCTTTGGCGGTGCTCGCTACTGTCGCTTGAGCCGCCTCGTGCCGCTTCTGCAAGTCGTGAATTTTCTGACCGATCTCTGTGAGCTTGGTACTGTCGATGGCCATGGCCACCTCCTAAAAAGAAACCTCGATATCTCTGGTATGTTACTTTTTGGTTTTGGCCGTTGGCTTGGTGGCTGGAACTTCTTCGGCCTTTTCGATTTCTTCGACAGACTGAGGAATCGTCGCCTCCTTGTTTTTCTTGTCGTCATCGGCGACAAAACCACAGTTGACCTCTTTCGGCATGTTCTTTTTGTTGGGACCACGGCCGTACCAGCCACAATTAACAACAGTTGCCATATATGTACTTCTATAAATAAAAATGAGAAATCACGACGTTGGTATCGCCGCCGTGGTGCTGATGGTGATCAAGTTGGTGTCTTTAACTGGCGTAAAGGTGAATGATGAACTGCCGGACTGGGCGTGTTGTAGCGTGGTAGCGCCGGGGGTAATCATGCCGGAAGTGGCGGAAACGCCAATATGAGTCGTGGTTCCTTCGGAGACACGTTGCCCGTTGGGGGCGACACGGCGAAAGTACATGCCGAAAGCGCTCACGGCCACGCCGTCGCCGATTTCGCTGACGGCTTCCACGTCCTTCGTGGTGAATTCAAATTTCGTCATGCGTCGAATGATGGATGCGTGGCTTGGATAAACGTTCCCAGAGTCACCTTCGACAAGGACTTGAATGCCAAAGTCCACCGACAGATCAGATATGCCTTGGAGGAGCCTGGAGGAACCGCCGCTGATGGTGTAGCTGACGGGGCCGGTGGTGAAGATGCTGGCGATCTGCTGAGCGCCCGAGGGGATGGATTGGCCGGCCTCCCAGACAAACGGCGGCGTCGGTGGCGTCTGATTGCTTTGAATCGCGTGAATCATCAGGTCGAGCGTGGCGACGCTATTATGTGATGCGCGGATGGAGACCGGCGCCATGATGCCGCCGGCAATAGAGAGCTTCAGGTGATTGCCGGTGGCGAGGGCTGTGGGGAGTCCGCCGAGGGGCAGCTCGCGGCCATAGACCGTGATGCCGGGAGGAGTGATGGGAATGCCAGAGAATCCGCATGTGGCGAGGAAGGTTAGGTCGCTGGTGTTGATGGACACGGTTGGCTGAATATTCTGTGCGGCGGCGAACTCGCGGTCTGTCTCGCTGCCGGCAGTCTCTTCAAACAATGAAACGCCGCCGTTGGGACCGGTGGAGGCGATTTGATTGATCCACGCGTTAACACTGCCGGCGGCGACTTGGACCGCGTGGGGGATGAATCGAATGGGAAGCATGTTTATCTCCTGCGCCTCATGTGACATTTCGATATTTAAAAATCTCTATTTAGCATGTAAGTCATATTTTCAGTGATCATGGCCGCGAGAGCTTCGTTTTCTTCTGGCGTGATCGCCCTGATTTCCCGCTTCATATTGGGGTAGCCAATATGAGTCGAGTTCGAGTGCTTGACTCTTTTCGACGTATCGTCATAGTTCATGTTGGGCACAAAGTTCAGCACGCGAGCCCACATTCGCAACTCGACAACCACATGACGATCAGAACCCATTTGCTTGATGGCGGCCTTTGTCGTCAGATCGCGGCGCAACGATCCGCTGTACATCAAGTCAGGACGCCCTCCCCACCTTTTTCTTTTTTGTCTCAGATATCGATCGGTTCTCGGGGCATAATCGTATTTTTCCGCCGCGTCTCTCGCGAAGTGCAGGGGCAGTATTTTGGTATGCCAGTAATCAGCGGCGGCATCGAGCGCTGTACGGGCAATATCAGGGGCGCTTTTTATGGCATTCAAAAGCTGAGGGTTAATCACGATGGTCGCGTAAAACAACTGCGTTTTACTGGCATGCGTGCCGGCCGCCGCATTCACTTCCCGCATCACGTCGCGAGTTGTCATCTTTGGAAACATCGCCTTGCCAAGGAATTTTCCGATTGGGTTGGCCATCACGAAATCCCCCACGTCACGTGAATGATGGCCCGCCAGCGTTCGAAACGGGCGGTGTTATCGTCCTGCTCCGGCCGGGCGGTGAACTCGGGGCCGAGGACGATCTGCATATTATTGAGGCACATCAGGTCCGCGGTTCCCTGCGTGCTGGCGAGGTCCTGAAGAAATTGCCCGGTGGCGCTGCGGGCCTCGGCGAGCGCGTTGGGGGCGTCGCTGACGTAAGCCGCCGATACGTCGGCCTCGAGCATGATGTCTAGAGTGCCTGAGCAGACGAAAGCGCCGCCAGTGCCAACGCTGGTGGCATTAGCGGCATTCTTATCTTCACTGACGACAGCGAGAGGACGCGAAAAGGGGAAAAGAAAGCCGAAGTCGGGAATCTCGCCACCGTCCGGATATGGCGATGGAGGCAAAACGTCGCGGAGTGTGGTTGCGATGAGAACGGTGGTGGCATCGGGCACGTCGGCGACCTGATACGTTCCCGCGATCGAGAGTTCCGACTGCGGACCCAGTGACGCGCCTTCGATGGTGATGGTATCGCCTGTGACAACGGAATGCGGTTCGCGTGTCTTGACGGTGATGATGCCGCCGGCAATGGTGACGCCGACGATTTGCCATCCAACCTCGCCGGTGAAGATGCGTTTGATCGCGACGGTCGCGTCGGCGCTGCCGGTCCACGTCTGGAAAAAAGGCAGGTTCGCGACAAGTGTTCGAAGCGCGTCAATGGCGACGGCAACAGGTCCGAATGGAATCACGTCAGGCATTCGCAACTTAGTCGGTGGCCAGATCGAAGTGCGTGCGCAGCGTCGACCTGCCCGAAAGGACTGGATCGTCACGGGAGTGTTTGTCCCGAACCTCATCGGAACGCTTCAGAAAAATCTCGGCGGCGTATCGGCGGAATTAGAGCATTTTTCACTCGCCTTTGGCGTATTTGCAATGTTGTATGAAGTTCCGAGCATCCTGCGGTGTGATCGAGTCGAGGGCACAAGCAATGCCGTCGTAAAGATCGGTAACACTGCGGCGAGACCACTTGCGTAACAATGACTTGATCTTCGAGATCGCCATCTCAATCGGGTTGTAGTCCGGAGAATACGGCGGCAAGCGAAGCACACGTCCTCCAACCGATTCCACCAATTCATCAACACGCGGAGAACGATGGGCCGAGAGATTGTCCAGCACCACAATCTGGCCGTCCTTGAGCACCGGCACAAGGAACTTCTCAACGAACGTAACGAACATCGCCGTGTCCGTCGCACCGTCAAAACAGCATGCACTGACAATCCCTTTGCCGCTCATCGCTGCAATCGTACTGATGGTTTTCCAATGTCCCCGCGGCGTTTTACAGACCACGCGCTGATCTACAGGACCACGAGCATACAACCGCGTCATGTCGGTGGTTGAGCCGAATTCATCGCACGGTCGGCAGTCCCGCGTGTGTCGCCAAGAACCGTTACAGCTTCAAGACTTACGCCAGCGAACTGCTCGTACCAGTTCTCCCGTCTTTCTTTGACATCCGGCCGGTCCTGCTCGCTAGCGAAGAGCGACTTTTTTTAGAGCATTTTTCATGTGGTCTTGGCGTGATGACATGCGCAGGAAGCGAGAGCCAAAGCCCCGCATTGCCATGCGGGGCTCCAAAACGCTACGGGCGAGTGAAAAAAGCTCTAAAAGACAACCCCAGTTTCTTCGTGGCACGATGCACTGTGGGCACGCTCACTTTTTTGTCCAGAGCATCCGCGAGTTCGCCCAAGGTCATGTCGGGTCGATCGGCGATGAGCTTGACAAATTGCTCCATATCTGCATGGTTGAGTTTGTGGTTGTCTGGCCGGTAGTCAGGCAGCGGATCAAGTGTTCCGAGTTCTCGTCTTCGCTGAATCAGCAATCTGACCCACGACTCACTGCAACGGTATTGTTTTGCGACTTGTGCCGACGATCCGCACGCATCGTAGGCTTCTGCCACTGCTCGCCGGTATTCCTTGGGATAGGCCATGTCATTAACCTCCTTGTTAATGACATCATCTTAACTTGTTCGCAATGCTGGCGCCAGAGGCGGGCGAAAAATGCTCTAAAGACGGAAACAACGAAAGAAGTCTTCCTCGTTCCGCCACCATTCGTCGACAATATCGCCGACGAAGTCCGACATCTCTATGATGTGGAGAGGAAGGGCTTTCGAGTTATCGCTCAGATATTGAAAAACAAGTACAACAAATCTATCGGATCGGGCAACAGCTGCGCAGCGTATCGTAGGTGGTATGAAATACGCGGTCTACCGTTGCCGAAGCCGAGAACGAACACAGGTCGTCCCCGGAAAAATACGGCAGCCTAAAAACAGATAATCCATCGAGCGGCACTTTGCCCGATTCCGGAGTCCTCTGGAGTCGGGCTTTTTTGTTGCGCGGTTCATGAGATGTTCTTAAAGAGGAGGAATACATATGTGTTCACCTAAGTGCAAGGCACTGCAGTCTGCCCCGTTACCCGCTTCCGCATATTCACGGTCCCGCCAACAGTTAATCCGGGACTTGGCTCTTCTCATACTGCGGCGGCAACGCCGGAGGCAAAACCTTCTACCAAATACAACACCTTCGATCTCTCCACCTGATGAACGTCAAGAAGATGGTCACGGTTGAAAAAGCGATTAGAGATAATTGTTCTGTAGAGGTTGGTCTGAGGAGTGAAGGCCAGGTAAAGGTACATTCAAGCGTTACCAACTTTCGTCATCTGGATCAGATATATCTTCAGCCCCAGGCAAATCGTAAAAAGACAAAGATGTCTTGCCAGCCTTAATGACCATGATGTCCTCACGCGGAAGAGCCAACTCAACCATTCCCTCGCAGGTTTTTATTAGGTTTACTAATTCCTCAGGCAACCAGTTGAACCTTTTGAGATTATTGCGACGATTTGCGATTTTTCGAAGGGTGACCTCGCCTGATAAATTTCGGGGTTCGAGTTTCATGCCCCGGGAACCCAATTCGGCCAACCGGAGGATCAGTTCCCATCCAACACTACGCCCTTCCCATCTTGTTTGCAGCAGTTGCGATTGCCAATACACCGCTCGGATCAGCTCTCCACTTACAACCACTAATTTATGAGAAAAAATCGCCGATTCGATCTGTTGCAGCAACGCCATTGCATCGGCACTAACGGGACGAGTTCGGCGCGTTGGTCGTCCCTGAGCCAACCTGAGCTGCTGCTGCAACGATTTAAATTCGAGAGATGGCAGAACCCCTAATAAGAAAGCTACTTGAAGTGTCGCTTCTTCGAGACTTCCTCCTCGGACACGTTGATATAGACGGGCTGAGCAAAAACCATTTTCGTCGAGATATTGTTTCTTATCCCCGAGCTTTACTCGTTCATCGTCTGTAAGAATTTGTCCCTATGCTGATTCGAAAGTAACCGGCATTTTTAAGCGAACCCGAAGCATCCGTATCCGCTCGTTCAGCGGTGATTCATTCGGGACCGACTCGGCTTCCCTGCAAGGTTCTTGGGACATATGTGATCCTTACTCTTCAATAAACCCTCATTGATCTCAATTTTACTACGTATCTGAAATTCAGTCTCTAAAAAACAATAATTTTTAGATCCAATCGCATCGTGCGACCGCCGTGCGACCAGGCATCGGTAGCGTTGTCGGCTGTTGGTCTCGGTTAGCTCCACAAATTCGCAAGGAGGGCCGCTTCCAACAAGTTGCATGGAGGCGACGATGCTCAAGGATGACGCACATCAAAAATGGGAACCACTCGCTTTACGCCCGCGCGAGGCAGCCAAGGCTCTTGGTATCGGCGAACGGTTGCTCTGGGAGATGACCCAAAACGGTCAGGTTCCATGCGTCCAACTCAGCAAGCGCATCACCGTGTATCCCGTCAATGTTCTCAATGACTGGCTGGCGAAATTAGCCGCGTCAAATCAAAGCGAGCCCGAAGACCACCTCAAACTACAACCGGACGAAAGGTAATTTTTCATGGCTAGCATTAGTTATGATCGAGCGACGGGACGTCGCACGATTCAATTTGTTGCTGCCGATGGCCGTCGGCATTCAATACGGCTCGGGCGCGTAGCGCAAAGGCAAGCTGAAGCATTCAAAATTCGGCTTGAAGACTTGATTGCCGCCCGCATCACTGGTTACGTTCCTCGTGAAGAAACCCTCCTTTGGCTCTCCAAGTTGGATGACGAGACATATACCAAGCTTTCCGACCTTCATCTCGCCACCCCACGCAAACGTGCGATTCTGGGGCCATTCCTTTCTGATTATTTGGAGAGCCGAAAGGATGTTAAGCCCGCGACCCAGGTTGTGTATGGCCACACTTGCCGCAATCTGATTTCATTCTTCGGTCAGCAGAAGGAGATGGGCACAATCACCCCCGGCGATGCTGACCGATGGGCGTTGAACCTGTCGACTGTGGAAAAACTTTCACCCAGCACGCTCCGCCGTCGTAGTGGCATCGCGAAGCAGTTTTTCAGAGCCGCGGTACGCCTCAAGCTCATCCCGGAAAATCCGTTCCGCGATATCAAGAGCGGCATAGTCGCCAACCCCGCAAGGATGTTTTTCATCTCTCGTGAGATCGCCGAAAAAGTTCTCGCCAAGTGCCCGGATGCCGAATGGCGACTGCTTTTCGCGCTGAGTCGCTACGGCGGACTTCGCTGCCCTTCGGAGCATCTGAATCTCCGCTGGACGGATGTGGATTGGGAGAAGAACCGCATGCTGGTTCACAGCCCGAAGACCGAGCACCACATCGGCGGAGAATCACGTTGGGTGCCGATCTTTCCTGAACTGCTGCCCTATTTGCGTGAAGTATCCGAGTTAGCTGTCGAAGGCGCTGAATATGTCATTACGCGTTACCGTCGCACCAATATGAACCTCCGCACCCAACTCCTACGCATCATTCGGCGTGCAGGCGTAATGCCCTGGCCCAAACTGTTCCAGAATTTGCGAAGCACGCGGGAAACGGAACTGGCGGAAAGCTGGCCACTTCACGTAGCGTGCGCCTGGATCGGCAATTCTCAGATTGTTGCCGCCCGACACTACCTGCAGGTCACGGACGAACATTTCCTCAAAGCAGCAGGGGGAATACAGAGCTCGCCTGTCAGCGTGCGATCGTAAATGCATTTCCTATTTGTCATGGAGCCCGAGCTGATCACCAAAGCGATCAGCCCGGGCCTCTTTATTGTGGGGCAAACGTTCGAGTCTCAAATAGACTCCTTTTTTTTTAACTATGATCGCCGTCTGATGCAGGGTTTCTGGCGTTCGAGTATGCACGAGACCCGAACTCTTAAAATGAGATTACACCCATTCGCTTTCTGTTCGGTGGTGCAAAATCCGGTGCAGCATTCTGCCGCGTTAGCTCGCATTGATTCGCACGATGGAATGGTGAAAAAATAAAAACCGCCTTTTCGCGGCCCTGCGCGGGGTATCGCAACTTGGCGCGACCAAAATTTTCAAAACCCATGGGCGATGAGGGCCAGGAACTGAGCTTTGTTGAGAAAATCGGCGGGGCTGTTGAGAGCGGCGCCCTCCTTGTTGGCCTTGCTTGCGAAATCCGGGGGGAGCGACGGCATCTGAGACTTGGTGGCGGACATCATGTGGACTTCGGCGGCGATTATGTGCGTCAGTTGCCATGCCGCGTGATTGGCGCCGGGCACGGGACGTACCAGAAGATCGGCATCCGAAAAATCGGCCAAGGCCTGGTTCAACATCTGGTGTGCCTGCTGCAAGGTCTGAGTCAACATCTCAACGGCGGTCATGGTGGCTCCTTAAAAGGAAAAAAAGTTAAAAAGTTAAAAATTAAAAGAAAGTTAAAAGGTAAAAGGTCAAATGAAAACCTTTTTCACTTCCCTTTAACTTTTAACTTTGTAACTTTTAACTTTCACGGCGTCGCTCCGATTCTCGTCTCAATTGTTTTGATGGCGTCCTCCGCTTCCCGTTTCAAGCCGGGATTGTTTTTGGGATTTACCGTTTTGAGAGCCGTTACCGATCTGGCCGTTCCGACCTTGGCGAGCACTTCGCATGCCGCTCGACCGATTTTCGGATCATCCAGATAAGGTATCATCACCGTCTCCACGTCCGGCCCAAGTATCACCAACGCCTCGATCGCACTCGGTCGCGTCGCATCTTTTTTCAGTTCCTCGATCAGCCGGCCCGCCACCTGGCCTACATCGCCCGTTCCGCCAAGGGCCAGCAAAATGTACGGTCTGAGCGGATCATTTTCTTTCAGCGTATTGAGCTGATTCGTCAATCCGAGCACATTTTCTGTGGTTCCCCACGTTTTAAGTGCTGTGAGCGATTCGAGTCGCAGCGCCGGTTCCGCCACGCACTGCCCCAGCAGGATCGATACCCCGCGTCGGCTCTCAGGCTCTGAGGGCGTTTTGAGCAGGAAGCGAATTGCCGTCTGACGCCGATTCAAATCGCGTGTTTTCAGGGCCTCCATCGCATCCGCTACGGTCAGTATTTCTTTGGGGGCTTCTGTTATTTGCGTCGTCGTCTGCGTTGTGGCCGCCGTTCGCGCCAGCGGCGCCGGCGGCGGGCCATCCATCTCCACCGCGGGCAACTTCATTCCCGTACGTTGCTGGTTTGAATTTGTAAAAGCTCTCTTCAATTCCTCCGCTGTCACCCAATCCACGTGCCCGTCGGCATACCCTACCAACCTCCCATGATCCGGATACACATCTTTCTTCGTATAAAGCACGATCACCTGACCCGCTCCTCCTCCTGCCTCATTCGTCAGCCCTGTCAAATTCACATCCGCCCCTACGTACAGGTAATCGCTGGAAGCGTCCACCTGTTCGGCGATCTCCTGCCACGTCGCATCGCTACGTATCGGCGGCAACAACGTTGCGTGCGAAGTTTTCGATAACAATATATGATAATTGTTCGGCGACCATTTCAGCACCACCGCCGCCAGATGCGGCGGCATCTGACCGTCATCCGCCTTTGCCTTCCTCAGTGCCTCGCGCAGCAACACCTCCGCCCTCTTGGCATCCACCATGCGATTCAACAGTTCCCGTGGGTGCTCGAGCGAGAACCATTCCGGTGCGGCCACGTAAATCGCGACCGAGATCAGCATTCCGGCCACTCCCGCCACAATTCCCAGTCCAGCCAATCCCTTGCCCCTCCGCGCCGGCCCTCTACTTTCACCCTCTTTTCCCACACCTTTTTTGATGACCACCAGCGCCCAGACCCCCATGACCACCGCCGCCGCCCCCAGCAGCGGCCCGGCATACACCAGCACCATCGCGCACAGGCCCAGTGCCACCGCTCCCACCGCCAAAGCACTTACAGGCGTTTTCGATTCCGGATAAAAGGCCATCACTGCTCCTCAAGCATTTCGCGCAGCGTACAATCTGGTTCGCCGATTCGTCAACTCCCGCATGATCTTATCTTTCCAAAATGTGTGTCCGTTTTTCTGGGGAGGCCTTCCTGACTCGTAAAATTCGTAAAATGGGTTCAATTCGTAAAATTCGTGGAGGGATACTTTCGATGCGATGACGAAAGCCGCGAACCTTTGTCTCGTCCCTCTACGAATTTTACGAATTGAACCCATTTTACGAATTTTACGCATGAAAAAGCATCTCGATGCTTGCCACAGCGTTACTTCATGTGTAAAACCAAGCATTACAGAGACGAAACGAAAATGATGCGAGGTTCGGAACAAGGAGTTCATTCATGAAAATCTCTTTTTCTTCCCTGTTCTCCCGTAAGAATGTTTCCGTGAAAAGCGTTTCTCGGCGTGCTCGTCGCTCTGCTTACCACGATCCTGTTCTCGAATCTCTCGAACCGCGGACGCTGCTTGCGGGCGTTACGATCATCACCCACGGTCTCGGCGGCGATACTTACGGATGGATTCCGGCGATGACCTCCGCCATCGCCGCGCAAGCGAACCTCTCAAACTGCAATTTCGTTACCTACACCATGACCGTCACGGATCCGAACAAAAACGGATCGCTCAATGTCACCATCTCCAAAACTTCCGGCACTTCGCCGCTGGACTCCTCCAAGTCGCCTGAAATCCTTATCGATCTGGATTGGTCCGCCGTCGCGGGCGATCTGAGCGTGATCGGCATCTTCGGCGGCTATTCCCTTCCGACCTCCGTCGTCGGCGCAGCAGTCGCCGCGGCGCTCATCGATCCCACCTTCCTCACTGACCTCGGCGGCGCAGCGCTGGCGAGTCTTCCAATCCACCTCATCGGGCACAGCCGCGGGGCTTCGCTCGTGGGACAAATCGCGCTCGATCTGGGGAAAAGCAATATCTGGGTCGATCAGCTCACCACGTTCGATCCCGTCCCCAGCACCGCCTCCTCTTACCTCTACAACGATCCCGTTGTCCGTGCTTTTCAGAACGTGATCTTTTTCGACAACTACTTTCAAAAGCAGGATTCTTTTGCCACCGGATTTGCCGTCTCGGGCGCTCATAATGTCGGGCCGCTTTCCCTCCCCGGCGGATACGCCAGTCTCAGCATCGTCCCCGGCGGATACCACAACAACGTCCACCTCTACTACCTCGGCACCATCTCCCCAACCGCTCGCGAACCCCTCTTCTCCCCCAGTTCCTCCTGGTACTCCGGCGACACACGCACCACCACTGGCTTCGCCTGGACCACGCTCGGCGGTGCCACACGCCCCGCCGACGGCATCGGCAAAGCCTTCGGCGGTACCGCCTCTCGAACCTCCGTCTCCGTCACACAGCCCGCATGGGCGGACATCGGTTTCCTCAGCATCACTTCCGGCTCCGCCTACACCATCGGACAAAACCTTACCGTCAACTTCAAATATCAGGACCAGGGATCAAAGTCCACCATCACCTGGTACCTCGACACCGACCAGAATCCCTTCAACGGCAACGAAATCGCTCTGACCACGCAAAACCTCGCCGCCGCCAAAAACATCACCAATGGTTCTATCTCCATCACTCTCCCAACCGTCACCTCCGGGACCTACTATCTTCTCGGCTACATCACCGATGCTGCCGGATCACGGCTGATTTACGCCTCCACCCCGATCAGCATCGTCAGTCCCACCACTGTCATCGGCAGCCCCGGCTCCGAGAGCACCCGGCAAAACGCCTTCGACGGCAACCTCAACACCTATTTCAACGGCCCAACTCCCAACGGCAACTGGGTCGGCCTCCAATTCTCCACCGCCAAACGCATCACCAAAATCAGCTTCGCGCCACGCAACGATATCACCAACGGACCCGATCTCATGATCGGCGGCATCTTCCAGGCATCCAACGATCCCACCTTCACCACCGGCGTCGTCAACCTCTACACCATCACCTCCGCCCCCGACGCAAACGGCTACACCGTCGTCACCATCAACAATCCAAATGCCTACAAGTATTTCCGCTATCTCAGTCCCGACGGCTCCTACGGCAACGTCGCGGAAATCAAGGTCAACACCTCCGCCATCGCCGGTCCCGACAACCACGCCCCCGCGCTCACCTCCATCGCCAATTTCAGCGGCGCCGTCGAGCTGAGTCCTTACACCATCACTTATGCTGCGCTTGCCGGCGCTTCCAACGCCGCCGACATCGACGGCGACGACATCTCCTTCCTCATCCAGGCCGTCAACTCCGGCACACTCCTGATCAACGGCTCCCCCGTCGTCCCCGGCACAACGCTCGTTACCGAATCCGACACACTCACCTGGATCCCCTCCGCCAAATCCAACGGCATCATCTCCGCCTTCTCCGTCAAAGCCTTCGACGGCGCTCTCACCTCCGCCTCCCCCGTCACCGTCAAAATCTCAACTATCCTCAGACCCACCGTCTCCGTCACCGCCTCCAAATCCAAAGCTTCCGAAACCAAGCCCACCACCTCCGGCAAAGGCACCTACACCTTCACCCGCACCGGCTCCACGACCGATCCACTCACCATCGACTTCACCCTTTCCGGCACCGCCGCCGACGGCGACTATGTGACGATGCCGACTTCCGTGACCATTCCCGCCGGCAAAAAATCCGTCACGCTCGACCTTATTCCGATCGACAATGGGATTGCCGACGGCACCCGAACCGTCATCCTCACTCTCGCCTCTTCCGACAACTACACCATCACTCCCGCCAAATCCAACGCCACCATCACCATCGCCGACAACTCCCCGACTCTTTCCATCACCGCCAAGAAGCTCACCGTTGCCCGAACCGCCCAAACCTCCTTCACCCTCAAGCGCGCCGGCGGCAACAACGCCGGAGCACTCACCGTCACCTACACCCTCTCCGGCACCGCCTCCAACGGCACCGATTACACCTCCCTCTCCGGCTCCGTCACCTTCCTCCCCGGCAAATCCTCCGCCACCATCAACCTCATCCCCCTCAACAACAACATCTTCAAAGACCCCCAAACCGTCACCATCACCATCGACTCCTCTTCCGCCTATTACCTCGGCAGCGCCCCCTCCTCCGCCACCATCACCATCCTCGCAAACGCCCCGCAGATCGCCATCACCACCACCAAAAACGCATCCGAAATCAAGCCCACCGGCTCCGGCAAAGGCACCTTCACCCTCACTCGCACCGGCCCCACCAACGAACCGCTCACCATCACCTACACCGTCTCCGGCTCCGCCACGCCCGACTCCAACTACCCCGCCCTCTCCGGCTCCGCCACCTTCCCCAAAGGCAAAAAATCCATCACCATCACCATCATCCCCATCGCCGACGGCACCCCCAAAGAACTCCAGAACATCATTCTCACGCTCGATTCTTCCCCTCTCTACGCCATCGACCCTCTCAAATCCACCGCCACCATGACCATCATCCCCGCATCGCCAATCTAAGAGTAGCGACCCCGCTCTGCGGGGCGGAGCCCAGCATGGTAATGCGAGGCCGTTGATCGAAGATCAACGCTCATTCGCCTCGGATGCTCTTCCGCCCACCTATTCCTGACGCTCTCGTTGGGAGCCTTCCTGATTCCTTTTTGGTGTATGACAAATGAAGCAGAACACGGAACCGCAAAAAACAGGAAGCGGCGCCGTAATCCGCCGCATGGAGGCTCTAGCAAGCCCGTGTGACAATCGGGATAGGGGGAGACCTCTCGGTCTCCGCCCTCCCACACCACCGGACATGCGGGTCCGCATCCGGCGGTTCGGTTGGTTAAACTTCATCTTTTGACAAAGACACATTCGATGCCAAGTCGGTCCCAGAGACTATTGGGCAGGGCGATGGATAAGGCCGGGCTTTTGCTGACCCGCCATGGGCCGTGGAGGCTGCCGGCGGTTTGGGCCGCCAGATTCAGACTCACGCCGCGTTTGGACAGTTCCGCAAATCGCTTCCGAGCGTATTTCCATTGCTTCCAAGCCATACTGCGCAGACGGCGGCGAATCCATTTGTCCAGCAGTTTCAAAACGCTGGGCGTCTGGCAACCGCCTCCACCATTCCTCTCGCCGAAGTAGCCACGCCAGCCTCGCAGATAAGTATTCAGCGGGATTCTGACCTGCCAAATACTCTGGCCGAGAGTCCGACGTGTCAATTCCCGAACCTTCTTCTTGAACCGATCAAGGCTCTCGGAGGCGATACGCCTCTTGGGAGGCTTGTTGACGGTGAAGGAGAAGCCCAAGAACTTACGCCGACTCGGGCGATCCACAGCACTCTTAGACTCATTGACTTTGAGCTTGAGCCTTTTCGTGATGAACTGGCTTACACCTTCCATCACACGCAGTCCGGCTCGCTCGCTATGTACGTAGATGTTACAGTCATCCGCATAACGCACGAACATG
>Ga0123357_10003175_pt1 | contig 18701 bp, 10 predicted proteins | sample TergutEmb28metaG_FD_89873 | JGI IMG/M metagenome (GOLD analysis project Ga0123357, IMG submission 89873) | Embiratermes neotenicus P4 segment gut microbial communities from Petit-Saut dam, French Guiana - Emb289 P4 | ecosystem: Host-associated > Arthropoda: Insects > Digestive system > Gut ...
ACTATCACCACCCCACGATGTATCACTCTTTAGAGTTTACTCTCAACAACCCATGATATATCACATTTTACCACTTACTATCACCAACCCACGATGTATCACTCTTTACAGTTTACTCTCACCAACCCATGACATATGACATTTTACCACTTACTATCACCACCCCACGATGTATCACTCTTTAATGTTTACTCTCAACAACCCATGATATATCACATTTTACCACGTACTATCACCACCCCACGATGTATCACTCTTTAGATTTTACTCTCAAAACGCATGATATATCACATTTTACCACTTACTATCACCACCGCACGATGTATCACTCTTTACTGTTTACTCTCACCAACCCATGATATATCACATTTTACCACTTACAATCACCACCCCAAGATGTATCACTACTTACAGCTTACTGTCAACACCCCAAGATGTACTAATACTTAGAGATTACTCTCACCACCACAAGATGTAGCACTATATATCACTATTTAATCTTACTGTCACCACCGTACGATGTATCACTATTTACAGTTTACTATCACCAACCCACGATATATCACTATTTACCACTTACTGTCAACACATCACGATGTATCACTTTTTATTCCTTACTGTCAAAAACCCAAAATGTATCACATTTACTTCTTACTTTCATCGACCCACGATATTTCACTTTTTAGGCTTAATGTTAACACCCCAAGAAGAAATACTATTAAACGCTTACTGTCAACCCCCCCACGATGTATCACTATTTAGCGCTTAATTTCAACAAGGCAGGATGTATCAACATTTACCGGTATCTTTCAACCACCCCACGATATATAATAGTTTACAGCTTGCTGTCATTTCCCCACGATGTATCACTATTTACCGCATACATTCACCACCCCACGATGTACCAGAATTTATTTCTTACTTTCACCATCACACGATGTATGAATATTTAGCGCTTAATTTCAACACCCCAAGATGTGTCACTCTTTACCGCTTAATGTCACCACCCCACGACATATCGCTATTTACACAATAATGACACACCCAACGATTTAACACTCTTTAACGCTTAATGTCAACACCCAACGATAATCTCTATTTACCGCTTACTGTCACCACCCCACGATGCATATCTATTTACCGCTTACTATCACCACCCAATGATAAATCAATTTTTAACACTTACTCTAAACAACCCACGATGTATCACTATATAAATCTTGTATTCAACACCCTACGATGTATCACTATTTAAAGCTTACTGTCATCACCCCAAAATGTATCTCTATTTAACGTTTACCTTCACCACACCACGATGTTTAACTTTTTATTTCTTACTGTCAATAACCCACGATGAATCTCATTTTACAGCTTAATTTCATCACCCCAGGATGTATCACTATTTACAGCTAAATTTCTGCACCCCACGATATAACCCTCTTTACTGCTTACTGTAAACACCACACGATGTATCACTTTTTAAAGCTTACTTTCACCAACTCACGATGTACCACATTTCACCGCTTACTGTCAACAAACAACGATTTATCACTTTTTTCGTTTTCTGTAACCAGACAAGAATGTATCACTAACTAACTCTTAATGTCAACACCCCAGTATGTATCACTCTTTAGCGCTTGCTTTTGCCACCCTACGATATAGCACATTTTACAGCTTCTTGTCACTTCCCCACGATGTATCACTATTTACCGCTTACTGTCGACATCCTAATTTGTATCATTATATTCCGTTTATTCTCACCACCCCACGAGGTACCACTATATAACGCTTACATTCAACACCCCAATATGTATCGCTAATTAGCACTTACTGTCATCAATCCACGATATGTCACTAATTAAAGCCTAATGTTAACACCCCGCGAATTATCGCTATTAATCGCTTACAAACATGACCCAAAGATTAATCAATATTTACCGCTTTATTTCAACAACCCACGATGTATTACTTTTTAACGCTTACTCTCACCACCACACGATGTATCACAATTAATAACTTACTGTCAACACCCCACAATGAATCACATTTTAACGCTTACTCTCACCACCCCACGATGTAACAGTATTTAAAATTTACATTCACCATCCCACGAAGTATTATTTTTAACTCTTACTGTCAATACGCCAAGATGTATCTATGTTTAACGCTTACTCTCACCACCACAAGATGTATCACTATTTAACGCTTACTGTCACCACCACACGATGTGTCACTATTTAACGCTTACTGTAACCACCCCACGATGTATAACTATTTACCGCTTAATGTCAACAACCCACGATATATCTCTATTCACCGCTTACTGTCAACAAACCTCGAAATATCATTATTAAACGCTTACTGTTAACAACCCAAAATGTATCAATAATTTCCGCATCCTGTTACCACACCACGATTTATAACTATTTACTGCTTAATCTCCCCATCCCACGATGTATCACATTTTACCGCTTACTGTCAACACCCAAATATGTATCAATATTTAGGGCTTAATATCAACTCCCGACGTTGTATAACTTTTAACACTTATTTTCACCACCCCACGATGTATCACTATATAACGCTTACTCTCACAACACACGATGTATTACTATTTTCCCTTTACTGTCACCACCTCACGATGGATCAATATTTAACGCTGAATACACCCCAAGATGTATCAATATATAAAGCTGTCAACATCCCAAGATTTATAACTATATAGAGTTTAATGTTACCACTCCACGATGTATCAATATATACAGCTTAATATCACCAACCCTAGATGTATCACTAGTTACCGCTTATATTCTCCACCCCAAGATATATAAATCTTAAACGCTTACTGTCAACAATTCACTATATATAACTATATACATCTTACTGTCAACAACTTAATTTATATTACTATTTATCAGTTACTGGCAAGACCCCACGATATATCACGATTTTACGCTTACTGTTAACACACCAAGAACTATCACTATTTACTGCTTACACTTAACACCCCACGATGTACATCTATTAACACTTTACTGTCACCACACTGCGAAGTATCATTATTTAACGCTTTCTGTCAACAACCCACAATGTGTTACTATTTACACCTTACTGACATCGCCCAAAGATGTATATATTTTTATCCCTTACTGTCAACAACCCACGAATTATCACTATTTACAGCTTACTGTCAACACCCCACTATGTATCACTATTCACACTTTATTTTCACAACCCTAGGAAGTATCACTATTTAAGTTTTTCTGTCAACAACCCACAATGTGTTATTATTTACGCCTTACTGACATCGTCCAACAATGTATCACTTTTTATCAAATACTGTCAACACCCCACGAAGTATTACTTTTTAACGCTTACTGTAATCAGCCAACGATGTATAACAATTTAACCCTTACTGTAACCACCCTCGACGTATCACTATTTACACCTTACCGTCACCACGACACGAAGTAGCACTAATTATTGTTTACTGTCAAGAACCCACAATGTAACAAATTGTAAGGCTTACTGTCAACAACCCGGGATGTTTCACTATTTAGTTGTTACAGTCATCAAACCAGGATGTATCCATATTTAAAGCTTAATATCAACAGTTCTAGACGTAGAACTGTTTACCGCTTAATGTCAACAACCCACTATGTATCTCTATTTCATGCTTACTGTCACCACCACAAGAAGACTAACTAATTAATACTTACAGTCACCCACCAAGTTATAACAAGATTTACGATTACTGTCACCAAACCACGATGTACAATTTTTTAACACTTACTACCAATACCCCACGATATATCACTATTTATGCTTACTGTTAACAACCCACGATGTAGCAATATTTAACGCTTAAATTCACCACTCCAAGATGGATTAATTTTTAGACTTTAATTTTACCACCCAAAGATATATCTTAATTTAAACCTTACTGTCACCACCCCACGATGTATCACTATTTACGCTTACTGTCACCACCCAACGATATATCAATAATTAACGAGTACATCCACCAAACCACGATGTAACACTCTTTACAGCTTAAATTCTACACCCCAATTGTATTAATTTATAGAAATTATTTTCACTACCCAAAAATATATCACTATTTACCAACTGTCACCACCCCACGATGTATCACTATTTACTGCTTACTGTCACCACCCCACGCTGTATTACTATTTACCACTTACTCTCAACATACCTTGATGTATCACTATTTCTTTCTTACGGTCAACACACCACGCTGATTTACTCTTTACCGCTTACTGTCAACACCACACGATGTATCACTATATAACGCTTACACTCACCAAACCATTATGTATCACAATTTAACGCTGTCAACAAACCACGATATAACACTATTTACCCCGTATGTCAACACCCCACGCTGTATTACTATTTAAACTTACTGTTAACAACTCAAGATTTATCAAAATTTAACACTTTCAGACAACTCCCCACGAATTATCACCATTTAACACTTACTGCCAACACCCAACGGTATATCACTATTTACACCTTAATGTCAACAAACCACTATGTATCACTATTTCGCGCTTATTGTCAGCACCCCACAATGTATAAATATTTAGGCCTTAATGTCACCACAACCGATGTATAACTTTTTACTGCTTACATTCACCACACCAAGATGTATCACTATTTACAGCTTACTGTTAACACGGTCGATGTATCACTATTTACCGCTTACTGTCACCACCACAAGATGTATGACTATTTACCGCTTACTGTCACCACCCCACGATGTATCACTATTTAACGCTTAATCTCACCACCCCACGATGTATAACTATTTAAAGCTTACTGACACCAACCCACGATGAATCACTATTTATCGCTTACTGTCACCACCCCACGATGTATCACCATTTAACGCTTAATCTAGCCACCACTCGATGTATCACTATTTACCGCTTAATTTTAACACCCCACGATATATCAGTATTCATCGCTTAATGTCACCAACCCACGATGTATCACTATTTACACCTTATTGTCACAACCCCACGAAGTATTTCTATGTAACGCTTACTGTTAACACCATACTACGTAACACAATTTACCCTTACGGTCACAAACCCAAGAAGTATTACTATTTACACCTTAATTTCAAAATTCCACGAAGTATCACTATTTACACCTTACGGTCAACACCCAACAATGTATCACTATTTAACGCCTAATGTCACCAACCCACGATGTATCACTATTTATCGCTTAATGTCATCACCCCAAGATATATCAATATTTACCCCTTAAAGAACCACACCACAATGTATCACTATTTATCGCTTACTGTCACAACCCAACAATTTATCTCTTATTAACTCTTACTATCAACACCCCACGATATACAATTATTTACACCTTCCTGGCAACCCCCACGATATATCACTATTTACCCCTTACTGTCACTAACCCAAGATGTATCACGATTTAACCCTTACACTCAACATCCCAAGATATATTTTATGTACCACTTACTGTCACCAGCCCACGAAATATCACTATTTACCGCTTCATGTCCCAAACTCACTATGTATCTCTATATAGTGATTACTCTAAACGTCCCACGATATATCACTATTAACCGCTTATTCTCACCATCACACGATGTATCACTTTATACCGCTTACTCTCAACACCCAACGATGTATCACTATTTAAAGCTTACATTCACCAACGCACAATATATTCCTATATAAAGCTTACACTCACAACACCAGGATATATCACTTTTTCCCCTTACTGTCTCCACCCAGAGATGTATCAATATTTACTGCTTAATATCAAAACGTCACGATGTATCACTATTTACCGCTTAGTGACACCACCCCACAATATATCACTATTTAACACTTACTGTCACCACACGACGAAATATCACTCTTTATTTCTTAGTGTCACCAGCCCAAGGAATATCACTACATAAACCTCACTGACAACAATTTACGATGTTTCACTACTTACTGCTTATTGTCACCACCCCGCGAATTATCACTATTTAACGCTTACTGGCAACCACGCACGATGTATAACCCTTTACTCTTTATTGTCACTACCATAAGATGTATCTCCATTTATGTCTTACTATCACCACCCCACGATGTATCGTTATTTACCGCTTATTTTCACCATCCTACGATGTATCACTATTTACCGCTTAATGTCACCAGCCAACGATGTATCAATATTTACCGCTTAATGTCACCCGCTCACCAATTATCACTATTTACTGCTTACTGACACCACCCCATGATGTATCACTATTTACCGCTTAATGTCACCAGCCCACCTTTTATCACTATTTATCGTAACTGTCAGCACCCCATGATATAATACAATTTACCCCTCTGTCACCAACTCACGATTTATCACTATTCACAGCTGTCAACACCCGAAATTGAATCAATATTTACCGTTGTAACCACCCCACGATATATCACTATTTGCCGCTTACTGAACCCACCCCATGATATAATTCTATATACCGCTTATTGTCACTAACTCAAAATGAATAAATATTTAACACTTTCATTACTATTTAGCACTGTCAAAAATCCAAGATATTACACTATGTCCGGCTTATTGTCAGCACCCCACGTTACATCACTATATAAAGCTTACTGTCAGCACCACACGATATATCATTATTTACACCTTAATGTCAGCAACCCACGAAATATCACTATTTATTGCTTACTGACTTCAACCCAACATGTATCACTATTTACGGCTTTCTGTTACCACCCCAAGATGTAACACTATTTATTGCTTACATTCAAAAACACAAGATGTATCACTATTTACCATTTACTGTCTCCAAACCACGATGTATCACTATTTACCGCTTACTCTCAACAACCTACGATATATCACTTTTTATCACTTACTCTCAACTCCCCACGATGTATCACTGTATAGCGCTTACTGTCACCACCCCTCGATGTATCACTTTTTATTGCTTACTGTCACCACCACACGATGCATCAATATTTACCGCTTATTTTCTTCAACCCAAGATGCATAATTACTTAACTTATAATGTCACTACCCCACGATATAAAGCTATTTTTACCTTACTGTCAACACCCCACGATGTATCTTTGTTTATCGCTTACTACCTCAACCCCACGATATATCACTATTTACCGGTTAAGGTCAAAAACCCTCGATGTATCACTATTTACAGCTTGGTGTAAACACCGCAAGATATATCTCAATTTAGACCTTACTGCCAACACCCCAAGATGAATCACAATATAACGCTTACTGTCACCACCTCACGATGTATCACAATTTACGGCTTAATGTCAAACGCCACGATATATCAATATTTACACGTTTCCGTTAACACCCCACGATATATCACTAATTAAACCTTACAGTCAACACTGCACAATATGTCACTATTTAAACCTTCCTGTCAACAACCACAGATATATCACTATTTACGCCTTATTCTCAGCACCCTACGATATATCACTATTTAAATCTTAAGGTGAACACCCGAATATGTATCACTATATAACGCTTCCTGTCACCACCCTACGATATATAACTATTTAATCTTATTGTCAACACGCCACGATGTAGCACTATTTATCGCTTACTGTTACCACCCCACAATGTATCACTATATACCGCTTAATGTTACCACCCCACGATGTATCACTATTTAACGCTTACTGTCACCACCCCACTATATATCACTACTTAACGCTTACTATCACCACCCCGACGTATCATTATTTATCGCTTATCAATCACCACCCCACGATGTATCATTATTTAACGCTTACTGTCACCACCCCAAGATATATTACTATTTAGAGCTTACTGTCTCCACAACATGATGTTTCCCTATTTCCGCTTAATTTCATCGCACCACGATATATTACTATTTATCGCTTACTGTCACCACCCCACGATGTATCACTATTTACCGCTTACTGTCACCACCCCACGATGTATCACAATTTACCGCTTACTGTCACAACCCCACGATGTACCACTAATTATCGCTTACAGTCACCAACCCACGATGTATCACTATTTACCGCTTGCTGTCAACACCCCATGATGTAAAACATTTTACCGCTTACTGTCAACACCCCACGATATATATCACTAATTACCGCTTAATTTCACCAACAAATTATGTATCAATTTTACCGCTTACTGTCAACACTCTACGATATATATCACTATTTAACACTTACTTTCACCACACCACTATGTATCACTATTAACTCTTAATGTCACCACTCCTCGATATACCACTATTTACATCCTACAGTCACCACCCCACCATATATCACTATTTAAACCTTACTGTCAACACCCCACGATATTTCACTATTTATCTCTTACTGTCACGCCCCCACGATATATCACTATTTAGACCTTACTGTCAACACCTCTCGATGTATCACTATTTACCGCTTACTGTAACCACCCCACGATATATCTCTATTTAACGCTTACTGTCAACACCCCACGATGTATCACTATTTAACCTTATAGTCGCCACCACGCCATGTATCACTATTCACCGCTTAATGTCACCAAACCACGATATGTCACCATATACCGCTTACTGTCACCACCCCACGATGTATCACTATTTATCGCTTACTGTCAACACACCATGATGTATCACTATTTACAGCTTACTGTAACCACCCCACCATGTATCACTATTTACCCCTTACAGTCACCACCCCACGATGTATCACTATTTAACTCTTAATGTCACCACTCCTCGATATATCACTATTTACATCCTACATTCACCACCCCACGATTTATCACTATTTAAATCTTACTGTCAACACCCCACGATATTTCACTATTTATCTCTTACTGCCACACCCCCACGATGTATCACTATTTAAACCTTACTGTCAACACTCCTCGATCTATCACTGTTTACCGCTTACTGTAACAACCCCACGATGTATACCTATTTACCGCTTACTTTAAACACCCCACGAGGTATCACTATTTAACCTTACTGTCGCCACCCCGCCATGTATCACTATTCACCGCTTAATGTCACCAACCCACGATATGTCACCATATAACGCTTACTGTCACCACCCCACGATGTATCACTATTTACAGCTTACTCTCAACACCCAACGATGTATCACTATTTACTGCTTACAATCACTACCCCACGATGTATCCCTTTTTACCGGTTATTATCAACACCCCACGAAGTATCACTATTTACCGCTTACTAACAACAACCCATGATCTATCACTATTTAACGCTTACTGTCAACATCCCACGATTTATCAACATAACAATGCAACAAAACGTATTACAGCCCTTCGGATACAATTAGTTTAGATTCAATATGTTGATGTGCTGAATTCAACACCAATTTTATATGAAAATTTTTTATTGTTTTTCCGAGTGCTTAATATGTATAAGTATTACAATTTGTTGGGTTTTTTTTTGAAAATTTTTTTCTAAGGATTTCGAGCCGGCTGTAGCCACAGAACGAATTCATAGAAATATAAATCATTACGGCTGTTTTACCTTAATTTTCAATTAACACGTTATAATTAATGCATTAATTCTGTCTTAATGATTCACAAAGCACTGGACGGTCACCTCTGTACCTGCAAATCTGCAGTTGCAATCCCTGCTCTACTGGAAAGCACAGAAAATATTACATGATGTTCAGTTCGCCCTTCAGTAGTGCAGAACGCAATAGACTGAACGTTGAGAGCTGCGTAAAGTTTATTGCGAATTGGGTGCGTTTGGTGAGAAGAGAGAGGGAAGGTGTGGTCTTGTTTAGTTAATGGTGATGTTCACAGTGAACTGGCAGGAGAATAACAGTTAAACCTTTGGGAAATAAAAAGAAATTTTATCCATTTTTTAATACAAGAAGAATAATTAAAGAAATACAGCTCACAACTACACCACTATAGAGAACGCAACTGCACCACAATAGAGGACACAACTACACCACAATATATAACACAAAGACACAACAATACAGAAAAAAACTACACTATAGTACAGAACAGAACTAAACGACAAAACAGAACACAACTACACCACAATACAGAAAATAACTACACCACAATACAGAACACAACTTCGCCACAATACAGAACACAACTACATAACAAAAGAGGACACAAATAAACCACAATACAGAACGAAACTACACCACAATCCAGAACACAACTACACCACAATACAGAACGCAACTACACCGCAATACAGACCATAAATCAATTAAAATAAGAACACAACTACACCACGATACAGAACACAACTACACCACAACACGGAACACAACTGCAACACAATACAGAACAAAACTGTACCACAATACAGAACACAACTACACCTTAATAGAGAACATAAGTCCATTACAATACAGAACAAAACTACACGAATATACAGAACAAAATTACACCACAATACAGAACAAAAATGCAGCACATTACAGAACACAACTACACCAAAATACAGATAAAAAATACAGGAAAATATGGAACATAACTATACCACAATACAGAACACAATTACACCACAATAAAGAACAAAAGTACACCATTATACAGGAAAAAAAATACACCACATTACATAACACAACCACACAACAATACAGAACACAACTACACCACAATACAGAACACAACTACACCACAATACAGAACACAACTACAACACAATACAGAATATAACTAAATCACAATACAGAACATAACTACACAACCATACAGAACACAACTACACCACGACAGAGAACAGAATTTCACCACAATACAGAACAAAAATACAGAACAATGCAGACCAAAACTACACCAAAATACAGAAAACAACTACACCACATTAAAGAAGAAAACTACACCACAATACAAAACACAACTACAAAACAATACAGAACAAAACTACGCCACAATACAGAACATAGTTCCATCAAAATACAGAACTCAACTACATCACAATACAGATCATAACTACAACACAATACAGACCACAACTGCAGCACAATACAGAACACAATTACAGCAAAATACAGAACACAATTACACCACAATGCAAAACATAACTGCACCACAATACAGAACATAATTACACCACAATATAGATCACAACTACACCACAATACAGAACACAATTGTACCACAATACAGGAAACAACTACGAAAAATTCAGAACACAACTACACCACAATACAGAACACAACTACACCACAATACAGAACACAACTACACCACAATAAAGAACATAACTGCACAACAATACAGAACACAACTACACCATAATAAAGAACACAATGACAATACTATACAGAGCACATCTACACCACAATACAATACAAAACTAAACAACAATACAGAACAAAACTACACAACAATACAGAACAGAATTGCACAACAAATCGGAACACAACTACACCACAATACAGAACATAACTACACCACAACACATAACACAAAGACACCACAATACAGAACAAAATGTCACCACAATACAGAACACAACTAGACCACAATACCGAACACAACTACATTTCAATACAGAACAAACTGACACCTCAATATAGAATAAAACTACATCACAAAACAGAACACACTTATAACATATTACGGAACAAAACTACACCACAATATAGAACACAAATACATTACAATACAGAACAAAACTATACCACCATACAGAAAACAACTAAGCCACAATACAAAACACAACTACACCACATTACAGAACAAAATGACACCACAATACTGAACACAACTAAACCACAATACGGAACACAACTACACCACAACAAAGAACACAACTTCACATCAATACAGAACACAACTACACCACAAAACAGAACAAAATGACACCACATTACAGAGCATAAATACACAACAATACAGAAAAAACTACACCACAATACAGAACAGAACTACACAACAATATAGAACACAACTGCACAACAATATAGAATACAACTAAACCACAATACTAAACACAACGACACCATAATACAGAACACAATGACACCACAATTCACAACACAACGACATCACAATTCAGAAAAAAACTTTAACACAATACGGAACGCAACTACACCTCAATACAGAACACAAATACACCACAATAAAGAACACATCTACATGAAAATACGAAACACACTAGCACCTCAATACCGAACACAACTACACCACAATGGAGAACAAAACTGCAATACAATACGCAACACACTGACACCGCAATAAACAACACAATTACGGCACAATACAGAACACAACTACAACACAATGCAGAAGACAACTGTACCACAATACAGAACATAACTTCACCACAATATAGAACACAACTACGGCACAACACAGAACACATCTATACCACAAATCAGAAAACAACTACGCAACAATACAGAACAAAACTACACCACAATACAGAGCACAACTACAACACAACACGTAACAAATCTACACCACAATACGGAACACAAATCACAACAGTATAGAACACAACTGCACAACAAAACAGAACACAACTACACCACAATATAGACAACAATGACACCACAATACAGAACAAAAGTACAACACAATACAGAACAGAATGAAATCAAAAAGAGAAAAAAATTACATTACAATACAGAAAACAACTAAAACACAATACAGAAAAAACTACACCACAATAGAGAACACAACTACACAACAATAAAGAACACAAATGCATAACAATACAAAACACAACTACAACACAATACAGAACACAACTAAATCTCAACACAGAACACAACTACATCACAATACATAGCACACTGACACATCAAAACAGAACAAAACTACACCAAAATACAGAACACAACTACAAAATAATGCAGAACACAACTGCACAACAACACAGAACACAACTACTTCACAATACAGATAACACTGACTCTTCAAAACAGAAAAAACTACATCACAATACAGAACACTACATCATAACACTGAATACAACTGCACAAAAATACAGAACACAACTAAACCACAATACAGAACACAATGACACCATAATACAGAGCACAACTACACCACAATACAGAACACAACTACACAACAATAGAGAACAAATCTGCACAACAATTCAGAACACAACTACACCACAATACAGAACAAAATGACACCACAATAGAGAATACAACTACACCACAATACAGAACACAATGACACAACAATACAGAACACAATGACACCACAATTCAGAACAGAAGTACACCACAATACGGAACAAAACTACAATGCAATACATAACACAACTACACAATAATACAGAACACAACTACACAAAGATACAGAACAAACTGCACCACAATACAGAACTCAACTACACAATAATACAGAACACAATTACATTACAATACAGAACACACTGACACCTCAATACAGACCAAAACTACACTACAATACCGAACACAACTACAACACAATACAGATCACAACTACACCACAATACAGAACATAATTCCATCAAAATAAAGAACATAACTACACGACAATACAGCACACAACTACAGCCCAATTCAGAACACAACTACACCACAATGCAGAACAAAAATGAACCACATTACAGAACATAACTACACCACATTATAGAAAATTACTACACAACAATACATAACTCAACTATACCACAATACAGAAAACAACTACGCCACAATACAGAACACAACTACACCAAAATACAGAACAAAACTACAACACAATACAGAACAAACTTACACCACAAGACAGAACACAATTACATCACAATAAAGAACATAACTGCCCAGCCATACAGAACAAAACTACACCACAATAAGGAACAAAATAACACCACAATACAGAGCAAAACTATATCACAATACAGAACACAACTACACCACAGTACCGAACAAAACTGCACAACAATACAGATCGAAACAACACCACACAGAACACAACTAAATCAAAATACAGAACACACTGACACCTCAATACAGAACACAACTACACCACAATAAAAAAACGCAACTACATCACAATAAACAACACACCGACACCACAATACGGAACAAAATTACAGCACAATACAGAACACAATTACACCACAATGCTGAATATAACGGCACCACAATACACAACACAACTACACCACAATACAGGTTAAAACTGTACCAAAATACAGAACAGAACTAAACCACTTTAAAGAACTCAAATCACAACAATACAGAACACAACTGCACAACTAATCAGAAAACAACTACACCACAATACAGAACACAATGGCACCACAATACAGAACACAACTATACTACAATACAGAACAGAATGACACCACAATAGAGAACAAAATGACACCACAATACAGAACACAACTACAAAACAATACAGATAAAAACTACACCACAATACAGAACACAACTACACCACATTACAGAACACAACTACACAACAATGCAGAACATAACTGCACCACAATACAGAACACAACTACACCACAACACAGAACACAACTGCACAACAATACCTAACAAAACTCACCAAAATGCAGAACACAATGACATCTCAATGCAGAGCACCACTACACCACAATACAGAACAAAACTACACTTCAATACAGAACACAAATACAAAACAAAGAGAACACAACTGCACAACAATACAGAACACATATACACCACAATACAGAACACAATGACACCACAATACAGAACACAACTACACCACAATACAGAACGAAATGACAAAACAGTACAGAAAAAAGTCACCACAATACAGAACAAAACTACACCACAATACGGAACAAAACTACACCGCAATACAGAACACATATACACAAATTTACAGAACACAACTGCACAACAATACAGAACAAACTACACCACAATACAAATCACAACTACACCACATTACATAATTCAACTACATCACAATACAGAACACACTGACACCTCAATACAGAACACAACTACAGCACAATACAGGAAACACCTACACCACAATGCAGAACCTAACTGCACCACAATATAGAACACAACTAGACCACAATACAGAACACAATTATATCACAATACAAAAAACAACTACGCCACAAAAGAAAACACAACTACACCACAATACAGAACACAACTTCACCACAATACAGAACACAACTACACCACAATACAGAAAACAACTACACCACAATATAGAACACTACTGCACAACAATGCAGAACTCAACTACACCACAATACAGAAAAAAATGGCACCACAATACAAAGTACATCTACACCACAATACAGAACACAATTACACAACATTACAGAACACAATTTTACAACAATTCAGAACGCAACTACACCACAATACAGAACAAAATGACACCTTAACACAGAACACAACTACACCACAATACAGAACACAACTACACCAAAATACAGAACAAAACTACACCACAATACAGAACACAACTACTCAAGAATACAGAACCCAACTGCACAATAATGCAGAACACAACTAGAACACAATACCGAACACAATTACACCATAATACACAACACAACTACATCACAATTCAGAACACACTGACAACTCAATACAGAACACAACTGCAGCACAATACAGAACACAACTACACCAAAATACAGAACACAATTACATCACAATACAGAACACACTGACACCTCAATACAGAACACAACTACTCCACAATACTGAACACAATGACATCACAATACAGAACACAACTACATCGCAATATAAAAACACTTTGACACCTCAATACAGAACACAACTACACCACTATACAGAATACAATGACACCACAATACAGAATGAAACTACATCACAACACAGAACACACTGACACCTCAAATACAGAATACAACTACACCACAATACAGAACACAACTACGCCACAATACAGAACACAACTACATCATAATACAGAACACACTGACGTGTTAATACAGAACACAACTACTCCACAATACGGAACACAATGACAACACAATACAGAACACAACTACATCACAATACAGAACACACTGACACCTCAGTACAGAACACAACTACACCACAAACAGAAAAAATGACACCAGAATACAGAACACAACTACATCACAATACAGAACACACTTACACCTCAATACAGAACACAACTACACCACAATACATAATACAATTACGCCACAATACAGAACACAACTACTTCACAATACAGAACACACTGACACCTCAATACAGAACACAACTACACCACAATATAAAACACAAAGACACCACAATAAACACATGAATCTCCACAATACCAACAAAATATTCCACTACATCTATACTATAATTTGATTAATTCGAATAAATCGTGTACTTCCGTTTTGTCTAAATGGATATGAGACACATTTGTAGTTATTGACAGGTAGGTTGTGAAGATGTTAATAGTAACTAAATATTTAAAATGTCTTTTTGTTGTGTAGGCTCCTTGCTCTGGGCAAAGGATACACTTTGTTGTGGTTGCGACTTCCACTAATAAATTTCTGGTTCACTCTATACTGGATATAATAGCTAGTCCATGCATAAAAACAAGTTAATATAATTGGGTAATTTACACAATTTGTTGTTAAGGTTTATGCAACTCTCAGAAGTTCTGGTGTACCCAAATGTTCCATATGTTACAATAAATAAATTAACCTTGTATTACAAATCATAGTAATGTAGGACGACACTCTATTTCATAGAGTTGTTGAAACTCCTGTCCTGAGAGATCGAGGGACGACGTGACTGTTTGGACTTGACGAATGTGTAGAAGAACAGTGCGTAATAGTGACAGAGAACGACCTGTTCTCTCTAGTTCTGTGAAGAGTGTTTCTGTTGTAACCAGCCTGTAGTTAGACGAGATGCTGAGGTGCCCAGCTTGAAGTCAGTATGATAACCACTCCCGTCACCGACCAGCCACTCACCTCGCCCACAACAACACGTGGTTACTCGTTCTCATGTTACGTCATAGACAGACATAAATGAGCCAATCACCATGAAGTGACGGTGTGCACGAAGTTACTGTGTACATGTACAATAATGTCATTGATGGGTGAATGAGTTCATGAAGGGAATGTATACATTTTAATAAACAAGCATGAATCAGACTAGATTTGTCCTAGCATGAACAGTTGAAATTTTATTAAAACAGTTCATTTGGCTCTAACTTTAGACTGTATAGTCGTTGCGTTCTGGAATTTAATCGGACTGTGAAAGAGTCAAAAATTCATCAGCAGTTAAGTTAAAAATAAACAAAGAAAAAGCTGTGAAAAATAACAAATATACGGACCGTAATGTGCCATTTAATAATATCTTCATATATTTGCTGTAGTAATACAAAATATAATGGAATATCTGTAGAGTATATTTTGTTGCTTAAATAAATAAATATGAAGTTATGACCTGCAGACATCGACCGTAAAACAGAGGGTTTGGTGGGCTTGTGAACAGGGTAAATCTTGTTCGGTTGCACAACAACAAGTAATTTCGTTTCCTATTGTGCAGTTTCTTAATGTTAACACAATTGTTTGAGGGACAGCTTCACACACTGGAAGGGTGCGGGTTCGATTCCCGTTCGGTTCTTTGGGATTTTGTATTGATTTAATAATTCCGGTCACACTGTGGACATGGAGTCGAAACAGCGTCTAACAGAAATGAGTACAACGAATTTTTCTTGGGTGTAAAAGCGGCCGGTACTTAAGGTTGACAATTTTAACACTTTCATGTGGGAATTGTCTTCAGATCTTAGAGTCTGGAACCCTCAGTGTCTCACGGAGTTTGTACAGGAAATGCTTCAGTTTTACCTATATATTAAAAAATTAATACTCTATCAAATGGGAATCAGATCCATGGGTTTCCGTGATTTAATGGTTCAGAAACTTCCGCAAATCTTATAAATCATTTTACTTTTAAAAGAGAGAAAAAAAGTTTTATCTAACTACAATTCATTAGAATTTTGCGACATCTGCAGCTGTAGAGCGAATGGTACAATTATTGTTTACTGTGAATGTCGGTGTACAGACTGAGATATCGGACATGTACAGTGACTGTCGGAGTACAGACTGATATATCAGAACTCTAGAGTGACTGTCGGTGTACAGGCTGAGATTTCAGAACTGTAATGTGAATGTCGGTGTACAGACTGAGATATCAGAACTGTACTGTGACTGTCGGTGTACAGACTGAGATATCAGAACTGTAATGTGACTGTCGGTGTACAGACTGAGATATCAGAACTGTACTGTGACTGTCGGTGTGCAGTCTGAGATATCAGATCTGTACTGTGTCTGTCGTTGTACAGACTGAGATATCAGAACTGTACGGTGACTGTCGTTGGACAGACTGCGATATCAGAAATGTACTGTGATTGTCGGTGTTAAGACAGAAATATAAGAACTGTATTTTGACTGTCGGTGTACCGAATGAGAAATAAGAACTAAACTGTGACTGTCGGTGTGCAGACTGAGATGTCAGAACTATATTGTGACTGTCGTTGTACAGATTGAGAAACCGGATCTGTACTGTGAATGTCCGCGTACAGAAAGAGATATCAGAACTCTACTGTGACTTTCCGTGTAGAGACTGAGATATAAGAAGTGTACTGTTCCTGTCGGTGTACAGACTAAGATATCAGAACTGTACTGTGAATATCGGTGTACAGACTGA
>Ga0123357_10003176_pt1 | contig 18701 bp, 7 predicted proteins | sample TergutEmb28metaG_FD_89873 | JGI IMG/M metagenome (GOLD analysis project Ga0123357, IMG submission 89873) | Embiratermes neotenicus P4 segment gut microbial communities from Petit-Saut dam, French Guiana - Emb289 P4 | ecosystem: Host-associated > Arthropoda: Insects > Digestive system > Gut ...
TGAAGTAACTCAACGAATTAGTCGCAAGCTCCTGAGGATGGATATATTAACATCCGAAACATGTTGAGCACTGAATAAAGTAATAATAAAACAAGTGGCATCAAGTTTGTCTCTTTTTACTCAACTACCTAAATCAAATTTATTAGTTGATCTATTAATCAGCCAATCACGGTCAAACGCCACTACATATTTACTATGTACCACTATGACAGCTGGTGCTACATGTTTAGGTCTTAACAGACCTTATCAATTACGTTTCTAATGCAGTCCATTGATGTGATTTTACCGCAAGGTTTCTGCTAGTGCAAAAGTTTTAATTTTTTCATATTTTTTACCATCAATTAATGTTTTTCATGTATTATTCACTGTTTTTTAAGTTTCTAATCTCATCTATTCTGTCCACTAACGTATTTTTATTTACAGTATCTCCTTCTGCATTTCCTTTCAATTTTGCACTGTTTTTTCACCTTGGTTTTCCTACTTCCATTCTAATGTGTACAGAAATTTTCCTAAATTTTTCAATTATCTAAGTTTGGTACCGTTCTTTACGTTCTTATATTCTATTCTCTGTTAATTCTGAACCACTCATCTTTCATAAAGTTTTCTTTATATGCCTCTGTCTTTTTACAGCATTCATCTCATTTTCTTCTTTGTTACACAGGGGACTAATCAGTAACAAGAAAATGGGTGGTAAAACACCTAAACTTAAAAGAATATACTGAACTGTATATAACTGGATATAACAATTTGCACCAAATACTGCAGCAAAGTTGGGCACTTTAATTCAGACCACTACATGTAATATACTGTTGCCACCTTACGCTCAAAATCGTAAATATTCTCCTGTATTTTACACATTACAATAAAGAAAATTGAAGTTTAATGAATTATTCAAAATGCAAATAACTTATTCGGAAGGCACAATATTAGGCGTGTATATCAGAGAATTTAGGCAGTTATTATATACGCTTTAAATAGTAATATGCAGGATGTAATGTTTGAAGACTGTCATACTGGTTTTATGAACCGCTAATACACCCAACTGGTTCAGTGTCGCAGAATATTTCGACTGATCCGGGCAATCTGTCCTGTTCTGACGCTCTTGCTCTCCTCCTACGTCGCCACACAAACAAGAGGTTGAACGAACTCGCTTTCCAGCAACTTCTAAGTAACTGGTTCCTGGAACCGACAAACTATCAATACGGAACCAAGTCAATACACAGGCGACGTATTCTTGTCAATATACGCCAGAATAAGCTACAATCCGATATATCGAAATAGACACATGACGTCACGGAGCATTCCGCTGTTTAATTATGGGCGTAGTCGTTATTAATTCAATTCAGTAACACACATCATAACTGGGGCTCCACAATGAGCCCAATTTCCTGCCTGAATAGAAAGAAGTCACACAATGTGCGCTATATTACTGCTTCTACCCTTCAGTTTACGAATGTTACTTGCCGATGTTTATCCATTTCATCAGCACTGTTCCATACACTTTGTAAATGAACACCCCACAGATTAATTTGTTGGAGGCAGAATTATAGCACGGGCCGCTATGTGTTACAAGAAGCACAGCAATTTGTTCATAATACGTACAATAGCGAAAGGTGTGAAATTTCGGTAAGAATCAGCATATATTACACCGAAATTTCTGATACTATAATAGAACTCCCGTATAAGTTCTATGTCTATCAACTACAGTATCACGGACCGCCGGCCATAGCGCTGGTCTGGGTCGGTAATATATTGGGATATTTTACATTTTGCGTTAATCTATAACACACTGAACATGCAGAAACATGGCGAGCAATCATAAACACACTGAACAAACACACACAAAACAACAACACACTGAACACGTAGAAACACACTGCACACAAACACACTGAAGAGACAAACAATGAAAACACACACGAAAACACTGAACAAACCGAAACACAGCGAACACATGCAGAAACACACTGAACACATAGAAACACAGTGAACATATAAGAACACACTGAACACATAGAAACACACCAAAAACTCTGCCCGTAATGCTGGTGGTTACCAACAAAGTCTTAAAACTGTGTCTTTACTTCTGTCAAGATGTGTGTGTTTTAATTAAGACGAAATCATTTGGACCCTCCAAACATAAAACATGGCTCTTCAGTTTCAAATTTCCGAGTCACATTTTCTTAGTGTTCACTACGAATTAACTTCAGTACACAAATGTCACATAAAATAACCAAGTGCTCATAAAACTCCACATATCCATGCAGATGTGTGTGTACTAAACCATTAGCATGTTCTGACGTCTGTGAAATGTGACCGGATTGAATTCCTGAAGAGCCTAGCTGCACGACAGGACAATGAACACTCGGCGTCAAAACGAAACAGAACACCTTATGGGGCTTCACTCTGCGCATTATCAATTTATGAACACCCTCACAGACTGTTTATAACGTAACGTCACTAAACAACAGTCGTGCAATAATTAAACACCTTCTGTCATACCACAGAACAGCGAGGATTCGGATTCTAATGACTGAGGTAAAACACGAAACACCCCACGTTGGTCGAAGTTCACTCTAATCAAAGACACAAGCGAAATAAAAATTCGAATGGTTTGTGCTTGATAATATGGCGACATTAATATCAGATGCTACCGAGCGCGGTATCGGCCAAAGTCTGAAAGATATTTATTACTGCTCAGTTAGCTTACACTGTCGAAAAATTCTCACAACAGACACATCATATCATAATCAGCAGATCATGAAGTGAATCACTACTTGTACTTATTAGCTTCACAAAACAGGAAGTGGTGACAAGCTAATAAAACTTATGACATTTTAGCGACGTTTCGTCGTCGCTTTCACAATGGTCTCTACTCTGAGCCCCACTAACTATGTCACGCCCTCCACGCCCTCCACGCCCTCCACACCCTCCTCCAGCAGTCTTGGGATACCCTTCAACGTTACTCTCCCATCTGTAACAAGTTCGTCGAAGATCGTAATCCCTTCGGGTTCCCCGACTAAAATCGTGTATGCATCTATTCTTAGCCTGCCTATACGTCCTAACTTTGTCATACTAACAGCACTCGGTGTGCTGTACACTATAAATGATGAAGGTCCTCGCCATGTAATTTTCTCCATCGTTGTTTTACTTCCTTCATCTTAGCTGCAAATACCGGCCACTCTGTTCTGAAACCATCGAAATTTGTGATCCTTCATATGGCGAAGGTACACATGGCGATGTGTTGCTACCGACTGCGTGTGAACAAGTACAACGAGTTGCTTCGTGAACCATTTCCGGCCCAGTGATCGGTCACTTTACGTATAACCAGTTTTAACATGCAACAATTCTACGTTCTTTCCACATAGTGTATTTGTATGTTGTGTATTGATCTCTGAACAAACAGCGATTTTTTTCCCTTTACGGCATTAACTGTTGATTTTTATAACCCAAATGGAGTGTGTTTACTGCGCAGTACGAACTGTGTCCCTTGACATATTTCAATTTTTTTTTTTGCTTTATGAATGTAAACATAAAAAAAAACTTTCAAGGAGTAATTCCAGATTTCGCTACCATTCCGGTAAAAAATTTCAGTCTAAAGAGTTTCAAATACATTTTCCTACTAAACACACACACACACAAATATATATATATATATATAGAGAGAGAGAGAGAGAGAGAGAGAGAGAGAGAGCGACTATGATGACAAATGCAGAAAATTTGTTTGGAACCAGATCGATACTGGCACCGAACTGGATTCGAGTCAAGATTGTAACGTGTAACAATCTCACCATTTTGGTGCAGTGTGGAAAAGTATCTGTGGGTATGGACGCCACTATGCGACATACGTACTTCAATCTGAAAATTTAACACCTTCTTCGTAACTATAAACATATCATTTTAAAATTGTTATAGTTAGGTTACAAAATTTTATTAAAAATTCACAAGTAACGTAACAATCTATAGTATCTTCACACTTCGTTTAATTGACACACCAGTAATTAAACCACATATAACGCCGAGATTAAAGAGTGAGTGGAAGTGCGCTACCACTCTCCATACTCCTTCAGGCCGCGCACAAAGAGATCTAACTTATGCTCAGTCATCCCGCTGCGCTATAAGTTCGCGTAAGAATAAAATACAACACGTGAGTCAGACAGAAGTCTATTTAATGAAAGGTATTCTTCATCGTTACATGTTTCGATTCCAAAGGAATTATCAGATAATTCACAGAGAAAATATTTAATCCACATCAGTTTTTTACGTTACCTGCCGTGCCTGTAACATCGCACGAACATAAAAAGCATAGCCAGCTGAATACCCATTATAAGAAGCACAAGTGTACACAAACAACAACATTTTAAAGTACACATTTTAATGCTTATAAAAAAAAGCTTCCAAATTTACCAATACGTCATAAAGTTGACGTTTACGAACTAAGGGCTGTTAATTTCTCGCTTTGCACAATCACGTGCAGGACCAGAATGCCTCGTATAGATTACGGATCCTGTTTTTTAAAGTAAACCTTGATTGTCTGTGCACAACAACTGGGTGGAAACTTCCAACCGGAGAAAATTCATCACACGTGCTACGGAGTGGTGGCAAATTTTATAGTGATTTTAAAAGATAATTAGATCTCACCTAATTGATGTAATTTAAATATTCTGTATGAACTGCCTTATGATGATTCCTTTAAAATCGAAATATATAGCAACTAATGCCGCTCATTAAATGCAGATTTGTCTGACTCGTTCTATTTTATTTTAGGCGTTCACTCTGTTAACTATTTAACTGGCGTCTCTTACATGAAATGCGCAATAATAATCTGGCGTAAGCTGATCACGTGGCATGATACTAATCTAGGAATTCCCAAGCGATGGCGCATTTATTCACTTTTCTTTTTATTCTCTGTCCCTGCGCCATTTTCTGACATTTCTTTTAACGCTATTCTGGAAAGCGTCTTTTATCTACCTTCTGCAGCTGTTATCCACATATGATGTCTTTTGGCTAGACACATTCTGAAGTTAAGCCTGTGCCAGGACGAAGACACAGATGACTGCTACTGAATGTGCATCTGTGCATCAAAGTGTCGGGAAACAGAAAACGTGTACTGTTAACTGCTAGTTAACGAACCAACAAACAAATATTTGTTTGTTTGTTTGTCCTGTCGCGTGAAAATACCCGACGTTTTCTCTTCCAGTCGTGCTTGTTATGAGACGAGAAGTCACACTAACATGATGCACTTTAACATTTCAGGGCACAGAAACTTTTAAAGACGGGTGTGAACAACACATCATTGAGAATAGGGTAAGACCTGGTGTCTTCGGAAATACACAGACACAAGTATATACAGTATAAAATAAAAGTCTGTAGACTTATATTATACGTCACAAATGGCAGTGTTTCTTTGATGTCTTTCCCAACAAAATATACATTTTGCTCTTGACAAAACAAGCTGATGGGAAATAACTAAGTTCACTCCGAACGCCTGTACATAGGGGGTAAATGAGCCTACAGGGTACTAAGTAATGAATAGTGTACTTAGCGATACACAGAGTAGGACAAGAAACGTTTATGTAAAAGAAAGACGAATAACTTAATGAGGAGACGGACAGGTTTCAGGTTTTAACGGTTTGCAAAATATTATGTAATGCTGGTTGCCTAACCTTTCCGAGACTTGCACCTGGCGCCATCTTGAACCGCTACGCTTTTCAACCCTCTTGCTTGCTCCACGATAGCTGTTGTTCTTCCTGCCTCTCTAAATTCACTGTCTTAACCAACGTTGTTTTCGACGCGTTGTGGATTTTTCTCCCGTTTGCAAAGAGGGCTTAATCCTACGGTAAAGCCCCCTTGCTACTTGACACTGCACCGCATCACCATTATCATCACTAACTGCGTCATGTCACCACTTCACAGCCCGGCCTGCACCCGACACACTGAGTGCCTGCATGACCCAGCTCGATAACGCGACACGCGCGCCGCACAGTGTCCAAATTGCGAGTTGTGCCCCCACCCACCCCACAACGGCTTTCTCGCCTGATTTCCTGATTCCGCACCTGCTTTCTCAGTCTGATTTCCTGCTTTCTCACCTTAGTTCATTACTTTCTACCGTTTTCCCCGTACCCTTCCCGTAGGTTTATCTGCTTGCACATTATGTTTCCGACATTGTTTGCCTCCCTTCATTTGCTTTTCCACAACTCCATCCCTCACCTGTTATCTCACCACCACCCCTTTTTCGCCTGTTTTCCACTTCGCACGCCCTGCAACAAGGTGTGTGTGTGTGTTCTCCTTTCGTGTTTACTTGTGTTTCAAATATCCCACCAAATGTTCCATTACTCAGAGCACACTCTGACCTAACCAGCCAATTGTCCTTTCTTATTATCGAATTTCTCATTTCATTACTACAGGATAATCAAAAAGTCCAGCAAAGTAGCCATAGTCAAAACTCATTAATCCTTCTCCACTACAAAATTATGCAACACCACAAACAAATCCTATTCCTGTAAGAATTCATGGCTATTATCCTAACAGCCCTTTGTGCCCTTCAATAGGGCGCAGCCAATACTTTGTAATGCAGTTCTTCTCCATCTTTTGTGACGGACTGCAATCAACGTCAACTGACGTCTTCCAGCTTTTTTCTTTGGGGGGGGGGGTTAACATGACGGGCATATAATCTGTTTTTGTCACGGTCGCTGATTCAAAAACACAAATTTAACTAACCATATTTTTTTTATTTATTTGGTGCTGAAAAACCTGGTTCTTTATCTCGAAATTCTCTTTGGAAGTTCGCGTTCTTTCTGTAAAAATATATTATCCGGTCATTAACATCCATCCCCACAGATCATATTTCATGATTATTTCGTCACGAACAGATCAGTACCAATTTGCTCGCTTACGTTTATTCCTATAATTATTTCATGTTATTCACCACCTTGCAATTTACATTTCTCATTCTCGCCGTGATTTATTCAGTGTTCTATGCATTATTCTGAATTTCCTTTTCCAACTGACATTTTTACCTCGAGTTTCCTACGCAGCCCTCGGTCTGGGTACTTTCCAAACAATTTTCTTAGCCCCGTCTTACTTCAGTCTCCTGCTCTGGCCCACAATCAGAAAATTCTGGGCATTCTACTTCATTAGCAGAGTACATAACGTAGGTCTAAACAAAGTGCGCGTTATTTTTATGTTACCTAACTCTTCCATGCGTATTTCTGTGGGGGAAATTACGTGTTAAATGCTATCTTCTGGGTAATTCCACGGCGTCCGAATTTTATATGTCGGTCTTTCGGAACACTCTGTTCCATCTTCGTAGGCGGGTAGGAATGAAGAAACGTCGGCATATAAAATTCAGACGCCGGGGAATTACCCAGAAAAAAGCATACAATATTCATTACACGGCGAAAGTTTGAAATCAAAATTACGAGTTCAAGTAACAGAGATAATCTACCCAAAGCGGCTGGTGTTATAGTTGGTGCAACACACGAAGCTAAATTTTGTAATTTACAAGATAATCAAACAACAGGTAGTTGCAGAATAACTCAGAGTAAGTAACGAACGACATTTATGCAGCACTATAATTTCGTCTTTCATACGAATACAAACTCTGATGTTTCGGAATCGTTTAAGCAGTCAGAAGGCTTTTAAGGACACAATTTTACATGAACTATATTTAATGTGCAGTCCGTTTCGCACAGTAAATACACTCCATATCGGTAACACAGACCAATTAGTTAATGCTGTATAGGGAAATAATCGCTGTTTGTTCTGAGATCCACATAGAACACATAAACTGTTGACACAACGTAGAATTTGTGAATATTAAAGCTCCTGGTGCATAAAGTGAACACGGGGCTGCAAAAATTTTGTGACAAAAAATTTACGCTATGGATGTTTAATCAACGCAAAGTATAGTCACTAACACGAAGTGTTTTCGTATATAATGACTTATTAATGCAATCAGCAGCTCAAACCGAAACGGTGAGCTCATAAGAACAAGTGGTCGAGGTTTAATTAAAGCTTCTATTCCACCATTTGTCTATAGAAATTCATTAAAGCTAGAAAAATGTCGGAGTATCCTGTCCCTCAGCTGATACTTGAGCTCGAGAAACGCTGAATACAAGGACATCTGAATAGAAATACAAGAAAAGTTTCGTTTCCTTCTAAGAAAAGAGGAATAGTAGGGTCTATGCTTTATGTAGTGTCCTCCAGACACAGGCATTCTCTATAGCCAAGCAAAGAATCATTTCTTTAAGCATGAAGGTAATGCCATTCACGCCGGTTGATAAAAACAGAAAATAACCATAGAATGTTTTCTCTCCATTTAAGGTGACGCATGGAGTTCCGAAACTTCCATGTGCACGCAATTAGCCTAAAAATATGCAATTTGTCACATAAAAATTTCACTTCCTTACTGCAGCTTCACCAGGTGGCAGCAGTGAACGGCGTTAGTAGGTTGGAGTATTTTGAATTACAAAAATTTCCTTACATAGCACATAAAAACTGCTTGGTATATCAAGCTGTCTTGACACTTTCTGACGGCTGCCATATTTACTCTTTAGTCCTTTGTCCTGCATTTTGAGGGCGAAAAAAATGAGCTCAGATCAAACAATACACGAACAGAAAAAGCATCGTTTATTTAAAGAAGAAAATCTGCAGCTAGGTAACAGTCATCAACATCAGCATTATCAACATGCTTAGTATATCAAGGTGACTGCACAGAACTTCAAAAGGTAATGGCATGTGAATTCACCATACCCCTGAATTCAAATTGTCCCTCAAGAGCTACTGACAGCCTTATACGTATAAACTTCGAAACCGACGAAATCAGTAAAATTGTTCCCCAAACTGTCAAAGGCTAACAGATGGTATGATCCTGTGTCAAGAGTGCGAAGGAAGTGTTCTGCATGGGTAGTTGCGTAGTGTTTTACCAAAATGCACTGTGTCGTACGTACATGTCCTGGCATATACCCACAGTATTAAAAGTAAAATTTCGTAAGGCGTCCACATAAATTTTGATGAAATAGAAAAGCGACTAATCGTAATGAAAGCCACTACAATATAAAAAAACACGACTCTGAAGTGTCCGAGACAGTGCCCGTTCGTCCTTCTCATGAAGACTGTTTGGAGGCTAGGGAAGAAATTACAGACTGAAAAAAATTAAGGTGTTAGGAAACCGACTTTTTAAATACTCAAAAGAAATCGAGCAGAAATTCGTTCATTTGCGTGGCCCTAAAATATTTTGTAATTTACTGCTCTACTATCAACTACTCAATGTAATCCACAAAACCTGCACGACAGCAGAGCACAATAGTAGTAAGGTAGCGCGTTGGTCACGAAAGAGAGGTCACATTTAAACATTTGATGCCAGGAAGTGACGTCACATAAACAAATATAGCGGGTGGAGACAATGAGCCATTTGCTATGCAAATTACCTTAACTGATATGCAAATTACACTGATTACCATGCAAATTATCTAATTAATAAGCAAATTATTTTGATTAACTTAATTAATATGCAAATTATTCTAGATTGATATAATTAAAATGCTAATTATTTTTTGTGACAGACAGCTTGGCGAATTGCATCAGACAGCTTGAGGCCTATATAAATCAATCCGCCATTACGAACGAGAGGCATTTTTAAATGTTATAATTTTTTATGAGGGACTAAAAATTCTCCAATTTACAATATGGCGGACGCGCACTAATTTTAAATTTTAAATATGGCTCTTAGTGAATATTTATAAATTAAGTTCCGAACCTAATTTAAAAATCAATTATTTTACAATATGGAGACAAACCATAATTTAAATTTACTATCGAATATAGCGGCAACATAAGACTTTATTATTATTGAATGCTTAGGACTCTAGGTTTGAATCACTTTTTAAGGAAAAGAAATAGGGAGTGTCGTAATAAGAATAAATAGACATATTTCTTCTGTTTGTACAATAATAAAATGTATGTTATTTATTATTAAAATTAACAATACAAGTTATCTTATTTTCACACTCATAAATGTATACAACGTTTATTGCTATTTTCTTTAAAAACAATTATATTAATGAACGTATAAATATACGCAATGTAGGTTATAATAAAAAATACAATTTTATTAATAGAAGTAAAATGCAAATTATCCATATTACTTCCATACTTATAAACATATAAATGCATGTATTTAGTCGGGATACCACTCTTCAAAAAGACGTGTTCTATACCTAAGTTCATATAACAATGTTTCCAAATCAATGACGCTTGTGTTTGGAGGCGTAGAAAAGGATTTACCCTGTAAACACATATTTTATCACTCCACAACTTCTTCTTGGATTCTGAAGAACTTCATCACTTGTCTATGCAAGCAATTTACTAAATCCAAAGTTGTTTTTCCTTAGATTCACTTGGGTGTTCTCACTCGTGATACAAATATAACGTCCACAATACATAGACAGGGTTTGACGAGAGTCACCAAGTTCGTATACTTCATTTTTGGGTAAATACTCTTTAATATCACCACAATGAACCACACTACATCATTTAATAACACATGACCTGAAGAAGTTCCAAACTTCACCTGTGGTTTAAGGTCATTTTTCAGGTAGATGGATACGTACTTTATCTCTATCTCGTTAAGGGCGTAGATGCAGCAGTAGTGACTGCACACATTGGAAGTTAAACCCTGTAGGCTATGGCTGTTAAATGTCCAAGGCATTGAGTGGCGATGCGGGAATGCAATGATTTCGAGTTTGTATAGTGGCAGACAGTACGAATAAAATATTCGGCGTACCCAGAGTTGGAAAAACAAACACATATGAAATGCGAACCAGGAATGTAATGTTTTCGAAGTTGCTGAAAATAATTGAGGGTTTTATAAATGTGGATGAAAATGGTAAATGAGATATTGATAAAATGTTTTCAAACTACTTCACGTGTGCAGTTAAAACTTCAATGATACGAATGGTATTCATTCTACACTAATGTTCTTGGAGTTGGCGCTTTCGACGTGTCTAGGAAATTCAGTATACAAAATGCAAATGACGGGTTCTGGTAGGGGGTTTTAATCGAATTTTTATGCGGAGAGAGGAGGATTTTATATTCTTCGTCGACCTCTCCGTCTGGTGTTAGGTCAAACCCTAATACGCAGAAATTCGTAGTGAGCATTTCTAGGGTAATCACGTGGGCACGGTCATCGTTATGTATATCAGTACTTGAAAATAATTTTTCGTAAACACTTGTTGTTCAAAAGATTGAAGAGGAAACCACAGTTGTGAAAAGGAATGGTGTTGAACTCCATTTACATAAAACGAAAGATTTGTTATATCATAATCATGAAAGTGGACCGGGGTAGTACTGGCAGTACCACAGAATGCCGTATTCTTAAACATTGGTATAAGAATCCTTTCGGGAATTAATCCAAGGATTGTTTTATCGATAGAGACGGGCACCCGAACTCAAAGAAAACGGTTTCATTTTAGCATGTACAACAGGACAATGTGCTTTGCGTTTCATGCCCATAATATTAGCGTGAGCAAAAAGATGAGGTGGCATCAAATCAATTTGTGTGATAAACGGGTAGCGTTAAAGTCTTTGATGTGCAATTTGGTGTCGTCCGAAGGGGCCAAAAGATAAAAGGCTTCTGGTGCAGTGTAAGATTAATGTTCGTATCTACAAAATTCATTAACATTTTATCGGAAATGAACAAGTCACCATGGAGTCTTGCACATAATTTTAGAGTTCGACTGTTGTTGAGGTAATTTAATCATAACATAGTTGTCCTTGAATGCTCCATCGCTGGTAGGCGAATCGAGGTACCAGAAACTTGAGACTAGATGCATACCAGACGTATAAGAAACTAGTTTAGACATTTTCGAGGTAGGACTTGTAATGGTGGTTTGTCTCGTGAAGAGCAACAGGCTTACAGATTTAATGAAACATTGAGAGAACTAAAGATGGAATGCAACATTTATTAACACAACCAACTGTGTTTGTCTCAGCCCTCGCTTGATCTAATCCATCAGTTTTCACAAGGTTAATGCGCAAGAGTAGACCCACAGAATTTAAATCGTAGTAGTAATCACATTGCCACGAGCAATTAAATTCCAGCTGGGCAGGATTAGCTGCTGGAACTTGTATGTAAGGGCGTGGCTATTTACGACAAATATTTGTATTCTGCGCTTGAGGAAGATATCCAGACCCGATTCTAAACACCCTATTTTTCCTTCGTCTACCCCACTCTGAAAATATATTTCACCTTTCTACCTTTACCCCGAGACTGAACCTTTATTTGGCTTAATCGTCCTCCCTCAAGCCAAGCCAGATCCCATCATTTTTTAATACTTTCTTCAAGATTGCCCTTTGCTTCAATAAAGCGAGTTATAAAAATATCGCCTACACGCAGTTGAGGTACCTTATTAAAAATATCGGTTATTTCATTGGCATCTGTTTTAAGTCTTCTTTCCTTACAGCCTTATCCCCTGAATGCAACAGAGGTTCAACAAAACGGAAGTCCTCGGAAGAAGGTCGCTATACCGTTATCCCTTCACACTCTGGAACTAGGCCTGTGAACAGGACCAACCTCCACGCCACCACTTTAATTTATGTAGTATGGTGTATATCCATCCATTGTAACCGACAAAGTGAGATTTATTGCGGGGAGGACGTCTTTTTAAAGTGTAATATTACAAGGCCTGGAATATCATTATATACAAGAAAACTCCGTTCCTGCCAGCTTTCGTAACTAGACGAATCGCAATCGACTCTATAAAGGTTTGTTCCACTGATTTGTACAATTAGTAGTGAAATCTACGGTAAACTTTGTCCGATGGGAAGTGAAAGGAAGTCAATAGTCGCACTAAGAATCTCCAACAATAGTTGGTTTGATAAAATGCTTATACAGGTTCAGGCAGAACAAAGTCAAAATTATCTATTAAGGCAAGGGTTACTCTGAAAGAAAGGAAATTGGGGGACATTAAAGTTTCACTAAAACTTCAAGTCCGTCATAAACTTTCACCGGAAAGTGAGACACAATATTATGACTAATATGAAGTGAGTTCAACCCATGGGACATGTTGAATAAACCTGTTGTGATCCCATTAGGAAGTAAATAAATTTAGTAACCCGTAACATGTAGTGATAAACTGTTCCTTAATGTTAGACCACTAGAAATTTCGAGTTAGATTAGCGACAGAGATTCTTAGTTCTTTACGGGAAACTTGAAGTGCATGGAATCCGAACTAAGGTATTGTATATCAGAAGCTTTTTGTATCCTTCAGAATAAGATAACTCCACTAGTGAAACCTCCCACTTGTATTATTCTATGGTAGAATTCTTGCACCTAAAATCCTTCGGGCCTTTCCAGATGATATATGCCGACGTTGGATTATTCATGCGAAGCGAGAATAACTTTCCGAAAGGGACAAAACAAAGCTCATGAACTTCTTGAATGAGCAAGAGGAAGGAGTTATTATCACTCGGAAGTTCCGCGGTGACGTGACTGGTATCGACCCCCTTCTTCCTACGACGGCTGCCTTCCATGTCCACACAAAATAAACCAAACCACTTACGCAGAAACCAAAAGTTCGACAAGAACCATTCTGCGTGTTCTGTGACTAGAGGGGCCACTAGGCTCAAGACTGCAAAGAAGTTACCAACGTGAAGGATCGGACGGAGAAGATATAAAACTTGCATCTCTCTCTTTTCTGTGCTGGAATCGCGGTTACTTCTTCCAGAACTGCAGTAAAAGGGGAAAGTTCATTGTTCAAAGTGCAGAAAATCCCATCATCACTCCATCTGCAATGCATACCAACCAATATCCACTTTCGTGAATCAAATAGACTCTCAGTCGCGTGACTTCACTCACTTAAAGACTGCCCGCATTTGGATTAAGGTCCGACTTGACTTAAGAAGCTCACACGCTGCTTCTTGGATTCCGGCAGTCAATCTAGTTTCATTCATATTTCCTTAATGGATCAACTTCAGTTACCAGTTGTTGACAAATGAGATGTGATTATCACACCCTTTGAATCCACTGCCCCAAATTTTCACTCAAGCCGGCTCCTGCAATTCACCCTCCAAAGCATATGGGCCAAATCCACACTAACTCTCAGGGCCTTCGAAACTGCGCACATATACTCGCCTCACACGACCATTCCCCACCACGTAAGCACACTACACGGTACACGGAACCTACGTCTGGCCGATCCCAACGATACTTTTCCGGACCCTCCCACAGAAATCTTGATAGGAGGCGACCATTACTGGAAAATTATTAAAGGCAATCCCCACTACGCATTTCTCCCTCTCTAGTCCTACTTCCATCTATTTTCAAGTGGGTTCTCAGTGGCAATAAATCTGAAGTTACTGTGAATCATTTTGCCAACAACAACATCTAGTTGTGCCAGAACATTCACCTATGGGACAGCCAATTCCGCCGCTTCTGCAATCTCGAATCAATGGTCATAACAGACACTGACACTGCACAGAATTCCGTTAAGCACACCGCGATGCTCAGCAGTTTCTCGGACTCGTTCCGCATAGAGGACGGTCGAGCAGTTGTGTCACTCCCGTAAAAAGAGCACGCCATACTAAATGACAATAAAACCAACGCGCGCACACGCTCCAAGTCCCTGACGAAAAGGTTCGACACCTCCACTTATTTCAGAACAACGTACGAAAACAAAATGCTGGAATGCATATTTCAACACCAAGTCGAAGTATTTAGTCTAGCAGCACCAACAGCACCAACGTTCTACCTACCGCATCATTCCGTCAAGAAAGAAAAACGCAAGGCTGTAAAATGGCGAATCGTTTTTGACGCTTCCTACCACGAACCGGGATCACCATCACTGAACGACTTCCTGGCAATGGGTCCCAACCTCCTTCCGTTAATTCTCAGTGTCCTTCTTCGATTCAGATTATATAAGTGCGCCATACTGGGAGACGTGAGTCAGGCCATTCTGCAAATCACTCTAGATGTAACAGACAGAGACTTGGCCCGATTTCTGTGGTACCGCGTCGTCCCAAACAGTCAGGGCTCCTATGACACTACAGATGAAGTTAACACTTACCGATTCACTAGACTAACATTCGGGGTTACCTGCAGCCCTTTTCTCCTTTCAGCTATTATCCGCAAATTGGCCACGATATACCACGAGACGTACCCAACAGCGTGCGCCCTTATGGACAGAAGCACCTATATGGACGATTTCGCAGCCTCCGCAACACATGACATCATCACTCTCTTCTTTTAAGATGCGTCGTTGATGAACACTATTAATCTGCCTAAGTTTAAGTGGGCTACGAACTCCACCAATTTGCAGGCCATTTGGCGGAAGCAAGGGTTGCCGGCGCAGACGGAGACACAAGTCCTCGGCATGGATTGGGACACCCAGTCTGACACGATCCACATCGAACACACAGACATTACACGGGCAATGCCGGAACGACGGGCCACGAAACACCTAGTACAGCAAGTCACGTCGAGGTTTTACGACTCGCTCAGATGGTTTTCGCCGGTGGCAATCGTAGGAAAAATTCTTCTCCAGGACACGTGGACTTGCGTGGGACGAGATACTACCCCCGGACATAGCCGTCAAGTGATTGTCATTGACATCTCAATTACATCTCTTGTCTGACATGCACGTTCCACGATGGATAGGAGCACTGGAGTACAAACTTCAGGATTGCGAGGTACATGTATTCGGAGATGCTTCCGAACGTGCATCGGGACAGTAATATATCTCAAGTCCATCATTGACAACGCCGTCACGGTCCTACTCACTTGTAGCAAGGTCAGACTAGCTTCCATCAAAAGGGTTACATTGCCGTGCTTGGAATTACTGGCGGCGATAGTCGCCACCCGGCTCCTGCGTTACTTTAGTCAGGCTACCGAGTGTGATATCTCCAAGGCCACCTTGTGGAGTTATTCAGCCATTGCCCTAGCTTGGATCCGGGGTGAATCGAACAGATACAAAACATTTGTATTAAACCGCGTAACAGAGATACTGGAATACACGGCACCGTCTCAGTGGCGCCACTGCACAGCTTCAGAAAACCCAGCAGATATTCTCTCCCGAGGCCTTCACACACAAGATCTGAGCACCTAAAACACATGTTGGAACGGCCCCGTGTTGCTTTCTGACGCCCCAAATGACTGGCCTCGAGACAACCACACTGACCACGCTTTCATCCCAGAAAAGCGGACCACGCCACGCTAAGCTCTAACAGTAAGCACTCGCGCCCCCTCCTTTAAGTTCACAAATTCAGCTCTTACATTAAACTCTTGCGCGTTGTGGCTAGGATAATTCGTTTTTTGGGAAACCTCAGGGCAGCAGAGAAGACACTTGGAGAACTAACGGGATCTGAACTTCACGCCAGCAGTAACTGCCTACCACAAATGGTACAGCGTGACAATTTTACAGCGGAATATGAAGCTCTTCGCACGACCGACTACTGCCAACTTCCTCCAAGATCGTACGGTTTCAGCCGTTCTGCGAAAACAATCTTTACCGTCTTGGCGGCAGACTCCAATTCGCGGATTTATCGAACTATGAAAAGCATCCCATCCTTTTGGACGGATCCCACCATGTTACACACTTGCTGATCCGCCATACTCACATCCAGTTGCACCATTTAGGCGTCCGCGTTGTACTTTCCTACCTCAGACATGAGTTTTCCATTCTCCGAGCCCGACAAAATATCAAAAACGTCATACGAACAGTTTTACCGTGAAAAATAGCCAGCAATGCTCGTGGACAAGAACTAGAGGCGCCCTTGCCCGCAGAGCGCTTACAACTGACTACGCCCTTTGCAGTAACCGGATTAAACTTTGCCGGTCCGCTTTTTACTAAGAAAGCCCAGCCTTCTTCTCCTCACTTGCGCGACAACAGGAGCACTCCATCTTGAACTCTCCTCAGACATGTCCGTAGACAAATTTCTCAAGGCACTCGACAGATATGTTAGCCGTCGTTGATTCCCCACACTGTCTATTCCGATAACGCCTCTAAAATCCAAGCAGCCTGCAGATAACTGGTCGAGATATGTGTCATCTTGAAAGACCCATAGACATCCAACTATTTTGCACATCGAGGCATTACTTGAAAATTCATTGCCCCACGGGCGGCTTGGTGGGGAGGATGGTGGGAGCGAATGGTAGGCACAACTAAACTTTGTATAAGGAAAGTCCTGGGGAAGAGATAAGTAGACGATGAGAATTTGAACACAATCCTGGCTAGCATTGAAGCCGCCATTAACTCACGCCCCCTGTCACAGGATGATGGTCCCGAAACATTGAAACCAGCTCACTTTCTTCCCGGAGGCCGGCTAAACACTATCACGACCGGACCGGACCCGACCTTTACCAAAAGTGTGAGAAATGAATTCCGACTCTAACAGCAGGTCGTCGAGGACTTTTGGAAAAGATGGACAACGGAGTACCTGCTGGAACTCCGCTCTTATCACCAGATTCGACAACCCTGTTAAAGAAAAGCCCGATTTCGCGTTGGAGACGTTGTCCTCCTGCATGAGGACTGCGACCCCGCCATATGTGGAAAAGGGGACGACTCGAGGAGCTGCGATCAGGTCGAGATTGGATCTTCGCACCCAGGATGGAGGGCGTTTGGCTCGCCCGGTTCAACTGGTCATCCCTTTAGAGGTTGACTAGGGTGGGGAGGATGAGGAGAACGATAAACTAAAATTTTTTAATTTTGTTTGGGTTAGTAGTGTTTGCTTTGAGTTGGCACTACAGGAATAAAGATGGTGAAACAAGTTAACGTTTTATTGTGCTAGAAGAAACCTAAGATCAGCTCTCCCACAACCTTGACAACATCGTTGTTGTAAAACTGGCCTTCGACATGACAAGCCTCCAAGTCTGTGAGTTCTTAAACATGTTGTGGCACGCGCTGAATAACCTAGACTTTACGAAACATTTCTGTTGAAAATGGTTGTTCATACCCCTTCGCAAACTTTAACTTTTGTTTTGATATCCTTACAAGATATCCCAATTTAAATGTAACACGCCCCTGAGGAAGTACAGGTCACCGTACACCCAGAAAATACGCACCTCAGACTCAATATAAGTTTACAATGCACAGCGCAGCACGCAGTACAGTGTAAAATGGTAGGTTGGCTACAGTGTGCATGATAGTGCACACGTGATTTGCAGCAGCCACAGAATTTAGTAGTGTTTTCCTAATGGCTAACACAAGCAGTTACTCTATCGAGCGCTTGGTGGCAAGTGTGTGGGTGCACGAGACAGCACACGGGACAAACCGTGTTCCAAGTGATTGCTGCGTTCCGGGAACGGTTTAATAAGGCTCCACCACGAAGAGCGACACTGCTGGATTGGGAAAAACGAGCGTTCCCTCTTGGAAGTGTTAAAGACAGGCCGCGGAGTGGGAGAAAAACAACGCGCTTGGAAACATGTGCAGCGGTTGCCGCTTCCAGTGAACGTTCCCCAATGAAGTCGACACGAAAACGATCGTCAGAGCTTGGTGTGCCACGGTCAACAATGCAAGACCACATGAAGAAAGGCCTGAATGTGAGGCCGTATCGCCCAACCTTCGTGAATGAACTGTCGGAAAGCGACATGGATCGGCGCTATGAATCGTGCCGTGCTCTGCTGGACACATTCTCAAATGCCGTATCCCGCACAAAGGTTCTTTTCAGTGACGAATGTGCCATCTATCGCAGTGCGCGCGACAGAA